>Ga0190274_10001339_pt1 | contig 14443 bp, 17 predicted proteins | sample Popmic531T_FD_133002 | JGI IMG/M metagenome (GOLD analysis project Ga0190274, IMG submission 133002) | Populus adjacent soil microbial communities from riparian zone of Yellowstone River, Montana, USA - 531 T | ecosystem: Environmental > Terrestrial > Soil > Riparian zone | place: USA: Montana...
AGTCCCTGGACCCTGCTCCTGCTGCAGTGGGCGCCCATCGTGCTGATGATCGGTTTCTGGGTGTTCATCATGCGGCAGATGCAGAGCGGCGGAAACAAGGCGCTCTCGTTCGGGAAGAGCCGCGCCAAGCTGTCGTCATCGACGCAGAAGAAGGTGACGTTCAAGGACGTCGCGGGTGCCGACGAAGCCAAGGACGAGCTGCAGGAGATCATCGAGTTTCTGCGCGAGCCGCAGAAGTTCCAGAAGCTTGGTGGCCGCATCCCGAAGGGCGTGCTCCTCATGGGCTCCCCGGGCACCGGCAAGACGCTCCTCGCCCGCGCCGTCGCCGGCGAAGCCAATGTCCCCTTCTTCTCGATCAGCGGCTCTGACTTCGTCGAGATGTTCGTCGGCGTCGGCGCCTCGCGCGTCCGCGACCTCTTCGAGCAGGGCAAGAAGAACGCTCCCTGCATCGTCTTCATCGACGAAATCGATGCCGTCGGCCGCCATCGCGGCGCGGGCCTCGGCGGCGGGCACGACGAACGCGAGCAGACGCTCAACCAGTTGCTCGTCGAAATGGACGGCTTCGAGTCGAACGAAGGCGTCATTCTCATTGCGGCCACCAACCGTCCGGACGTGCTCGACCCGGCGCTGCTGCGTCCGGGCCGCTTCGACCGCCGCATTGTCGTCAGCCGGCCCGACGTCAAGGGCCGCGAGGGCATCCTCATCGTCCACACCAAGAAGATCCCGATGTCGGACGATGTGGATATGAAGGTGCTATCGAGAGGCACCGCGGGATTCTGCGGGGCGGACCTGGCGAACCTGGTGAACGAGGCCGCGCTGAACGCCGCGCGCTACAACCAGAAGGTCGTTCGCATGGCGGACTTCGAGTTCGCCAAGGACAAAGTGCTCATGGGCGCCGAACGGCGTTCGATGATCATCACCGAAGACGAGAAACGCGTGACCGCCGTCCACGAGGCGGGCCACGCGCTGCTCGCCGTACTTTTGCCGAACGCCGATCCAATCCACAAGGTGACGATCATCCCGCGCGGTATGGCCCTCGGCGTGACGATGCAGTTGCCGCTCGACGACAAGCACAACTACTCGCGCGACTACCTCATGGATCAGATTGCCATTCTTCTTGGCGGTCGTATCGCCGAGGAGATCACCAACGGCAAACTCACGACCGGCGCGGGCAACGATCTGGAGCGCGTGACCGATCTGGCGCGCAAGATGGTCTGCGAATGGGGCATGAGCGACAACATGGGCCCGCTCACCTTCGGCAAACGCGAGGAGCAGATTTTCCTCGGACGCGATCTGTCGAAGAGCCAGGACTACAGCTCTGAGACTGCCGTTCACATCGACAGGGAAGTGAAGCGGCTGGTCATGGACAACTACGAGCGAGCGCACTCCACTCTGGTGGAGCACAAGACCATTCTGCTGAAGGTGGCCGAAGAACTACTCGTGCGCGAAGTGCTCGATGCCGAGCAGATTCTCCGCCTCGTCAAGGGTCTGCCGCTGCAGGAGCACTTGCCAACAACCGCTGCCGCGACAGTTTCCGAAGAACCCCGGCGCGAGACACCTGAGCGCACGCCCATCGTGCCGTCGCTCAACAAGCCGATCGGCCAGGAATAAATAGAAGAGACCGGGTCTTGGACCTCAAAGACCCGGTCTCGTGAACGTACCGGGTCTTGCACTTCAAAACCCGGTCTCTTAAACCTCCGGTCTTGAACTACAAGACCCGGTCTCTTATGTCGGTCTCCTGGACACTTCTCGCGTGTTTCTCTCCCCTCGTCCTCACTTTTCCGTTCCGCTCCCTGACGGCCGCACGCTCGAGCTCGGCCGGCGCACGCTCGTTATGGCCATCGTGAATGTCACGCCCGACTCCTTTTCGGACGGTGGTGCCCGGCTCGATCCTGATATTGCGGTTTCCGATGCGCTGCGATTTGTGGCGGACGGCGCCGACCTCCTCGACATCGGTGGCGAGTCGACACGACCGGGGGCGCCACCGGTCGAGGCTGACGAGGAGTGGCGACGTATTGCGCCGGTGCTCGAAGGACTGCGCGGCCGGGTGAGCGTGCCGGTGTCGGTCGACACGAGCAAAGCTAGCGTCGCCGAACGTGCCCTGGCCCTCGGGGCGACGATCGTCAACGACGTCAGCGGACTTTCGCGCGAGCCCGCCCTTGCAGGTGTCGTGGCCAGGGCCCGCGCCGCGGTCGTCCTGATGCACAGCCGTGGGACCTCGAGTGACATGTATTCGGCGGCGACCTATACCCGTGCGATCGATGACGTCCGGGCCGAACTTGCGGGTTGCGATCGAGTCGCGCGCGATGCCGGCATCGCGCCCGAGCGCATCATCCTCGACCCAGGATTGGGTTTCGCAAAGCGCGCCCGGCACACCTGGGCAGTCCTGGCGGGAATGCCGGCGCTGGCCTCCCTCGGCCGTCCGCTGCTGTCCGGTCCGTCGCGCAAATCATTTCTCGAGGCTGCCATCGGTGACCGCCCACCACGCGGGCGTGTCTTTGCCACAGCTGCCGCCGTGACCGCCAGCGTGCTGTTCGGCGCGCACATCGTCCGCGTTCACGACGTGGCCGAGATGGTGGACGTGGTGAGAGCAGCCGATCAACTCATGGCGGCGGCGGAGTAGTGCTCGAGTCCTGGGTCCTGGGTCCTTAAGTCCTGCGTCATGAGTCCTCGAATCTCGAGTGCTGCGTGCCATCACAGCGTACCGTCGTAGGGCAGGCCTTCAGGCCTGGATCGCTGACATGGCAGACCTAAAGGTCTGCCCTACGACAGTACGCAGATGCCCGCTGAACTGTGAGCGCCGAGCATCAAAGACCCAGAACTCATGACTCAGGACTCAAGCACGCAGGACCCAGGACCCAAGGACCGATTTGATACTCTTGCCCCGCCATGTCCCAGTTGATAGCGCTTTTCGATCGGCCGCGGATTTCGGCCTGGGACGTTGTCGATATCCTTCTCGTATCGTTGCTGATTTACGAGGCGCTGAAGCTCATTCGCGGCACGCGCGCCATGCAGATGGCGATTGGCTCCCTGCTGGTTCTGCTGCTGCTGTACCTCTCGCAGACATTCCCGCTGCGCACGGTCGGGTGGCTCATCCGTAATCTGCTCGCGTATCTGGTGTTCGCGGCGATTGTGCTGTTTCAATCCGATATCAGGCGCGCGCTCTCGCATGTGGGACGCGCGCCCTTCTTTCGTTTGCTCGGCCGATCGGCACGCGCCGCCGAGACCATCGAGGAGGTCGTGACCGCCGCGGCCATGCTTGCCAAGTCGCGCGTCGGAGCGCTCATCGTGTTCGAGCGTGAGATAGGGCTCCGCAACTATGTCGAGAGCGGCATTCCGATCGAGGCGGCCGTCAGCTACGATCTGCTCACCACTATCTTTCAGCCGGCGACGGCGCTGCACGATGGCGCTGTGATCATCTCGGAGGATCGGATTGCCGCCGCGGCGTGTTTCCTGCCTCTTACCGTCAACCCACACCTCGATCGTGACCTCGGCACGCGACACCGGGCTGCCATCGGCCTCACCGAGGAATGCGACGCCATTGCCGTCATCATCTCCGAGGAGCGTGGCGAGATTTCGCTTGCCCGCCACGGGCGGATCTCGCGCGGGCTCTCGAGCGACGACTTGCGCAACCGGTTGCAGGCCCTCATTCTCATGCGGCGCGTGCGGCGCAGCGATGCGCCTGCCCCCGTGGAGATCGACGCCTGATGGCCTGGCGACCTCTGCGCAACGTCGGCCTCAAGCTATCGGCGCTCGCCCTCGGCACGGTCCTCTGGTTCGTTGTGACCGGTCACCAGATCGAGCGGCACATCGTCGTCCCGGTCTTTTATCGCAATATGCCGGAGCCGCTCGGCATGACCGGCGGTCAGCTCGATGCCGTGGACGTGCACATCCGCGGTGACGAGACCGCGATCGGCGGTCTGCGCGAGGGCGATCTGCGCGTGGTCGTCGATCTCAGCGATGCACATGCGGGCCTGAACGTGGTCCCACTGCGCACGGATCAAGTGGTGGGAGTGATGGCGGGCGGTGTCGAAGTGCTGCAGATCGATCCTGGAACGGTCAGCGTCACTCTCGAGAAGACCGGGCAGGTCGCCGTGGCCGTCCGACCGACGATTCAGGGCCAGCCAGCGCCCGGTTACGTTCAGGGTCTCGTTTCGGTCGTGCCGGCCACCGTGATCGTTGCCGGTCCGGAGAGTCTCCTGAAGGATCCGATCACGGTCATCACCGAACGTGTGCTGCTCGACGGTCGGACGGCGACAGTCATTGCGGATGTCGGTGTGGGTGTGGCCGATGCGCAGTTGCGGGTTCGAGAGCCGCGTACCGTACGTGTGACGGTCAAGATCGAAAAGAAGCTGCAAGGACGATGAGTCAACGATTGTTTGGCACTGATGGCGTCCGGGGTGTGGCAGGTCAGTGGCCGCTCGATCCGCCTACCGTCGCCCGGCTCGGCGCCGCCATCGTGCGTGCCGCTCCGCTGGGGAGACCGGCTCGCATCGTCGTCGGCCGCGACACGCGCGAGTCTGGCGTGTGGATCGAGCGCGAGCTGGCGCGCGGCGCGTCGGTTGAGGGCGCGCGCGTGACGAGTGCCGGCGTCGTGCCGACGCCCGCGGTTGCTTACCTGGCGGGTGAGTTTGATTTCGACCTCGGCGTCGTGCTGTCGGCCTCGCACAATCCCTACGGGGACAATGGCATCAAGGTCTTTTCCGGCCGAGGGGAGAAATTCGGCGAGCAGCAGGAGCGCCTGGTCGAGGCCGTGATGGCCGAGGCATGGACCGTCGCCGAGACGCCCGGCACGGTCGAGTTCGATGCCGGCCTCATCGCAGCGTACCTCGATAAAGTCCAACGCCTGTACCCGCATCCGGACCGGCTCGCGGGATCGCGTATCGCCGTCGATATGGCGAATGGCGCCACCACGACGACGGCCGTGCCGCTTCTTCGGCGCCTCGGCTTCGATGTCGTGACGGCTGGCGATGCGCCGGACGGGCAGAACATCAACCTCGATTGCGGATCCACCCATCCAGGACGACTGGCGGCGGTGGTGGTCGCCAAGGGCTGCCGACTGGGGGTGGCATTCGACGGCGACGGCGATCGCGCCATCCTCATCGACGCTGAGGGCCGGATCGTGGACGGGGACGCGGTCATGTTGATGTTGGCGCTCGCCTATCAACGAAGGGGCGCACTTGCGGGGGACACCGTCGTCGCAACCGTGATGAGCAACATCGGCCTGGAGCTGGCATTGAAGAGCCGGGGCGTCCGGCTCCTGCGCACCGCCGTGGGCGATAAGTACGTGATGGAAGAAATGCTGCGCGGCGGCTTCGTGCTCGGCGGCGAGCAGTCAGGCCACGTGATCATGACCGAGCATCTGCCCACCGGCGACGGACTCGCTACCGCGCTTGCGGTGCTGAGGACGATGGATGAGACCGGCCGGGAGCTGCAGGATCTCGCGGCAGACCTGGTGACTTATCCACAGACGCTCGTCAACGTGCGTGTGCGCGAGCGCGTGCCGGTCGCCTCCGTGCCGGCGGTGCAGGCCGCCATCGATGATGTCGAGCGCGCGATCGATGGGCGCGGACGGCTGCTCATCCGGTACTCCGGTACCGAGCCGCTGCTTCGGATCATGATCGAAGGTCAGAATCTGGATGAGATCAAGGGCTGGGCCGAGCGTATCGCCGTGGCCGTCCGGGATGCCCTGGCATGAAGGTGGTGCGGTGATCGCGCTGTCGGTCAATCTCAACAAGATCGCCACGCTCCGCAATGCGCGCGGCGGCAGCGAGCCGAGGGTGCTGACGGCCGTGGACGTCGCGCTCGAGGCCGGCGCGCCGGGCATCACCGTCCATCCGCGAGCCGACGAGCGGCACATCAGGCGACGCGACGTCTTGGAAGTGGCAGAGCTGCTGGCCGCCCGCCGCAAGGCCGGCCATCGCTCCGCGGAATTCAATATCGAAGGGGATCCGCGACCGGATCTGATCGATCTTGTGCTCGAGCTCGCGCCCGAGCAATGCACGCTCGTCCCGGTCATGCCCGGCGAGATCACGAGTCAGGCGGGCTGGCCGCCCGACACTGCACCGCGCGTGCTCAGCGGGGCAATCGAACAACTTCGAAACGCTGGTGTCCGCGTCAGCCTGTTTGTCGAGTGCGTCCCGCAATCCATCCAGTGGGCGGCCGATCTTGGCGCCGACCGCGTCGAGTTGTACACGGAACCGTTTGCCAAGGCCTACGCGCGAGACCGTGACCAGGCTCAGATGATGTTCGCGCGCTATGTCGAGGCTGCGACTCTTGCCCACGACCTCGGTCTTGGCGTCAATGCCGGCCATGACCTCGACCTCGAAAATCTCATGCTCTTTCGGACCCTGCCTCATCTCGATGAGGTGTCGATCGGCCACGCGCTCGTGACGCATGCGCTGTGGGTCGGACTGTCACAGTCGGTGAAGGACTACCTGGCGGTCTTATCAGCGACATAAGAGACCGGGTCTCGGCAGTACAGAAGAGACCGGGTCTCGCCCAGGTACAGTAAGAGACCCGGTCTCCTAACCGGCGACAGCGACAGTTAAGAGACCCGGTCTCCTATCCGGCGACAGCGACAGTTAAGAGACCCAGTCTCCTATCCGGCGACCCTGACAGATATGATGACTTCAGTTCTATGAAACGCGACTCCCTGGCATTTGCGCTTTCCGGCACGTTTTTCGGATTGATCGTCGGCTGGATTATCGGCAGCCAGCAGGCCGGGGCCCGCCCGCCGCAGGTCACGGGATCCGCGCCCGCGGCCTCGACTGCTGCCTCCCCGGCGCCGTCGGCGACGGCTGTCTTCGATGCCAACCGGGCCACCGAACTCGAACGGCAGGCGGCCGCCGAGCCGACCAATGTGAACGTCAGGATCGAACTGGGCAACATCTATTTCGACGGCGAGCGGTTCGCCCAGGCCATTCCGTGGTACGAAGCCGCGGTGAAGTTGGATCCGAAGAACGTGAATGCCAGCACCGACTTGGCGATCGCCTACTACTACTCCAATCAGGTGGACCGGGCGCTCGCGCAACTCGATACCTCGCTCGCCATCGATCCCAGGCACCTCAAGACACTGCTCAATCAGGGGATCGTGCGCGCCTGGGGCAAACAGGATCTGGCGGGCGCGGCCGAGTCCTGGCAGAAGGTCGTCGCTATTGCGCCTGACAGCGACGAGGCCCGGCGCGCCAAGCTCGGACTCGACGGTATTACTTCGGCGCATCCGGCAGGTGCCGCAACGACGGCACCGGGCACGGGCGGTGGGTCGTAGCCGATGACTTTGATCGTGCTCTGGGTCATCCGCATCCTGGTGCTGATGCTCGTGGCGCGCTACGTTCTCCAGGCGGTCTTTGGACGCCGGTCTGTGCCCATGCGGCGTCAATCGACCGGTCCGGCTGAGCGAACCGGCGGCAATCTGGTCCGATGCGCGCAGTGCGGCACGTACGTTCCCGAGACGACCGTCATCACGACTCGCCGGGGCGCGGGGGGCAAGCGTTTCTGCTCGAACGGCTGCTAGGAGAAATGGAGGGCGACGGCGTGATGCTGGTGCGAGGACTCTGGACCCAGGACCTCAGGACCCACGAGCTCAGGACTGACCGTGTCTGATACCGCCCTCCGCCTCGCGATTGTGGAGATCGGCCGCCGGCTGTGGATGCGGGGCTTTGTCGCGTCCAATGACGGCAACATCAGCACGCGACTGGGTCCCGACCGGCTGCTTATGACGCCGGCCAGCGTCTCCAAAGGGTTCATGACGCCGGAGATGATGGTCGTCACCGATCTCGACGGCAGGCTCGTCGCGGGCGAGCCTGGCCGCAAGCCGTCCTCCGAGATCCTGATGCACCTTGTCGCCTACCGCGAGCGGCCCGACGTTGGTGCGGTCGTGCACGCGCATCCGCCGCTCTCGACGGGATTTGCCGTGGCCGGGATCGCCCTCGACCGCGCGGTGCTCGCCGAGGTCGTCACGACGCTTGGCAGCATCCCGATTGCCGCGTATGGCACCCCCTCGACACGCGAGCTGGCTGACACCGTTGCGCCGTACGTGAAGGCGCACGACGGGCTTCTCCTTGCCAATCATGGTGCTCTGGCCCTGGGCAAGGACCTGTTCGGCGCGTATTACAAGATGGAGACGATCGAGCACTTCGCGCAAATCAGCCTCGTCGCCCGTCAGCTCGGGCGCGAGCATCTGCTGTCACGTGAGGAAGTCGAACGTCTGCAGGCGTTGCGCGGGCGGTACGGCATTGCCGCGCCGGCGCCGATCTGTCCAGACCCTTCGCCGGCCGATGCCGATCCGTCCTGTCAGGTCGTCTACGCGCCTTCGGCACCGGGCGAGCGGCTCGTGCCAGACACGTCAGTCGCGAGCGCCTCGTCCGACTTGCCACGATCGATAGGTACCGAGGGCGAGATTCGGCTAACATACGCGCAACTGACCGCGCTTATTGACGAAGCGGTACGGGAGATCGCGGCAACTCTCAAGCGATAGTGCGAACAGGGTGGTTCGCGGTGCGGTTGTCGGTCTCGGGCCTCGAGCCCAGGCCACGAGCCGCGAGCGTTCTGGAGGTCCCGAATGGGTGAGGCACTGGGAATGGTCGAGACGAAGGGATTGGTGGCCCTCATCGAGGCAGCCGATGCCATGGTCAAGGCCGCAAAGGTCACGCTGGTAGGCTGGGAGAAGATTGGCGCCGGCTATGTGACCGCCATCGTTCGCGGCGACGTCGCGGCGGTGAAGGCTGCCACCGATGCCGGCGCCGCGGCGGCGCGACGAGTCGGTGAGTTGGTGTCGGTCCACGTCATTCCGCGCCCGCATGCGAATCTCGAGGACGTGCTGCCGATCGGCAAAGCCGCCAAGGGCTAGTCGCGCGGCCTGAAGCGTGCGTGACCGGTTCGCCGTAGCGGACCGGTTTGTTGCCTCAACCACCCAGTCGTTCCGCCGCCATACGCTGCTGTTCCGTTCATGCTGCTCGCCAGAATCGTCGGTACCGTCGTCGCGACCCGCAAAGACGAGCGCCTCCAAAGCGCGAAGCTGATGGTCGTTCGTCCGATCGATCCCTCTGGCAAGCCCGAGGGCAATTATCTGGTCGCCGTCGATACCGTCGATGCGGGGGTCGGCGAAACCGTCCTGGTCGTAAGCGGCAGCTCCGCCCGCATGGCCTCGGGGCTGAAGGACTGTCCCATCGATGCCGCGATTGTCGGTGTGATCGACCAGATCGACGTCCAAGACACCCGGTCTCGCGCAGCCACAGAAGAGACCGGCTCTCGCTCGGCGACGCAGACACAGGAGACCGGCTCTCGCCCAGCGACGCAAGAGACCGCGTCTCGCCCGGCGACGCAGACACAAGAGACCGGGTCTCGCCCGGCGACACAGACACAAGAGACCGGGTCTCGCCCCAGTACGTCAAGAGACCCGGTCTCCTAGACGATCACAGACATGCAACTCGCCCGCGTGATCGGAGACGTCGTCGCGACCGTCAAGGATGCGAACCTGCATTCGCACAAGTTGCTGATCCTCCAGCCCATGTTGCCGGACCTGACGGCGGCAGGCCGCGCGGTCGTGGCAGTCGACTGGACCGGGGCGGGTCTCGGTGAACATGTCTTTTTCGTGCGCGGGAAGGAAGCCTCCTTTCCCTTCCTGCCCTCAGAGCCGCCCGTCGACGCGTGCGTCGTCGGGATCGTGGACGAGATCGATGTTCCAGAGACTCGCCCTGAGTCAGCGACACAAGAGACCGGGTCTCGCCCCGGTACAATAAGAGACCCGGTCTCCTAGATACCTAGACACCTGATATGCAGCTCGCCCGCGTCACCGGCACCGTCGTCGCCACGCACAAGCACCGGAAGCTTGACGGCGCCAAGTTGCTGCTCGTACAACCGTTGGGACTGGATGGGGTGCCGCGCGGCGGACAGTTGCTCACAGTCGACTCGGTCGGTGCCGGGGTCGGCGAGCGCGTGCTGGTGGTGCTTGAAGGCCGGGCGGCTGGCGAGGCGCTGGGGCGCAAGGCCGCGCCCGTCGACGCGGCCATCGTCGGGATTGTCGATGCGGTGACGCTCGAGCCCGATGAGATCACGAGCGTGAGCCCGACACCACGAGGTGCGCGATGACTGACGAGCAGCTCAAGAGACTCGTACATGATGCCGTGGCGCGACATCTCTGCACGGGCACGTCTCTCTCCGTCCAGGATCGATCGGCATCCTGCGATCACGATCGATTCGGCTGCGACGAACCGCCGGCGGCAGGCGTCGCATCGCCGGCGTGGAGTCAGCATCCCAGCCATCACGTCTACGTGACAGTCGTCAACACGACCGAGGCTTGTGTCATTGAACCGTCGGTGGCGTGCGACCACTGCAACTACTGCAAGAGTCACGGACACTAGAGAAGAAGTACAACGTCCTGGGTCCGAAGTTCGAAGTTCGAAGTTCGAAGTTTAAGGTTGTCCATGCCTACCGTTCTCGTCACGCGCCCGCTGCCCGAAGGCGCCATGCGCACGCTCGCGAGTGCGCTTGACGTGCGTCGTGGGCCCGAGCCGCTGGATGTCCCGGGCTTGCACGCGGCGGTGAAGGGCTGCGATGGCATCGTGTGTCTGCTGACCGAAAGGATTGACGGCCCGCTTCTCGACGCCGCGGGACCGTCGTTGAAGGTCGTCGCGAACGTTGCGGTTGGCTACGACAACATCGACCTGGCCGCCGCGAAGGCGCGCGGCGTTGTCGTCACCAACACGCCGAACGTGCTGACCAACGCGACAGCTGAACTCACCTGGGCGCTGATCCTGGCGATCACGCGGCGAATTGGCGAGGGCGAACGGCTGCTTCGCGACGGACGCTGGAAAGGCTGGGCGCTCGATTTCATGACGGGCATGGAACTCGCCGGCAAGCAGCTGGGGGTGGTCGGCGCCGGGCGCATTGGCCGCGCGGTCGCGGCGCGGGCGGGCGTATTCGGAATGAACGTTGCGTTTGCCGACGTCACGGTTGGCGCCGAGCTGGACGGTCATCCCGTGATCCCGCTCGACGCACTCGTCGCGACCGCCGACGTGCTGACTCTCCACGTGCCGCTCACTCCAGAGACCCGCCACCTCATCAATCAGGCGCTGCTCGAGCGCATGAAGCCGACCGCCTACCTGGTGAACACCTCGCGCGGTCCGGTCCTTGACGAGTCCGCGCTGGCCTGGCCCCTCAAATCAGGCGTGATTGCCGGCGCGGCACTCGACGTCTTCGAGCGCGAGCCCATTGTGCATGCCGATTTGCTAGGTCTCGAAAATGCCGTGCTCGTACCCCACATCGGCAGTGCCACACGCGAAACGCGCGCGGCAATGGCTGACCTGGCGGCTCGCAACGCTGTGGCTGTGCTCACCGGGGGGACAGCGATTACGCCAGTGACGTGATCGGTGTCGGTCCTGTAGGTCCTTTGGGTCCTTTGGGTCCTTTAGGTCCGCCTCTGGTCCTAAGGTCCTTGGGGTCGATCGATGCGCGATGTTCGATGGCCCAGGACCTAGAGGACCGAAGGCGAACCCAAAGGACCCAAAGGACCCAAAGGACCCAAAGGACCCAAAGGACCCAAAGGACGTACAGGACCTAAAGGACCGATAACGAGCAGGCAGTCATTCTGATGCTTCGATCATCTCCTTCTTCCATCCTCCGTCGCCTCGATGTCGCCATGCGCGGCATGGACGAACTTGCGGTCGAGAAGATTAACGACGACAGCCGCGAAGATCCTTTTCGTGTCCTCATTGCGACGATGCTGTCGGCGCAGACGAAGGACGCGGTGACCCTTGCGGCCTCGACTCGGCTCTTCCGCAAGGCCCGGACGCCGCGATCGGTGGCACGGCTCACGATTCGACAGATCGAGCAACTGATCTACCCGGTCAGCTTCTATCGCACCAAAGCCGTGCATGTGAAAGAAACGTGCTTCCAGCTTCTGTCGCGGTTCGGCGGGCGCGTGCCGGCAACGATGGAGGAGTTGCTGACGCTGCCGGGCGTGGGGCGCAAAACGGCCAACCTGGTGCTGATTCTCTCGCACGCCAGCACGAACAACATCTGCGTCGACACACACGTGCACCGCATCGCTAACCGCCTTGGCTGGGTGCAGACCCGGACGCCGGAGCAGACCGAGCGCGGGCTCTATCAGGTTGTCCCGCGGCGCCTCTGGCCGGTCGTCAATCTCCGTCTCGTGACCTGGGGCCAGAACGTGTGCCGCCCCGTCTATCCGCGGTGTCGCGCATGCGCCCTGGCCTCGCTCTGTCCTAGAATTGGCGTGATCCGGGAAGGACGGTGACCCATGCGCCGTGTTGTGCTTGCCTGCGCGCTCGCGTTTCTGGCATTCTCCAGTTCGTCGGCCCAGCGTGCCACCCCGCCGGCTCCGCCCTCCGGGGATCCGATCATGACGATCGAGACGGCGCGCGGTCTCTTCGAAATCCGCTTCTTCCGCGCCGAAGCGCCGAAGAGTGTCGCGCAGATCCTCCAGCTTGCCGGGCGCAACTTCTACCGCGGCCAGCGCATTCATCGCGTCGAGCGCAGCCTTGTCCAGTTCGGCGATCCAAAGTCCCGCGACGTGTCGTATCGCGAGTGGTGGGGACGGCAGAGCAGCGGCAATCCGATTGGCGTGGCGGAGTTCAACAAGCGACTGCACGAGCGCGGCGCGGTGGGACTCGCCCACGGCGGTGATGCGAGAGGCGCCGACAGCCAGCTCTACATCCTCAAGGCCGCCTCGCCCGCCCTTAACGGCAAGCACGTGGTCGTCGGCCAGGTCATCAAGGGAATGGACGTGGTCGACAAGCTGCAGGTGGCCGACATCCTGAAGAACGTCACGGTCAAATAGGCAGCCCCGACGGCCGCACGATGCCGGCCAGATCCGGATAGCGATTCACCATTTCCCGCGGGTACTCGCCGGGTACCGATTCTCCCAGTTGATGGCGGAGGACCGCCGCGTTGGCGACGGCTTTGGCCGAAAAATGGTTGTTCATGTACATCAGGACCTTGCGTCGCGCGGCCGCCGCCTGGGCAGCGGCGGCAAACGGCGCCAGTTCGGTTGCTGGGTACAAGTAGTTGTAGCGGTCGTCCGATTCCTCGTGATCCCACCACTGCGCCGCGTTGCGGCCGTGCAGGCGGAAATATTCCAGCCGCGACCGCGGCTCTTGCGACCCGGGCACGAGGCCCTTGGCCTTTTCGAGATCCTGCCGGATGGACGAGGCGAACTTGGGCTCGTCGATGATGACCCATGCGGCGCGATGTCGATCGAGCAGCGCCTGCGTCGCCGGTGCAGCATCGCTCCAGGACTTGTGCCGCAACTCGACCGCAAGGGGGTAGTCCGCGAGCGAGCCAGCCAGCCAATCAAGGTAAGCGTGCGTGTCCGAGTCCGCGGTGAAACTGGCGGGAAACTGCACGAGCAGGGCCGCAAGGCGTCCGGCTTGGACGAGCGGCTCGATGCCGGCCCGGAACTGGTCGAGATCGCCACGCGTCACGTCCCACGCGGACGCGCCCTGTCGCTTCAGGTACATATCCGGGTGCGTGAACTTCTGATAGAGCTTGACCGAGAACTCGAAGGTGGCCGGCGTCCGCCGCAGCCACCCTAGCGACAACGCCGGTTCCGGCACGCGATAGAACGTCGAGTTCACCTCGACCGTATCGAAGTGATCCGCGTAGAACGCCAGGTCGTCAAAACCCGCCGGCCTCGGTGCCGGATAAAAGATGCCGTTCCAGGTGCCGCGTCCGGTCGGATAGCTCCAGCCCGATGTACCGACAATGACCGCCATGGGGACATTTTGACATTTGGCGATCTGGACATTCACTCATTGCTCATTGAATGTCGAAATGGCTGAATTGAATGTCCCGATGGGCAATGAGTGAATGTCCAGATAGCAAAATGCCAAAATGTCCCCGTGCTTGTCGTCTCCGAGATCTACCTTTCCATCCAGGGCGAGTCCACCTTCGCCGGTCGCCCGTGCGTGTTCGTGCGGCTCACGGCCTGCAACCTGCGGTGCGTGTGGTGCGATACGCCGTATGCGTTCTCGGGCGGACGCCGGATGAGCGACGACGAGATCGTCGAGGCTGTCAGGCGAGAGCAATGCACGCTCGTCGAGCTGACCGGCGGCGAGCCACTTCTGCAGCCGGGTGCGATCGATCTCATGGAGCAACTCCTCACCGAAGGCTTTGAGGTCTTGCTCGAGACCGGCGGCCACATGCCGATCGACGATGTGCCGGACGAGGTGGTGACGATCCTCGATGTGAAGTGCCCAGCCAGCGGCGAAGCCGATAAGATGCACTGGCCGAACCTCGATCAACTGTCCGACCGCGACGAGGTGAAGTTCGTCGTGAGCGATCGCGCGGATTTCGAGTACGCCTGTGGCGTCGTACGGCGTCACGATCTCGCCGCGCGCGTGGGCGCCGTGCTTTTCTCGCCGACCTTTGGTGTGATGTCGCCCCAGGAACTCTCGCGCTGGATCCTCGAAGCTCAGATTCC
>Ga0190274_10001340_pt1 | contig 14442 bp, 15 predicted proteins | sample Popmic531T_FD_133002 | JGI IMG/M metagenome (GOLD analysis project Ga0190274, IMG submission 133002) | Populus adjacent soil microbial communities from riparian zone of Yellowstone River, Montana, USA - 531 T | ecosystem: Environmental > Terrestrial > Soil > Riparian zone | place: USA: Montana...
AGCGCCAGCTCGCTTGCGAGGCGGGCCAGCGTCATCGGCTCGCGGCCGCGTGCCAGCCGGTCGAGCAGCGTGAGTGCTCGCGCCACGGCGGGAACCAGTGGCGCAACCCGGGCCGGTTCGCGGCTGAACGAGGGGAGCGCGTATTGGACGGCGAACGACATCGGCGACAGCGAGGAGGAGCTTCGTGGAGCGGCGCCGGCGTTCATCCGGCTGAACCGCTTTCAGCAAGCAGGACGCGCAGTCTAGAGAAGAGCACGAGTTTCTCGACGTCCCGATCGGCCTGAACCGGGGTTAATCCTGTGAGCGTTTGCCCTGACGAGCGGTGCCTCCCCCGTCCGGGTGGAGTGAAAACGTCACTCGCCCCGGGCGCGTTTCTCACTCGAAACGGCTGTCCCGATTGAGGAGACTGCCGACCGGTCAGACGTGAACGGTTCACGTCGATTCGTTTCTTCCGGAGCCTGTCATGAAGCCCTATTTCGACGATGTCGCCACCGTGCTGGTCAGCGTGACGCTGTCGCTGGCGACGGTGTCGCTGTTCATCGTCGTCTTCGCCGGCGCCGCCTGAGCCGCCCGGCGCGCCTCCCGCGGCGGGAACTGAGTCGCATGCAGACGACCGCTTCGGAACGTCCCGGCCGCGCGGGCATCCTCGGCTCGCTGACGCTCTTCGTCGCCTTCGCGTTGGCCGGATGCGCCGCTCTGCCGGACCCGGTCGACCGCCCTGTCACCTATGCGAGCGCCGACGCCGGCAGTGCGGCGCTGGCGAGAATCGCCGCCACGTCGACGCCGATCGCCGACCCGACGCTGTCGGGATTTCGCCTCCTCCCCGACGGCGAGGAAGCCTTCGCGGCCCGCCTGGCGCTGATCCGGCGCGCCGAGAAGACGATCGACGTCCAGTACTACCTGATCGCCGCCGACGGCACCGGACGGCAGTTCCTCGACGAGCTCGCTGCCGCCGCGGCACGCGGCGTCCGGGTCCGCGTCCTGGTCGACGATCTCTCCGTCACCGACGCCGACCCGCTATTCGCGACCCTGGCCGGCCAGGCGCACATTGAGGTCCGCCTGTTCAACCCGCTGCCGGTGCGCGGCGGCAGCTTCGCCCGGCGGCTGACGCTGTCGCTGCACGACCTGCCGCGCATCAACCGCCGTATGCACAACAAGCTCTTCATCGCCGACAACAGCTTCGCCGTCACCGGCGGCCGCAACATCGGCGACGAATACTTCGGCCGCGGCCGCGCCGCTCACTTCATCGACATGGACGTGCTCTCCTCGGGGCCCGTCGTCGCCGAGCTGTCGACCCTGTTCGACCAGTTCTGGAACTCACCCTACGTCTATCCGATGCAAAGCTTGGTCCGATCGTTGCCGCGTCAGGGCGCGGCGGCCGATTCGACCGCGATCGCCACGTCGGCCGCGCAGGCTACGCCTTTGCCGCGCGACGACGACCGGGGGGACGCCGGCTCGATCGCCAGCGAGTTCGCGCACGGCGCGGTGGCGCAGCGCTTCGCCCGCGCCCGCCTGCTTGCCGACCCGCCTTCGGCGATCGCCGACAACGATCCCGACCGCGGCGACAGCGCGGTGATGCGCGCCCACCTCGAGCTCCTGGCCTCGGCGCGAACGAGCGTGCTGGTCGCGACGCCGTACTTCGTGCCCGGCGCCGACAGCCTCGTCGCATTGCGCCAGGTGCGCGCCCGCGATGTCCGCTTCACCGTCATGACCAACTCGCTCGCCACGACCGATGAGCCGCTGGTCCACTTCGGCTATGCGCGCTATCGCCTCGGCCTGCTCAAGCTCGGCGTTGCGCTGCACGAGCTGATGCCGATGCCGGAGACGGCGATCGACGCGGGCGGCGTCAGCGACGACGAGCACCATGGCGCCTCGCTCGGCCGGCTGCACGCCAAGCTGGTCGTCGTCGATGACCGCTGGGTCTCGATCGGCTCGATGAATATGGACCGCCGCTCGGCGCGCGCCAACACCGAGGCGGCGATCGTCATCGACGACCCGGAGCTTGCCGGCGAGATCACCGGCTTCCTCGAGCGCGGCCGCCAATCCGCCAGCTACGCGTTGCGTCTGGGCGCTGGCGGCGAGCGGCTCGAGTGGGTCGGCGCGAGCGGCGATGCGGTCGTTCGCGATGAGCCGCGGCCGCGCTCCGGCGCGGGCCTGAAGCTGCGCGTGGCCTCGTTCTTCATCTCCGAAGAGCTGCTCTAGTCGACGCGCCTAGCGCGCCGCCGGGAGCTTGCGCAGGATGGCGTGCCTGCCGTCGCGCACCGCGACGTAGCCGCCCGTCGTCAGCTCCTTCATCACCCGGTTGACCATTTCGCGCGACGAGCCGACGCGGTCGGCGATATCCTGCTGGGTCAGCTTTTCGCGCACGATCCGCTCCTCGCCGACGGGCTCCGAGAGCTCCATCAGCAGCCGCACCATGCGCCCGTAAACGTCCTGCAGCGCCAGACTCTTGACCTGCTCGGTCAGGCGGCGAACCATGCGCGTCAGCTTTTGCGACAGGTGCAGCGCGAAGTCGGGGTGGGCAGCGAGGAAGCTCTGCAGCTGCGGACCCTGGACGACGCAGCAAGTCGTCGCCTCGACCGTCTTGACCGATGCCGAGCGCGCGCTGCCGTCGAGCGAGAGCTCGCCGACGTATTCGCCTGGGCCGTGCTCGGACAGGACCACGTCGCGGCCTTCGGGCGAGCTGGCGTAGGCGCGCAGGCGCCCTTCCAGGACGATGTAGAGCGAAGCCCCGGGATCGCCTTCGTTGATCAGGATGGTGTTGGCGCGAAACGTGCGGTTGCTGCCGTGCGCGGCCACGGCCTCGAGCAGCGAGGGCGGCAGGCGATCATCGGTGTTCATGGCGCCCGCTCCCCGATACGCGCGCGGCGGAAATCCATGGCCGATTATGGGCGTCACGGGCTGGCCATGCAGCGCCCGAGTGGCATAGGTCACCGGCGCGAAGCGTGATCCGCACTCGCGGCGCCGTGTGAGGCTGCCGACACTGGCCATCGGCCGGCGCGAGTCGCGCGCACGGCCCGCCCTGCAAGGAGATCGCCGTGAACCACTACTTCGCCGAGATCGCCACCACCTTCGGCAGCATCCGCTCGTTCGATGACATCGTCAGCGGTGTCGCGAGCGTTGCCTTCTGCGCTTGCAGCGCGGTGCTGTTCGCTGTCGTCTTCGTCGGCGCGATCTGATCAGCTGACGCAGCCGCGGGCCTCGATCGGCCACACCGCCTCGACGGTGCCGCCGGCGAGCCCGCCGCGAACCGCGACGTATCGGTCGTGCAGGTTGACGGTAGGGTCGCAGTGGCCCGGAACGAGCCAGACCGTCGCACCGAGCCCGGGCAACTCGGCCGTCCCCGAGCCGGTGCGAACCCGGACGATGCCGTGCTCGTCGCCGCCGCTGGCGAAATCGAGCTCGCGCTGCCAGACCTGCGGCAGGCCGGAATCGATGGCGTGCGACTTGTGGCCTGCGTCGACCACGGCATGGGCCGCGCCGCGGCTCATGACCTGGCTCTTGACGAACAGCGCGTGCTCGAAGCGCGGCGATCCCGGGGTCGGCGCGTTGTCGGCGTAGTCGCGATCCATGAACAGGTAGCTGCCGGCCTGCAGCTCGCCCCAGATGCCGCTCGCGACGTCGTAGGCGAACGTTCCCGTGCCCGCGCCGGTGACGAGCGGGCAGGCGATGCCGAGCGCGCCGATGCTCGCTTGCGCAGCGCGTGCCAGCGCCGCCGCATGGTGTGCCGCTGCCTCGCGCTCGGCGGCGCCGCGCAGATGCTGCGCCGCACCGTGATACGCCTGAACACCGGCGAAAACGAGGCCGCCTTCGGGCGGCGCATGGGCGACGACGCGCTGAGCCAGCTGGCCGGCGGCGGCCGCGGGGGCGCCGCAGCGGCCGTGGCCGACGTCGACCTCGACCAGCACCTCGATCCTGGTTCCCGCCGCCGCGACCGCCGCCGCCAGCCGCTCGACCCCTTCGACGGAGTCGACCGCGATCGCCAGCCGGACGCGCTGTGCCAGCGCCGCGACGCGCGCCAGCTTCGTCGGGTCGACGACCTCGTTCGAGATGTAGATGTCGGCGATGCCAGCGTCGGCCAGCGCCTCGGCCTCGCTCGTCTTCTGGACGCAGATGCCGACGGCGCCGGCGGCGATCTGCAGCCGGGCGATGGCGGCGCACTTGTGCATCTTGGCGTGCGGCCGGAGGCATACCCCGTGGCCGCGCGCGAACTCCGCCATCGCCGTCAGGTTTCGCTCCATCGCGTCGAGGTCGATCACCAGCGCCGGCGTGTCGATCGCGGCGACGCCGTCGCCCGGGCGCGGCAGCGGCCTCACGACGCGACCCGCGGCACGGTGGCGCAGTCGCCCTCGCCGGCGTCGTCGAGCGTTGCGCCGTCGAGGTGCGCGGTGTCGCTCCAGCCGACCAGCGTGAAGCGCTCGCCGGTGTAGAGCAGGCGATTGATCGCGGCGTTGCCGAGCTCCCACGAGCGCGGCGCGCCGAGGGCCAGTCCCGAAGCGGCGCGGTACAGGCAGTCGAGCACGCCGCCATGGGTCACGATGAGGGTGGTGCGGCCACCCGCCGCGGCGGCGATCCGGGTCGCTGCGGCAACCGCGCGGGCGCTGAACTCGATCAGGGTCTCGCCGCCGGGCGGGCCGAATTCGGGCTCATGGCGACGCCAGCGCGCCGCCAGGTCGGGCCAGCGAGCATCGATCTCGGCGTACGTGTGGCCCTCGAAGATGCCGAAGCAGCGCTCGCGCAGGCCGGTGTCGGTCGTGATCGGCAGGCCGAGGACGGCAGCAGCGGCGACGGCGGTGTCGTAGGCGCGCGCCAGGTCGCTGGCGACGATCGCCTCGATGCCCTCGCCGACCAGCGCCTCGGCCGCACGTGCCGCCTGCCAGCGGCCCCGCTCGCTGAGGGCCGTGTCGAGCTGGCCCTGCATCCGCATCTCGGCGTTCCAGACCGTTTCGCCGTGGCGCACCGCGACGATCCGCGTCGCTTCGCCTGCTGTCGCGCCGGTCGTGCCGCTCACGAGCCGATCAGCCGACGATTGAGCGTGTAGGTTCCCGAATGCAGCGCCTCGGCGAGGATGTGGCCGTCAATCGCCCGGCGCAGCTCGGCGCCGCCGAATCGGCCCTCGACCGGCGCGCGCGCGACATCGAGCGCGTAGAGAGTGAACACGTAGTGGTGGATGAGCGAGTCGTTCCAAGGCGGGAACGGCCCGTCGTAGCCGAAGTAGTCGCCGGCCAGCTTCGGGTCGCCGGCGAACCAGCCGGTGTAGTCGTTGAGCCCGTGGCGCGCGCCTTCGAAGCCCGGCACCGCGACTGCGGGACCTGGCTTGCCGCGCGGCGTGAAGCCATGGCTGAAGGCGCCTTCGGCGATCGCCGCCGTGGTCGCCGGGATATCGGCCAGAAGCCAGTGGAAGAAGTCGGTCCGCGCCAGATCGGCCGGGATCTCGCGCCCGGTCTGGTTGACGTCGTCGCCGCGGCTCGGCACGTCGAAGTCGTGGCAGATGACGACCAGCGAGCGCGTCGCCTCCGGCAACTCGCTCCAGGCGAGATGCGGGCTGACGTCGTCGGAGAAAGCGACGCCGCTCGCGCCGTCGAGCCGGCCGCAGGCATAGCGTGCCGGGATCGCTTCGCCATCGGGCCAACTGTCGCTCCAGAGTTTCAAGGCGTATTCCTCGTGCAGGGCGGCCGTAACGCCGCCGGGTCTCGGGCTCTAGACGCCCCAGACGATGTCGGCCTGCTCGGCAAGCGAGCGCCGCATCATCTCGAGCAGCGGCCAGGCGCGCTGGCCGAGGCCGACTGAAGCCGAGCCGCCGGCCGCCTCGTCGTCGTCGTCGATGCCGGCCTCGCGCGCCCGCCGACGCTCGGCGCCGGCGATCGCGATCGCCTGCTCGAGAGCGGCGATCGCAGCCGGAATCGCGGCGCGCTCGATGATCCCCTGGGACGACGGCTCGCGGCCGATGATGCGCAGGATCTGGTCGCCGACCGGCGCCAGCATCAGCAGGTCGCCGTCGGCCTTCGACTTGAAGCGGTACATCGTCAGAGGGCGACTCTCAGCGCTGCGGATACATGTAGCCGCGGTTGAACGGATAGTCCGATTGTGCGCCGCGCATCGGGCCGTCCGCGGGCTCGCCGGTGCGCCGCGTGCACAGCATCTGGTAGAGCGAGAGCCAGGCGCGCTCGAAGCACATCGCGCTGCCCGCCAGATAGAGGCGGTAGGCGCGCAGGACGGTGTCGGTGGTGAGCGTGCGCGCCGTTGCCAGCTGGGCCTCTAGCGAGTCGCTCCAGGCCCAGAGCGTCTTCGCGTAGTGCGGCCTGAGGCTTTCCACGTCGACTGCCTCAAGGCCGGCATCGCTGGTCTGCTCGAGCACGCGCGAGACATGCTCGAGCTCGCCGCCGGGGAAGATGTACTTCTCGATGAAGTCGCCGAGGCCCGAGCCGAGCTGGTGGTTGCGCGTGCCGCCGGCGGTGATGCCGTGATTGAGGAGCATGCCGCCGGGCTTGAGCAGGCGCCGGATCTTGGCGAAGTACGCGCCGAGCTGCGCCCGGCCGACGTGCTCGAACATGCCGATCGAGGCGATCTTGTCGTAGGGCTCTCTCTCGTCGAGATGGCGGTAGTCGAGCAGGTCCATCCGCACCCGGCCCGCCAGGCCGCGCTCGGCGATCAGCTTGTTGACGTGGGCGTGCTGGTTCTTGCTCAGGGTGATGCCCTGAGCGCGAACGCCGTAGTGCTCGGCAGCGAACATCAGTAGGCCGCCCCAGCCGGCGCCGATGTCGAGGAATTGGTCGCCCGGCTTCAGCATGAGCTTGGTGCAGATGTGCTCGAGCTTGGCCTCCTGCGCCGCGCCAAGCGGCATCGCCGCATCGCGGAAATAGGCGCACGAGTAGACCCGCTTCGGATCGAGCCAGAGGGCGTAGAAGTCGTCGGAGACGTCGTAGTGGAACTGGATCTGCTCGGCGTCGGCCTCGGGCCGGTGGCGCAGGCGCGAGCGCGCCATCAGCTTGGCCTGGCGCACCCAGCCGAGCGGCGCCGGCGGCACGCTCGTCGGCTGGGTCGGATCGCCCGGCATCAGCTCGGCGGCCGCAGCCATCAGCGCGCGCATGCCGCCGTCGAGATCGAGCTTGCCCTCGACGTAGTCCTGGCCGACCTTTCCGACCTCGCCGGTGACCAGGTGGCCGAGCGGCGACAGGTCGTTCAGGCGTAGCGTTACGGCGGCGTCTTGGCGGCCGATGCGACGGCCTCCGGGCAGGATGACGGCGAGAGGAAGACTCAATGACCCGAGGCGCTGCTCGAGGGCACCGGCGATCGCGGACATGGCGTTTCCCGAAGTTGACGTCCTACGCCCGACTGTAGCGAGGTCGCGGCGTCGCTGCCTGATCGGCAGGCAGGCAGCGCCAGCAACCGGCGCGCCCGGCGCCGTGCCGTCCGTCAGGACGCGCCGGCGGCGACGACCCGGTACGAGAACACCCGGCCAACCGGCCGGCCGCGGCTCAGCTGCGGCAAGGTCACGCGCTCGAGAACCACGCCCGAGCGCAGCCGCAGCGTATCGGTCGCGCGCAGCATCGTCTCGTCGTCGATCTCGGCCAGACGGCGCATGTAGACGCCGGAATCGGCGACGCGCTGGCGCATCCAGTCGAAGATCTCGTCGTCGGCGTGGACGAGCAGGGTCTCGTCGGGCAACTCCCACATCGCCGCGAAGCGTCGGTTGAAATTGCTGATGTGGCCGGCGAGATCGACCACCAGGACGCCGTCGGCGACCGACTCGAGCGTCGCCGCCAGCTCGGCGGTGCTGACCGCCGCAGCCTCCTCGACCCGCAACTGCTCGCTGCGGTCCACCAAGGCGACAACGTAGAGCGCGTTGCCCGGCGCCGGCTCGATCTTGCTCACCCGGCGAACGACCGGGACGGCGCGGCCGCGGGCATGCGTTACGTACGAATCGGAGAGGATGCTGGCGCAGCCGCCCTCGTCGGCGACGCGCTGCCAGAAGCTCTCGTCCTCGGGAGTCGGCGCCGTCGCCAGCATGTCGCGCCCGACCAGCTCGGACGGATGCAGGCCGAGCAGGCGCCCGGCGGCGCCGTTGGCGGCGACGATGCGCAGCCCCTCGGGCTCGACCAGGCAGACCGCCTCGAGCATGGCCTCGATCAGCACCGGCCACGTTCGGCGTGCCGCCTCGGCGACGCTGAACGGGTCGACCGGGAGCGGGTTGTTCACTCCTCGCCGTCGGCCGCCAGCGACGGCTCGAAGAAGTAGCTGACGCGCGCATGCGGCGCGAGGTAGCCGAGCGTCGTCGGCGGCAGCTGGCCGTGGCGCACGCTCCGGCGGATGCCGAGCCCCGGCGCCGTCTCGAGGTCGAGCACCAGCGCTTCGGCGCGCGGCGTCGTCGCGTCGTGGACGAGCACGTTCGGCTTCAGCGGCCGCGACGAGTTGACGGCGACGACCAGGGCATAGCGGTCGTCGGTGAGCTGCACCGTCGAGCCCGGCGGGTAGACGCCCATCATCTTGATGAACGCGCCGAGGATCGAGGTGTCGTACTTGCTGCGCCCCTGCGCGAACAGCAGCGACAGCGACTCGTGCGGCGTCATCGCCCGCGCCAGCAGGTGCGGATTGCACAGGTTGTCGTAGCGGTTGACGAGGGCGACGATGCGCGCCGCCATCGTCATCCGGTCGCTGTTGAGCTTGCCCGGAAATCCACTGCCGTCGGCGTGCTCGTGATGTTGCCCGATCACCGCCATCGCCCCGGCCGACAGGCCCATCCGGCGTGCCTGAACCAGGCCCATCTCGACGTGCTCCTCGTAGACCCGCGCCTCGTTGGGCGAGAAGTTTTCCTCGCGGTGGCGCAGCCGCACGGGAAGCTCGAGCTTGCCGATGTCGTGCAGCATGGCGCCGATGCCGAGGTCTTGCATGTCCTCGTCGCTGAAGCCGAAGCATCGGCCCATCAGCAGCGAGATGATGGCGACGTTCATGGCGTGCATCGACGCCTTGTCGCCGGCGCCTTCGGCGAGCATGCGGATGCACAGGTCCTGCTCGCCGACCATCTTGTCGGTGATCGCGCGCGCCAGCGACTCCGCTTGGGCGCGCGCCTCCTGCGGCCTGCCCGGAACCAGATCGATGGTGTGGCGGCAGGCACGTGCCGCCTCGGCGTACTGGCGCTCGCAGCGCTCCTGCGCGTCGCGCTGGCGCATCAGCTGGCGCTGCCGCTCGGCGCGGGCGCGACTCGCGGCCTGGGTCGCGGCCGACGCAGCTTCGTCGGCCGGCACCGCGTACGACGGCACGGTGTCGGCGGCGTCAACGTCGCCGAGGTCGGAATCGTTGGCGGCGTCGACCGGCAGCGCTCCGAGCGTGCCGGGAAGCGATCCCGGCGCGTCGGCTTCGGGCGTGAGATCGCTCTGCTGCGGGCTCCAGCGCACGGTGCGCAGGCCGAGCGAGCGAATCGTCGCCACCTGCGCCGCGCTGGTGATGCGAAAGCTGCTGAGCGGAAACGGGTGCTTCATCCAGCCGACGTCGAGATGAACGAACATGCCGACGCGCAGCGCCTGGACGTCGATCAGATCGGTGGGACTGGCAGTTTTCATGAGGATTCGCACCGCGCTCGAACGGCATGCACGGATAGCGAAGTTATCGGCGGCGCGCGCTCGAGCTTGAGCGGCGCGCCGTCCGTGCCGGATTGCACGAACCATCGCTGGCGCACACCCTGACGCCGCGGTCTCCCGGCGCTCGCCGCGGACTACGTCACGACTCGTAGCGCCGCTGGCAGCGCTCGCAGAAGAAGCTGCGCCGCTGGCTCCGGCCGAGATGCCCCTTGACGAACGGAATCCGGCAGCGCGGACAGGTCCGCTTGGTGTGCGCGAGCCAGTGCTTCCTGAGCACGAACGCCTTCTTCCACTCGAGGAAGTCGAAGCTGTAGCGGCGCGCCTCGTCGACCAGCTGGGCCAGTTTCCGCGCCGGCAACCCGCCGACCTGCGACAGGGGATGCAGGCGGATCCGGAACAGGACCTCGTTCTTGATGATGTTGCCGACGCCGGCGAAGACGTTCTGGTCGAGCAGCGCGTCGCAGGCCAGTGCCAGCGGCATCGCCCGAAGCTTGTGTCGCGCCGCGGCCGGATCCCACAGGTCCGACATGACGTCAGCGCTCCAGTCGTAGATCTCGTCGAGCGGCTCGTCGATGAAGCGGACCGAGCAGGTGTAGAGGTTGAGCTCGCCGCGATCGAGGCGCAGGCCGAGGCGCGGCACGGCGTCCTTGCGCTCGTCGATCCGGTAGCTGCCGAACATCAGGAAGTGGACCCGCAGCGAGAACGTCGGCAGCTCGACCAGGAAGTGCTTGCCCCAGCTGCGCAGCGCAACGATGCGCTCGCCGACCAGCCGTTCCTTGGCGATCTTGGTGTTGCCCTCGACGGCAACGATGCGCTGGCCGACCAGGCCGCGCGCTGCTTCCTTGAGGATGACGATCGACGGACCCTCGGGCATCGCTCGACGCGCCCGACGCTACCGTCAGCAGACTTCGAAGAAGCGCATCACGACCGTCGCCGGCCGTCGCACGCCGACACCGACGAAGACGCGCTCGCCGATCCAGGCGAGCGTCGGCGCGGCGCACTCGAAGCGCGGCAGGCAGCGGAAGTAGACGTCGGCCGGGTCGACCGGCTCGCCGCGCACCAGCCGCGCCATGACCTCGGGCGCGGCGGTACGGACCGCGTCGTTATGGACGTAGATGCGCTCGCCGGCGTCGGTCTCGAGGACATAGCGCGCCTCGAGCCGGGCCATCGTCGCGCTCGCAATGAGCTGGAAGTCGGCGCCACCCGGGACGACCCGCGCCGTGAAGCCGCGACCGACGCAGCGGCCGCCGACGATCGGGATGACGCGGCGGATGCCGGCGGCGACCTTGCCGATCTCGATCGGCACGCCGACCTCGACCTCGAGATCGGCGAACGGCGCGAGCGACGGCGCGGCGAGCGGATCGACGGCGGAGGTCGGTGCCATGGCAGTAGGGTAGCGCCTTCGCGGCGTGCGCCGGCGCTGCCCCTAAACTGGTCGCGAGCCACAAGCAACGGAGTCGCGCCATGTCATACGAGTACGGATCGGAGTCGAAGCTGCTCGAGCTGCCGAATCCGTACCAGTTGCAGAACCGCCTGCTCTGGCTCTGCGCGGCGCTGCTCGTCGGCGCCGGCGTCGTCAGCCTGCTCTGGGCCAAGAGCGCGATGGAAGCGAGCGCGCTGCGCCTGGCCGGCGCCCCGCTCATCGCCGGCTTGGTGCTGGTCGGCGCCGGGCTGGTCGCTGCGGCGACGGCGGCGACGCGGCTGCGCTTCTTCTTCGGCCGGGGACGGCCGGCGTCGCTGGCGCCCGAGATCCCCTCCGGCGTCAGCGGCGATTCGCCCGCCAGCAAGGCGCTCAAGGAGATCCTGCGCCAGGGCGGCCTGACCTATCCCGAGCCGCAGGGCGCGGTCGAGGGCCTGCTCTACCACTGGGCGCCGACGCTGATCACGGCGCCGCGCGAGGTCCAACTGCTGGCGCGGCGCTACATGTTCAATCTGGCGGCGATCCTGGCGACGCTGGTCAGCTTCGTGTTCTCGTGGTCGGTGTTCGGCAATGCCGTGACGCGGCCCTGGATCGCGATCCTCTACTTCGTCTTCGGCGCCGTGTTCCTGGTCCGGCCGGTGCTGGCGCAGCACAAGGCGCGGGTGACGACGCTCTCGCTCGTCGGCCTGGTCGCCGCCGCGATCCTCGCGCCGGTGGCGATCGGCCTGGTCGCGGCCAAGCTGCCGCCGCTCGGCGCGTTCGCGCTCGACACCCAGACCTTCGTCATGCTCGGCACCGCTCTGGTCGCCTGTGCGCTGGCGATGGTCGCGGTGCTGGCGCAGGTCGACGCCGCGCCGCAGACGCGCGCCAGCGTCGAGCAGGAGCGGCTGTCGATGAACGCGCCGCCGTCGACGCTGATGGACGAGCTCGACCGGATCCAGCAATCGTCGTGGACCGAGCGCATTCCGAACCGCCGCTACGCCCGGATCGAGCCGGTGACCGCGGCAGCGACCCCGGCCGGCAACTTCGCCGGCGAGTTGTTCGAGGAGAGCCAGCCGCTGCCGATCTCGGGCACCAAGCCGCCGACGGTGACCGCGGCTCTGGCCGCGCCGCGCCATCGCGCCCTGCTCCTGCTCGACCTGTACGCGACCGTGCTGGTGCTCGCCGCGATCGGCATGACGCTGATCTTCGTGCGCGGCTTCGACGTCACTGCGCCGTGGCAGCAGAACCGCTTTTCGCTCGTCGGCACGTCGGCGATCCTGGCCCTGGTCGCGGCCTTCTGCTTCCAGGCGTCGGCGCGCCTCTGGGGCCGCTTCAACTTCGAATCGATCCTGACCTGGGTCGAGATGGTCGGCAGCTGGCAGACGTCGCGCATCGGCACCGGCAACAACTTCACCAGCCGGATGAACACCGAGAACAACGTCGTCCGCACCGAGGCGATGACGCTGCGCGTCTGGCGTGCCCGGATCGAGTCGGTCGTGTTCGGCAAGGACGACGCGCGTCAGGTGACGGCGATGTTCTCGACCGAGCAGGAGGCCAAGGCGCTGGCGGCGCAGCTGATGCAGTTCGCGCGCAGCCAGAGCGTGCTGGTGGCGCCGTTCAGCGGCGAGGACGAGAAGCGGATCGCCGCGCTCAACGCCGGCGAACGGGCGATGGACGCGGGCGCGCCGCATGCGTCGTCGGCGGTGCAGCTGCAGCGCGACCTGCAGATTGCCGCGGCGCAGGCCTCGGTCGGCTTCGGTGCTGCGAGCGCGGACGCCGGCGCGGCCCCTGCCGCGCCGCGCAAGCGCTTCTGCTCGGCCTGCGGCAGCGAGGCGCCGCCGGGCGCGAAGTTCTGCGCCAATTGCGCCGCGCCGCTGCCGGCCTGAGCTCGACTCAGCTGGTCCCTGCGCTGAACGCCAGCAACTCGCGGCCTTCGACCTTGAACAGCTGGCCGTTCTTCAGGAAGGTGCGGATCTCGTGTTTCAGCTCGCGCTTGACCGCGGGCGCGAGCCAGACGATGCGCTCGTGGCGGCTGACGCTGCCGTTGGTCTCGTTGTTGGCATAGCCCTTGGCGACGACGCGCAGGGTCTCGAACTTGCCCGCCGGCGTCTCGATCGTCTCGCCGGCCTCGACCGTGTACTTGAGCTCGTAGCGCACCTTCCAGCCGTTCGGCCAGGTCGTGTTGTCGACGCACTCGAACGTCGTTCCGACCTTCAGCGTCCAGGGGTAAGCGCAGCCACCCTCGCTGCTGGCGATGACCTTGCCGCGCTGATCCGGAGCACCTTCGCTATAGGCGAACTGCTCGCGAAAGGCGCGCTTGACCGCGTCGCCGCGCCACCAGGTGCGCCCGACGCGACGGGCGTCGATCCAGAACTCGGTGGCGTTCGCCGCAGTGACCGTCTCGGTGATCTGGGCGACTTCGAGCTTTGTCAGCAGGTCGGTCTCGCGGTATGTCCAACGATCACCGACGACGAACGTGGGAGCGGGCATCTCCTGGGCATGGACGGCGCAGGCGAACGCGGCGGCAACAAGCGACATGGCGAGAACGCGAAGGTTCATGGCAGCTCCTGAGGCCCACGATGAGCCGGACGGGCGAGGATGGGCGTCGCCCGTTAGCCAGCCGTTAGCGTTGGGCCGGAGCACCGGCAAGTCGATCTCGGGGAATACGCCAACGCTGCGCTAGCGCTCGCCCGCGAGCGCGCTGGCCAACTGCCGTGCCGCCGCCGGCGATGCCCTAGGATGGCACCGGACTGAACGTCCTGTGATCGGCAACGCCATCGAACCATGAAAACCCAGGTCGCCATCATCGGCGCGGGCCCGGCCGGGCTGCTGCTTGCGGCGCTGCTCGCCAAGGCCGGCATCGAGACCGTCGTCGTCGAGCAGCGCTCGGGCGACTACGTGCTCGGGCGGATCCGCGCCGGCGTGCTCGAGCAGGTGACCGCCGATCTGCTCGACGCCGCCGGCGCCGGCGCGCGCATGCACGCCGAAGGCTTGCCGCACGGCGGCATCGAGCTCTGCTTCGGCGGCACCCGCCATCGCATCGACCTGGCCCGGCTCACCGGCGGCAAGCAGGTGATGGTCTACGGCCAGACCGAGGTCACGCGCGACCTGATGCAGTTGCGCGCGGCGCAGAGCCTGACGACGATCTACGAGGCCGAGGGCGTCAGCCTGCACGGCATCGACAGCGACCGGCCGCGCGTCCGCTTCAGCCACGGCGGCAAGCCGACCGAGATCGAATGCGATTTCATCGCCGGCTGCGACGGCTACCACGGCGTCAGCCGGCAGAGCATCCCGGCCGAGTCGCTCGCCACCTACGAGCGTGTCTACCCGTTCGGCTGGCTCGGCGTCCTGTCGGAGACGCCGCCGGTCTCGCACGAGTTGATCTACTCGAACCACGAGCGCGGCTTCGCCCTGTGCAGCATGCGCTCGGCGACGCGCAGCCGCTACTACGTGCAGTGCTCG
>Ga0190274_10001341_pt1 | contig 14439 bp, 17 predicted proteins | sample Popmic531T_FD_133002 | JGI IMG/M metagenome (GOLD analysis project Ga0190274, IMG submission 133002) | Populus adjacent soil microbial communities from riparian zone of Yellowstone River, Montana, USA - 531 T | ecosystem: Environmental > Terrestrial > Soil > Riparian zone | place: USA: Montana...
CGCGCGAACGCGTCGGCGCGGTCGGTGGTCGCGTGCGGGATGCCGAACAGCCGGCCGAGCTCTGCGATCAGGTCTGACGGCGCCGGAAGCTCCTCGGGCGTCGTCGCCGTTCGCGCAGTGGCCCTGACCGCGTCGGCGTCGGCTCCCGTGAGGCGCGCCATCAGCCGCGGGTTCGCGCCCAGGGCGATGACCTCGCCCGGGGGCAGCGGCCCGTAGTACTCGGGCACGGAGAGGTACTCGTCCACGACACGCCCGCGCTCGAGCGCCGTGTAGCGGACCACGCGCCCCTCCTCGACGCCCATGACGACGACGAACGCGCCCATGCGGTCGGAGAGCTCGCGCGCGAGGCGGCGCAGCATCTCCGGCTCGCGGTCGGTGAGCTCGTCGTACGTGGAAGTCCAACCCTCGCGCGGAGCCAGCACCACGCTGCCCTGCGAGCCGCCGGGCAGCCGCGGCACGAACTGGCGAACGGCGCGGACGACCGCGTCGACATCGTCGGTCTGGACGTGGATGGAGCCGAAGGACGGCTCCTTCCGGGCCCCGACGTGGGCCTCGAGGGCGGAGATGGGCGCCTCGAGCACCCTGGCGGTCTCCGTAAAGCCGGCGCGGATCCAGGCATCGCCGTCCTCGTGGGTGGTCTCGATCTCGATCCGATTGGCGCCGGCCTCCTTCGCCTCCTGGATCAGGCGGAGCAGGACGTCCTCGCTGGGAGCACCCTCGACGTGCGCCTCGTACGCCATCAGCCGGGCACTCTAAGTCCGAGCAGGAGGTAGTGCGCCGCCAGATTGGCAAAGCGCGAAAAACGCGCACTCGCCGCCCGCGTGTCCTCCTCGCCGTAGAAGTGCTGCACGGCCTTGCGGAGCCCGAGGTCGCCGGCCGGCCACGCCTCGGGGCGCCCGAGGTGACGCGCGAGGAACCACTCGGCAGTCCATTCGCCGATCCCCTGGAGCGCGACGAGCGCCGCCTTCACCTCGTCGTCCGGGAGCAGCGCCAGCCCATCGAGGTCGAGGTCGGCTTGCGCGAGACCGACGATGTACTCCGCCTTCCGCCGCGAGAACCCGACGGCGACGATCTCCTCCGGACGCGCGAGCGCAAGCCGCTCGCGAGCCGGGAAGGCGTGCGCGACCTCGTGCTTCACTCCGAAGGCCTCGATCAGCCGGTTGCGGATGCTGAACGCTGCCTGGAGCGAGATCTGCTGCGCGCTGATCGACGTGACGAGGGTCTCGAACGGGTCGGGCACGAGCGGCGGGCGGAAGCCGCGGAGCGTCGGGACGAGCCGCGCGAGGACCGGCTCGGTGGCTGCGAAGGCGGCGAAGGTGTCGAGGTCAAAGGGGGCGCCGAGATACCGGCCCACGTCGTCGACGACCGACGGCTCGCCGGGCTCGATGCTGACTCCTCCGGGCGCCGCCTCGATCCGGATTTCGCGGCCCGCGAAGACCCGGTGGAGCGCGCCGTCCCGGTACAGGTTTGCGAGGTCGAGCCCGAACGCCCGGTACCTCTCGGTCGACAGCCCGAAGTCGAAGGGCTCAGGAAGCGAGACTGCGAGCGACAGTGTGGAAGTCCTCGAAGGGCTCGAAGTCGATGCCGCGCTCGGTGAGGTAGCCGGCGAGCCCGCGCGTGGCGAAGACCTTGTCGGACGACTCGGCCGCACAGCGGTCCGAGTAGCCGTCTCCGATGTAGACGATCTCCCCTTCGCCGCCGAACTGCCGCACGATCGAGCGCTTGCACGACTCGCCGCAGTTCTCGCACGACTCGTCGTAGCGCCAATCGACGATCCAGCCCTCGGGGTCGGGATCGACGCGGTTGGCGTGCAGCTCCACATCGAGGCGCTCCCGGTCGAGGATCGGCTCGATCAGCTCGTGGAAGCCGCTCGAGACGATGACGAGGCGCCACCCACGTTCGCGCGCGAGGCCGACGAGCTCGCCGAAGCCCGGGCGCATCTCGACGTTCTCCAGCTCCCAGCGAACGACCTCGTCGAGCGGCTTCCGCACGGGCCTGAACTCGCGCGTGATCACCTCGCGGAGGCTCATCCGGCCCTCGTCGAGGCCGTCCTCGACCTCCTGGTAGACGTCGGGATCGCCGAACCGGCTCGCGATCGTGTCGAGGAGGTCGGTCTTGGTGACGGTGCCGTCGAAGTCGACGACGATCGTGCGGTCGCTCAAAAGTGGCTCGTGACCCCCGCAGGATCTTCGTCGGCCGCGGTCCCGCTCTGCGGATCCTCGAGCCACGAGTACGCGTAGCCCGGCTCGTCCAGCCCGCGCGCGAGCTCGGTCAGGCGCAGCGGGTGGAACGTGTCGCACATGACCGCCAGCTCGTGCGTCTCGGTCATCCCGAGCGACTTCTCGGCGAGGCCGGGGTGCGGACCGTGGGGGATACCGGACGGGTGCAGCGTCACCGACCCGATCTCGATGCCCTTCCGCGAGGAGAAGTTCCCGTCGACGTAATAGATCATCTCCTCGCTGTTGAGGTTCGAGTGGTGGTATGGGATCGGGACCGCCTGCGGGTCGAAGTCCAGCTTGCGCGGACAGAACGAGCAGATGACGAAGTTGCGCCCCTGGAACGTCTGGTGCGACGGCGGCGGCATGTGGATGCGGCCGGTGATCGGCTCGAAGTCGTGGATGGAGAACGTCCACGGATAGACGTAGCCGTCCCAGCCGACGACGTCGAACGGGTGGTAGTCCAGCACGTAGGTCTGGTAGCCGTCCTTGATCCGCAGCCTCACGAGGTGCTCACCGCGGTCGGCGTGCGTCTTGAGCTCGGTCGGCGCGTGCATGTCACGGTGGTAGAACGGCGCGTGCTCGAGCAGCTGCCCGTATTCGTTCCGGTAGCGGCGCGGGATCTCGATCAGGCCCGGCGAGACGAAGACGAGGTGGCGCTGCTCGCCCTCGGGGGCGAAGCGGTAGGTCGTCCCGCGCGGGATGACGATGTAGTCGCCCTCCTTGTACGGCAGGTCCCCGAAGATCGTCTCGAGCGTGCCGCTGCCCTCGTGGACGAAGACGACCTCGTCGCCCTCGCCGTTGCGGTAGAAGAAGTCCATCGCCTCGGTCGGCCGGGCGAGCGCGATCTCGACGTCGTCATTCCACATGAGAAGCTGCCGGCTGGAGATCGGGTCGCCGCCGACGGGAATGTCGTAGGTGCGGAAGTGCCGGTGGGCGTGCCCGTCGGGCACCCACTCCTCGCGCTCGATGGGCTCGAAGTCGCCGACCTCCTTGACCCTGCAGGGCGAGTGGAGGTGGTAGAGGATCGACTCGTTCCCGGAGAACCCCTCGAGCCCCATGACCTCCTCGGTCAGAAGCGTGCCGTTCTCCCGGAACTGGATGTGGCGCTTGCGGGGAAGACGTCCAAGCTGCTGATACATGGGCATGCCAGCAGCATATCCAGCGTTCTTCTTCGGTAGATGTCCGTAGCCGAGACCATCCGGGGCGAGCTTCTTTCCTGGGACGGCGTTACCGCTGAACCGCACCGTTTCGGCGGGGTGGAGTTCCTCCTCGGGCGCCGCGAGCTCGGCCATCTGCACGGCGACCGGCTCGCCGACCTCCCCTTCCCGCGCAGGGTGCGCGACGAGCTGGTGGAGTCCGGACGCGCGCGGCCGCACCACGTCCTGCCCGACTCCGGCTGGGTGAGCGTGAGCATCGCCGGGCCCGAGGACGTGGCGAACGTCCTCGGACTCTTCCGCATGAGCTACGACCGCGCGGTCGAGGCCGAGCGGCGCCGGGCCGCAGCGGACACGCCCTAGCGGACGACCCTCGGGGGCGCCCCCCGATTTCAGCCTATCGCCGGAAATCGCGCGCGTGGCGCGCGGGATCGTGCCGGGATCGTCACGATGGCGTGCCCGCCGCGACGCGGTTCCGCAGGACTCCGATCCCCTCGATCTCGAGCTCGACCTCGTCGCCCGCTTGGAGCCAGCGGCCATCGCCGTGCTCGAGGATGCAGCCCGACCCCACCGTCCCCGAGCCGAGGACGTCGCCGGGCACGAGCCGCGTGTTGCGGGCCGCATGGGCGACAAGCTCCTCCCAGGGCCAGTGCAGGTCGCCGAGGTTGCCGCGCGAGCGCTCCTCGCCGTTCACGCGGGCGACCATCTCGAGCCCGAGATCGCCGAGCTCGTCAGGCGTGACGACGACAGGGCCGAGGCTCGTGGCGAAATCCTTGCCCTTCGCGGGGCCGAGGCCCACCGCCATCTCCATCTTCTGCAGGTCGCGGGCCGACCAGTCGTTGAGCACGGTGAAGCCGGCGATCCGCCCTTCCGACCCGATCACCGCGGCCGCCTCCAGCTCGTAGTCCCAGGCCGAGCTCTCGGGCGGAAACACGATCTCGTCCTCTGGCCCGTAGACGGCGGCCGGGTTGGAGAAGTAGAAGACCGGGATCCGGTACCACTCGGGCGCCATCTCCAGCCCGCGTTGCGCGCGGGCGCTCGCGACGTGCCGCTCGAATGCGTAGAAGTCGCGGACCGACGGAGGGTGCGGAATCGGCGCGACGAGCCGCACGGCATCCAGCGGATGCTCGCCGACCTCGTCCCCTCCCGACGCGAGCCAGGATGCGAGCGAGGGGGCGCCGAACTCGACGACCCGATCCCCCTCGACCCGCCCAGGTGCACGGCGACCGTGCGCCTCGAACGTGCACAGGCGCAGCGATCAGCCCTCGACCGGGATGACGTTGGCGGCCTCGGGGCCCTTGCTGCCCTCACGGGCCTCATATTCGACCCGTGCGCCCTCGACGAGCGTCTTGAAGCCCTCGCCGGCAATGTTGGAGAAGTGGACGAAGAGGTCTTTCGACCCCTCGTCAGGCGCGATGAAGCCGTAGCCCTTCGCGTCGTTGAACCACTTCACAGTGCCTGTTGCCATGGATACACCTCCCTTCCCGCGTACATCGAACGGGCTGGAAGGCGCAGGGACGCCAAACCTGACCTCGCTCGTGCTTCGCCGCAGTGTAGACAGACCTCCTAGAGGTTGCCCCGCAGCGCCTGCTCGCGCTCGATCGCCTCGAAAAGGGCCTTGAAGTTGCCCTCGCCGAAGCCGACGGCGCCGTGCCGCTCGATCACCTCGAAGAAGAGGGTCGGGCGATCCTGAACGGTGTTCGTGAAGATCTGCAGGAGGTAGCCCTCGTCGTCGCGGTCGGCCAGGATGCGCAGGCGGCTCAGGTCGGACCAGTCCTCACCGATCTCGCCGACACGCTGCTCGACGTCGTCGTAGTAGGACGCCGGAGTCTGGAGGAAGCGGACGCCGCGTTCGCGCAGAGCGTCCACGGTCTTGACGATGTCGCTCGTGGCCAGGGCGATGTGCTGCACTCCCGGGCCGCCGTAGAACTCCAGGTACTCCTCGATCTGGCTCTTGCGCTTCCCTTCGGCCGGCTCGTTGATCGGAAGCTTGAAGCGCCCCCCGCCGCCGGTCATGACCTTGCTCATGAGCGCCGAGTACTCGGTCGAGATGGCCTCGTCGGTGAAGTGGACGAGCTGGGCAAACCCGAGGCTGCGCTCGTAGAACTCGACCCAGTGCTCCATCCGCCCGAGCTCGACGTTCCCGACGACGTGGTCCACGAGCTCGAGGCCGACGCCGAGCTGCGGCTTCCCATTCCCACCGTCGAGGGGCTGATACCCCGGGAGATAGGCGCCCTCGTACTCCTCGCGGTTGACGAACGTGTGGAGGGTCTCCCCGTAGGTGGCGATGGACGCGAGCTCGACCCGTCCATGCTCGTCCTCGACCCAGTTCGGCTCGGCGACCCCCGTCGCCCCGCCCTCCACGGCCCGGCGGTAGGCCTCGCCGGCGTCCTTCACCTGGAAGGCGGCGTCCTTCACCCCGTCGCCGTGGGCGTGCGCGTGGCGTGCGATCTCGTGGTCGGGCCGCAGCGCGCTCGTGACCACGAGGCGGATCGCGCCCTGCTCGAGCACGTACGAGGCGCGGTCGCGGACGCCGGTCTCAGGGCCCGAGTAGGCGACAGGCTGGAAGCCGAACGCGTGCTCGTAGTAGTAGGCGCACTGCTTGGCGTTCCCGACCCACAGCTCGACGTGATCCCAGCCCTCGAGGGGCATGAAGTCCTGGTTCACACCATGCATGCTAGTCGGGCGACGGCGCCGGTGTCCGGGCCTGCCTCGCCAAGAGGATCCCGGCGGCGATCACGAAGCCGCCGGCGAACTGGAGCCCGCTCATCTCCTCCGAAAGCACGACGAGCGCGAAGAACGCGCCCAGGAACGGCTGCAGGTTCACGTAGAGCGAGGCCCGCGACGCCCCGACCCTGTCGATGGCCGTAAACCAAAGAATGTTCGTGAAGACGAGCGAGAAGAACAGGCTGTAGACGAATGCCGCCCAGGCGAGGCCGCTGAGCGCCGCCCAATCCTGCTCGGCGAGCTGCAGTAGCGACGAGAGGACGAGCGGTACGGAGCCGATGAGGATCATGACGGCGCTGATCCTGTACGGGGAGTAGCGCCGCATGAGCGGGCCCATGGCGACCGAGTACGCTGCCCAGGTCACGGAGGCGACGAGGCCGAGGAGAACGCCGCCGAGGTCGCCCGAGAGACCGCTCGACGCCCCCGCCGCTACGAGGGCGACGCCGGAAAACGACGTGATCGTGGCGATCCAGTGCCGCGCGTGCAGGCGCTCCAGTCCAAATGCCTGCGCGATCAGGGCGACGAAGATCGGGAACGTCCCGAACATGAGCGCCACGGTCGCGGCCGTCGTCAGCCTCACCGAGTACGCGAACGAGAGCTGGTTGATCCAGATCCCGAGGGCCGCGGCGGCAACCACGATCCGGTAGTCCGCCCGCTCGATCCGCAGCGAGCCCTCGCGCGCGTAGGTGAACGCCGAGAAGATGACGGCCGCGATCGCGAAGCGCACCGAGGAGTACGCGAGCGGCTCCCATCCGTGCGTGAGCGCGTACTTGACGACCGTGAAGTTGAAGCTCCACAGGAGCACCGTGACGAGCAGGAGGACGTCGGGCGGAACGCGATGGCGCAAGGGTTTCGCAGCCTATGGGAACGGCCCGCCGTGTTGCCAATTCTGGCAAGGGGTATGAAATTGCGACTCCCCTAAGGGACCCTCTGTCTCAGGACTGAAAGGGCGTCGGCCGTTCTAGGGCCGGTTCACCTCTCCACCCTCCTCCGGATCGCCCGATGCGACCTCCGGTTCCCCAGTCACGGACACGTCGCCACGGTCGATCCCCTGCCCCGAATCGGACTCCGGTGTCGGCCTGAGCGGGTCGAACGACCCGCTGGCCGATTCTGGCGCTGAGCCAAGCGGACCGAGTGACTTCATGTCTACATCGGGCTTCGTGGGCTGCCTGCCCGCTGCCTTCTTGAACGCGTCCACAAAGGTCGAAACCAAGGACATGAAAGCCTCCTATTCGTTTACAGGACCGCGCAGGCTGGCGGCAGTCTAATCACCGCCCGGGGGTGCCGCACGGAGCGCAAGGCTAACCCGCAAAAAGCGCCGGGAAGCCGCTTCACGCGGTAGAGTCGGCGGCCATGAGCGAGGCCGCAGAGCACACGCCGGCACCGGCCGAGGAGCCGGTCGAGGCCCGCGTCGAGCCGACCAAGGACGACGTCGACGAGCTGGTCGGTCCGGCCACGCCGCACTTCGCCATGCAGCTCAGGGCGCGGGTCCGCGCGCTCGTGCGCGACCTCCGCGAAGACCACCCGGTCCGGCAGTACGCCAACGAGAAGATCGCGCTCCTCGAGCGGCTCGCCTACGCCTCGTCGAAGGCGGAGGAGGGCCCCGAAGAGCCGCCGACCCGCCTCGGCTGGGAGGAGCTTCCCAGCCACGGTCGCGCCACCGAGCCGGGGCACTAGTGGCGGTCTTCGAGGGCAAGTCCGCCCTCGTCACGGGCGGCTCGCGCGGGATCGGTCGGGAGATCGCGCTGCGCCTCGCCGACCTCGGCGCCGCGAAGGTGGCGATCAGCTACCTGCGCGCCGACTCGGCGGCCGAGGAGACCGCAGAGGAGATTCGGAGCCGCGGCGCCGAGCCGCTGCTCCTGCGCGGGAACGTCGGCGACGCCGAGAAGGCAGCCGCCCTCGTCGAGGAGGCGGGCCCGCTCGACGTCCTGGTATCGAACGCTGCCACCGGCGTCATCCGGCCCGCCCTCGAGCTGGACGAGAAGCACTGGGACTGGACGATGAACGCCAATGCGCGGGCGCTCTTCACGCTCGTCCGGCACGCGGCGCCGCAGATGAAGCCCGGCAGCTCGGTCGTGGCCATGTCGAGCCTGGGCTCCCAACGTGTGATGGCCAACTATGTGCTCGTGGGGACCTCGAAGGCGGCCCTCGAGACGCTGGTGCGCTACCTCGCCGTCGAGCTCGCCCCGCAGGACATCCGCGTCAACGCCGTCTCGGCCGGGCTCGTGGAGACCGGCGCGCTCGCGTACTTCCCCGACCGGGAGGAGATGCTCGAGTGGTATGCGAGCCGCACCCCGGCCGGCCGTCTCGTAGAGCCGAGGGACGTCGCCGAGGTCGTCTGCTTCCTCGCCTCGCCGGCCGCGGGGATGATCCGCGGCCAGACGGTCATCGTCGACGGCGGCTACTCGCTGCTCGCGTAGCGGCGCTCCCAGATCGTCGCGTTGAGGAATGCCGCCGCGGTGGCGAGCCGGGCCACAATGTAGAGCCAGACGAGGAGCACCGCCGCGACGCCGAGCACGCCGTAGAGCTCGGACGAGCGTTCGAGCTTGGGCGCGAAGTAGAAGACAACCGCGACGTGGACGCACTGGATACCCAGCGCGAGCACGAGCGCGCCCGGCAGCAGGTCCTGCCACCGCTCCGCCCGGTTCGGCAGGAGCTTCATCACGATCAGCGCGATGCCGGTCTCGAGCGCCAGCGTGAGGACGACCCCGATGAGAGCTCCCAGGCCCAGGACCTCCCGCAGCCAGGTGAGCGCCAACGCCCCGACGGCAGCGGCGAGGAAGAGGCCGTTGAAGACCGCCATCGCGTGAAACGGCTTCCGCATGCGCGGCCGCTCGACGCCCCATGCGAGCGCGTAGGCGAGCTGTAGGGCCTTCACGAACCAGACCGAGCACCAGCCGAGGAGGCAAAGGCCGATGATGAGCAGCACGACGCTGTTCGTCGAGCTCGTCTCGACAGCGTGCTCGGCGCTCGCGATCGCTGCCGCGCCAATACCGAACTCCGCAGCCGCCTGTTCGACGCCGTCCTCGTCGTAGTCGACCCAGAAGCCAAGGATCACGGCTCCGACCAGACCGAGCGGGACGAGCCAGAGGAAGAGCCGGTACGCGAGGCCCCCGGCCAGCAGTCCGCCCCCGTAGCGGAGCTCGCGCAGGAACGTTTGGTATCCGACTTCTGCGCCCGGGACGCGCTCCCGTGCCTGCAGGCCGAGATCGGCGGCGCGCTGACCGGCGCCGGCGAGGCGCTCCTTCAGCGGACGTCCTGTCTCAGCGATAGCGGTCGAATCCTACGGCCACGGAAACTCGGGACGAGAGGAAAACGGGCGGGCGAGTCGTAGGTCAAACCGCTCTGCTCCCCCCAAGGAGGTCGTCGTGGCAAAGGTGCGTCTGGAGGAAACCGAGCTCGCCGAGGGCGCATCGCGCATCTGGTGGCTCTTCCTCATCACCGGGATCCTCTGGCTCTGGATCTCGCTCATCATCCTTAGGCTCAACCTGGAATCGGTGACGGCGATCGCCATCCTCTTCGGGTTCGTGGCCATCGGCATCGGGCTCAACGAGTTCTTCGCCATCCCGGCTTCGACGACCGGCTGGAAGATCGCCCACGGGATCCTCGGCGTCGTGTTCGTGGCGGCGGGAATCGTCGCTTTCTTCGAGCCCGCCGGAACGTTCGTGGCGCTCGCGTCGCTCGTCGCCTGGGTGCTTCTCTTCAAGGGCATCTTCGACATCGCCGTCGCGATCGTCACGCACGAGACCGTGCGTCTCTGGTGGGTCGGCCTGATCGTCGGGGTCGTCGAGATCCTGCTCGCCTTCTGGGCGGCCGGCTATTTCCGCGGCAGCGCGATCCTGCTGGTCATCTGGATCGCTGCACTGACGCTCACGCGTGGCATCACGGAGATCGTGATGGCGTTCAGGCTCCGGTCCCTCAGGAAGGCGGTCAAGGCCGCGACGGCCTAGACGGACTCGCCGCCGGCTTCGGTCGCGCTACGCGGCCGGAGCGGGCGGCGGAGGCTCGAGCCGCTGCGTGTCGCCCGTTCCCGCTTCCCCCAGGACGACGCGCCGGAACGCCTCGAAGCCGAGCGCGATCAGGGCTCCCAGGAGAATCACCCCGAGCCAGTTCCGCAAGGCCGGAACCGGGCCCCAAAGGATGAGCAGCAAGTAGACGCCCGCGAGCAGGCACCAGCCGAGCTCGGGCCGCTCGCGGAAGCTGGGAGCGAGAGCCTCACGCATGCGGCTGGGGTAGCGCGAGGGCCCGGCGAGCAGCGTTCCGATGAGGATGACGAGGCCGTAGATGATCAGCGCCCAAGCGACCTGGGCCAGCAGGTTCGTGCCGATGATCCAGGTCGACCCCACCGCGTCCTTGATGGACTCGCCGGAGGCGAGTGCGTCGACGACGTAGTTGCCGACCGCGCGGCGGATGACGAGCAGGAGGATCCCGACGAGCAGGAGCGCAGCGCCGACGTTCCGCAGAGTCGAGCGCCGGCCGCGCGCAAGCCAGACGGCGCCGGCGAAGAGGGCGACCGCCACGAGGATGATCAGCCAGCTGAGAACCTTGATGATCTTCACGCCCGTCTGGGCGGCTTCAAGCTGATCCGACTGGAGGATCGTTATCTGCCCCGCGCTCTCGGGCAACCGTGAGTCGAGCTGCTCGCCGAAGCCGAGCTCCTCGCCGATGCGGACGAGCAACGTCCGCAGGTCGAGCGTGACCACACCGCCGGCGGTCGACACGCCCTCGCGCGTGTCGTCATTGAGGATCCTCAGGAGGGCCTCGTGTGCGGCGCGGTTCGCGGTGGCCCAGAGCTCCTGCACGCGGGGCCGCTGGAGGAAGTTGTCCACGCCATCGACCGCGGGCTGGCGAAGAGCTCCGGCGAGCGGGCCCGCGAGCCCCTGGAGGTTCTCGGGCAGCTGGTCCTCGAGCGTTTCCTCCGGATCGAGGTTCGAGTAGAGCTCGTCGACGATGTAGGTCGAGAGCGCCGCGCGCACGTCGTCGTCCTCGAGCAGCCTCGAGCTCGTGTCGACCCAGGAGTCCGTGTCGAGCGCCTGCCGCTTGACCCAGACGGTCAGCGACCCGACGAGAACGACAAGGGTTCCGAGCACGAGCAGTACCCAGACGAGGATGGTTCGGGTCCTCGCGCTCATCGGCCGCCAGCATACGCGTGTCAACGGAAACTCTCCACCGGCCTCGGGCCGCAGGAGACGCCAGGCTCGGGACGAAGTTCCGTCGACATGAGCCAGAGCCAGGCTCTGCCAGCGCCCGCGCCGCGATCCCGGCGGCGCCAGCTTGCCGACGACACGGCCGTCGTCGTCGGCGTCATCCTCCTGGTCGCCGCACTGCTCGGAATGGTCCTGCTGACCCGCGCGATCATCACGTGGGTCCTCGCCGCGGCGTTCCTTGCCTTCTCGATCGACCCGATCGCGCAGTCCCTCCGCCGACGGGCGAAGGTCGGCCAGGGCGGCGGAATCGCTCTCGCGATACTCCTCCTGGGCCTGATCCTCTTCGTCATCGGGCTGATCGTCGTCCCGCCGGTCATCGACGGCGCGAAGAGCCTCGCCGATGCGGTCCCCGAGTACGCCGAGCGGCTCGAGAACTCGAGCTTCGTCGAGAGCATCGGCGCCGAGGATCAGGTCGAATCGGCGGAGAGCGCGACCGAGGACATCTCCAAGTTCTTCAGCGGGATCAGCTCGATCGTCGGCGCCATAGGGACGCTCGCCAGCGGAGCGTTCGCCGGCTTCATGATCTTCGTGCTCACGATCTATTTCATGATCTACGGCCGAGACATCCGCCGGGGCATCGGCGCCCGCCTCGGCGCGGAGCGCGGCCCGCGCTTCCTGCGCACGACCAAGCGGATCTACGACGCGACGAAGGCGTACTGGTACGGCAAGTTCCTCATCGCGGTGATCGCGGGTCTCTGCGTTTACGTCCCCATGGTGCTGCTCGACATCCCGTTCGCCGCGCCGCTTGCCTTCTTCGTCGCCATCACGGATCTGATCCCCAACATCGGGGCGACCCTCGGTGCGATTCCCGTCGTCGGGGTCGCGCTCTACGAGAGCTGGTGGAAGGGCCTGATCATGGCCATCGTGATCCTCGTCTACCAGCAGGCCGAGAACTCGATCATCACCCCGAAGGTGTTCGAGAAGGCGATCGACCTGCACCCGATGCTCTCGTTCGTCGTGGTGCTCTTCTTCGGCGCGATCTTCGGAGTCATCGGCACGCTCCTGGCACTCCCCGTCACCGCGGCGATCCGCATCATCCTCCAGGAGTGGCGCCAGGACGGAACGCCCCTGCCCACACCGCCGTAGGCTGGCGCCGTGCAGGAGGTCCAGGTCGAGCCGCTGCGACGGCGGAAGGTCAAGCGCATCGCCGGGCGGACGCTCTTCATGCTCGTCGCGTTCGCGTCGCTCTACCTGCTCTGGCCGAGCCTCACCGAGGTCTTCACCTCCTGGCGATCGCTTTTCGAGATGGAGCCCGGCTGGTTCGCCGCCGCCCTTCTTGTCGAGGCGGCGAGCTTCGTCTGCATCTGGCACCTCCAGCGCATCGCGCTCCAGACGAAGAGCTGGCACCCGGTCGCAACCTCGCAGCTCGCCGGCAACGCGCTCGGCCGCGTGATCCCGGGCGGGATGGCCGCCTCCGGGACGCTTCAGTACCAGATGCTCATCCGGGCAGGCCTGCCGAGCGGCCGGATCGCCTCCGCGCTCGCCTCGGTCTCCGTCCTCCTCTTCGGAACGGTGCTCGCGCTCCCGCTCCTGAGCCTCCCCGCGATCATCGGCGGAACCCCGGTCGCCAAGGGCCTCGCCCAGGCGGCCTACCTCGGCGCGGGGGTCTTCGTCCTCGTGCTCATCGGGGGCATCCTCGTGTTCGTCTGGGACCGCCCGCTCAAGGTCGTCGGCCGGGCGGCAACCTGGGTGCTCAACCGGACGATCCGGCGGAAGCACCACGTCGACGGCCTGGCCGATCGCCTCCTCCACGAACGGGACTCGCTCCGCGTCGCCTTCGGGGAACGCTGGAAGGGAGCCGTCGTCGCTGCCGGCGGCAGGTGGATCCTCGACTACCTCGCCCTGCTCGCATGCCTGCGAGCGGTAGGCGCGGAGCCGAACCCGTCGCTCGTGCTCCTCGCGTTCGTCGCCGCGGCCTTCCTGGGGATGATCCCGCTGACGCCGGGCGGCCTCGGCTTCGTCGAGGCGGGCCTGACGGGCCTCCTCGCACTCGCGGGCGTCTCAGCCGGCGCCGCCGTCGTGGCGACCCTCGCCTACCGGCTCGTCTCCTTCTGGCTCCCGATCCCGGCCGGCGGCGTCGCGTACCTGATGTTCAGGCACCGATATCCGTGAGAAGGAGCGTGCCTCCCACGGGGAGCACGTGCACCTCGACGGACGGCGCCAGCTCCGCGGCGAGGCGTTCGAAGTCCTGCGCCGGCGCGCTGAGGAACTGCGGCGGCGTCCGCCGCGCAGACGTGAGCGGGTAGTAGGTCCCCCAGTGGATCGGGACCGCGGCGCGCGGCCGCAGGACGGCGAGGGCCTGCGCCGCCCGGCGTGGGTCGAGGTGCCCGGGCCCGATCGACGGCCCCCAGCCCCAGATCGGGAGCAGCGCCACGTCGAGCCCCTCCGCCAGGTCGGCCATGCCGGGGAAGAGGTCGGTGTCGCCGGCGAAGTAGACGTCGCGCGAGCCCGCCACCACGTAGCCGAGCGCCTCGGCGCGCGTGCCGAGGATGCGGCTCGAGCCGTGCTGGGCGGGCACGGCCCGGACGGTGACGTCACCGACACGCGCCTCCTCCCCGGCCGAGAGCTCGACGACCGAGCGGAAGCCCTGGCGCGAGACGAGCGCGCCGCCGCCTCTGGGGACGACGACGAGGACGTCTCGGTCCAGCCGCCTGAGAGACGGGAGGTCGAGGTGGTCGTAGTGGAGGTGCGACAGGAGGACAACGTCGGGGCCGGCCGACTCCTCGAGCTCGAGCGGCGGCGCCCGGCGGAGGTGCAGGACCTGCTTGCGCAGCAGCGGGTCGGTGAGCGCCCGCACGCCGTCCAGCTCGACGAGGACCGTCGAATGCCCGAGCCAGCGCACCCTGTCTGCCATCAGCCGAACGCCTCCCGCAGCCCGCTCTCGAGATCCCGCGGCGCGTAGCCGAGCTCCCTGCGGGCCTTGTCGTCGCGGCCCCAGTACGTGATGCCGTTCGACGCCGAGACGAGGTCGGCGATGCTCAGCCCCAGGAGCGGGCCGAGGGGCGTCGCGAGGCGCACGACCCAGGTCGGCACCGGCACGATGCGCGCGCGGTGGTCTCCGGCCGCAAAGGACTTCTCGACCGCGTGTCGCAGCGTTCCGATCTCGCCCCCGAGGACGTAGCACTCCCCGAC
>Ga0190274_10001342_pt1 | contig 14433 bp, 11 predicted proteins | sample Popmic531T_FD_133002 | JGI IMG/M metagenome (GOLD analysis project Ga0190274, IMG submission 133002) | Populus adjacent soil microbial communities from riparian zone of Yellowstone River, Montana, USA - 531 T | ecosystem: Environmental > Terrestrial > Soil > Riparian zone | place: USA: Montana...
GCACGAACGTGTTCGAGTTCGTGCAGGCGGACGAGCTCGAGAAGAGCCCGGACGACCCGGACTCCTGGCGCGTCCTGGGCGTCGACGCGATCGAGCCGGGCCAGCAGTACTACGTCTTCATCACCACGACGGGCGGGCTCTACCGCTACGACATCAACGACGTGATCGAGGTCGTGGGTCGCTACAACCGCACACCCGTGATCGCCTTCCGGCGCAAGGGTCGGGGCATGACCAACCTCACCGGCGAAAAGCTGAGCGAGAACCAGGTGATCGACGCGTTTGCCAGCGCTGCCCGGGCGCTCGACGTGAGCGTCGGCCACTTCCGGGCCGAGCCCGACGCGGAGGAGACCCGCTACGTGTTCAAGCTCGAGCTCGAGACCCCGATTCCCGAGGACAAGCACGCCGCACTGCTCGAGCAGATCGACGACACGCTGCGCGAGACCAATCTCGAGTACAAGGCCAAGCGCGAGAGCGGGCGGCTCCATGCACCGCTCCTCCAGGTGATGAAGCCCGGCTGGCACGAGGCCGAGCTGAAGCAGTCCGCCGCGGGCGGCAAGCCGGTCTTCCAGTCGAAAGACGTCCACCTCGACGCGAAGCAGGAGTTCGTGCCCGAGCCCGAGAACGTCGAAGCCGAGGTCGAGCTCGACGAGCCCGCCACCCCGGAGTGCCCCCCGGAGCGCTGATCGCCGAGGAATTGCGGATTGGCCTCGGCTGCGGCACGACTGTGCCATGGAAGAGCCCAACCGACTCGGGCGCGAGGTCGACTCGCGGCGCACCTTCGCCATCATTTCCCATCCGGACGCCGGGAAGACGACGCTGACCGAGAAGCTCCTGCTCTACGGGGGGGCAATCCACCTCGCGGGCGCCGTGCACCAGCGGAACGCCGCGCGCCGGGCCACCAGCGACTGGATGGAGATCGAGCGCCAGCGCGGCATCTCCGTCTCCACCAGCGTCCTGAACTTCGAGCACCGCGGGCGGCGCGTGAACCTGCTCGACACGCCCGGCCACAACGACTTCAGCGAGGACACCTACCGGACGCTGGCCGCCGCCGACTCGGCCGTCATGCTGATCGACAGCACGAAGGGCGTGGAGCCGCAGACCACCAAGCTCTTCGAGGTCTGCCGCATGCGCCAGCTGCCGATCGCCACGTTCATCAACAAGCTGGACCGCGACGGCCGGTCCCCGCTCGCGCTGGTCGACGAGATCGAGCAGACGCTCGGCATCCCGAGCAGCCCGCTGAACTGGCCGGTCGGCTCGGGGCAGGACTTCCTGGGCGTGTACGACCGGCTGTCGCGCAAGGTGCTGCGCTTCGAGCGCGTGGGGCGCGGCGAGCAGCGCGCCACGCTGCGCGTCCTGGAGCTCGACGATCCGGAGATCGCGAACGCGCTCGGCCCGACGCGCTACGCGGAGCTCTGCGAGGAGCTCGCGCTGCTGGACTCGGCGGCGCGGCCGTTCGAGCTCGAGGACTTCCGCGCGGGCGAGGTCACGCCGGTGTTCTTCGGCAGCGCGATCACGAACAGCGGCGTCGAGCCGTTCCTGGACTGGTACGTGGACCACGCCCCGGAGCCGCGCGCGAAGTCGACGGCTCAGGGCCCTGTGCAACCGGAGCAGCGCGGGTTCTCCGGATTCGTGTTCAAGATCCAGGCGAACATGGACCCCGCACACCGCGACCGGATCGCCTTCCTGCGCGTGTGCTCGGGCCGCTTCGAGCGCGGCATGTCCGCTTTCCACACGCGCACGGGCAAGAAGCTCAACCTCAGCCGGTCGCTCGTGTTCCTGGCGCAGGAGCGCGTGCTGGTCGAGGAGGCCTACGCGGGCGACATCATCGGCCTGTGGGACGGCGGGCAGCTGCGCCTGGGCGACACCGTGGCGGAGGACGCGACGCTCCAGTTCGACGGCATCCCGCGCTTCTCGCCCGAGCACTTCGTGCGCGTGCAGCTCGAGGATCCCACGCGGCGCAAGCAGCTCAAGAAGGGCGTGGAGCAGCTCTCGGAGGAGGGTGCCGTGCAGCTCTTCTTCGACCGCCAGCGCATGGAGCGCGATCCCATCCTGGGCGCCGTGGGTCGCCTGCAGTTCGACGTGGTCGCACACCGGCTCAACGCCGAGTACGGCGTCGCGGTCCGGCTCGAGCCGCTGGCGTACACCTGTGCGCGTTGGCCCGAGGGCGAGTTCGACCCCGACACCTTCGAGCAGCCCCCGCGCAGCACCTGCGTGCTCGACGTCGAGGGTCGCGCGCTCGTGCTGTTCCAGCACCAGTGGGCGCTGCAGAGCGCCGAGAGGCAGCATCCGAAGCTGCGCTTCATCGCCGCCGTCCAGCCCGCGCGGAGCGGCAGCCAGTGACGGACGAGCAGCGGCTGATCGAGAAGCTGCGCAAGATCGAGGCGTTGTTCGCGAATCCCGGAACGGCCGGCGAGCGCGAGGCCGCCCGGGTCGCCTCCGACCGCGTGCAGCAGCGGATCGACGAGCTGCGGGGCCGCGACGAGGAAGAGTTCAAGTTCTCGCTGCCCGACGCCTGGGCCCGCGCCCTGTTCGTCGCGCTGCTGCGCCGGCACGCCATCGAGCCCTATCGCCACTACGGCCAGCGCCGCAACACCCTGATGGCCCGGGCCCCGCGCGCGCTCGTCGTGGACAAGCTCTGGCCCGAGTTCCAGGAGCTGAACAAGACGCTCCACGCCTATCTCAACGAGGTCACGCAGCGCGTGATCTCGACCGCCGTGCACGGCGATTTCTCCGAGCCCGAGATCCGCCCCCAGGCCCAGCTCACCGCCCCGACCCGTCTGGACATCGAGTAGGCCGAACAAAGCGCGACGTGACCCTCTAGGATCCTTGGACTGCACGCAGCTCGAGAAGCCGCGGACCGAACACCAGGATCCCGATCATCGCCGCGCCGAGCGCGGCGATGAGCACGGCGCCGGCGGCCACGTCCTTGGCACGCTCGACCAGCGGGTGGAACTCGGGCGACGCCACATCGCACAGCGCCTCGAAGGCCGTGTTCAGTGCCTCGGCGGTCCACACGGAGACGATCGCGAGGACCACGGCCAGCCATTCGCCGGCGCTGATCCGAAAGATCGCGCCGGCCGCGAGCACGACGACGGAGGCAAACGCATGGATCCAGGCGTTGTGCTGCGTTCGCAGCATGATCCCGATCCCGCGCAGTGCGTAGCCGATGCTGCGCATGCGTGCCGCGATGCTGAATGGCTTCACGTGATCCCCTCTCGTGCCTGCAGCCCTGCCCATTCTGCCTCGGGCTGATCGAGCGGCGCCCCCCGGCGACATCGCTCGGTGTCGCTTCGGCGCAGGCGCGCGCGGCTGATCCGGCTGGACCGGCAGCCGACCGGCAGCTCGTGTGCAGCTAGGCAAGTCGAACCCGCAGTCACTCGGCGCCGGGACGGCACGTCCGGCCCACCTGCGCATGAGCTGCACGCGAGTTGCTCACAGTATGCTGGTATATTTCGCATAAATACTGCACTTTATAGGTGATTTGCGGGTAAACTCGTCGTCGATTTGGGTGTATTTGCACGCGAACGAGAGCAGAAAGCCCGGAGCGCGAGGTCGCTCCGAACCACCAGGAGTGACCAAGCAATGAGTATGTGGAGGGGACTGGCGCTGGCGCTGGCGCTCGCGGGATCTGCCGCGGGTGTCGCACGCGCCGACACGGTTCTGGACGGGAGCACGGGTGACGCGTTCTTCAGGATCGTCGTGCCGACGGTCTGGAACGGCGATCTCGTCATCTACAACCACGGGTTCAGCCTGGCGCCGCCGACACCGGTGACGGATCTCGGTCCGCTCGCGCCGCTGCAGCTCGCCGAGGGCTACGCGGTCGCGGCGTCGAGCTACAGCCAGCTCGGCTGGGCGCTGTTCGAGACACGCAAGGACAACGTTGCTCTGTTCAGCACGTTCAAGGCCAACTTCGGCGCGCCCAACCGCACGCTCGTGACCGGTGCGTCGCTCGGCGGTCTCGTCACCGCGCAGGCGCTCGAGCTGGCGAAGCTCGGCACGCAGGCGGGCTCGTTCCCGTTCTGCGGCGCGCTCGCGGGCAGCCGCAACTGGGACGGCGCGCTCGATCTGCGGCTCCTCTACGACAACGTGTGCAAGGACGTGCCCGGCGCCGCCATTCCCGGCGGTGCGACCGGCCTGCCCGCACCGGGCTTCCCCGGGTTCCCGTTCACGCAGACGCAGCTCGCGCTCGCGGTCAACGCCTGCACGGGCATCCTGGCGCCGCCGGCGTTCCGCACGCCGGACCAGGCCGCGCGCCTGGCGAAGATCCTGTCGGTCACGACGATTCCCGAGAGCTTCCTGCTGACGGACATGGGCTTCGCGACGTTCGCGATGTCGAACCTGACCTTCGACCCCGACAAGCTCGACGGCAAGCTGGGCACCGGGAACCTGTTCGTGGACTATCCGGACCCGGTGGTCAACGCCACGATCAAGCGCGTGTTCCCGCACCCGCTGGCAGCGCTCAAGCTCTTCCTGTTCCACACGCCGCTCTTCGACGCGCCGGCGGGCAGCAAGGTCATCTCGATGCACACCGACAAGGACGGCCTGGTCGTCGTCGAGCAGGAGCGCTCGTACGACAAGGTGCTCTCGTCCGCGAAGCTCACCACGGCGATCGTGGTCGAGGCCGCGCCGACACACTGCGGCTTCACCCAGGGCGAGCTCGTCGCCGGCTGGGAGTCGCTGCGCGGCTGGGTCGGCACCGGCGTGAAGCCCGGCGCTGCCCAGATCCAGGGTCTGTGCTCGGCGCTGGTCGGCGGCGGTCTCGCCGCCGGACCCTGCCGCATCGACCCGAACTACGTGGTCCAGAGCCTCGACAACCGCATCCTGCCCCGCTTCTGACCTTCCGATGCCTCCGGCAGCCGGGCTCCGCGAGCCCGGCTGCCGGGAGCCTCAGCGCGCCAGCTCGCGCAGCTTCTTCAGCAGCACGTACAGGTTCGACAGGAAACGCCGCTTGCCCTCGAGGCTGTCGAGGGCCAGCGGTGTCTCGTGGTTCGCGCGCACGAGCGCGGCCACGCGCGGGCCGTTGCGCGCGATCCAGCCGTTGACGATCGAGTCGATCGCGCCGGCGTCCGCAGCCGCGTAGTACTCCGGGTGCCGGAAGATGCGATCGAGCACCGCGTCCACGTCGTCGACGCTGCCGCGGCCACTCCAGACGCGGTCCATCGCGCCGCCGACCTCGGTCACGGCCCAGATCGCGAGCGAGGCGGCGAGCAGGTGCAGCGGGTGCGTGCCGTGGTCCTTGCCGAGCTGGGTGTGCGTGGGATCGTTCGTGCCGAGCGTGGCGAGCTTCTGGTAGAGACCCGCGAGCTCCTCGAGGATCTCGGCCATCTTCTCGGGGTCGCGCGGATGTGCGTGCAGCCCGACGTCCCCCCGGTAGTCCATGTCCACGAGCTGCGACGCCGCCCGCACCAGGCGCCGGTCCGCAGCGTTCAGGCTGGCGATCTCCATGAGCGTGTCGATCAGGACATCGACGTTGCGCTGATCTGCGGCCTGCATGGCGCGCCGCTGCTGCTCGGCGCTGCCGCGGCACATGCGGTTGAAGCGCGGGATGATCAGCTCGAGCACGACCTCGGCGGCGGTCCACGCGAGCTGCACGCGCAGGAAGCGCAGCAGCGTGCGGAAGCCCTCCTGGATCCACTCACGGACGTTTCGCGGCAGCGCCGTGAAATCGCGCGCCGAGAGCACGAAGGCGTAGATGGGTGCGACGGGCGAGCAGTGGCGCTGCAGCAGGATCAGCACCAGGCGGTTGAGCGTCGTCGGGCCGGGGATGATCTCGACGCCCTTCGCCTCCTCGGCCGCGAGGTGATGGAACAGGATCCCGATGATGCTCATGGCCGTGTCGAGGCCGCCGAACGTTCCGGTGACGACCGCGGGCACGGGCAGGCGCGGCGGGACGGTGAACAGCTCGCTGTAGGTGTCCACGTCGTGGCCGCGCAGCTTGAGACAGATCTCCGCGAAATTCGAGTGCGCGAAGTAGTCCTCGAGCGTGTGCAGCGCGTTCCCGAAGTGCATCCACTGGATCTTCTGCGCGTCGAGCCCGAACGCGGGCGTGGGCGCGGGCTGACCCGCGGCGCGCCGGACCTGCTGCTTGGCGTAGTCGACCGACTGCTGGATGTAGTTGCGCATGCCCAGCCGCGGACCGGGCGACGTCGTGACCCCGCCCTCGACGAGGTGCGAGTACGGGCCGCGGAAGCGCGTGTCGAGGTGTCGCTGGTCGCCGTCGATGCTCGACGGGTTGTCGATGTGCTCGCGCGGCACGTACACACCGAACTCGTAGGAGCAGAGGTTGCTGTCGGGGACTGCGAAGCCGACGCCGAAGTGGTCGGCGGCCAGCACGTCGACCAGCGCCGGCAGGATCCAGGCGCTGGGGAACTGCTGCGCGGGGTGTCGCCACTGCGAGAGCGAGCCGGCTTGTCCCTCGCGCAGCTGCTGCGGTCGGCAGACGAGCTGTGCGAGACCCTCGACCAGCTCGCCCGCGCCGTCGATCAGCGAGCGGTCCTGTCCGAGCAGATGGAAGCGCTGCACGACTTCGCGCCCGCGGTCCTGGACCCAGCGCAGGCCGTCGATGATCTTGGGGTCGCCGACCTGCGAGTAGTCGCGCTGCCAGTTGCCGAAGTAGACCCAGCGCCGCTTCGGGTCGGGCCAACCCAGCCGCCCGGCGGCCTCGCGCTCCACGCCCTGGTGGCCGTACATGTGGACGTGTCCCGACGCGTCCTTCTCGATGTCGGCGGCGGCGAACGTCTCGAGCAGGTCGCCGTCCGCCGTGCGCGTGCGCCGGTCGGCTGCGATGCGCTCCTCGGGGAAGTGCAGTCCCCACTCGAAGCCGCCGGGAACGGTCGGCGTCAGGTACGGCCGGTCGTCGACGTCGTAGGCGAAGGCGACGGACTTGAGGCCGTCGTCCGCGGCGGGCAGGATCGCCAGCGCGAAGACGGCGCCCTCGTCGAGCGGGGCGTCCGTCGCCACGTCCGGGTAGATCGCGCGATCGGTGTAGACGTTGCGCAGCGTGTGGTCGACGTGGTGGCCGAACTCCTCGCTGAGCACGGCGCACAGCGTGAGCGCGGCGTCCGGATCGGACAGCGCCTCCTGCGCGAGGCTCGCGTCCACGTAGATCGCGCCCGGTGTGTAGGCGCCGAGGATGCGCGTGCCGCGGAACGGCCCCGCGCCGCGCGTGCTGCGCGCGAAGCGCGCCAGGTCTGCGTCGAGCCACACGGGCGGATGGGCGAGGGCATCCTTGCCGCGGTCGTAGGCGCGGGCGTCCTGGAACGTGCGGCGCACGAGCTCGTCGTACAGCCGGTCGATGACGGGACCAGGGATGTCGGAGCCGAACACGTGCCAGATCCAGCCGCGAAAGTGCTGGGACGGTGTGCTCAGGGCGTGGATCGTCAGGCAGTCCAGGCCGTAGGTCGTGCGCAGGATGTTGCGGCGATCGATCGTGTTGTGACCGGTGCGGCCGTTCTCGTGGCGCGCAACCTCGAAGGAAGCGGGCATGCTGGCGGGGACCTCTCTCTAGCAGCCGTGCCGCGACGCGAGCTCTGCTCGCGTCGCAGAATCGGGCTCGCCCGTGGGCTCGAGCTCGCAGTGCACCTGGAACGCGCGCAGAGCGGCGCGCGTGCGCGGGCCGATGATGCCGTCGACCTTGCCCGACGGAAAGCCGAGGTTGTTGAGCCTTGCCTGGACTCCCGACGTGACACCGATCGGATCCAGCGCGCCCAGCTCCAGCGGATAGGCGTCGCGCGCCTCGCCGACGTAGAGCACGGCGCGCCGCTCGGCGGGCGGGATACGGAACTCCACGTAGCCGTCGCCGTCGCTGGTCGACTCGAGCTCGTTCGGTCCGATCGCGAGCGTGCAGGGCTGGTTCGCGCGCACCTGCGCGCCCTCGCGCAGCACGAGGCGCAGCCACACCGGCACGCCCTTGCGGCCGAAGCGGTGGCGCTGGCCGGCGGGGGCGGGCTGTTCGCCCGAGCGGCGCTCGGGCACGAACACCTCGTCGCCGACGAGGAGCACGTTCGGATCGCCGCGCTCGCGCAGGCGCGCGTTCTCGGGCAGGTCCCAGAGGTACTGCCAGGCGAAGCCCGCGCGCGCCGCGATGCTCGAGAGGCACTCCCCGCGCTGTACTCGGTGGATCGGCACTACGGCGCCACCCGCGGCTCGCCCATGCTGTTGAGCGCGGACACCGCGGCACCGCGTGCGAGTCCGCTCGCCTTGGCGTCCGCCGCGAGCGCGCGCAGGCTGTCGACGCTCGCGCGCGCGGACGGGCCCAGGATGGCGATCAGCAGGGCCGCGTTCTCGCGGGTCTCGTCGCTGCCAGTCCGCAGCATGCCGTCGATCGCGCGCAGGTGCTCGGCGTCGCCCGTCATGCGGAACAGCGCCGCGTGCGCAGTGGCAGCCACGGGCGTGTTGGCGTCGCCGGTCGCGCGCACGAGCGCCTCGCGCGCAGGTGCGGCCGCCTCGCCGAGATCCAACAGCCCGAGACCCGCCTGGCGGCGCACCTCGGCCTCCTCGTCGCCGAGCGCCGCGCCGAAGATCGCGATCGCCTCCGGCGAGCCCGCGCCGATGCTCCCGACCGCCCACAGCGCGGTCGAGCGCACCATCTGACTCGGGTCCTCGCGCACGACGCGCGCCAGCTCCGGCAGCGCGGCGCTGGCCTCGGGCCCGAGCGCGCGCAGCCGCTGCGTCGTCGCGATGCGCTTCGGCGCCTCGGCGTCGTCGAGCTCCGCGATCAGGCGCGCGACCTCGGGGTTCGCGGCAGGCGTCGCCGAGACACCCGGCTCGCACGCCGTCAGCGCGAGCAGGGTCAGGCTGCAGCACAGCAGTTTGCAGAGTGCGTTCATGCGGGCTCCCACGTGTCCTCGTTCAACGGACCAGATCCTAGCGTTACTCGACGACGCGCGCGCAAGGTCGCGCGCGTCGTCGATGCCTCGTGATCGGTCGGTGAGTGACTTGGCAGCGGTCGTCGTTGTACAGGGGATCGGCGTCGATCGAGGGCTCGTTCGGGCCGGCTCAGTGTAGGGTGGTCGAGAAGCGTCGGCTGTGCTCAGTCGCAGTCGCGGACCGCGACGCGCACGTCGAGCGGCGTCGCACCGCGCTCCTCGAACCAGGCCACGCCTTCCTGCACCAGGGTCACGCGCAGCACGTAGTCGCCGTTCCTGCGCGGAGCTTTCAGCTTCATGTCGACGTCGAGCGTGTCGCCCGGGTACACGTCGCGCGGCAGGGCGGTCCGCTCGCCATCGAAGACCACCTGTCGGCCGTGCTCGTTCTGCCAGTGATAGGAGAGGGTGACGAAGCTCGAGCCGGTGATGGCGCCGGACGTCGGCCAGGCGTGCTCGGTCGGGTTGTGGACGCTCATCGGAACACGGACTCGCGCGCGGCAGGACAGCTCGCGCAGCGGAGTCCGCAATGCGAGGACCTGGTCGAAGCGCGGGAGCGGAGCCGGAGGCACCGGGAAGGGCTCGTGCACGTTCTCCCGGAACACCGAGAATCCGAGTCTCGCGAGCGGCGCGAGCTGGCTGCGCACGTAATCCGCGGGGCCGATCCGGGCGAGCAGCACCTCGATCTCGGCGCGCGGCAGCTCGCGGCGCGCCGCGCTCAGGATGTCGTATCGGGCCGCGATCGCCGGGATGTTCTTGACCGAGCTCACGAGCACGAGCACGGCGCACACGGCGAGCGCACCGCGCGCGACGAACGCGCCGCGTGCGCCGCCGCGCGGGCTCCGGCCGGAGAACGCGAGCACGCCGAGCGCGATCACCGTCGCGGCCCAGAACGGAGTCACGAGCGTCATGTAGCGTGAATGCAGGGCCCAGCCCACGCCGAGCTCCACACGCGCCAGCGCGATCTGCATGACCGCGCCGAGAGAGAACAAGGACCAGGCGAGCAAGGGCTGGAACGCCTGCGAGCCGAACCGCCGGACGAGGGACAGCGTCGCGCCCGCCAGCACGAGCATGCCTGCGGCACCGACGGCGATGGGGCGGAACGCGACCTCGGGCCGTGGAGCCAGCCCGCCGGGGCTCGCCAGCGGCGCGCCGAGCAGGGCGAGAAAGAAGCGGGCGAGCTCCAAGGGCCGAGCCAGCGCGGCGCGCACGGGCACGCCGATCGCCGCCTCGCCGGGCCAGGCATGAAGGTACGCCCACAGCACGACGGCGCCCGCGGAGCACCAGAGCGCGAGCGCGAGCGAGCGCCCGCGGGCCAGATGCGGCGCCTGCCAGGGCTGTGCCAGGACGAGCGCGCCGAGCGGCCAGAGCGCAAGACCCGCAGCGAACGAGCCCATCGCGAGCACGCTGAAGAGCAGCCCCGCGCCCAGCCCCACTGCGCCGTAGTCCGGCCGGCTGAGCACGTAGATCGCGGCCAGGGCGAAGAAGACACACAGGAGGGTCTGGATCGACCAGCCCCACAGCCAGTTCTCCCACTGTGTCAGCGAGAACACGACGAGTGACACGACGGGCAGGACCCAGTACAGCGCGGGCAGGTCGAGCCGCGTCGCCAGGTCTCGCACGGACAGGTGCAGCACCGCGTAGATCCCGAACGCGCACAGCAGCACCACCGGCAGCTCGAGTCGCGTGTCCCAGTCCGTGGCGAAGGCGAGCGGCAGCCAGATCAGCCGGGGAACGATGAGCCGATGTCCGTTGTAGGGCTCGATCCAGTCGCCGAGCCCCCACGAGCCCTGCGCGAGCTTCGTCAGGTCTTCGACCATCAACCACTGATCCGAGAACGGCACGTCGACGCAGTACAGGAGCATCACCGCGACGAGCGCGATCGCGGGAGATGCGATGCCGAGCAGCAGACACAGACGAAGCGGGTCCATGCGCGCAGCCTAGCGGATTTGCGCCACGAGACGATCGCGCGGGGCGGCCTCGCCACCCGCGCAGCTCTGCCTCACCCGATGTCCCGATCCTCGTGCTCTGGTCGGATGACTCGAGAGCGCGTCCCGCGCTCGTTTGCCGTCGCGAGCTGCTGACCGTCGGGCGCGGGCGAAGGCGTCGGTGCTGGAGGCGTGGCCTCGCAGGCGGCGCAGTCGGTCGCCTGGGCGGCGCCCACGGCTTTCGTGAGGATGTCGAAGGGCAGGTTCAAGCGGAGGCGGGCCATGGAGGTCTCTCCTGGTGAGGGAGCGGTGATCGGACGGGCGAGTCTGGACGCTAGGCTAGCTCGCCTCACCGATTCCTCACGCATTGCCGCGGCCCCGGTGGTGGGGAGGGAGACACCGCCGGGGCCGCGCTCCATGGCGGCCTCGGGGCTACGGGACGTAGACGATCGGCTTCATCCCGAACAGCTCGATGCTGTCGCCGCTGTGCACGAGCGCGAAGCGATCGCCCGTGCAGATGGGGTCGTAGGGTCCGTACTGCTCGTTGAAGATCATCTTCCCGTCGCTGCGGATGCGGATGCTGACGGCCTCGTAGCTCGTGTACAGCCCCTCGTTGAACGCGACGTTCTGCAGCATGCGCGTTCCGTTGGCCGTCATGTCGCCGTTGGGCTGAGTGCGCATGGCGAGATCCGTCGTTCCCATGAAGCGCTGGTTGCGCGACGGGACGAAATAGTTGGTCGACCAGAGCACGTGCACGTAGTTGGCGTACGGGCTCGGCTGGCCGGCGGCGCGCAGCCGCGCGAACAGCGCAGTGCAGGAGCTGTCGGCCCGGGCAGCGCAGGGGGCGAACACTCCCAGGGAGAGGGCGAGTGCGAGGGCGGTTCGATACCGGTGCATGGTGTTCCTTTCACGGGGATGCAGCCCCTCTGCCCAGACGTGCGACGTCCGGTCGCGAACGGCTCACCGACGGAGCACCACCCCGGGCCCCGCGGCGCGGGTCCGGGCGCCGAGCAGCGCAGCGGCGCTCTGCCCCGGAGCTGTGTACCGTCGGGCCGGGGGAGACGATGACGAAGTACGGGCTCGCGCTGGCGCGTCGGTGACGCCGAGCTCCGAGTCGGCGCGCACGCCGGGCTCGCCACCGGCGTGGTACCGGCTCACGCCGTATCTCGGGCGTCCGCCGGCGCTCACGCCGCGCCAGTGGCGGCTGCTCGCGCTCGTCTCGCTGGTGTCGCTGTTCGAGCAGTACGACGTCTACCTGTTCTCGCTGAACCTCTCGCACATCCAACGCGAGCTCGGCATCGACGAGGGTCAGCTCGGCCTGCTCGGCGGCATCGTGCGCGCGGGGGCGTTCGGCGCGGTGCTGCTGTCGCTCGCGGCGGACCGATTCGGCCGGCGCCGGATTCTGCTGCTCACGGTCCTCGCCTACACGGTGTTGACGGGGGCGACGGCATTCGCGCCGAACGCGGCCTGGTTCGTGGTGTGCCAGACCCTCGCGCGCGCCTTCGCCTCGGCGGAAACGCTGCTCGCGGTCGTCGTGATCGCCGAGGAGTTCGAAGCGCAGCACCGGGGCTGGGGCATCGGCGCGCTCGGCGCGATCACATCGATCGGGGCAGGGCTCGCGGCGGTGCTGTTCGGGTTCGTGGACTCGCTGCCCGGAGGCTGGCGCGCGCTCTACCTCGTGGGCCTCGCGCCGCTGCTGGTGCTCGCGTGGCTGCGGCGCTCGATGACCGAGACGGAGCGCTATCTGGCGCTCGAGCGCGAGCGCCAGATAGCGCCGCAGGCCGTGCTCGCACTCGGCTCCGTGGCGAGCCTGCTCCGCAGCTACCCGGGTCGCTTGCTCGCGGTCGCGGGCTCTGCGCTGCTGATCGGCCTCTCGCTCGCGCCCGCGACCTTCTTCGCGCCGAAGTACCTGCAGGACTCGCTCGGCTGGAGCCCCGCTGCGGTGGCCGGGCTGAACATCGGCGGCGGGTCTTTCGCCATGATCGGCAATCCCTTGTCGGGCTGGCTCGGCGACCGCTGGGGGCGGCGGCCTGTCGCAAGCGTCTTCGCGGTGCTCGCCGGGATCGCTGCGGTCGCGCTCTACACGAGCAGCGGCGCGATCGCCGGCCTGCTCTGGGTCCTCCTGATCTTCGGAATCAATGGCGTCGAGGTGACACTGGCCGCCTGTGCTGCGGAGCTGTTCCCCACGTCGCAGCGCTCGACGGCCTCCGGTGTTCGCGCATTCGCGGCCACGCTCGGGGTCGTGCTCGGCCTGGCCGGCGTCTCGGTCCTGCGCGACGCCCTCGGCTCGAGCTGGTCGGCAGTCATCGCGCTGGCGACGCTCGCGCTGCCCGTGCCGCTGCTCGTCCTGCTGGCCTTCCCCGAGACGGCGGGCCGCGCGCTCGAGGACATCGCGCCGGAGCGACCTGCCGGCGCGTGACGCGCTGCCTGTGGCCCGTGCGCCACGACTCGACGCCTGCTGTAGGTCGCTGGCGACGACTGTAGGCCGCTAGCGAGCGGCGCCGTGCGGCAAGGCGAGCGGAAGCTCGCCGTCAGGCCGCTCGGTTAGGCGGCTAGTTAGTGGAGTAGAATCGGCGCCGCTCCATCCGAGCACCCGAGAGGAGAGCTCCCGATGCGCCTGTTCGACCCGACCAAGCGAACTGTTTCCAGTGTGTTTGCCTGCGCCGCCCTGCTCGTGGCGGGAACCGCGTGGGCCGTCGCGCCGACGACGACCGCTCTCAACGAGGGCCGCGATCTCGACGCGCGGCTCGAGTACAACAAGTCCTTTGCCGTCGAGCAGCCAGCGGCCCAGGTGTCGGCGGTCGAGGCCGTGCGCGGCACGGTGCCGGATCTCGCCGTGGCGTACGACGATCGCTTCGGCACGGTCCGGACGCTCTCGAGCCACACGACCTACCTGAGTGGTCCGACCGAGGCTGCGCCGATGGACGCGGCGCTCGCGTTCGTGCGCGCGAACCTCGGCGTGCTCGGGCTCACGCCGGCGGACATCGCCGAGTACGAGGTGACGGACAGCGTCTTCTCGCAGGTGTCGGGCGCCACGCACCTCTACCTGCGCCAGATGCACCAGGGCATTCCCGTGTACAACGGCCAGCTGCACGTGAACGTGAACCGCGCCGGCCGCATCATGAGCGTGAACAACCTGCTCGTTCCCAACCTGGCCGCGGCCGCGCAGGGCCTCGCCCCGACGCTCGGCGCTGCCGACGCCCTGGCCGTCGCGGCGGCGAACCTGGGCACGCGTATGGCGGGCACGCCCGAGGTGCTCAGCGCCGCGGCGGGTCCGCAGCAGGTGACGCGGCTCGCGGGAGCGGGCGTGTCGCTCGAGCCCGTCACGGCGCGCCTCATGTACCTGCCGATCCGCGCGGGCCAGGTCGGCCTCGTCTGGAACCTCGTCGTCAAGACGACGGACAAGGATCACCAGTACGGCTTCACGGTCGACGCGCGCACGGGCGAGATCTGGACGCGCCACGACTACACGCTCTCCGAGACCTACCAGGTCTACCCGCAGCCGCTCGACGCGCCGACGCGCACGCGGCCGCTGCCGCCGCTCGACGGGCGCACGCTGGCGGTGAATCCCGAGAACGCCGTCGCCTCGCCCAGCGGCTGGTTCCAGGACGCGAGCCGTCTGACCGTCGGCAACAACGTCA
>Ga0190274_10001343_pt1 | contig 14431 bp, 17 predicted proteins | sample Popmic531T_FD_133002 | JGI IMG/M metagenome (GOLD analysis project Ga0190274, IMG submission 133002) | Populus adjacent soil microbial communities from riparian zone of Yellowstone River, Montana, USA - 531 T | ecosystem: Environmental > Terrestrial > Soil > Riparian zone | place: USA: Montana...
AGCTGATCCCAGCGCTGGTCGGGATACAGCACATCGGGATCAGCCGCCCAGCCGATGTAGTGGTTGGTTTTCTCGTAGCGCTCCCAGTCGCGGGTGCGAACGCTGTCGTCGCGAAACATGAAGGTGCAATCGACGCCCTCCAAGTATGGTTCGAGATAGGAATGCACCAAGCCGTCATGCAGCATGGTCACCGCGCCCGGCACCTTGGTCTTGAGCATGGCAGCGCAGCCTAGAGGCTGGTGAGTAAAATAACGTAGACCCAGAGCAAGCACGTGGTCGCATCCAGCGCCATCCACATCCGTGAAATACTCCAGTGGTTTCGGATTTTTATTCTGAATGAAGTGCAGTTCAACGCCGCGCTTGCGCAACTCCCGCGCCAGATAATATGCCTGCACGCCCGTAAAGTTTTTTACCTTGCGCAAGTCTCTGATGTCCGGTCCCACCACCATCAACTTCATTTCGCCCACCGATCCAGTTCAGCCCGCCACTCATCGGCGAACTCGCAGTTTTCAAAGCCCGGCATGTTCGGCGAGCCGTTGGTGAAATGCACCAGCTTGGCATTCGGATCGGGTGGCTTGTCACCGACCAGATGGTTCCAGCACGGATCGAGTTCGCCGATGTCGTCGTCGTCCAGCCAGCCGAATTGATGCAGGAACAATCCGCGTCGCTGGTTTACCATTTCGGGCGTCAATCTCTTGGTGCCGGGATGATTGCAATTCCACAGCACCACGCTCGACCAGTTCTTGCGCGCATAGGCGGTCTGCACCTGACCGTCCATCTTGACGCTGCCCATCGGCTTGTAATCGTGTTTCACCACCATGCACGCCTTCTTCCGATCAGCCTGATCGAATAGCTCGCACAGGTTCACCCGCGCCATCACGTCAGCGTCCACGAACAGCGCCCAGCCATAGCTTGCGATGTACGGGACGAGGAAGCGGCTGATCGCGAACTCAGTTGACATCGGTGCCTGTGAAATCACATCGAACAGCTTGCCGTCGCGTCGCTCGGTCGGGCGTGTATACAGGCCGGCCATTCGAAGTTGCTGCAGGCTTACTCCGCTGATCGGGATCGGCATCGTCAGCCGCTGCCGGATCGACTGCCGCGCCACCGCGAAGCATTGCGTCTCTGCCGGCCTCGGATCGAAGCCAACCCAGATGGAGTAGGCTTCGTGAGCCATGCTATTTTCCTTTGCAGTAATCGACGCCGTCCTGCAGCGTCACCTTCTGGAAGCAGGCGACCTGCGATGACGGGCAGGCGTTGAGAACGACGATACCCTTGTCCCTGAAATATGGAACGTAGACCGAGAAGTGTCTGGCCCACGCCTCCCAGTTCGCATAGTTCTGCGCCCGCCGCCGGACGTAGTGCTGATCGTTATGCCGGAAGTCAGCGACATCGCCATAGGCGTGCGCCTCATAATCGAAACCGAACAGCACGATCTTCTTCGCCCGCTTGTGAATGCAAACCTGTATCGATCCAAAGCCTGACGTGCCGCCGCCATAAATCTCACCGGGATTGTCCGACAGGTTTTCGCCGTCGAGCCGCTTCAGGAAGGTAACGTTCTTCGACGGTGGTGGTCCGGTCTTGGTCAGTTGATCTTCCGGCACCGCCCAGTAGACCCGGCTCTGCACATTCGCCAGCCTGTCACGCCACTCCATGTAGCGCGGCATGTCGAGACCGAAGCCGGCGTCAGCCCACGGGATATCGAAGATCGATCCCTTCACCGCCAGCACATGACACCCGCGCAGCATCTCGAAGTCGAACCCCTTCAGGGAAGGCCCACCTGCAATGACAGCGACCGGCTTGTCATCCCAGAACGGCTTTCCGATCCTGCCATACACTTCCATCGCACCCGCCCTTCAAAGAAACGGCGCACGCCCGCCAGCGTGCGCCGCATGGTTGTTATTACTTCTTCTTGGACGGCGTCGGCACCGGCTGCGACGGGATCACGATGCCGATGGTCTGCCAGCCGTTGTTCGGCGTCCAGATCGCCTTGAACTTGATGGTGCCCTCGACGCCCGGAACAGTCGCATCCGGCGGGATGACAATCGGATGCGACGGGAAAGCCGGGAGACCTTGATCCGGCTTCGGCTGATCACCCGGCAGACCCTGATCCGGCTTCGGCTGGTCACCCGGCAGCGTGTTGTCGATATAGACCGGGAGCCAACCGCCGTTGCCCGGAGGCAGCACGATGGGATGCGACGGGAAGGGCGGCAGACCCTGATCCGGCTTCGGCTGCGAACCGGGCAGCGTGTTGTCCGGTCCCGGCTGCGAACCGGGGAGACCCTGATCGGGATACGGCTGTTCACCCGGCAATCCCTGATCGGGATAGACCGGCGCACCCGGTGGCAGCGGGAAGTAGATCGGATGCTCGGGATGCGGCAGGTAGCCGTGATCGGGGATCGGCTGATCACCCGGCAGACCCTGATCGGGACGCGGCCCGCCACCGGGCGGCTGCGGCTTCGGCAAACCCTGATCCGGCTTCAGCGACGGATCGAACGGGGTTACGAGGGCGATGAATGACTTGAGCATGTCTTCTCCTTGATGTTTGCGCAGGATTGCGCCGCCTCCGCTTTGTGGTCAGAGCGCCAGAATTTCCGTGTCGACACCACGATTATACTGCAGTCGGAACTGCGCCAGCACCGCAAACACCCGCAGCTGGTTGATCAGGTCCGGCGGATACAGCACGTTGACACGGTTCGGATCGTTGGGATCGCGCTCCACGATCAGGTTCTTCTTGAAGGCCTGCCCGTTCTCGACCAGCCCGATGAACTCGTCGGCCCGATACTGCGCGACCAGTTCGGCCTTGATTACCTTCGGCGTCACGATGGCTTGGCCGGCACCGAACCGAGTGCCGTCGTCCGCCAGCTTGTGCCTCGGGAACTTGCTTGTGATGGCATGCCGCTGCCGGCGGAACAAGGCCGAAAGCGTCGCCAGCGTCGGCACCAGTTCATAGGCGTCGTCGCCCTGACCATAAAGGTTCTTCTGGTAGGTCGTGGTCTCCCGCAGGATCGCTGGGATGCCATCGCCGTTGACACCCTGCGTGGCGATGCCGACACCCGCAAGGTTGTTGCACTCGATCTTGGTAAACCGCTGGTGCTTCGGTGCAGGCAGGCAACCGTCAAGCACCAGCGTCTGCAACGGACGCGCCGGATCATTCAATAGCGCCCGCGCAGCCTTTGCCGTGTACGCCGCCGCCCAGCACCACGACGGTGTTGGCGAGTTGAACTCGACGCCCATCAGCGACAGCACACCGGAGTTGTTGTTCGGGCCATAGGCCAGCAGATCGGAATAACCCTTTCCATCGACGCCGGCCACCGCACCCTTCCTGCTGCCGAACACATGGCCGTAAAGCTGGCGCAGCCAGCCCCACCGCCCGGTGTCGGAGAAACCATACTCGTTGATCAGCTTGGTTAGCGAGGTGCTGTCGGTGTAGCCGGTGGCGACATACTCGTAGATTTCATCGCCAAGGTTGATGAGTGCCGCGCTGATATCGACCGTGCCGGTGCCTGCCGACAGCCGGTTGCCGGCGGGCAACGTGATGCCGAGACCGATTGGCACCTGCTCCGCTGCGAGCAGACCACCGTGAGCGAGCCGGACATCGATCTCGTTGCCTTCAACGCCCTTCCACTTGCAGGTCAGCAGCACGGTGGCTGCACCACTGGTGGCCTGCGTGGCGATCACCGGCATCGACGGATCGGCGTTGATCGCCACCGCCACGTCGGTTGCCACTTCGCCGACCGGATCACCGGCTGCGACGAACACCTGAATGCGGCGGCCCGCGATGTAGAGCGGCAGCGTGCCTGCCGATGTCGCGGGTGTCGTGAACACCAGACTGCCCGACGCGGCAACGCCGGTCGGCTCGGCAATCGGGATCGCCCACAACTCCTGCGCATAGTTGTTCTTCAGGAAGAAGCCGGCCATGTTCTCGATCATCGAGCCACCGCCGAACAGCGCGCGGGCGTTGGCTTCCGACGTCACCGGCACCGGGACGTTGGCCGCTGCCGGCGCAGCGGTGTTCTTGGTGCCGATGATCAGCGACGTTAACCGCGAACGGGGATAGCCGGCCATGCTCGGATCGACCTCGACCCAGTACAGCGGCATCTTCCAGTTCTGCGGAATGCTATTGAATGAGACGGGCATAGGCAGGCTCTCCTTCTTAGGTCAGTGGTGGTGCAGCCGCATCGCGGCCTGCGTGGTCCCGCCTCCTAAGATCACTCGGTCTCCAGAGTATATTCCCGGTGGATCTGCGGCGTGCCCGCCTCGGCACTCGCAGCGTCTGGGAATTGCGTATCGACAACAACCTTCTCCAGTATGTCCGGCACAACGGGTGGCCACCAACTGGAAAACTCCATCACCATCTCGACACGGATTTCGTACAGCGTGGTCTCACCGACCTTGGCGAACTGCGCCACGCGATCCATCGATATGATGCCCTCGGTCAGGTTGACGAACTTCGAATTGGTCAGCAGCACGTCATCGAGTTCATTCATCCAGCTTTCGAGATAGTTCAATTCGTTCTGCCGGTCGGTTTCGACGTGAACTCCACCGGAGAAGCCAATCGTCAACTGGTGCTTGAAGGCCGGCTCGCCGTGGTTGGCATGACTATTCTCGCCGCGCCGCTCGCGCAAGATGTAGACACCAAGCACCGGAAGATCAGCCGGCTGCAACTGCAGCATCGGCGTGTTGCGATAGGTCTTGAAGCGCGAACCGAAGTGCGTCTGCGCCAACTCCATCGCCTTCGTCTGCACCTTGCTGGCGGTTAAACTCATGCTTCCGGCTCCCGCTTGCGCAGCATCAGCATCGCCCCGCCCTGACCATCGAGGTCGCTGTCACCGATCCAGAACTGCGAACCGTAAGCTGGATGCCGGACGTCGATGATCTCGACAAGGTCGCCGCGATCCGGCGGGATCACGAAGTCACGCAGCCGGATGCCCAGCGAGGTCTGTTGGTCAGAGAAGATCGCTTCGTCCTGCATGATCGCATCGACCTGTGACGACGAGAAGATGCCGCGACAGGTTACCGGCGCACCTTCCGGCTTGGTCACGCACAGTGTGAACTTGACCATGATCGAGAAAATATTCTCGCACGGATTGAGAACCAGTGCATCGAAGTCGATCATGCCGGCTCCTTGCATTCGCAGTGCGCCCACAGCGAAATCGTGTCGCCGTTCATCGTCTCTACCGTCGCGGTAAGGCAGTAGATCACGCCAGCCTGCAGTCCGCTGATCCTCTGCGTGGACCTTGTCTTGTTGATGACGGCATCGCCATCGACGTGGGAAGCTGCTGCCGCATCCGATGCTTCGCTGATCGACGCGACTTCACACTCCCACGATGATGAAGTGACGAGATCGCCGGCATTCAGATCGTTGACGAAATCGAACGTGAACCTCTCGCTCTCGCCTGCATCAGCTGGATCGAAGTTTCTTCCGACGTGCATGGTTCAAACCTCCTCCAACTCGCGACCAAGCCTTACCAGTTCTCGCGGTCTGCGGACAGGAGATTTCAGATCGCGCGTCCGCTGATCCGCACTCTGCAGCATCCTCACCCGGTCAGACTGCCGCCGCAGATACCTTCCCTTGATGGCGATGAACGGAAGGTCGTTGGCACTGACGGTGACCCTCGGTCGATACCCGAACAGTTCAAGGGTGTCGCTTGCCGGCGTCAGCAGCAGGTGCTTGCTGAGAACGACGCTTACCTGTTCCGAACTGATGCTCAACTCGGCGAACGGAACAGTAATGAACCGATGCGTTGTGACCGCCACGATGGGCGCGGCGGTCGATAGCGTCAGGCCGCCCTTCAGCGGCTGCCGGCTGATCCCGACGCTGGCTATCGGCGCGGCCTCGTTCAGCGTCAGGTCGGCCTTCGGCACCGTGAAGTTGAAGTTGTAGGTCAGGACCGGGGCCGCCTGCGATAGCGTCAGGAGGCCCGCAGGAGGCACCACGTTGACGTTGGCGGTGCGCGTCACGATCACCGCCAGCGAGGACAGCGTCAGGCTGGCTGCCGGCGGCTGGCGCGTGGTGACGCCTCCCGTCAGCGGTGGCGTCCCGGTCAGAACCAGATCGGCCTTTGGAACCGTGATGCTGATCGGAACCGCCACTAGCGGGGCTGTGGTGGTCAGGGTCAGGGCGGCGGCTGCCGGGGCCAGCACCGTGACGCCGCCCACCGTTGGCGCGCTCTGGGTCAGGGTGAGGCTGCCCTTGGCCGGCGAGATGTTCCAGTTGAAGCCAACCGCTGGAGCCGTCTGGGTCAGGGTCAGGCTGGCCTTGGGTGGCACCACCGCAATATGAGCCGTCACCGCTACCGCAGGAGCGCTGGTCGTCAGGGTCAGGCTCTGCTTTGCAGGAACGATGCTGTAGGAATTGCCGGCCTGCACGCCCGGCACGCCCGTCGACAGCGTCAGCGTCACCGAAGGCGGCGTCACGAATGCATGCAGGGTCTGCGCGACGGTCGGTGCGGTCTCATTAAGCGACAGGCTTACCGACGCTGGCGTGATCGCCCAGTGCGCGGTGACCGCAACGACCGGCGCATTCTCGTTTAGCAGCAGCGTGACGGAGGCTGGCGATATGTTGACGCTGGCACCAGCCGACACCGTTGGCGCGGTCTGCGAGAGTGTCAGGCTGGCTGCCGCCGGACTGACCGCGACATGCGCTGTCGTTGCTACGCTTGGCGCAGCCTGACTAAGCGCGAGCGATCCTTTCAATGGAATGATGTTGACGTTGTTCGTCCACACCACAACCGGCGGCGTTGTCGATAGCGTCAGGTCGCCCTTGATCGAGACCGGGCGCGCATCCATCACCGATGCTGGCGCGGTCTGCGTCAGCGTCAGGTTGCCCTTCGGCACCGTTACCGGATGGTTGTCGGTCCAGACCACCGCTGGCACTGTCTGTGAAAGCGTCAGGTCCGCCTTCGGCACCGTGATCGTGGTGGAGGCGTTCGCAGTCGGCACCGACGTCGATAGCGTCAGCGCGCCCGCAGGCACCGTGATCGCAACGTTGGCGGTGGTCACGACAGTCGGCGCGGTGCTGTTTAGCAGCAGGCCGACCGATGCCGGTGTGATGGACGCGCCAGCCGTGGTCACGACATTCGGTGGCGTCGTGGATAGCGTCAGGTCAGCCTTCGGTGGATTGAACGGCGTATCGACAACGAAGGCCGTGCTATCGACGGGTTGCCGATGCCGCAGCCATGGCTTGCGCCGGACCATCACCAGCGACGGTGGCACCAGCAGCGGTGCTGTAGTCGGCAAGATGGTTGTCGTGACGACTGATGGTGCCGTCTGCGATAGAACCAGATTGCCCTTTGGCGGGATGATGTTGGTGTCGACGACACCGCCGGCATCCCATGCCGACCATCCAGCCGGCAGTCCGGTCGGTGAAGGGTTGAGCGTTAGCTGGTCACCGCCTGCCGTCGAGAAGCCGTTGACGTAAAAGGTCCCGGACGGGATCGTGAGGCCGCCGGTTCCGGCAGCCGCATCGCCGCCGAAATAGTAACTGCCGCCGACGCTGTAATAGACTTTTGAGGCAGTCAGATCGACATAGACGCGCAGCGTGTAGGGACTGGTCGGTGGCGAGACGGTAAATTCGGTGGCTACCGCACTGCCATTGTTGCGGACCATCGTATAGCCGCTTTGCGGCACGAACAGAAACGACGTTGGTCCGTCATAGTAAGCGGCAGGCGGATGCCCTTGCGTGATGCCTAGAGCATTGTCGCTCGGGTTGCTGCAAACAACGCCGATGTCGAAAGCGTACTTGCCGCTCGACTTACCTGTGCTGCTCAGCGCGCCGTTGCTGAAGCTGCTGCTGTTGAAGGTGGCGACAAGGTTGCCGCCGGATAGCGTGGCGTTTGGACTGTTGGTGGGGTCCCACGTCGTGCCGCTCGCCCCTAGCGGTATCGCGACGGCAGAACTGCACCCGACAACCGTAACCGACACGTCAACAGTTTTTGCGCCGGCTGACGAAAAGACCTGATACTCGACCGCCGAATAATCAGTATTGCTGATAAAAGTGTAGCCAGTGCCGGGTGTGAAGGCGTTGAAATTCGAGGGCATATAGAAATGCCCGATAACCATCGTGTCAGGCGTCGTGGTGGTAAGCGAAAGCGGATTAGCTAATCCACCGCTGCCTGAATTGACCGGGCTGCCGGCGTCCCACACCAGTGAGGTTTGATTTGATCCAGACACACCGAACGCATCGGCTGTCGTGAACGTCGTGGTCGCCATCACGACGGTGATGACTTCGGACGTTAGCGGTGCTGGTGCGAACTTCGCCCAGATCTCCGAGACGTTGTTCGATGCGCCGGTATTGGACGATGTGGTCTTGGTGAAAGCGCCCAGCGACGATCCGGTGGCACTCACCACCGGGCCGCCATTGCTCAGAACTGTAACGATGATGTAATCGTTGGCCTGAGTAGTGGTCAGCGTTAGGGTTAGAACACCCGTGGTGTTTGCATGTGCGCTGCCATCGATCGCGAGTGCCATCGCTTAACCCTCGCGACGGTCGGACCTATCCGACTTTTTCGGTGATCGTCTTGCAGTCCGTGTTCTGGAAAGTCCCGTTCATCGCACCAGTGCTACCGTTGACCAGATCGAACACAACCTGTCCTTGGCCCGCCTCGACGCCAAACAGCGCCTCGATGTCGGCGAAGTTGGTGCCGTCATTGTTGTGCGTCATGATCGCGGCACACTGCACGCCAAGATTATAGGCTTGGCGCAGCGCCGAAATGTAGGACTTGAGCAGCGGTGCTTGCGTCGTGGTCGCCGTCGAGGTGATGGTGATGTAATCGCGTGCCATGTTGCCTCTCTAGTTCAACGCCTCGTAACTGACGTCGTGGACCTGTATCGTCTCTGCCGTCGAACCAGAACGCAAGAATTGCGGGCTGATGTAGTTCGCCGCAGTCAGGTCCACCGTAACGGCAGCGGGCACACTGGTCGGGATCAGCAGCGGCTGCAGCGACGTTGCCACCACACCGATGTTGAAGCGCAACTCACCTGTCACGAACAGCGATCCGGTTGCGCCCATCGCGCGGCATCGCGTGATGAACTCGCACATCCACGACACGTTGCTCTGGCTTGCCGACAGTGCCACCGTTGCCGACGAACCGATGATGGTGCCGTTGGCGTCAGCGCCAGTGCCCCAGTAGACATTGAACTGTCCGTTACCCGGTGTCGCTGCCGTGGTGATGCGACCGAATAGCCGGGTGCGCACTGCTTTGCCGACCATGCTGAAATAGTTGCTGCCCAGCACCGGCATGTTGGCGACCGGGATCAGCGCCTTGTTGGTCGCCGCCAGCGTGACCGAAGGCACGTCCGCCGATATAAACGGCTGGCGGCTGTCAACATAGAATAGACCGTCTGCCATCGCCGTACCCTTCCGTTACACCAGTTCGAAGATGCCGCTCGCGCTCGGCGTCACCGTCAGCGTGTTGCCGGTGGTCACCGAGAACGCTGCCGTCGACAGCTGGCTGAAACACACCAGCTTGTCGGCAACGCCGGTCGCCTGCCAGATCACCGCGAACTTGATCGGACCGATTGAACCGCCGGCAGCGGTCCACACCAGTGCCGCTGCGTTCCAGCGAAACACTTTCGCCGATGCGCCAGCCGCCCATGTGACGCCGGTCAACGCCTTGCCCGACGACGAATAGCCGTTGGCCTCGGTCACTTCAGATGTCACCGACGTCCGTGTGCTTAAAGTCACAGTCGCCGCGTTCGATGCCGACGTATACAGCGACATTCGAAACGTATTGGTGTCCAGATCCATCGTGCCATCGGCGAGCTTCTTCTTCGCGATGTTGTAGAACGTCCATGCGCCTGCGGCCATGTCAGTCTCCCTTCGGCATTATCGTGATCGGGGTTGATCCAAGCTCGGCAGAGATTTTCAGGATCGCGGCAATCAGGCCATCGCCATGCACATTCAGTCGAAAGTTGTTGCCTTCACTGCCAACAAGGTTCTGGAAGTCGTGCGCTTGGCGCATGTGCCAAGGCGCGCATGTGAACTGGCACCACAGATCTTCGCGGCCTTCCGGGCGCAGCCATGTGATGTACTCTTTATCGGCTTCGTTCTCCTGCTGATGATAGGCATGATGATCATCACCAAGCCAGCAGCTATCCAGACCGAAGACCTCGAATGACTTGAAGCCCAGCATGTTGAGAAGCTGGATCGCGCGGATCGCCACCGTGGTGCCGTGCGTCACCGGGTTCAGGCGGTTGAAATAGTATGCCTTGAGCAGATCAAGCTCGGCCTCACCTGCTGACAGGCAATGCCAGATCGTCACGTCTCGATCCTTGCAGATGTCGAACGTGTCTGGGTGACATTGTGCTGCCAGCAGGTAGCGGCATCCTTCCACCGGGGTTATGACGAAACGCGAATTGAACTGCCGCGCGTCCAGCATCACCATGCACGACGGGCGGATGTTGCGGTCGATGCACCACTGATAGGCACCGTTGACCGCGACCACCTTGGCACCGGCCCAGTACGCCGCGACCAATTCCTTCTCGGTGGTCTTGAGAGACGGGCCGCCGCATACCAGCGCCACGGTCTCGGTGTTGGGCGGATGCGGATAGACCTGCGGCAGCATGCGCCGGATGTTCTGCGCCACCTGCGCGAGGATCACATCGTCGCTGACATTGCAGCCGTCGTCAGGGTTGAAGGTGACCGGGTGAAGATCGTTGAATTGCTTGTTCATTTGCGCGTCACCACGAACATGCCGCGCCCGCAAAGGTCGCGCGCATCGATGACGTCGCCAATATTCTGCAGCCGGTCCAGCCACCAGCCGAACGGCTTCACGGTTAGGTGCAGCGGCTTGCCAATCACAGAGCCGAACACGTCAGGCTCGAATGCGATTTGAAACCACGTCACGTCGCAGGCCTCGATGATGCGATGCGCGACCAGCATGGTGTACTCGGTCGGGATGTGCTCCATCACATCGCAGCAATAGCCGTAGTCCCATGCGTAGATTGCCCAGTCATTCCACAGCGGCTTCTGGATGAAGGCCTCGCGCGGCACCTCCGGTTTCAATCCGGCGTCGGTGATGTCGAGCCAGCCCACGTCCAACCCGTGCGCCATGAACTCCAGACCGGCGATGCCTTCGCCGCAGCCGATATCGATCAGCGTGTCACCGCGCTTCGGCGACAGCACGTCGAGAAAGCTCTGCACGTTCTCCAGCCCCGGTGAATGCTCCCGGTACTCTGGCACGCTCCAGATTTCCTCGTACTTGGATCGTTCGGCTTCCAGAATTCCCATTGATCGCCTCAGATAAAGGATGCGGCCCGCCGCCGCATCAGGGCTTGGTGGTCAGGTCAGGATCGCGCGCGCAAGAGCCGTTGGCTTGGTGCAGAAGTTCAATGCGTTCATCTGCGTGTCGAGGTTGATGCCCTTGTCGTTCGGCATCGTATACTGCTTGACGTAGCGCGGCTTTCCCATCGTGTTGACGGTCTCGATGTAGTCTGCCGGGGCGTAGACCGTGACGAACAGGTTCGGGACGCCAAGCGCATAGAGATAGGCCATGTTGGTTTCGATGAACGGCGTGGTGCCGATGTAACCGCGATAGTTGGTCCACAGGATACCGCCGAACTCGAATGATCCCCACACCTGTCCTGCCGACAGATAACCCTGACGCAACTCGGCAGCGGCGACATAGTTGAGGTAGGTCTGCCGCACTTCGGGATGCTTGATCAGCGCATCGAAGAACGCATCGCCGACCAGCGCTTCAACGCCGCTGAAGGTCTGACCGTCGAGGTTTGCGCCCATCGTGCGGATGATGCTGGCGCACTTCGCCCGCAGCGAACCGTCCGGCGTGCCGGTGAAGTCGAGGTTCATATCGACGTTCGGCGGCACCGGGATGCCGTACTCGTTGAACAGATCGAGCTTGTTGCCATCGGCGTAGGTAACGATGCCCTTGATCGCACCGACACGCGAATATTCCTGCGTGTACTCCAGCGACTGTCCGGCCTGCTGCATCCGCTCGGCGACCTTGGTCATTACGCCATCGGTGCCACTCTCTTCACCGAACGGGCGAACGCCCTGCACTTCTTCTGCCATCACCGCATCGTTGATTTCGAAATGCGGGACGGCCAGCATACGCATCAAGCGCCGGCCCTTGGGCAGCGTGTAGCCGGGGCCACCACGCGGCGTCGGGCCGATCAGGGTCAGCGTGTTGTTCTTCTCTTCAATCGACACCGACGTGGAAGCGGTGCTGCTCTCGTTGAAAATGCCTCGCGAGGAAACCCAGCCCGGCACGAACTTCAGATTGTTGATGGCGAGTGTCAGCGGCACCACACCAAAGGCATCGCTGCGAAAGATATCAAGCATTGTCATGATCCTCTTTGCTGTGGGACGAAGTTTCGCCCTGTTCAGTTTTAGCGCCCGGTATCCCGCACGCGAATGCCGTTGGTTGCGAGCTTGGTGATGCCGGCGGCCTGTTCGACGCCACTCATCCCAGCCGGCCAGTTGATGCACTTGCCGTTGACTTCGGCGTCACGGGCAATGATCGCCAGCTGCAGCGGATTGCCGGACGACGAGACGCCGCCATAGATCGTGATCGCTTCGCAATCCGCGCCGGTCACTGCCGCGACGTAGGTTGCGAACTTGTCGGTGGTTGCCGCTGTCGTAAACTTCACCGGCTGACCGGGCTTGATCGTGGAGGGATCGGCGAACTGGGCGTTCTCCCGCGAGCGGTGCCCGTTCGCTTCCGAGAGAATAAACTCTGCCGGATGGATGCCTTCATTGATGATCGGAAACTGCGGTGCCATATCGGTCTCTCCTGTTCTGCCCGGTGGGGCGTTTACTTATTGTTGCGGGCGTTCAGCTTGTCGGTGATCTTCGCCCACGCGCTTGCCGTTGGAGCAGCTTTGGGCAAGTGCCCCATCAACGGATTGTGCGGCATCACAATCTCCTGCTTCGCACGCAGGTCCAGCAACTCCTTGCGGACATCCTCGATCTTGGTGCTTGCGCGAATGTACGCACCGACGCGCTCGGGCATCCCAGCCAGCGTGCAGAGGTCGGTGACGCTGGCGACATACGCCTTATGCTCGTCCATGCCCTGCTGCTTGGCGGCATCGAGATTGACGACGTTGGTCGGATCACCGACCGGAGGCTTGGCGTCAGGCTCCTGAATAGGCGGTGTCGGAGAGGCCACCGGCAGCCCTTCCGACACCTCTGGCTCCAGTGCAGGAGGAGGCGGGTCGCCCTGTCCTTCGCCAGTTGCTGCGCGGAATTTCTCAGCCGCTGCCTGCGGGAGCAGGCGCAGCGAGAACCTTGCCGCCATCTTTTTCTCACTGGTGACTTCGTCCGCGAAGCCCCACGACTTCGCTTCGGCTGCATCCATCAGCCGATCTTCCCTCATCAAGGCCTTGACCTTGGCGGTGGTGGATTTGGCGCGGCTGACATAGGTCGCGGTCAGCGACTTGTCGATGCGGTCGAGATCATCTGCAACAGCGCGCATGTCCTCGGCGTTGCCCCATGACATGCCGGATGCGCCATGGATCAGCAGAAAAGCGTTTGCAGGCATCACGATCTTGTCTGCCGCCATTGCAATGAATGAAGCAGCCGACGCCGCGATGCCATCGACGTGCGCGGTCACCTTGGCCTTGTGGTTCTTGATCGAGTTGTGGATGGCGACGCCGTCGAACACATCTCCACCGGGAGAGTTGATCCGCAATGTAATGTTCGCGACGTCGCCAAGCGCTGTCAGGTCATCGAGAAATGATTTGGCACTGACGGTGTCCTCGCCCCAGAACGACTTTCCGATTTCGTCATAGATGACGATCTCCGCAGTGGAGGCGTCGGCATCGTCGGCTTTCATCGAATACCACTGTCGCATCAACGCCTCCTATCGTTTGATTGCTCGCTGTCGGTAGTGGGTGGCGTCGGGGTTGCCATATCGCCAATCTTCTTGTTGGCCTGATGCAGCACCTCGGTCGCTTCTGCCATCGAGTAGTTACCGTGGCTCAAGAGCATGATGACCTGATGCACGCCATTTTTTATTTTCGGGGTCATGCCGCATCCTCTTTGTCGTCGTCAGCATTGTCGGCTGCCGCATCGGCTGCCGCCTGCGCCATCTCCTGATCCTTGGCGTCCTTGTCAGCCTGCTCGCTCGGCGTCAGCGGCTGGGTGGCGGCGGCGGTGTGAACCGCAAACACCAGATCGAGCCGCTCCGCACGATCCTGATCGGCCTTGATCCGCATATCGTTTTCTTCCGGATCGCTGCCCTCGGCCTCGATTACGTCACTACGCGACTTGAAGCCTGCATCGACCGCCAGCTTCTCGGCCTGACGGTCCTTCAACGGATCAACCCAGTCATTCCGCTGCGGTATCCACTTCGCGCGCTGCAGCGCTGGCTTCGCTGCCATGTACTCGGTCTCGCCAATCGGCAGTGCCTGCGCGAGGATCGCGGTGTCCATCCATCGCTTCCAGATCGGCACGCACATCTGAAAGACGAAA
>Ga0190274_10001344_pt1 | contig 14420 bp, 18 predicted proteins | sample Popmic531T_FD_133002 | JGI IMG/M metagenome (GOLD analysis project Ga0190274, IMG submission 133002) | Populus adjacent soil microbial communities from riparian zone of Yellowstone River, Montana, USA - 531 T | ecosystem: Environmental > Terrestrial > Soil > Riparian zone | place: USA: Montana...
CCTTTCCAACTTCCGGCCACTTGGGAAACGAGCCATGGGCGGTCGCAGAGCCCTCACCGCGAAAGAAGAGGCAAAACTCGCGGGCTTGCTGGGCTCGGGGATGTCGCCCACGAAGGCCGGCGACGTGATGGGGTGCAGTCGGGGGGCGGTGAGGAACTTCCTCCGCCGCCAGCGGGAGATCGAGGCGGCGAAGCGGCCGGCGAAGGAGCACGGGCCGCTCCCGGCCGGGGCGAATGAGTCGGACCTCGCGATCCGGCTTGAGCTCCGGGACGAGCTGCTCGAGCGCATCCGTCAGGGGCTCGACGACGTCGCGCTGGCCCGCCTCACGCGCGAGCTGAACGTGACGCTCGACGGCATCCGTCGGGCCCGGGCGATCCCGGTGGCGGAGGAAGACTTCGCCGACGAGGACGCCGAGTGGGTTCTGAAGAAGCTCCGCGCGCTGCGGGGCGACGCGCCGGACGAGGACGAAGAGACCCCCGCAACCGATGAGCCGAACGCTGTCGCTGGCTGAGCTCCACGCGGGGGAGCTGCTCAAGTACCAGGCGAAGACGCTCGGCAAGCTCCGCCACCGGTGGGAGATCTGGGCGCGCCCCGACCAGCTTTGGCCCTCGGCGGACTGGCGGCGGTGGGTGATCCTCGCCGGCCGGGGCTGGGGGAAGACGCGAACGGGGGCGGAGGCGATTCGCGCAGCGGTCGACGCTGGTGTGAAGCGGATCGCGCTGGTTGGCGCGACGGTCGCGGACGTTCGCGACGTCATGATCGACGGTGAATCGGGGCTCCTAGCGGTCTTCCCGAAGCACCAGCAACCGAACTACCAGAGCTCGAAGCGGCGCGTCGTCTTCCACACCGGGGCGTACGCGACGATCTACTCGAGCGAGAAGCCGCGCCAGCTCCGCGGACCGCAGCACGAGATGGCCTGGTGCGACGAGCTCGCGGCCTGGACGCACCTCGAGGAGACCTGGTCGAACCTCGACTTCGGCCTCCGGCTCGGGGCGCGGCCGCGGGTGATCGTCACGACGACGCCGCGGCCGCTCGACATGCTCAAGGGGTGGGTGAAGGAGGCCGCGAAGGTCTCCAACGGCGTGGTGATCACGCGCGGCCGGACGCTCGACAACCGCGCGAACCTTCCGCCCGACCAGCTCGCGAAGTGGATCGAGGCGTACGCGGGGACGCGGCTCGGGCGCCAGGAGCTCGACGGCGAGATCCTGCCGGACCTCGAGGGCGCGCTCTTCCGGCGCGAGTGGTTCCGCTACTGCCCGGAGCATCCGAAGCTCGCGCGCGTGGTGGTCGCCATCGACCCGGCGATCACGACGCGGAACGACCAGACGGGGATCGTCGTCGTCGGCCGCGCGGCGAATCAGGCCTACGTGCTCGAGGCGCTGAGCGGGCACTGGACGCCGGAGGAGTGGGGCCAGATCGCCGTCGACGCCTACCGTCGGTGGCGGGCGGTGACCTCGACGAAGATCGTCGCGGAGCAGAACCGCGGCGGCGACACGATCGCGGCCGTCATCCGGTCGCGGGCCCGGGGTCTCTCGATCCCGATCACGGAGGTCCACGCGCACCAAGGGAAGGACGTTCGCGCCGAGCCGGTCGCCGCGCTCTACGAGCAGAAGCGGGTCTTCCACGCCGAGAAGTTCGAGCGCCTCGAGGAGCAGATGACGACCTGGGACCCGACCGGCCAGGACGCGCTGAGGGGCCGGCGGCAGCAGAAGTCGCCGAACCTCCTCGACGCCCTGGTCTACGGCATCACCGAGCTCGGCTTCCACCTCGGGGCCGCGCGCTACGTGCCGATCCAGATGCCGAAGACGTTCAGCGACCACACCTGATGCCGCCTCCCAGCCGCCAGATCGTCCCGATGCTCGCCGGAGCGCCGGGGGGCTGGAGCATCTCGAGGGCGCGAGCCGCGCTCGACGCGCACGAGGACGGCGACTTCGCGGAGTCGGGTCTGCTCGCGAAGTCGTGCCGGCGCTACCACCGGATCGCGGGCGCGCTCAACACGAGGACGGGCGCCCTGAAGGCGCGCGCTGGGCTGCCCTTCCAGGTCGAGAAGAGCGATCGGGGCGACCAGCGGCGGGCACAGAGCGTCGCCGATCGGACGAAGGATCTCTGGTGGGACGTCCTGCCCGAGACAACGATCGCGCTCCTTCACGAGGACGCGATCCAGCTCGAGAAGGCCGTCGGCTTCCTCGACTGGCAGGTGGTCAAGGTCGGCGGGCGCAGGGAATGGACCCCGCTGCTTCGCCACCTCCCCGCTCAGGGCCTCTCGTACCGGGAGCACGAGGGCGCCTGGTACTACCAGACGCGCGACGGCCTCGAGCTCGTGGAGCCCGGCAACGGCACCTGGTTCCTGCACATCGCCGGCGCGGAGCGGCCCCCGTTCTCGGGCGCGGTGATGGCGCTCGGCCTGCTCTACGTCATGTCGACGTGGGACGAGCGCGACTGGGCTAGGTGGAACGAGAAGCACGGGCTCGCGCTGCTGGCGATCAAGGAGCCCTTCGTCGCGTCCGAGGACGTCGAGGGGACCGCCGGCGCCGCAAAGTTCTACGAGCAGTTCAAGCGGATGGGGTCCGAGCCGATCATCCGCGAGCCGCAGAATTCTGACGGCACGGCGGGTTGGGAAGCGCGCTGGCTGGAGTCCACCGGCGTCGGCTGGCAGAGCTTCCGCGCACACGTCGCGTACGTGGGCGACGCGTCGGAGTACACCGTTACGGGGATGACGCCGCGGGGCGATCAGCCCCTCGGCGGCGACGGCGAGAGCGTCCGCGAGCGCGTCCGGGTCGAGTACCTGGCCGCCGACTCCGAGCCGTTCTCGACGTCGCTGCGCGACCAGGTCTGGAAGCCGTACGGCCGCTTCAACGTCGAGGGGTGGGAAGACGACCTCGCGGCCTGGGGCCGGTGGGACACGCGGCCGCCGGCGGATCTCGCCGTGCGCGCCGACATCCTCGGCAAGGCGGCGATCCTGATTCCGCAGCTCGAGGCGCTCGGCGCCGACCGCGAGGCGCTGCTCGACGAGTTCCGCGTGCCCCGGAAGAAGGGCGAGAAGCTGCCGCCGCCCGTGAAGCCCGAGGCAGCGCCCGCGCCCGCACAGAACCAACCCGCCGAGGAGGCGCCATGACGACGCAGCCCGTCCCGCTCCCGATCAACCAGCCGATGCCGACGCCCGACACGCGCTTCTGGGATCCTCGCCGATGAGACCGCGCTACCACCTCGAGCCGTTTGCAGGCGAGAAGGCCGCGCTCCTCCTCGACGCCGCGGTCCTCTTCGAGCGCCGTCGCGGGATGGCGATGCTGCTCTCGCCCGACTCGCTCGGGCGCACGTTCGCGACGCATGATCCCGGGGCGGCCTCGCACGTCTACGCCGACCAGAGGGAGCGCGAGTACGCGCGCCAGCGCGCCCGCGGGGACCTGGTCGAGGAGCGCCCCGCGAAGCCGGCACCGGGCACCGCCGTCGGCGTCGTCCGCATCATGGGCCCGCTCGAGCAGCGCGCGACCCAGCACATGTCCTGGGACTCGGACGGCTACGACGCGATCGCCGCCCGCTTCCAGACGATGCTCGACGATCCGCGGGTCGGGTCGGTCCTGCTGCACATCGACTCCCCTGGCGGCGACGCGGCCGGGTGCTTCGAGGCCGTGCGCCGCATGCGCGCCGCCGCGGCGACGGCGGGGAAGCCGGTCTTCGCCCACGCTGACGAGCTCGCCGCCTCCGCCGCCTACGCGCTCGCGACCGTCGCCGAGAAGATCTACATGCCGCCGAGCGGCACGGTCGGCTCGATCGGCGTCATCTCGGCGCACATCGACGAGTCGAAGGCGCTCGAAAACGAGGGCATGGCCGTCACCGTCGTAAAGAGCGGCGCGCGGAAGGCCGAGTTCAACTCGCTCGAGCCGCTGACGAAGGAGGCGCGCGGGCACATGCAAGAGCTCGTCGACGGCCTGGCGGGGCAGTTCGCGGAGCTCGTCGCCGAGGGGCGCGGGAAGACCGCGAAGCACTGGCTGAAGCTCGAAGGCGCGGTGGCGCACGGCGAGGACGCCGTCGCGAAGGGCCTCGCCGACGGGGTCCAGTCGTTCGACGACACGGTGGCGATGGCCGCAGCAGCGGCGGAGGAGAAGAGGGAAGCCATGTCCACGAAGGAAATCAACGCGGCCCTCGGCCTCGCCGAGGATGCCCCGGCGGAGCAGGCCGTCGAAGCCGCCAAGCAGGCCGCCGCGGCGCGCGATGCGCTGCTCGAGGCGACCGAGAAGAAGACCGTCCCCGCGGCGCTCGGCGCGTTCGAGGCGTGGAAGACGAAGGTCGAGCTCGCCGACGCCCACGAGGCGAAGACGAAGGCGAGCGAGACCGCGCGCAAGGCCGCCGCGATCATCGAGTCGATCGACGCCGCCGTGGACGATGGGCGCCTGCCGCCGGCGAAGCGCGAGCAGGTCCTGGCCAACGCCGAGAAGCACGGCGTCGAGTGGCTCGAGGCGCACCTCGCGCTGCTCGAGCCGCTGGTCGCGATGCGCGGCCCCGGCGCCAAGAGTGCCGCCCCGCGCAAGCCGGGCAGCCACGTCGACCCGGAGCTCCGCGACGCATGCCGCGTCGCCGGGCTGACGGTCGAAGAATTCCAGGAGTGGGGCCCCAAGGCGGACGCCTACTTCGCCAAGCAGGAACGAGGTGACCAGTGACAGCGCTCGCAGCCGACTTCAACCGCGTCCGCTTCGACCAGTCCAAGGGGCTGATCGAGGCCAAGCAGAAGACCGCCACCACCATCTACGCGGGCTCGGGCTGCGTCGCGAGCGCCGGCTACACCGCCGCCGCCACGGCCGCCACCGGGCTCGTGACGCAGGGCGTGGCCGTCAACAAGTCGGTCAACGCCGGAGCGGACGGCGCCGTCAGCCTCGCGGTCGAGCAGGGCGACTTCCTCTTCGCGAACGACGGCGGTGACGCGGTCCTCGCCGCGGACGTCGGAGCGCTCTGCTACTGGACCGACGACAACACGGTCTGCAAGACGGCGACCGGCAAGAGCATCGCCGGCAAGGTCGTGGCCCTCAACCCCACGGGATACACCGGCGTCGTCGTACGCGTCGGCGTCATCGCCGGCGCCTGATCAGGAGGAACGAACATGGGACTGACGACACCCGCGACGCTGCAGGCGCTCCGGACGAGGATCTACAAGGACTTCCAGAGCGCGCTCGACGAGACCGCGATCTGGAGCGACAAGCTCTTCACCGACATCCCGTCCTCGACCAACGTCAACACCTACGGGTGGATGGCGGCGATCGGCGAGATGCGCGAGTGGATCGGCCCGCGCGCCGTCGAGGGGCTGAAGGAGCGCGTCTACCAGATCTCGAACAAGACGTACGAGAAGACGATCGGCGTCCAGCGTGAGAAGATCGACGACTCCGACATCTCCGACGCCGGCATGGTCGCGCGCGGCCTCGCCGAGACTGGCAAGAAACTGCCGGACGTTCTGCTGAAGAGCCTGCTCCAGAACGGGCACCTCTCGAGCGCCGTTGCCTACGACGGCCAGAACTTCTTCGACACGGACCACCCGACGGACCTCGACGGCACGGGCACGCAGTCGAACTACTTCACCACCACGGCGCTCACCGCGGCGAACTTCCGCGCGGTGCGCCTGGCGATGTACCAGTACAAGGGCGAGAACGGCCGCGTCCTCACGCAGACCAACGATCTGGTCCTCGCGGTCCCGCCCGCGCTCGAGGGAGCGGCCGAGGACATCATCATCTCGCCGTTCCTCGCGAGCGGCGCGACGAACGTCAACGCCGGGAAGGCGCGGCTCTGGGTCATCCCGGATCTCGCGGGCCAGGACACGACCTGGTACATGTTCTTCCTCGGCGGCTCGCTCGGGCCCTTCATCAAGCAGACGCGCCGCCCGCTCGCGCTGACGCCGAAGGTGTCGTCCCAGGACGACAACGTCTTCTGGGAGAACCAGTACATCTGGGGCGTGGACGCGCGCATCGGCGCCGGCTACGGCCTCTGGCAGCGCGCGGCGAAGGCGGTGGCGTGATGGCCGGCGGCAACACCTGGGTTCAGGTCGCGTCCGCGCCCCTCGGCGCCGGGCTCTCCGCTCGCTTCCGCGCGGGACGCGGATGGCCGCCCGGCGAGCTCGACGCCCAGCCGCCTGTCCTCGTCGACGAGGCGGTCCTCGCCGAGCTCGAGGGCGACGGCATGCTCCGGGTTCGCCGGCTCGACAAGGCGCCGAAGGGAGCGGCCGAGGACGCCGAGGTCCTCCACCTCCCGACGCGCCTGCCGGTCGACCTCGGCGCCGCCGCCCAGGATCGGGCGAAGGCGCTGAAGGCCGAGAACGAGGCGATGCAGGCGCAGCTCGACCTCGAGAAGCTCGAGACCGAGAACGCGCGGCTGAAGGAAGCGCTCGCCGCGAAGGCTTCGGGCGAGCCGATGCCGAAGAAGAAGGCCGCGGTCGAGGACAAGCCCGAGGGGAAGAAGGCGTAGGCCGTGGCGGACACGCAGGTCCCCGGTCCGGCCCCGGCGAGCGCCGAGGATCTCGGCGTTCCGATCGCGTCGACGACCTTCCTCGGCGCGAACGGCGCAGCCTGGGCGGCGGGGAACGACCTCGTGATCTCTCCGCCCTGCCGCGCCGTCCGGTGCGCTGGGGCGGGGAACCTCCACGTGAGCTACCCGGGGAAGCGCGCGGACGGTACGACCGACTGGACCGACACGATCCCGGTGCTCGCCGGCGAGACGATCCAGGGGCAGTTCGACAAGCTCTTCGCCGACTCGACGGTAGCCACCGGCATCACGATCCAATGGTAGGACGATGAGCACGCACACGGACATCGAACTGCTACCGCTCGCGGTGCAGGCGGCGTCCGGTGCGGGCTCGGCGGTCGACCTCGACGAGGCTACGACGAGCCGATTGTGGCTCGAGGCGACGGTCGGCGTCGGGACGCTGACCGTCACGATCGAGCACTCTCACAACGGGACAACCTGGTCGACGCTCGGGACGTTCGCAGTCGCGACCGGTCCGGGCGCCGAGCAGAAGAGCTTCCCGAGCTCGCGGCAGTTCATCCGGGCGAAGTGGACCAGCACGGGCGGGCCGTTCACCTTCAGCGTCACCGGGATCTCGGTCCTCGTCTACGCGACGCCGGCGGACATCAAACTCCTCGGCTTCCCGGCCGGGGTCTCGACGCCCGGCGACGACAAGCTCGACGAGGCGGCCGAGGCGGCCACCGACCTGATCGACGGCTACCTGCGGGCCGGCAGCGTTACCACCCCGCTCGAGGGCTGGGGCTCCGACGTCCGGCGGGCCGCCGCGATCATCGCCGGCTACGACACCGTCTCTGTCCCCGTCGGGTACAACCCCGAGAACCCGGGCGACGACCCGTGGCGCAAGCGCTACGAGGACGTCATCCGGTGGCTCGAGCGGATCGCGGACGGCGACCAGATCATCCCGACCGAGCCGCCCACGGGCACGGCGGTCGGCCGCGTCATGCTGATCTCGAGCGAAGAGCCGAGGGGCTGGTAGCGATGCCGCTGACCGGCGACTTCCAGAAGCTCTCCGCGCTCCGGTCGCACCTCGCCGGAGTGGGCAAGGCCTTCGCGCAGGTGAAGGGCGAGCTCCGCGGCGAGGTCGAGAACCAGTACCGCGAAGACTTCGCCCAGCAGCGATCCCCCGCGGGCGACAAGTGGAAGGCGAACAAGGATGGGCACACGCCGATCCTCTTCCGCACCGGCGCGCTGGCGAACCCCAACGTGACGGTCTCGGGCGACTCGATCAAGGTGCGAGCCGTTCCGAGGTACGCCGGGGTTCACCAGGCCAAGCGGCCGATCCTTCCCGCGGGCGGCGACGCCGGCGTCTGGGAGAAGCCGCTCGAGCGCGTCGCCGAGGCGGTCGTAGAAAAGTTCTTCTCGACCTTCTAGCCCATGCATCCGGTCAATGAGTACTCCGCGGCTGTCGCGGCGCTGCTCGCCGGGTACGACGACACGATCCCGCACCTGGTCGGGCGGCGGAACCTCTACACGGCGGTCACAGCGGCGGGGCCGTCGCAAGGTCTGACGCCGCCTCGGTACGTCTGGATCGTCACCCGAGACACGGCGACGGGCAACGCGTGCAAGAGCGCGAGCAACCCTCGAGCCTTCGAGGAGCAGAAGGTCGGCATCGAGATCCACTGCTGGGGCGCCGGGCCGCAGGGCTCGACGTTCGATGAGGACTACGACGCGGCCTGGCAGATGAGCCGCAACGTCCTCGCGGCGCTCAAGCAGACGCTCACCGCGAACTGGAGCCTCGAGGCATGCGGCTTCCTGGCCGAGCGCGACGACTGGAAGTGGAAGGGTCAGGTCTACGTAGTGGGCCTGGCGATCGACGTTCCGGTGGTCGACGTGATCGTCCCGACCGTCGAGATTCAAGGCACCGATCACACCATGACCATCCAGCTCAGCACCGAAGAAGAAGCGGGCTGCTGAAGGAGACGACGATGGCGAGAGACACGCAGCCTGCCGCATCGGCGGGAACGGAGACGTCTGCCCCGGCGCCGGCGAAGCCGGACGAGCCGAAGGCGGCGCCGTTCGTCCCGAGCTACCGCGTCGGCACGATCGCCGATGGCGAGAAGGCGGGCACGCGCTCCGTTCTCGTCGCGACGAAGGACGGCAAGGAGAAGCCGGTCGACGAGGACGGCGGCAAGGCACCGGCCGAGGCATGGGCCGAGCTCCGCGGCGACGTCGACCCGGTGCTCACTCCCGAGCGCCCGCGCGCCGCGCACACCGAGTACCGCCGGCACCGCTACCTGGCAGCGATGGTCCAGTGGGGCGGCGCCTGGAAGATCGCGGGCGACAAGCTCGTGCGCGAGGGCGAGTGGTCGCCGGGCGCGCCGGGCCGCGAGATGACGCTCGCGGAGTACGACTTCTTCGTCCGGCTCGGCACGGACGGAACGATCGGCACGGGCTCGGGCATCCCGCCGGTGAAGGCGAAGGAGTAGGGCGATGACGATTCCGTACGTCCAGGGAACGGTTCTCGATGGCGGCCTCGGGCTTCTGCCCGAGGACACGAGCGCCGACTCGCTGAAGATCGGCGTCTGCTCCGGCGGCGTCGCCGGGACGCTCTACAGCTACCGCGGCAACGCGACCCAGCAGGTGAAGACCGACCTGGTCGACGGGCCCCTCGTGGAGGCGACGGTTCACCACCTGCTCAAGAGCGATGGCAAGACCGTTCACGCCATGAAGATGGTCAGCTCGATCGTCGGCGGAAACAGCGGCGTTACGAAGAGCAACGGCGCGGCGCCGAACGTCACGCTCTCCGGCGCCCCACTCGACGACTACCAGGGGATCATCAAGATCGCCGGGACGGGGATCCTCGGCGCCGGCACCTTCCAGGTCTCCCTCGACGGCGGCGACGCCTACGGCCCCGTCCTGACGATCCCGGCGGCCGGCTCGTACGTCATCCCGAACAGCGGGATCACGGCGACGTTCGCGGCCGGTACGTACACCGCGACCGACACGTTCTCTTGGACGAGCAATGCCCCGGGCTTCTCGAACACCGACTTCGGCAACGCCTTCGACGCGGCCGCGGCGATCCTCACGACGAAGTGGGGCATCGCCCACCTGGTCGGCTCGGGCGTCGACGCGGCGGCGGCGCTGACCCTGGCGACCACGATGCAGTCGAAGCTCGACAGCGTCGCGAGCAGCCAGAAGCGCTACGTCCGCGGCATCGTGGACATGCCTGCGGTCGACAAGGCGCTGCTGATCACCGCCTTCGCCAGCCTCTCGGCCCCGCGCGTCTGCGGCGCCGGCGGCTACCTCGAGCTCGGGAGCGACGTCTACAACGGGCGCATCTACAAGCGGCCCTTCGGCTGGGCGCTCGCGCCGCGCATCGCCCGCAATCCGATCAGCATCCACGGCTCGCGGACGAAGGGCGACGACAACCTCGAGACTCTCTTCGGCGTGCTGAAGCTCGTCCCCCAGGGCGCGGCCGCGGCGACCGGCTACCACGACGAGGGCGTTACGCCCGGCCTCGACGCCGCGCGCTTCGCAACCGCGATGACGTTCAGCGGGACGCCGGGCTTCTACGTGACGCAGGCGAACCTCTTCGCGAACCCGGGCTCCGACTTCAAGTGGATGCAGTACGGCCGCATCATGGATCGCGCGTGCGAGATCCTCGACGCGGGTCTGCTCCGCTACCTGTCGAAGAGGCTCTTCGTGAACCGAACGACGGGCTTCATTCAGAAGGCCGACGCCGAGGGCATCGAAAAGGACCTGACCGCGAAGCTGCGCGCCGGGCTCGTCGAAGCTCGCCACGCGACCGACGCCTTCGCCGTCGTGAACAAGGCCGACAACCTGATCTCGTCCCCGATCCTCCGCGTGAAGGGCAAGGTCATCCCGCCCGGCTACGCGACCGGGATCGAGTGGGAGGCGGGGCTCTTCAACCCGGCGGTCACGACCATCTAGGAGCGAGCTCATGCCCACCGTCCAGCAGATCCAGTACCCGAACACGACGGGCTACCGATTCAGCCACGGGTCTCTGCGCATCATGCGCGGGTCCGACGAGGCCTTCGGCTACAAGCAGATCGAGTACAAGCCGGCCGTCGAGGAGGAGCAGGTTCGGCTGCACGGCCGCTTCCCGCTGGGGCGCACGAAGGGGAATGTCTCCTTTGAGGGCTCCGCGACGATGGGGATCGAGGAGTTCTACAACCTGGTCGCCGCGCTCGGGGACGGGTACCTCGACAAGATCGAGAACTACGCCGTGATCCGCACCGAGGGCGAGGTCACGGTCACCGACGAGCTGATCGGCGTCCGCATCCTCGACCACACGATGGCGAGCGAGAACGGCGCGGCACAGCAGAACGTCGCGATCACGTTCTCGATCATCGACATGAAAATCAACGGCGCCAGGCCGGCAGTCTGAAGGTGAACCATGGGTGAAGCGGTACCGATCAAGCGAGAGGACCCGATCAAGGCGAAGGCGCTCGAGCTGAAGAGCACGCACGGCGAGGTCTGGATCTTCCGCGGCGACGAGGGCTTCGCGGCGATCGTGCGTCGCCCGACGCTCGACGAGTTCGTTCCGGTGAAGGTCGAGATCGACAAGGTCCTGAACAAGAAGGACACGAAGCTCATCCCGGAGTCGATCCGGCTCTTCCGCACGATCTGCCTCTACCCGCCGCCCGAGGACCTCGAGACCTACTTCGCACGCTTCCCGATGGCCGGGTCGAAGCTCGGGGAACAGGCGCTCGAGCTCGGTGGATCGTCGATGACGATCGCTGTGGAAAAAGTATAGACCTGCGGGACGCGGCAAAAAGGAACCTTGTGCTGCGCAGCCTCTTCACGCTCCGTGCGCGCGGTGTCGCGGCCGATAGCGTGACCCTCGCAGGGGCGATGCTGGAGGCCGAGCGGGACACGCTGACGACGGTGGAGGCCGAGGGCCAGCTCCGGATCTGGAAGCACCAGGCCGAGCTCGCGCGGCGGCAGAGCGGCGGCGGCAGGATCCGAGGACGACGGTAGATGGCCGGGACGCTTACCTGGGCGCTCTCGCTCGTCGATAAGCTGACGGGGCCCGCGGGAAAAATGGCGGCCTCCGTCTCGAACCTGGAGGGCAAGCTCAACTCACTGGGCAGCGCGGCCGAGTCGATCGGCGGCGCCTTCAACGCGATCAAGAACAGCGTCATCGGCGACATCGCGAAGAAGGCCGGCGAGCTCGTGGTCGCCGGTGCGCAGCTCGCGATCGACGCGTCCTCGTTCAAGGAGGACTCGATCATGGCGCTGAAGCACCTGGTCGGGACGCAGGCCGAGGCAACCGCGCTCTTCGAGAAGGCGGACGAGCTCGCGGGGCGGCTCGGACTCGAGGACGCGAAGGTCGTCGGTCAGCTTCAGAAGCTGATCGCGTCCGGCTTCAGCGCCTCGACCGCCCTCGCCGCCGTCGAGGCCGCCGCCAACCTCGCCGCCGCGCGCGGCGAGGCGTCCGCCGAGGCGTTCACAAGCCTGCTCTCGACCATCGAGGCCAAGGGGAAGTTCGACACCGGAGCGATCAGCAAGCTCGCGAAGGCCGGAGTCCGCACCGAGGACATCTACAACCAGCTCGCAAAGACGCTGCACAAGAGCCGCTCCGAGATCGAGGCCATGGTGAAGGCCGGCAAGATCGACGCGGCGACCGGCATCGAGGCTGCGACCGCGGTCATCAATGAGAAGTTCGGCGGGGCTGCGGCCGAGTCCGCGAACACCTTCTCGAAGCTGCTCTTCCGGCTGAAGGACGCGCTCGGCGACCTCTTCCAGGACGTCGACATCGGCCCCCTGAAGGACGCGCTCAAGGCCGTTCTGACCGCCATCAACGGCCCCGCTGGCGCCGAGGTGAAGGCGGGAATCAATCACTTCTTCGGCGCGATCTTCAAGGTGATCGGCAGCCTCTTCGATGGGCCTGAAGGGGCGAAGCGCCTCGAGGAGACGCTTCACTCCGCGGCGCGCGCCTTCGAGCTCGCAGCCAAGGTCGTCGAGGTAGCAGGCCCGATCCTCGTCACGATGATCCAGCTGTTCGTCGACGCCTGCAATCTGGCGAACGACGGGAAGGACCTGATCGTCGGGGCCTTCGAGGCGATCGCGTCGGTCTTCGACTTCCTGGACGGGGTGGTCAGCGAGGGCGTCGCACTCTTCGTCGCGGGCATCACGGCGCTCTGGGACTTCCTGGTCGGGGCGGTGACCGGGATCGTCGACACGGTGACCGGGCTCCCGGAATCGATCGACGCCGCGCTGTCCGGAGTGGGCGAGTCGCTGCTCGCGTCGGCCAGCGGGATCGGGACGAGCATCATCGACGGCCTGGTCGCCGGCATCGTCGGCGGGGCGTCGGCCGTCGTCTCGGCGATCTCGAGCGTGGCGAGCGGCGCGATCGACGCGGCGAAGAGCGCGCTCGGAATCCACTCGCCCTCCGACGTCTTCGCGAACCTCGGTCACTTCACCGCCGAGGGCTTCGGCGAGGGCCTCGCGGCGAACGACTCCCCGAACGTGGAGGCCGCGGCGATGCTCGACGTCCCGACGGTTCAGGGCGCCGCCGCCGCCGGGATGGCGTCAGGGCGCCAGGCCGCTCCCGCGGGCGACGGCGGCGCCAAGGTGATACAGATCCACGTCCACGGCGGCGACACCGACAAGGTGAAGCGGACCGTCTACGAAGCGATCGAGGCGATGGGCTGGGCCTGATGGCGGGGATGCCCTGGCCCGAGGACTCCGCCGAGGCGGCCTTCGTCTGGGACAAGTGCTCTCTCGCCGGCAAGCTCCTGCCCGGTCTCTGCTCGGTCAAGGTCACGGGCGGGATCGAGATCGACAAGGGCAAGCCGGGCAACGCGCACGGCGCGTCGCTCAAGCTGAAGGGCACGAAGCCCCGGAGCGTCACGATCACCTGGCGCGTCTGGAAGGATCCGGACGGCTCGACCGACGCCGACTGGGACGAGATGCAGGACCGGATCCAGGAGTTCGAGTCCGTTCGCGGGAAGAAGGACCTCACGCCCGAGGTGATCTTCCACCCCGTGACCTTCGTCCGGCAGATCAACGCGATCGTCGTCGAGGACATCGACGGCCCGAACTACGCAAAGGGCTTCATGACGACGGTGCTCAAGTGCACCGAGTCGAACCCGCCCGTTGTCGGGAAGGGCCTCGGCAAGGCGACGGGGACGAAGGCCGGCAACCCGGCGTCCCAGTGGGAGCAGGCGCCCTCGAAGGAGGGGACGATCACGGTCGGCGTGATCGGGCCTGATGGGCAGGTCCTCCCGGCCGAGGTCGACAAGAAGGCGGTCCAGACCGAGGCGAACAAGCAGAAGCCGTCGAAGACCGCGACCGGCCCGGACGACGAGTGATCACGCTCAACGGCAAGCCGGTCCTGAGCGGGAGCGTCCACCTTCCCGTGTCGGGGCTCTGGAATGCCTGGCTGACCGTCGACACGGCGGACCCCGTCCCGCCATCGCCGCGTGGCGCCCTGCTCGACCTCGGCGGGACCGTCCTCGCGGGGACCGTCCTCGACCAGGGCGCCTACGCCTCGATCCTCACCGTCCGGATCGTCGGCGGCGCCGGCGGCCTGATGGGCATGGGCAAGCTCTCGAAGAACGTCACCGCGAAAAAGTACCGAGTCGTGCCAGCCAAGATCCCGATCGCCGACACGCTGACCGAGGCAGGGGAGATCCTCGCCCCGAGCTCGTCGTCGGCCGCGCTGGCGACCTCGCTGGAGCACTGGTCGCGTCCCGCGGGCGTTGCGGCGATGGCGTTTGCCGGGCTCCTGCGCGCCGTCCAGGCGTCCTGGCGGGTCCTCGCGGACGGCTCGGTCTGGCTCGGCTCGAACACCTGGCCCACGGCCAAGCTCCAGGGCGAGGTCCTCGAGGAGATGCCCGGCGCGCGGATCCGGATCGTCGCGCCAGAGGTGGCGGACATCCTGCCGGGCACGACGGTCGACGGCTTCCGGGTGGAGTCGGTCGACTACCGCTTCGACGAGCACGCCTTCC
>Ga0190274_10001345_pt1 | contig 14418 bp, 14 predicted proteins | sample Popmic531T_FD_133002 | JGI IMG/M metagenome (GOLD analysis project Ga0190274, IMG submission 133002) | Populus adjacent soil microbial communities from riparian zone of Yellowstone River, Montana, USA - 531 T | ecosystem: Environmental > Terrestrial > Soil > Riparian zone | place: USA: Montana...
ATTGCGATCACGTGGTCGCCGGTAGCGACGCCAGTTTCTCGACGCCGTTTGTCAGCCTCGGCCTGGTGCCGGAGGCAGGCTCCAGCTTGCTTGCTCCAAAGCTGATGGGACATCAGCGCGCCTTTGCGCTCCTGGTCATGGGCCGGTCGCTGGATGCGGCCGCTGCGCGCGCCTGTGGTTTGGTCAACACCATCGTGGCGCCGGGCGATGTCGATGCGGAAGCGATGGCAGCCGCCCGCGAAATCGCAGCGCTCCCGGCCGAGGCCATGACCGCCGCACGACGCCTGATGCGTGGAACACCCGATGAGGTCGTAGCGCGTATCGACGAGGAGGCACGAGTGTTCAAGGAGCGTCTGCAATCAGCGGAAGCTCGCGCCGCATTCACGGCCTTCCTGGCGCGCAAGCGCTGAACGCAAATCACAACGGCTTGAGCCCCGCCTCGATCTCGCTGCGGCGCGGCTCCAGGAACGGCGGCAGCGCGAGCTTCTCGCCAAGCTTTTCCATCGGCTCGTCGGTGGCGAAGCCCGGACCATCGGTTGCGATCTCGAACAGGATGCCGTTCGGCTCTCGGAAATAGAGACTGCGGAAGTAATAGCGGTGGACCTTGCCGCTGTTTGGAATTTTCATATCCGCCAGCTTCTTTGCCCAAGCATCGTATTGCGCATCGTCCGGCGTGCGGAATGCGACATGATGCACGGCACCAGCGCCCTGCTCCGCAATCGGCAGGCCCGGCTGCACCGCGACGTGCAGCTCGGCAGCAGGACCGCCGTTGCCCATCTCATAGACGTGCACGATGTCCTTGGTCTCGGGATGCCCGTACTCGCGCACCTTGCGCAGCTCCATCACGTCGCGAAGGATCACGTCGGTCGAGCGCAACTGCGGCACGGAGAGTGTGATCGGGCCGAGCCCGCGGATCTGGTGCTCGGCCGGCACCGGGCTCTTCGCCCAGGCCCGCGCCTCGCCCCTCCCGCCGTCGTCGATCAGCGCGAGCCGCTGCCTTCCGGGTCCTCGAACTCCAACGTGACGCGGCCGTCGATCGTGGCGATGTCGCGGTGGCGCAGCCGCCTGGGTGAGCCGCTCCTTCCACCACGGCATGCTCCCCCCGGCAACGCGCAACCCGGTGCGGATAATGCTGTGCGTGCCGCGTTTCTCGCGCGGCGCCGGCCAGTCGAAGAAGGTGAGATCGGTGCCCGGCCGCGCCTCGCCGTTGGCATAAAACAGGTGATACGCGGTAACATCGTCCTGGTTGACGGTCTTCTTGACCAGCCGCATGCCGAGCATCTGCGAGTAGAACTTCACGTTGCCGGGGGCGTCGGCGGAGACGGCGGTCAGATGATGATGCCGGTGAGTTGCATGAAAGCCTCGGAGGAGCGCAATGTTGAGCGATGATGTAGGCACGGCGCTTTCGGATTGCGAGGGCTAGCGATGTCGCTCAAAGGCAAGACGCTGTTCATCACCGGGGCTTCGCGCGGCATCGGTCTTGCGATCGCGCTCAAGGCGGCGCGCGACGGCGCCAACGTCGCAATCGCCGCCAAGACTGAGACGCCGCACCCCAAGCTCGAGGGCACCATCCACACCGCGGCGGCAGACATCGAGAAGGCCGGAGGCAGCGCGCTCCCGCTCGCCGTCGACGTGCGCGACGAGGACGCCGTGAAGTCCGCCATCGACAAGACCGCGACCCACTTCGGCGGCATCGACATCGTGGTGAACAACGCCAGCGCCGTGTCGCGCACTCCGGTCGCCGAAACCGACATGAAGCGCTACGACCTGATGCAGGCGATCAACACCCGCGGCACCTTCATGGTGTCGAAATACGCCATCCCTTATCTGGAGAAAGCCGCGAACCCGCACATCCTGATGAGCGCGCCGCCGCTCGACATGCAGGAGAAGTGGTTTGCCGGCTCGACCGGCTATTCGATCGCCAAGTTCGGCATGAGCCTGGTGGCGCTAGGCCTCGCCGGCGAACTGCGTGGCAGGATCGCGGTCAACGCGTTGTGGCCGCGCTCGACCATCGCCACCGCAGCGATCAAGAATCTGCTCGGCGGCGAGCGCGTGATGCGGATGTCGCGCACGCCGGAGATCATGGCGGACGCCGCCTACGCGATCTTCCACAAGCCCGCCCAGTCTTTCACCGGCCACTTCCTGATCGACGACACGTTTCTCTCTGGCGAAGGCGTCAGGGACTTCGAGAAGTACCGCGCGATGCCGGGCGAGCCGCTGGCCGGGACCTTCTTCGTGCCGGACCATCCGCCGCCGCCGCCCGGCGTCGAGATCAGCGGGAAAAGGTGGGATTAAGCGCTTCCGCCGCTTAGGTTGACGCGCTAAGTGTGGACGATGACCACGCTGCTCATCACCCATGACCAGGCCGGCCTCAATCACCTCACGCCGCTCGGCCATCCGGAGCGGCCGGATCGCCTGCGCGCACTGGCGCAGGTGTTCGAGGAGGAGCGTTTCCAGCCGCTCAAACGTGTCGAGGCGCCGAGCGCGCCGCTCGAAACCATCGCGCTGTGCCACCCGATGGACTACGTGCAGGCGCTGCGCGAAGCGACGCCGAAGCAAGGCATCGTGTCGATCGATGCCGATACCTCGATGTCGCCGGGCAGCTTCGAGGCCGCGGTGCGCGCGGTCGGCGGCGCGACCCATGCGGTAGACGAGGTGGTCGGCAAGCGCGCCGACAACGCCTTCGTCTGCATGCGGCCGCCCGGCCATCACACCGAGACCGTCCGTGCGATGGGATTCTGCCTGTTCAACACCGCCGCGATCGCCGCGCGCTACGCGCAGGATCGTCACGGCCTCGGCCGCGTCGCGGTGATCGACTTCGACGTGCATCACGGCAACGGCACGCAGGACATCTTCTGGGACGACGCCACGGCGATGTATTGCTCGACCCACCAGATGCCGCTCTATCCCGGCACTGGCGCGAAATCCGAGTCCGGCGCGCACGACACCATCGTCAACGCGCCGCTTTCCGCGGGCGATGGCGGCGAGCGCTTCCGCGAGGCGTTCAACAGCCGCATCCTGCCGCGGCTGCGCGACTTCGGCCCCGAGCTGGTCGTGATCTCGGCTGGCTTCGACGCCCACAAGCGCGATCCGCTCGCCAACCTGCAGCTTGTGGAAAGCGATTTCGCCTGGGCGACCCAGCAACTGATGGAGATCGCCGACAAAAGCGCACAGGGCCGCGTGGTTTCGGTTCTGGAAGGCGGCTACGATCTCGAAGGCCTGTCGCAGTCAGCCGCCGCCCACGTGACGGCGCTGATGCGCGGATGATGCTAGAATAAACCCGACTCGCGAACAGGACCGATCATGGCGGAAAAAGCCGACCCGAAAAAAATGACCTTCGAGAGCGCGATCGAGGAACTCGAGACGATCGTGAAGCGGCTCGAAGAGGGCAAGGTGCCGCTCGAGGAGTCGGTCGCGATCTACGAGCGCGGCGAGGCGTTGAAAAAACGCTGCGAGGAGCTGCTGCGGCAGGCCGAAGCGCGCGTCGAGAAGATCACGCTCGATGCATCCGGCAAGCCGAGCGGCACCGCGCCGCTCGATGTGAATTAAATTCACTTTTCTCATCCGCTTTCTCCACTGTCGTCCCCGCGAAGGCGGGGGACCCAGACTCCCGGTGGTGGTTATGGGCCCCCGCCTTCGCGGGGACGACAGCGTTGAGCACCGATTCAAATTTCAAACAGCCATGCGGCATCGTCCGCGGACTTCAGGCGCCGCGGAGCCTTCCTTACCGTCTCCTCCCTGTTTCAAGTGAGGGAGGCGGAGCGCCGGGAGGCGTTCCTTCTCAGATTTCGCCTTTCGGCGACCACGCTCACTAACGGAGAGCGTGCCGCCTGCCGGCGCTCCACCGCGGCGATTTTTGGTTCCTCGGGACCGTAACTTTCAGCGACGGATGGGTGGGCCTTCCACCTCGGGATCGGCCGGCTTTCGCCGCCCTTCCTCCGTCACCTAACCAGCCCACTGAGGGGCGGTCCCTCATAGTAGGGACGGACGGTGACCCGAAGCCTCCCGGAGTTGATCTTGCGAGGACCAACCGCAGGCGCCGTACCTTGCTCCACCATAAGATCGCCTCATGACAGCGCCCTCGATCGAGCAAAGCGCGTGCATGATACGGCAGGATTTCGGGGCGGGGATAAGTGCGTTTTCCTCAGGAAACGTGCGATTCCAGTTATCACCCACCGCTGTAATCCCCGCGCAAGCGGGGATCCAGTAAACGCCGGTGTGTACTGGGTCCCCACTTTCGCGGGGACGACAATCACGCATGACGCAAGACCGCGCCTACTTCTTCTTATAAACCAGCAGTGTCTTGAACTCGCCGACGCGCTTCACCGCGCCCTTCTTCTCCCACTTGGCGATGATCGGCTTCGCCTTATCGAAGCCGATCGAGCCCTTGTAGAACACGATGTATCCGCCCTTCTTGGTCTTGGCGGTGAACAGGTCGAGCAGCTTGGCGTCGGTCAGTCCGCCGTATTCCTTGCTCGCGGTGTTCGGAAAGAAGAACTCGCAAAGATGGAACATCGTCACCACGTCGAGCTCCGGCAGCAGCGCCGGGTTGGTGAGATAGATGTCGCCGAAATAACAGACGTAATGCCGCGCCACGGCGGAGTTGCCGGTGACGAGATCGACGTAGGCCTCGTATTCCTCCTTGGAAGCGGTGATGCAGAACGTGCGGTTCTTCTGCTGCGCCTGCTTGATGCCGACGATGTGATGAGTGCCGCTGCCGAAATGGTAGATCGTCTTGTTCTTGAGCTTCTGCTTGGCGACCCAGTCGTTGAAATGGACGTCGCATGGGCACACGTCGACGATCAAAGGCCATTTGTCAGTCCAATAATTCATCTTGAGCATTGATCCCTCCTGAACCATCTCTCTTGTTGTCGCGTCAGGCGGGCATCGCCGCCAATCCGGCATGATGTCGCGGCGGCTGCGCCACCGGCTGCATTTCGACGGCCCGCGCATGGAAGTCGCGCAGCACCCCACGCCGGTCGATCGACAGGATGATGGTGCGCGGCAGCCGTTCCAGCAAGATACGGTAGAGCTCGCGGCCGGACTCATCGGCGAGCGTCGAAACCGGCTCGTCGAACATCAACACGCCGGGCTTGTTGACCAGCGCCCGCACGAAGGCGACCCGTTGCTGCTCGCCGCCCGAGAGCTCCACGCTCCAGTCGGCGTTTTCGTCGAGCCGCGGCGCAAGGTGGCCCAGCCCGACCGCGGCGAGCGCCATGCGCACATCCTCGTTCCCTACCTCGCCGGCGGTGAGCGGATAGATCATTGCCTGGCGCAGCGTGCCGAGCGGAAAGTACGGCCGCTGCGGCAGCACCAGCACGTCGGCATCGTGCGGCAGCACGACCCGGCCGTCGCCGGGCGGCCAAAGCCCGATCAAGGCGCGGAACAGGCTGGACTTGCCGGCACCCGAGGGACCTGTGATCAGCACGCGCTCCGCCGGCTTCACCGAAAGCGCCGGCATGCGTGCGATCGGCGCGCCGGACGGCAGCCGCACGGCAAGGTCGCCGATCTCAAGGTCCGGCCCCTGCCCCGTCACCACGGCGATGTCGCCCTTGCCGGACGCAAGCTGCGCGTCCACGGCTCGCATGGCACCCTCCATCTGATGCAGGCGGTCGAGGATCGCCTTCCACTCCGCGATCTTGGCGTAGGCCTGGATGCAGAACGCCAGGCCGGCTTCGACGCGCTGGAAAGCGAGCGCCGCCGACACCAGCGTGCCGAGCGGGATCGCGCCGGTGAGATAGGCCGGGCTGACGATCAGCGTCGGCACCAGCGTCGAGACGTGGCCGTAGCCAGCTGTGAAGGCGGTGAGCTTGGTTTGCCGCGCCACCAGCGCGGTCCAGTTGCGAACCAGGTTGCCGAAGCGGCGGTCAAGCTCGGCGCGCTCGACCGGCTCGCCTTGCATCAGCGCGATCGGCTCGCTGTGGTCGGCGGCGCGCACGATGGCGAAGCGGAAGTCGGCTTCGTAGCGCTGCTGGTTGAACTGGAAACCGATCAGCCGCCAGCCGATCCCGTGCGCGATCAGCGTGCCGATCGCAGCATAGAGCAGCGCCGCGACGATCAGATAGCCCGGGAACGCGAGGTTGACGCCGAACAGCGGCAGCGGCGTGGTGAGGGAGAGTCCCCACAGGATGTAGGAGAACGATACCAGCGCGACGATGCTGCCGAGCATTCCGGTGCCGAGCTCATGAGTGCGCTGGATGAAGAGATAGACGTCGTTGGCGATGCGAAGATGGATGTTGTCGATGGTGGTGTCGACGAAACGCACCCGGTAGTGGCGGCCCTGCGCCATCCAAACCGACACGTAGTTCTCGGTCATCCAGCGCCGCCAGCGGATCTGCAGCGTCTGGCCGAAATAATACTGCGACATGCCGGCAATGATGGCGCCCGCGGTGATGAAGAAGAACGCGATCAGCTCGTTCTGGAACGCCACCCAGTTCTTGGCCTCGAGCGCGTTGAAGAAGCGCGCATTCCACTGCGTCACCGCCACCGCGACCCAAACCAGGCCCAGCTCGGCGGCCACCACGGCGGCGAGCAGCAGCCGGCCGCGCACGCGATCTTCGGAGCGGAAATATGGCATCGCCACTGCCAGAAAGATGCGTATGCCGTCGACGATGCTCTTCATGGCTAAGTCCCGGTTCGCGAATCCGGCCGCGCGGGCCGAACGGGCCATTATAGGTCAAAGCGCGCGGCGTGTTCGGCGCAGCCATTGCGGCGAAATGCCTGCAACGATAAGCCTCTGCCGTGACCGAGCGCCTCATCATCGCCCGCCTTGCGCATCGCGGCGACGGCATCGCCGACACGCCGGCAGGCCCGCTTTTCGTGGCGTACACACTGCCGGGCGAGACCGTGACGGTGGAGCTGGCGCCGGGCCAGCCCGACCGGCGGAATTTGCTGACGGTGGAAAACGCGAGCCCCGAGCGCATCGCGCCGGTCTGCCCGCACTTCGGCGCCTGCGGCGGCTGCGCGATGCAGCACTGGCAGACGGATCGTTATCGCGAATGGAAACGGGGGCTTGTTGTCACGGCGCTGGCGCAGGCCGGCATCGACGCGCCGGTGGATGCGCTGATCGACGCCCATGGCGAAGGCCGCCGGCGCGCCACGTTTCATGCCAGGCGCGGCGACAGTGGAAGGCCTGAAGTCGGCTTCAGCGCGGCGCGCACGCACGACCTGATTCCGATCGACGCCTGCCCGGTGCTGGCGCCTTCGCTCGGCGGCGCGCTCCTGGCCGCGCGGGCGATCGCCGAGGCGCTGGCCTCCCAGGGCAAGCCGCTCGACATCCAGGCGACCGCGACCGAAGGCGGCCTCGACATCGACGTGCGCGGCTCCGGCGAGTTGAATTCGGCTCGCACGGCGGGTCTGGCGCGCGTGGCGCAATCGCACCGCCTGGCCCGTCTGACCCGCCACGGCGAACTGGTCGCGCAGAATACGCCGCCGGCGATGACGATGGGCCGCGCCACCGTGACGCTGCCGCCCGGCGGATTCCTGCAGGCGACCACGGCGGGCGAAGCGGCGCTGGCCGAGCTGGTGCTCGCGCATACCGGCAAGGCGAAGTCCGTCGCCGACCTGTTCTGCGGCGTGGGGCCGTTCGCGTTGCGGCTCGCCGAGCGAGCCCGCGTCGCGGCGTTCGATCTTGATGCCGCCGCGGTCGGCGCATTGCAGCAGGCGGCGAAGGGCGTGTCGGGATTGAAGCCGGTCGAGGCGACGGCGCGCGACCTGTTCCGCCGTCCGCTGGTGGCCCAGGAGCTGGTCCCGTTCGACGCCGTGGTGTTCGATCCGCCGCGCCAGGGCGCGCAGGTACAGGCTGCCGAGCTTGCGAGGAGCAAGGTGCCGCTCCTTATCGCGGTGTCATGCAGCGCGGCGACCTTGGCGCGTGATGCCAAGCTGTTGCTGGATGGCGGCTACCGGCTCAAGCGCGTGACGCCGGTCGATCAGTTCCGCTACTCGCCGCACGTCGAGATCGTGGCGCGGTTTGAACGCACAGGGGCGTAGCTGCAACGCGGTTCCATGGCCTCGCACCAGCGTTAACCATCATGACAGCCACCGCAGCCCGGCACGGAACGGCTCAGGCTGCCGCCGGTTAGCCGACCATGACACGCCCATGCATCTTCGCTCTCACAATCCTGCTGGCGGCAAATCCGGCCATGGCCGCGATCAGCCCGGTAGAAGCGCCCGAAGCTCAGGCACCGCGATCCCCGATCGTCCCCGTCGAGGGCGTGTTCCAGGTCGTGACGGAACACAGTTCCGCCTGGGTCATCATGGATCGGGACGAGACCGAGCTTCCCCTGGAGTGCCGCGGGTATCACGTCCGCATGCAGTCGAGCCAAACTGCAACGCGCCTGCGCCGATGCGAATGAGCGCCCGGCTCCCGTCGAGTCAGTTGCCCCAGCGCTCGCGCCAGATCTGCTCGCCGAGGGTGCATAAGACGCGCGGCGCGCGCGACTGCACCGGGACAATGCCCGGTTCCGGCGCGATGCTGGCGATCTCCAGCACCAGCTTGGTCCGGATCGCCTCCTTGAACTGATTGCGTTCCTTGATGGGGATGACGAAGGCGCCCGGTCCGCCGATCACGCAGTCCTCGAAGTAGACGTCGAGGTTGTCGACGTCCATCGTGGAGGACATCGGCCGCTTCAGCATGATCGGCAGGCCGTTGATGGTGATGCCCTTGGCGAGCACCTCGTCGCGCGCCACCGTGACCAGCGGGCCGTTGTTGTTGACGCCGTCGCCGGACACGTCGATCACGCGGCGCAGGCCGCGATAGCCGCTGCCGTCGAACAACGATGCGCCGAACAAGAGCGCGGTCGAGACCGAGGTGCGCGAAGCGCGGGTGTAGCGCGCGCGGGCGATGTCGGCGGCGAAACTGTCGGCTGTCTCCGGTCCGTCGATCACGCGCCACGGCACGATGATCTGGGTGTGGTGCGAGCCGGCCCACTCGAAATAGGTCATCGTGATCTTGGCGTGCATGCCCTGGCGCAGCGCCTGCATGAATTCCGGCGAGGTGATCGCGGCGATGTAACCCTCGCGCTGCAGCTCCTGCTCTTCGGGATCCATCGAGTAGGAGACGTCGACCGCCAGCACCAGCTCGACATCGACCGGAATGCCGGTGCGTTGCGCGAAGAGCTGCGGCGCATAAGGCGCAGCGAAGCCAAGCCCCGCGGCGACCGCTCCGGCCAGAGCCGTAAGGATGGCGATGATCCAAGCCCGCGCGCGCATTGGAAATCTCCCGCTCAGAAGATTCTCAACATGGTGACACGGCGCAAAGACGCCGGAAAGCGGGCTGCGGCTAGCCGTCCACCGCCTCAGTGTCGGTGATCTCGATTCCGAATCCGGCGAGGCCGACGTAGGTCAGCTTGGCCGAGGTGAGCAGCCTGATCGAGGAAATGCCGAGGTCTTTGAGGATTTGCGCGCCGAGGCCGACCTCTCGCCATTGCTGGGTTCGCAAGGCCTCGGAACCCTGCTCGCCCGAAGGGATGGCGTGCGTCGGCACGCCGGCCGCGCCATCGCGCAGGAACACGATGACGCCGCGCCCCTCCTGCTTGATGCGCTGCAGCGCGGCGTGGATCGGATGAGCACCGCCGAACACGTCGCGGATGATGTCGGCGCGATGCAGCCGCGCCGGCACGTTCTTGCCGTCGCCGATCTTGCCATGGACGAAGGCCATGTGCTGCACGGCATCGAACGGCGTCACGTAGGCGTAGCCGGCGAGCATGCCGATCTCGCTCTTGACCGGAAATTCGCCGACCCGCTTGACCAGCTTCTCGCGCGCCTGGCGATAGGCGATCAGGTCGGCAATCGAAACCTGCTTGAGATTGTGCTTCTGCGCGAAGGCCGACACCGCGGGCCCGCGCATCACCGTGCCGTCGTCGTTCATCAACTCGGAGAGCACGCCCACGGGCGGCACGCCGGCGAGATTGCACAGGTCGATGCAAGCCTCGGTGTGGCCCGAGCGCATCAGCACGCCGCCCTCCTTGGCCACCAGTGGAAAGACATGGCCCGGCCGCACGAAGTCCGCCGCCCCGGCGTTGCCATTGGCGAGCGCGCGCACGGTATTGGTACGCTCCTCGGCCGAGATGCCGGTGGTTAGTCCGTGGCGCACATCGACCGTGACGGTGAAGGCGGTGCCGAGCGGCGCGTCGTTCGCCGCCACCATCGGATCGAGGCGCAGGCGCCGCGCATCGTCCGCCGACATCGGCGCGCAGACAATGCCGGAGGTATGCCGGATGATGAACGCCATCTTCTCGGGCGTACACATCGACGCCGCAATGAAAAGGTCGCCCTCATTCTCGCGGTCGTCGTCGTCGGTGACGACGACAAGCTCGCCGCGCGCAAAGGCGGCAATAACGGCATCGACGCGTTGGTGAGTTTCAATCACGCACTGTCCTTCGCGCTCATTTCTTGAACGGCCATGCCGGGCTTTCGCCGACCTGTCCGCGATGACGCAAATAGTGGTCGGCGATCACGCACGCCATCATGGCTTCGCCGATCGGCACCGCGCGAATCCCGACGCACGGATCGTGGCGTCCCTTGGTGACGACGTCGGTTTCTTCGCCGTGGCGGGTCACAGTCTTGCGCGGGGTGAGGATCGACGAGGTCGGCTTGACCGCGAAGCGCGCCACCACCGGCTGACCGGTCGAGATTCCGCCAAGGATCCCGCCGGCGTTGTTGGAGAGAAAGCGCGGCTTGCCGTCGTTACCCATGCGCATCTCGTCGGCGTTCGCCTCGCCGGACAGTTCCGCCGCCGCAAAGCCCGCGCCGATCTCGACGCCCTTGACCGCGTTGATGCCCATCAGCGCGGCGGCTAGATCGCCGTCGAGCTTGCCGTACACGGGCGCGCCGAGCCCCACCGGCACGCCCTCGGCGACGACCTCGATCACCGCACCGGCCGACGAGCCCTTCTTGCGCACCTCATGAAGATAGGTGGCGAACGTCTCGGCCGCCTTGGCGTCCGGACAGAAGAACGGATTCTCGCCGACCTGCGCCCAGTCCCAGCGCGCGCGGTCCACCTTGTGCGGCCCGATCTGGATCAGCGCGGCGCGCACGCTCAGGCCCGGGACGATCTTGCGTGCGATGGCGCCGGCCGCAACCCGCATAGCGGTTTCCCGCGCCGAGGCGCGGCCGCCGCCGCGGTAGTCGTGCAGGCCGTATTTAGCGTCATAGGTGAAGCCGGCATGGCCGGGCCGATAGGTGTCCTTGATCGCGGAGTAATCCTTGGAGCGCTGGTCCACGTTCTCGATCAGCAGAGCGATCGGCGTCCCGGTGGTGACCTGCGCACCTGTTGCCTCGTCTGGGAAAACGCCGGACAGGATTTTGACCGTGTCCGGTTCCTGCCGCTGGGTGGTGAACCGCGACTGGCCGGGACGCCGCTTGTCCAGAAACGGCTGGATGTCGGCCTCGGTCAGCGGAATGCGCGGTGGACAACCGTCCACGACACAGCCGATCGCGACCCCGTGACTTTCGCCGAAGGTCGTGACCCGGAACATATGGCCGAAGGTATTGAATGACATGGAAGTTCTGCTCGCGTGGTGTGGTAGCCCGCGTGCGGTCGCCGGTCAAAGAAGCCGACGCTGCATTGCACACGAAGTGAACGCCCATTCAGCCGCCTGAATTTTTGTTAATGAGAAGCTGAACGGCTGTTAAGCTTCTGATATATCACAGTTTTTTCCATTTTTCGCTTGCGACAATTCGCTCGCCATGCCATCTTGTTTGTACGGCAGGCGAGATGGGCCCAGGCGAAAGTCCGAAGCTCCGAACCCTACCGAAAATGGAAACACCAACCTCAAGGATGGATGTCATGGCCAAGGCGAAGAAGAAGAAGAAGGCTGCGAAGAAGTAACAACGCCGGCTGCGTTCGCAGCCAGTTGTTTACTTGCAGTTCTTTGCGAGACACCCACGCGGGATCTCGCCCGAGCGGCTGGATGAAAATCCGGCCGCTCTGCGTTTGTGGGACGTTCTCGTTTGTGGGCGCTCTTACGGGTGCTGCGTCATGCCGCCGGCGGCGAACACGTAGAGGCAGCCCTGCCCGATGTCGCCCAGCGACGCGGTTTCCTTCGGCTCGATTCCGAGATGCGCGATCAGCGCGCGGCAGACGCCGCCGTGGGCGGCCACCACCGTGTCGCGCTCGATGCTCTCGTACCAGTCGCGGACCCGGACGACGAGCTGCTCGTAGCTTTCGCCCTCGGGCAGCACGAAGCCCCACTTGTCTTTTTCGCGCGCCGCCAGGGATTGCGCCTCGCGCAGCTGCAATTCCTCGTAGGTGTAGCCCTCCCAGCGGCCGAACGACATTTCCATCAGCCGCGGATCGATGCGGTAATCGTTGGGCGGCAGGCCAAGGCCGGTGCGCATCAGCTCCATGGTATCGCGAGCGCGCCCCAGCGGGCTCGACACGTAGTCGAGGTCCGCCGCGCGCAGGTTGTCGCGTGCGAACAGATCGCGCAGGATCGTGCCGCATTGCGCGGCCTGGATGCGGCCAAGCGCATTGAGCGGGATGTCGCGCTGCCCCTGCAGCCGGCGCTCCGCATTCCAATCGGTCTGGCCGTGACGGGCAAAGTAGATGATGGGCCGGGGCATGATCTCGAGTTAAGCCCTACCCTTCGTCCTTGCTGACGGCGATGTCGGGCGCGTCCGGATGCTTCATGCCGATGATGTTGTAGCCGGAATCGACATGATGCACTTCGCCGGTCACGGCGCGCGACATATCGGACAGCAGATAGATCGCCGCGTCGCCCACCTCTTCGAGGGTCACGTTGCGCCGCAGCGGCGCATTGTGCTCGCTCCACCGCATCATGTAACGGAAGTCGGCAACGCCGGCCGCCGACAAGGTCTTCATTGGTCCGGATGACAGCGCGTTGACGCGGATTTTCTTGGTGCCCAAGTCAGCCGCCATGTAACGCACCGACGCCTCGAGCGCGGCCTTGGCGACGCCCATCGCGTTGTAGTGCGGCACCCATTTCTCGGCCCCGTAATAGGTGAGCGTGAGCAGCGAGCCGCCGCCCGGCATCAGCTTTTCGGCGCGCTGCGCCAGCGCGGTGAACGAATAGCAGGACACCAGCATGGTGCTGACGAAGTTATCCTGCGTGGTGTCGACGTAGCGGCCGTCGAGCTGGCCGCGGTCGGAAAACGCGATGGCGTGGACCATGAAGTCGATCGAGCCCCACGACTTCTGCGCCGCCGCGAAAGCGGCGTCGATCGTCGCGGGCTCGCTGACGTCGCAATGGCCAAGCAGCAGCGCGCCGATCTCGGCGGCGAGCGGCTCGACGCGTTTGCGCAACGCATCGCCCTGATAGGTCAGACCGACGTCGGCGCCCTGGGCGCGGCAGGCCTTGGCGATGCCCCAGGCGAGCGAGCGGCTATTGGCGACGCCAAACACGAGGCCGCGCTTGCCGCGCATCAGACCCGAAGCTTCCGGCATGGCGCTCCTGACCCGGCGACCGTGGGGGCCGGAAGCCCCGTATGACATAGGCATTTCGGGGCGACAAGGCAGCCAAATCCGGCGCGCACAGCGCGCGCAACGGCCCGGATTTGCGTGCCGGAATGCGCGTGCAGGGACGCCGCCCACGCATGGAATACGCGGCAAATGCCGGTGTTTCTGGTGCTGAAGCACTTGCAATCGAGGTATTGTCGTGACGCCGATTGGATTCGGTACCATCGAGAGCGCACCGTGACTGCGCACACGGATGGATCAGATCGGGAGCCCGGCGTGAACGCGTTTCAGCAAAGTATCGAGGCTGCGATTCCGGCGCTGCGGCGCTATGCACGGGCGCTCACGCGCGACGCCGAGACGGCGGACGATCTGGTGCAGGACACGCTGGTGCGCGCGTTGCGCTCCGAGCATCTGTTTCACGGCGGCGCGGTGAGAAGCTGGCTCTATACGATCCTCACCAACCTGAATCGCAATCGCCTGCGCTCGATGGCGCGCCGGCCGATCGTCACGCAGCTCCAGGACGATGACGCCGCCGACGCCGCGGGCCCCGAGGCGGGCGGACGCGACATCGAGCGCGCGCTCGCCCTGCTAGTCGAAGAACAGCGCACCGCGCTGCTGCTGGTGGTTTTGGAGGGCCTCACCTACCGCGAGATCGCGGAGGTGCAGGGCGTGCCGATCGGCACGGTGATGTCGCGGCTCGCGCGAGCCCGCATGCAGATCAAGGCTTATCTCGACGGCGAGCGCCCCGCGCTCCGCCGCGTGAAGTGATGGACGAGGTGGAACAATGATCGACAACAACTCACCCGTGACGGAAGACGAACTCCACGCCTACGTGGACGGCGAACTTCCTGCCGAGCGGCGAGAGGCGGTCGAGGCCTGGCTCGCGAAGCATCCCGACGACGCATCGCTGATCGGCATCTGGCGCACGCAAGCGGACGCGGTGCGCGTGCGCTATGGCAACATCGTCAATGAGCCGGTGCCGGCGCGGCTGGCGCTCGAGC
>Ga0190274_10001346_pt1 | contig 14409 bp, 8 predicted proteins | sample Popmic531T_FD_133002 | JGI IMG/M metagenome (GOLD analysis project Ga0190274, IMG submission 133002) | Populus adjacent soil microbial communities from riparian zone of Yellowstone River, Montana, USA - 531 T | ecosystem: Environmental > Terrestrial > Soil > Riparian zone | place: USA: Montana...
CGCCTTGAAATCACCGATTATCGATCGTGCCCGCACGATAAACGCAGCGATCCAGCAAAAGGTGGAGGCCCTTCACGATCAGGGCATACCGGACACCCTGTTCTTCGACCATTTATATCCCGAGCTGCAATCTGCGTTTCAACTTCTTTGCGCGGTTGGAATCGACGACCTCGCAACGAAGGGGAATCAGAACACCATGAATGCGCGGACGCTCGGCGACCTGAAACACATGTGCAACATCCCGACGCCGAATTGAGGTCCATCAAAGCCAGGCAAGCAGACCGCTAAGTTCCACGCTCGTTTTTGCGCGATCGCCGGATGATGCGACGGCGTATCTTTCGTACTCATAGGTGTCGAAAGGCGTTGTACGATCGAGCAGGTGCACATTGGCCCCGAGCGCATACGGCATCGCGAGATCCATTTCCCAGATGTCCCCGCAGACAACGGTGTTCGGCAACAATGAAAAATTCCCTTCGACGACGCGGTTTATGGCATCGAAGTAAGCCCCGCGTCGGAGATATATCGGCCGGCCTATCTTGTCGGCCGGTCCGCCGCCTTGCCAGACAGCCGGCAGCTGTTCGAAGTTTATCCTGGCTTCCCGCGACAGCGAACTGATTTTGTTGTCCCAGTCCAGTTCACATATTCGGAACTTTCCTGCATCGCTCTTCACCGAGATTTTACCTGCAAGTGAATCTCGATCCTTTAGCAATTCCGTCAGCCGGCCAGCAATAACCGCACTGCTGGAATTCGAAACAATGTGAACCCTCACACCGCGCTCGACCAGCCTCGAAAACGTTTCGAGCGCGTCTTCCCGCCAAGGAGCAGCCGCTTTCTCATAGGCTTGCGAATGCACTTCCACCGATACCGACCTACGATCCTTGCGGCGTCGAAGAATCAGCCGCACCGACTCGTCCGCGAGGATATAGGGGTCCGCGGCGGCGGGGGCGGCCGGACACCCGGCAAGCGTCCATCCCGCATGTGGCGAATTCTCATGAACCGCCGCGCGAGCCTCGCGCCATTCGCCGGGTGAAATCTTGAATCCCACCTCGTTCAGACCCTCCAGATATAGATCGAGATAGGCTTCCCATACGTTCGGAATCTGCGTGCATGTGCCGTCGAAATCTAGAACGACATGCATCAACTGGATTGCGTTGGTCATGGTCTTCATCCCCGCCGGTTCGATTCGGAGTTGGCGCCCTAGCCCTCCAGAAATTCCTCCAGGGTCATACGAACGAAGCCGGAGGGCGGCCCCGCGCTGCTGGGATCGGCGAGACGCGGCGTGTCGGCGATCGCCGCCTCGGGGATGATCGGGCGAGAGGCGCGCTCCCAGTCGATAAAAAAAGCCTCGCGGTAATATTCCGCGATGTCCTTGTCGTCGAAAATGAGGCTGGCGTCGCGATTGAGCGTGACGCCACCGCCGCTCCAGTTCTGACTGCCGACCATGACGCGGCGGCCGTCGACGATCATGCCTTTGGTGTGGGAGTTGGAAATATGCTTAAAGCACTTGTTAAGATTGAGCCCGCGCTTCTTCAAATCTTCTGCACAGGGAATCCAGGTGCCGTGATCGGAACGCAGAATGATGCGAACATCGTCGATCTGCTTCGACTTCTTGATCAATGCCTTGACCAGCGTTTCAAGCGACCCCTTCGCGGTCTTTTTGTAGGAATCGATGTAGGGAATCTGGAACAGCAGCTGTTCTTCTGCAGAATTGATGAGGTCCAGCACGGCCTCGGTGTAGACTTTCCCCTTGTGGTCAGGCGTGAGAACCGGCTTCACTTTTACGCGGCGGCGGTTGAACGCCTTTGCTTCGTGAATGCGCGCTGGCCGCCGCGCCGCCTCAAGTTCGACGGCTTCCACGATCGCAATCGGCACATCGACAAACACGTCGTCCGCAACTGCTTCTTCGCGCCCGCCATTGTCCTGGGCGAATTTCAGATCGGCCAGAATATGGTTGCGGAAGCGAGACGCCAGGGTCTGGTTCTTGATGACTACGTGCCATTCCCGATTTCCGTTCTTCTTCTTGATCTTGATGGGATCGTTCAGATCCGCGGCCAGGATATTTGGCTGGCTTGAGTTTTTCCAATTTCCGCTGGAAAGCCAGAACACGTCAGCGTCATCGACCGTGACCTTGATGTGGTAGGAGTCCGCGACAAGACCGCTCGCGCCTTCCGGCACATAGATCCGCTCGAAGTCGAACAAATTCGCCCATTTCGGAAAGAGTGTCTTGCGATTGAAATCGCCGGGCTTGACGCCCGCTTTCGTCACGCGTGTCGCATTGTCCATCGTAAGCTTCATCTTCACACCATCTTTAAGACGGTCCTCGATGGCATCGGCGATGTGCTTCGCGTGAAACTCATAAATCGACGAAACGATTTGGCCTTTTGCATTGGCGATGAATTTGGAAAGCACCGACCAGCTCCGTTCGGGCCCGACGCAGCAAAGGACTTCCATTTCTTGGTCGACAATATCGAAGCTGAAACCTGGTCCGGTCCGGTCGTCGTCGTTGTAGGCGGTCGACGTGACGGCACCTTCCGTCATCAGGTCTGGCCCGCCGAGTGCTTCGGCAACGCCGGCCGCTCGGACGTCGACCGGATGTCCCAGATAGATCTGCGGACAGAGCCCGCGCACCTCGGCCACCTTTTCGGGATCGGCCACGACGTTGATGCACGGCGTGTCGCTGAACTCATGATTGCGTATGACGAGTCCGGAGCGTACATCGATGATGCCGTTGCCACGAAATGCCGCCGCAAACCGGTGGACCGCGTCCTCGATAGGTGCGCTTTGAGAAGTGCCGCCGGCGACGCTCACAACGCTTCCGCCGGGCGGATTACCGACCGACACCGTAATGGTCAGCGGCAGCGTAATCGTTGCCGAGGCGTATCCGGTGGGGGGTACATTTCCCCCTTCGGGCGGCTGCGGCGTCTGCGCAACCATGGCCTGATCGCTATTGCCGCCACCATTTCCCGAGCTTGTCTCGATGTTCCACGGCCGCTGGTTCAAATATTTGCGGATCTTGGAGGCGGGTACGGCGTAGTTCTCGATGACGTAGGCGCCCGCGAAATGCAACGCGACCGCCTCTCCGCTTTTTAGATCAATCACCACCGAGCCGGAATTTCCGCCCAGCGTCGTGCAGTCATGGGTTGCCCAGCCGCGCGAATTCGGCGTCATGATGCCCGGTGCGGCGCGCTTCACGTCGTAACGGCCACCGAAAACGCGTTCCATCCAGGCTTGATCGGGAATGACATCCTCTCCGGCCCGCGCGGGATATCCGATGACCGCGACCGAGGTGCCTGGATTGGCGTCGGTCTCGGAGATGACAATGCGATCTTGAGATCCACCATCACTTCGACGCTTGATCTTCAGAAATGCGATGTCGGCAGTTTTCCTCGACTCGATAAAAAGAATGTCCACGACCGGACTGGCGAGACTGTCGTCGCTCTCGATCTCGCGCTTCCAGTTGACACTGGTCACAATCGGGTCACCGAAGCGCCCGGGCAAAAACGTGAATTTTCGGCCGTCGCGGCGTGCGATCAACTCGGCGACGTGACTGTTCGTGACGACCACATCGGGCTCGACCAGCCACGCAGTACCAAGGAAGCTGGCATTGCGGGGAAAATTCGTGACGTCGATGCGGCCCACCAGAGGAATGATCGGATTGACTTTGAGCGCAGCGTCCAGCAACCGCCGCAACATCATCTTGCCTTCGGGCTCTTCAATGAAGGCAGGCTCGCTCACGACCCGGTCTTTCTTGATCGGCAGCACCGGGCGGCCGGGGCGCACCATGGTCTCGAGGACCATGTTCACGTCCAGAGGCGCTTCATTGCCCTCGACCACGATTGCGGGGCCGCCAATCGACTCCAGTCCAGGCCGCATTGACGCCGCACGTTCTTTTGTGCGTTGCGCAAGTTCGGGATCCAGCACACTGATCGTCTTGATCCAGTCTCGGACCTTATCCGGCGTTAAACTAGTAGGAGCTTCTTCCGCCATGACACGGTACCCCCGCCTAGATGTGCGTCGTCCATAACGTTATGATGCTATTTCACACTATCTAAAGTTGCAAGCCGGTGACTGCTTATCGTTTGCAAAGGCAAAGCCGCAGGCGCCTTGCAGACATCATGTCGGCACTCAGTGGGCGTCGACCTTTAGCGGCTTTATATCGCTTTCAACGGTCGCGGCGGAGCGGCGCGAAAGCGCATCAGTATTGATATTGCCTTCGAACCAACCGGTCTGGCGTCGATACAGCAACCAGCGCAATCGCGCTGCGGGCATCGCACTGGCATCCGGCGCGTACGATGAAAGACGAACTTGACCGGGATCGGCGCTGGACCGCCCGACTTTGCATTGCGGATTGCCGAGCCTGCGACACAGGACAACGTCGGTGTTGGAGCCAAACGCGGCAAGATGGCGGTGTATGAAAAATCGACTCTTCCCTCGGCCGACAGTCTTCATCAAGCAGACTATCTGAAGGTCGTCGGCTGGGGCCGGTTCAATCTCAGCATGATTATGCTACAAGGTGTGCTCGACGAGGAAGGAAGAGGATGTCACGGACAGCCTGGAATTGGCTATCACCGCATCTGGATGCCGCCAGGCATGAGTTGCACACAGACCGCGTCTGCTGAGCGACAACGATTCGATCCAAGCCTCTGGCGCGATGACTCACGACATGAAGCACGTGCACGGCGCGCCCTGCCATCCGCAACCTCAGGCGCAAGATCGAAAGTTACCCTGAAGACAGCGCCGCCGCTTGCTACACCAAAGCGAAGCCGCTTAAATCCAGAACCAGATGAACGAGAAACTTCGCTGAATCACTCCTTCACTTGTCTGAAATCATCTGACGACAGACACCTTGCTCTCCCACGTCATCAAAAAGCTGGTGAAGCCCGCCTAACATACCATCTTGTAAATGTGCTGCGTAGCTTTCGGCTCGCCCGAGAGAACGATTAAGTGGACCGCCCACTGCGCAATTGCATCAGCCGAAAAGCTGGGCCATGATCCGCGCGGGGTGCCGAATGGATTGGAAGCAATTTATTGCAAGTTTGGTCGGGTCGTTGGCGTGGCCCGCAATCATCTGCTATCTACTTTATTTGCTGCGAAGCGAAATCATTGGACTAGCGTCCCGGTTGGACGAATTATCCATTGGAGGATATCGCGCGAAGTTCATCAGCGCGTTGAAGACCGCCCAGGACGCCGATGTTGCCGCTTCTAACGCAGTAGCCCGTCCTGCTGCGGAGGCGCCGGTTGACGAAACGACGGTCCACATGGACACGGTGGCTCCATTCGCATCGGTGCTGCTCGGCTATGCAGAGCTGGAGCGGGTTCTGGTCGAGATACGACAGAAGTTGGTGCTGCCTACGCGAACCAATCTAATTGCTATAGTTCGGGAGCTCGCGGATCGAGGCTTGGTAACCAGCGACACGGTAGAGGCTTTCAATTCGCTTCGGCTCGCCCGAAACGCGGCAGCGCACGCGCAACGGACCATAACCTCGGCCGATGCTGCAAATTTCAATTATACCGCGCGACGTCTTCTAGAAGTCTTTCAGTCGGCGAAGGATTCTCTGTAAAACTCCTCGATACAAACTATCAAGAAACACTACTGCAGTAGCGCTCGGGAGTTTCCAAGGAAGCGCGGGTCGCACAAGAAGCAAACGCATCGCAACTTTGGGACACTTACCGGCCTCGGCGGCAACCTCGCTAGACTGCGCTTTGGTTTCGAAGATTGAAGCAAAAAGAGGCATCACATGAGCCAAGGACCTCGGACTTTCCGCGATCCTTTTCTGTCGCTTTACCAGTCGATGATGTCTGATATCGCCGAGGTGAACTCGCGCGACGCGGCGCTGGAGGCCGCCGACGATGACGCCGCTCCGAAGCCGGATGTGATCGCGGCCGCAGAGCTCGTCGCGGCGCGGACGGCGGTCGCGGAAATGAGAGCAGCGGGGATCGAGTCCAACGTCGATCAAACCGCACTGGAGGACATGTCCATCCCCGAAAACATCCAGGTCTGCGCCGCGCTAGCCAAGGACCTGCTGGTCGCGAAGATTTCCGGTAACCAGGCCTTGGCCAAGGAGATCGAGGAGGATTTCCTGCCCGGGTCAAAATGCGATCCGAAGTGGGTCACCACCATCAATGAATATGTGAAGTACTTCGGCCCGACTGGAAATCTGCGGGAAATTCCGTACATCAACCCCGCCGCAGTCGGGCCGAAGGTCATCACCATCAAGTCGAACGCCAATATTGGCCTGGTCGGCGACTGGGGCACCGGTGCGGCTCCGGCCAAACGGGTGCTCGCTCAGCTCGCCAAGCTAAAGCCCGATATCCTCATACACCTCGGAGACATCTACTATTCCGGAACGGAGAACGAATGCCGCACCAATTTCGAAGATGTGGTGAATAACGTCCTCGACCGCAAAGGCAACGACATCACAGTTTATACGCTGGCCGGCAATCACGACATGTACTGCGGTGGTATCGGCTACTACGCTATGCTCAAGCGGCTGAATAAGCCAGCGATGGCGCAGCCTGCAAGTTTCTTCTGCCTGAGAGCAGAAGACAATTCATGGCAGCTCCTTGCCATGGACACCGGAAAGCACGACTTCAGCCCGGTGGCAGTGACGCATGCCGAAACGTACATTGCAGATGACGAACTCGATTGGCACGAAGCACGCGTTCGCGAATTCCCCGGCATGACAATCCTGCTATCACATCATCAATTGTTTTCCGCATTCTCGCAAATCGGAAAGGCACAGCCGAACGGCCGATCGCTATCCTACAATCCGCGCCTGAAGTCGGTCTTCGATCGACTTCAGGCGACGGGCAAAAAAATACCGGCTTGGTTCTGGGGTCACGAGCACAACCTGTGCATATACAGGCCATATCTAGGGCTCGAGTACGGTCGCTGCCTCGGCCACAGCGCAATACCGGTCGTTGTACAAGACAACCCCTACGAAATTGTCGCCGAAATCGACGACCCACCCACCATCGTCGAGGAGGCGAAGCTTTCGGTGTCAAACGGTGTCTACGCTCACGGATTTGCGATGCTGCGACTTCAGCCCTCGGCAGTCGCGGTCGACTATTTCGAGGATCGCAACGGCACAGCGCAATGCACGTATTCGGAGACCATTAGATAGAAGCCCTCATCGCCAGTCCGGCGATATATCTTGGCGGAGTGGGACATGAGCTTTCTCATCCGACTTCCCTTCGATCGCTACGAACGGGATGCATTTGCCGAATTCGCGCCCGGCCCGTTCAGCATCGGGACAGCGCGCGCGGCCATGTGGCTCGCACAGCTCTCATACGAAGACGAAACTTCGAAGCAGGACAATATCCTGGCGCTATGGGGCCTCACGAAACTGGTCTCCTACAACCGACCGTTTCCCAGCATATTGCCGATGCCAAGCACCGGCGGCTACGTCGCGCGCAACCACGATACGACGTTTGTCGTCTTTCAAGGAACCGATCCGCTATCGCTGGCGAATTGGGTGTCGGATTTCGAATTCCTGCCAAATGCACTGGGCATTCATCAGGGCTTTCACAACGCTCTCGATGTGGTGTGGGAGGACATCACCGGCGCGCTGAAGCAGGGCGAACCGACTCCGCACGTGCTCATCACGGGGCACAGCCTTGGCGCGGCGTTGGCGGCTCTCTGCGCCAGCCGACTTTCCGATGGATTGGGAACTGTTGTCGACGCCGTATATGCGTTTGGCATGCCGCGCATCGGCACGCCGGACTTCGCAGCCAAATACAACGAAAAGTTGGGCGACCGTACTTACCGCCTGGTTCACGGCGACGATATCGTACCCACGGTACCGCCGACCGAATTCGGCTTCTGCCATGTTGGCCGCAGCGTGATCTGCCGAGGCCACGCGCTTTTCGTGTCCGACGCGGTTTCCGCGCAACCCACGGACTCACCACCCTTTGTGGAAACATGGATGAGTGGGCAGAGATCGTGGATACGACGGTTCTTTCTGCGCCATGGCCTGCTGCCGGCCGACCCCTACCCGATCCTACAAGCATCGCGCCTGCTGCCTCCCGGATTTTCCGATCATCTTCCTGATCGATACTGGAGAGCCTTGAATCCGCAATGAAACTTAAAATGAAACTTAAACACCGTGACCCGCGCAAACGGCACGACATCGAATTTCGATGGCTGTGGTCCAGCGGCTTGACCGGAGCGACCGTCGTCGTCACGAACACGGTCGCCCGCGCTGATCGCAACGGGTCCTGTGCATTGGATTGGCCGTTGTGAATAGCACCGCGATCGACGGATATCCGCAGGCATTGCTGAATGCCTGGTCTATCTGACGCTGCGGGCGCGAGTTCGGCCGGCGCCGCGGCGCTCCGTCCGAAGCCCGGCGGCACTCGCTGGTTCTGATACGTTCAAAGGAGCGGAGTCGAGTCATGAGTGGAGCACAGGCGGCGAACCGCTGGCGCAAGCTGCTGCAAATCAAGCCCGGAGCGAACCGTGACGATTCCCTTGGCGGCGGTCTCGAAAGCCTCGAGCCACGCACCGGACCGTCCGACCGGATCCAGCTCGCCCGCGAGGCCATGATTCGACAGATCAGGGATCGATGCGGCGGAGACCCGGCCCTGCTCAAGGCGATCGAAGACCTAGCGCTCAACAGCGAGGAAGCCGTTGCCATCCTCGATACGCTCCCCGGCACCGAGCCCAGCCCCGATCAGTTTGCGGCACTTGAAGCCATCGTGATGTTCGACGGCACGCGGCCTTCATTCTTGGTCAAGAGCCATCAGATCGATTTTGCCTCATCCTTCAACACGGGGACTTGGCAGTCCAATCTGCAACCCCTGCTCGACCGCCTGACAGCGTCGCTGTCCTGCATCGGGCGCGTAGAGCTTGGCGAGCGTCATATCGGTACGGCATTTCTGGTCACCCCGACGCTGGCGATCACCAACCGGCATGTCGCCCAGTCGATCGCAAGATTCGAGAGCGATCAGATTCTGCTCAAGCCAAATGTATTTCTCGACTTTGGACGAGAGCAATGGAACGGAAAGGCCTCGTTCGACAGCCGCTCGGTGGACAGCGTGATGTTCGCGGGCAATGCTGTGGTGACGGCGCCGATCGACCACAAAAGGCTCGACCTTGCCGTCCTTCGCGTCTCAGCCTCGACGCTCGACGGTGAGATAAAAGGCCGGCACCTCTCCACTAGCCCTATCAGCCACAGCGAATATCTCGCCGCGGGTGTCGTCGCCGCAGCGGGCTATCCGGCAAGCCCCGACCTGTACGTGCCCAGCACCCTCAAATCGAAATACGACGATGTGCTCAAGCGATTATTGGAGGGTGATGGAGGGGCAAAACGCTTTGCGCCGGGCATCCCGACCGAATTCACGGGCGACGGCGGATCTGCTTCCTGGACAGTGTGTCATGACGCAACGACGATCAACGGCAATTCGGGATCGCCGGTCCTGCTGTTGGGGGGGCCGCGCGCACCGCAGGAGATTGCGTTGACCGGACTTCACTACGGCGGCGATTGGGGCGGCGAGCGCACCAACTGGGCGCATCGCCTTTCCGCGGTCGGTGGCGCCGTGGGCCACGGCACAACTAAGACATTCGCGGAATTCTGTCGGGCAGAAGGGATTTCGTTGTAGTGCTCAAAGAGCACTGTGCGCCTGCCGGTTGGGGGCCGTCACATGTTAGCGCTCAAATCCGTTTCGAGTTTGAGCAGAACGCTGTCCGCGATCGCCTGGTGCGAGAGGCGGCAATGCAGCGTCTCGCTGCTCGCGAAGGTTCCAAGCTCGGCCAGCTTGTTGACGGGAGCGCCCCCGAGGCAAAGATTGAAATAAGCGCAGCTTTTCCGGCACTTCGCCGTACCGGTTTCGATATCGGACCACATACGACAAAATGCCGGTCCGGCAAGCACCGTCGCCAAATCGGCTCCCGGCAACTGACCGATCGCCAAGTCGCCGTAGTGCGGATCGGTCAGGCCCGCGAGCTCCGGGGAAAAAGTGAAGAGCCCGCCACGTGAAGTAACCGATATGAACGCGAAAGGCTCGTTCTGCGAGTTTCGCGTCAGGTGTCCAAACGACGGATGCCGGAGCGCAGCCAGCATTTCTTCCCGCTCGCGAACCGCAAGCGGTGGATCGGCCGACTGAGCACGATCCAGCACGCGCCCGAAGAATTCACGGAAGCGAGCATCTATGCCAGCGCGCTGCAATGTCGAGCCGCGATTGACGCCCTCGATCTCCTCGATGTTGAAGCCGATGTCGCTAATGCCTTCCTTGATAAAGAAGTCCAGCATTTCGTCGACAGCGTCGAGGCTTTGTGCCCCGACCACGCAGATTACGTGAAACGGTACGTTGTTGCGCCGCAAGGCATCGATACCCCGGATGACGCGGGCATGTGTGCCTTTGCCCGACCGAGTTCGCCGCCGGGAATCATGAAGCCAGGCGGGCCCGTCCAGACTTACGCCCACGCGAACCGAATGCTCCTGAAAAAATTCGCACCATGCATCGTCCACCAGCATGCCGTTGGTCTGCATCGAATGCGGCAGGCTGGCCGGTGCGCCACGGGAGGCCGATGCGAACGCCTCCCGATACCATTGCACAGGCAAAACCAAGGGCTCGCCGGAATGCCACACGATGGTGAAGTCGGGTGCCGCCAGCGCATTGTCGAACACGAACCGCACGGCGGACTCGACGATGTCGAACGGCATCCGATGGCGATCGTTGCGCGCTGGCAGATAACAATATTCGCAGTCTATATTGCACAACGGCGTCGACTGCAGAATGAGGAGGCGCGTACCGCCAGCGCAATCGGCTGGCGATATCGCGGTCACCGATTTCGCCAGTTTGAGAAATTCGGAAAGTTCGGAAAATTCTTGAATTGCGCGATCTTGTCGGCGACCGGCATGTCCCATGCCGTCTCGCCGGCCAGCGCCGCTAGGTAGGCGTCGCGGATCGAATTCAGTCGCTCGATCGGAGGGCGCTCGTCGGCGGAAGGCGCCGTTGCTGCCGCGACCGACGCTCCCAACACCGTCGTCACCGCCGCTGTCGAAGAAAGCAGAACGCCAAGCTGTCGCTTCATTTGGCGGACTCCGGTTGTCCTTTCGGCCAGTCGGGGATGTCCACTGTATCACATTTCGCCTCAATACAGGCGTCGGAATAACCGAACTTTAGCAATTCCTCGTCCTCGATCCCCTTCCAGCGTTCCGGCATCAGCTTCTTCATGGCATCCAGTTCCACTACGTAGCGCCAGACCTGACCGTTGACGTCCTTGACCCAAAGATAGCCCTCCGAGATCGTTACCTCCTTGATCCGTGATGAGCGATGTTGAAGGCTGGCCCTCAAGGACTCCCGTCGAGGCCTGGGATCCGGCGGATCGTACTCGATCCGCAGCTCGGCGTCGCACAGCGCGTTTTGGGGAATGCAGGGAGCTTCGTTCAGTGCCTGCACCGACTGAAGCTGTGGCTCCTTGTCGACCTTCCTGTACCGGACGCGCAACATGTAGCGCAGACCATCGAAGGCGGAAGGGCCCTTCTCGCAGACCATGAACGGCTGTCTTTCGCCTCTGTCATCCGACGCCTCAGTCTCTACGAATTCGCATTCTCCCGATTTGCGCATCTCCGCCAATTTGTGTTCCAGCATGCCGGGCGGGACCGGATCGGGATCCCGCAGACCCGTCGTTGTCGACAACACCGCGGTGGTGTCTGTCATAGCGATCAAAAAACCGACATTGTCGCCGTTCCGGAACCAATGGAAGTTGTGGCCCCCTTTCTGTGCGGCTTGGTGCAACTTCGGATATTCCTTGTTGATGTCAGTTCGACCGGGAGAGAGATCGTCGTACGATTGCGAAGTGGCAGGAAACCGCGCGGGACTAAGTTCGGCCTGCCAACGGTGGTCGCGATTCTGGACCGGCCCAGTCCTGAACCAGATGATCCGCTGAATAAACGGCGGCGATTGAAGCTGATTGCCCGGCAGCGACAGCCATGTCAGAAGCCAGTTTGCATCGGACGACAGGCACACAAGGGCGCCTGACAGCAGCGGCTGATCGGTGAAATTCGACGATTCAATTGGCGCGATCGCGCCGTCGTCCGCTCGCCATATCGGGGACATGGTGCTAGTTGGTACGCCGCCTATCATCTGAGGCCTGAGCTCGATCCCAAGACCATTTGGGCCGATCAAAGTTCTGGGCAAGTCCGACGTTGCGATATCGGCGACGCCGCAATTCACCGCAGTCTTCTGCAAGCCGGCCAGTTCCGCGACATCCTTTGCGTCCGAATTCGACAAAACCCTTAAAGCCGAACCGTCGGCGAGCACACTGCGCGTACCTTTATCGAGTTGCCGCAGCGATGTGCGAAACACCGCCCATGACTCGTCAACACTCGACTTTTTGGCGTGCTGCCCGGCACGCTGGACGGCGAGCTTCAGAGCCGCATAAAGTTCGCGCTCCTGGTTTGCATAGCGTGTCTGTTGGTCCGGGGGTTTAATTGTCGCTTCGCTCTGCAGCCGGAAGAACCGAAATTGATCGTTGAGGTCCTGCTGAGCGTAAGTCTGCTGCCAAGCATATGCCGATAACGGAAGCAATACGAGAAGGGTAAGCAGGGTCCCGCCCAAGATGCGGACCGGCCGGTGCTTAGCACCCGCGCGAAACTGAATGGCATCCCGAACCGTCTGCTTTATTGCCTCAAATCGCTGTGTGCCAGATCGGGTGTCCGGGGGCACACTCGGCGATTCCGCGTCGGCGCGTTCCAGGGTCTTTCGCACCCATTCCTTGCTGAAAGCGCTGTCCGGTCCGAACAGATTTTCCTCAAGCACCCCACTCGTTTCGTCGCCGGCAATCGCATCGGCATTTTTGAGGTTCTCGACATTAATGCCGTCGGACACCACCGCTTTCCAGACACGCGAAGGCAAACTCAATGGTCGCTTCGACAGCTCCATTTTATAGATTTCGTCATCGACATGATTGAGCCGGTCCGTGAGGCGGCGATTGTTTTGCAACCAGCCCGTATATTTCTTCCAGCCGCGGATCAATGCCTCGTGGTTGACGTCATAGTTCCGGTCAACATTGACGAGGGTTGCCCGCTCGAAAACCCCGAACGCAGCCCGCAAGGCCTCTTTCCAGGTCTCCTTCTGTTCGGGATGCTGATCGACTATCCCCGACGACTCGAGCATGCCATCCAGCGTCGCAAAATCACGAACCACGTTGCCGCGGTCATCGAGTTGCGCAAGGCAGCAAAATGCCACTCGCAGAAGCCGCTCGACCGCTTCCTTGTCGAGCCCGCCTCCCTGACTGGCGCCCATCTCAACCCCTGCACGCAGAACAGCGTCCGCCCGTTCGTTCAACGTACCTGTCAGGGGACCGTCCGGACTTTTCCAGCCCGGCAATGCATGAAGATCTTCCAGATCAATTTGAAGCGCCGCATTGTCGACCCTTGCTTCCCAACGTTCCACGGCCTTGTCCCAAACCAGGGGCAACAGGTGCTGCATCAATGGCAATTGATCGGCCGGATGTCGCAGCGACTCCCGCCCCTCGTCGAATACCTGAACCAGTTCCCTCAGCGCGCGCCGCGTGTATGGACCCGTATTGGCGTCGCCCGGATCCAGATCCCAGGTCCTGAGCAAACGCTGGGCAGGTCCTACGATGGCTCGCTCGATATCGCGCCCGCCGATTAAATCGACGAGATAGAGGGAGCTGTTGACGACCTCGGTCACGCCGACGAATTCCGAGCAGCGGTGCAACTCTTCGCTGCGCATCGTGATAATCAGAAAAAGATTGAACGGCTTGTAATTGTGGATGCTGGTAATCAGCGACATCAACATGCTGCGGCCGGCGGGGTCGACTTTGGGTTTGAAGACCTCCTCGAACTGATCCACCAACAGCATCAAATTCGGCGGTCCCGACGTCATGCCGTCGGAAAGCGCCTTATCGAGCACCTGCAAACGCTCATCGACGAAATCAAACAACGCGCCCACGTCGATAACGTCATCATCAAACAAAATCTCTCGAAGACGCGTCCGGCATTGCCACTCGATAGTTCCGTCCGGCTCATCGAGCTGACATTGAAGATCCAGAGCCGCATTCAATGCGCCAATGCGGCGAGCGCGTCCCTCTGCGGAAAGAGAGCTGGCACCGGAAAGTCGGGGCTTGATAATCCGCTCGAACATTGCTTCGAACAGCGCGTTTACCGGATCGAGCTTGGGGCGAAACTCGGCCACGTACCAAGCGCCGAATCGATCAGGGATCGAGGAAGTGCTATTAAGTTGCGGAACCAGCCCTGCGCGGACCAGAGATGACTTTCCGGACCCCGATCCACCAAGCACGACGACAATATTATGCTTGGCAAGTAGGTTTCTCAGTTCCTTGATCTGTGTATCTCGGCCGAAGAACAGGTCCGACTCGGTTGGACGAAAGCTTCGCAACCCGGGATATGGATTGACGGCCAGTTCCGGGCCCAGCGC
>Ga0190274_10001347_pt1 | contig 14406 bp, 15 predicted proteins | sample Popmic531T_FD_133002 | JGI IMG/M metagenome (GOLD analysis project Ga0190274, IMG submission 133002) | Populus adjacent soil microbial communities from riparian zone of Yellowstone River, Montana, USA - 531 T | ecosystem: Environmental > Terrestrial > Soil > Riparian zone | place: USA: Montana...
GGGCGCCCTGGTCTACATCCACCCGACCGACCCGGTGTCGGTCGCACCGGTGTTGCAGGGCCATCCGGGATTGCGCCGCGCCACGTGGGAGTGGACGTTCGAGACCGGCTCACATGCGTTGCGGCTGGTGTTCGGCGGTGTGTTCGACCGGTTTCCCAAGGCGCGGCTTGGGCTCGGGCATATGGGCGAGACGTTGCCGTTCCTGCTGTGGCGCTTCGACAGCCGCACCGGCCCGGATTTCTATAACGTTGGCCTCAAGAAGCCGGTGTCGCATTACATCAAGACGAACATCGAGATCACGACGTCGGGCATGTGTTCGGCCGAGCCGCTGAATTGCGCAATCGCGGCACTGGGCCATGACCGCATCATGTTCGGCGCCGATTATCCCTTCGAGAAGGCCGAAGAAGCCGGCCACTGGCTCGACACCGAGAAGCTGGATGAAAAGGTGCGCGCCGATATTGCGTACAACAATGCAGTGAGGTTGTTGGGGTTGGGGAAATAGCTACCTCTTCATCCCGGCTTCTTGCGCCACGGGCGCCCAGCGTTTGATTTCGGATTCGAAATCGCCGCGAGTTGTTCCGGCGTGAATTCCTTCGGATCGAACGCGTCCTGTTCCAGCCGTTTCTGCAATACGGGTGACTTCAGAATGCGGATCGTCTCGGTGTTCAGCCGTCGCACGATCGCATCCGGCGTCCCTTTTGGCGCCGCAAACGAAAACCATGTACTGGCGACGATATCGTAGCCAAGCTCCTTGAAGGTCGGCACATCCGGCGCCTCGGGCCGCCGCGTCTCCGTCGTCACCGCAATCGCGCGCAATGTCTTGCCCTGAACCTGGCCTAGCGCCGCGCCCCAGGTGAACGAACCCATCGGCACCCGGCCCGCGATGATGTCGGCGAACGCCGCCGTGTTGTACGGGATATGGTTGAGCTTCACGCCCTCGCGCCTGGCAACGTATTCGACCACCAGATGCCCGAGCGTGCCGACACCGGACGACGCATAGCCCGACAGCTTGTCGGCTTTCGCGGCGGCGACCACATCTTTCACCGTGCGCAGATCGTTGTTCGGGTCGGCCACCCAGACGATCGGCGGACCGCCGATATAGGCGATGTGGACGAAGTCCTTCAGCGTGTCGAAACCGGGATTGGCGGCAATCGCCGGCGAGATGATCTGCGGCGCGAGCCCGCCGACCAGGATCGTGTAGCCGTCCGGCTCGGCGCGGGCGACCTGCTGTGCCGCCACCATGCCGCCGCTGCCGCCGCGGTTCTCGATCACTACCGGCTGCTTGAGCGCGACCGATAGCGGTTCGGCGATGACCCGCGCCCAGACGTCCGCCGCGCCACCCGGCGCAAACGGCACCACGATGCGGATGGGTTTGGACGGCCAGTCCTGCGCGAAGGTGGGGAAAATCGACAGCGATGTCAGCACCAGGGCGAGCAACAAACGCCGCATGATGTCCTCCCGATTTATTCTGGTCCCCAGGCGAGACCGGGGCTCAGCTTTCTTCTTTTGTCGTCAGCTTCTCTCGGCCTCATCCTGAGGAACGGCCGGAGGCCGTGTCTCGAAGGATCAAGACCGCCCCATCCTTCGAGACGGCGTTTCGCTCCTCCTCAGGATGAGGGGGTAGAGAGAATTACTTCTCCGCGAAGTAATGCGTCTCGAGCAGATAGCATCCGGTCTTCGACGTGAACGGCCCGTGATAGACGCCGGGTGGGCGCACGCAGTAGGTCGGCCCCTTAAACTGCTCACCGCCCTGCCCCTTGTCGTCGGAGCCGCAAACGAGATCGCCCGACACCAGGAACACCTCTTCCCAGTACTCGTGCACGAACGGCACGGTGGAATACGCGCCGGGATCGATCCGCAGAATGCGGGTACGGTTGCCGATCTTGTTCTTCTCGTCGAGCGAGCCGGCCAGGATGCGCTCGCGGAAACCGGGCGGGTAGCCGGGCACGTTGTGGAAGCCCTCATCGAGATTGAGGGTGGTGAATTCCATGTGGCCTTTGTTGAAACCCATTGTTGGCTCCTTTGATCGAAGCATTCTAGCGCGGACGCAGCCGATGGCTACTCGATCACTTCGTCGGCCCCGACCTGGAGCGCGGCCGGAACGGTCAGCCCGAGCGCTCGTGCGGTCTTCAGATTGAGGACGGTTTCGTATTTGGTCGGAGCCTGCACCGGCAAATCGGACAGCTTTTCGCCCTTGAGGATGCGATCCACATAGGATGCGGCGCGCAGATTGAGGTCCCCTCCATCAACGCCGTAGGTCATCAGCCCGCCGATGGTCGCGAAGAGCCGAAACGGATAGATCGCCGGAATGCCCAACTCGTTGGCAAGCTCGACGACCCGTGCGCTGTTGAGGAACATGAAGCCGTCGGGCATCACGACAAGCCCACCGCCCGAAGTTGACGCGTGGGATCTGAGCGAGCGTTCGATGTCGGCTGCGCTCGCGACCGGCATGGACACCGGTTCGACCGACATGGCGCGCGCCGCGCTCTCCAGATGCGGCCAGATCAGCTTGGTGCCGCCGCCGGGCGCGGTGCGCGGATTGAACAGCAGCGCAGCACGCTTCACGCCGGGTGCAATCTCCTTAAGCAGCTCCATCCACTTGCCGCCCATCTCGGAATCGCAGGCGCTGAAGCCGGTGATATTGCCGCCCGGACGGTTGAGGCTGGCGACCAAGCCCTCGCCGACAGGATCGGTGACCTGCGCGAACACGATGGGAATTCTGGAGGTCTCGCGTTGAAGCGCGACAGTGCTCGGCGTGCCGTTGCTCAGAATGACCTCGGACGCGATGCGCACGAGGTCCTGGGCCAGGGACTGCACGAGGTCGCGATCGCCCCGACCCCAGCGCATCTCGATCCGGAAGTTCTTTCCCTCGACCCAGCCGAGAGTATTCATCCCGCGACGGAACGCGGCCAGCCGCCGCTGGGCGTCGACTTCATTTTCGTCAGCATTCAACAAGATACCGATCGTGCGCATTCGATCGGATTGCGCGCGTGCAGCCGTCGGTGCAAGTGCCGCTGTGGCAGCCAGCGCGATGAATTCACGCCGCCTCACTCGATCACCTCGTCGGCACGGAGCCCCATCACACCGGCACCTTCACACCGAGCTTCTCTGCCGCCTTGCCGATACGCTGCCACGTTCCGTGTGGAACAGGAATGCCGGACTTCTCCCGCTCAGCGCGGATGGCATCGCCCCGCTCGCCAGGCAGCATGATCCTGTCCACGCCCTCGGCGCGCGGCAGTCCGGCGATGGCAAGGCCCAGCCGCTCCGCCTCGCGCTCGAACGTCTGCCGGTCGCCGAACGCCGCTGGATTGATCGCGATCACCGAGCCGTTGAGGAACGGATTGTTCTCGATCGAGCCGTCCTCCAGGTCCGGCGCGATGCGCGGATTGGAGAGCAGCAGGCTGGACAGGCACTCGATCATGAACGACAGGCCCGCGCCCTTGGCGCCACCGAGCGGTAGCACGGTCTCCACCGCCCTGGGGTCCGTGGTGTCGCGGCCGTCCTTGTCGAGGCCCCAGCCGACCGGAATTTTCTCGCCGCGGTCCGCCGCGCCCATGATCTTGCCGTTGGCGACGACGCCGGTGGAGAAGTCGATCAGGTACGGACGTCCGTTGGCGCGCGGCACCGCGAACGCGATCGGGTTGGACGACACCGCGCCGACCCGCGTGCCGGGATAAGCCATCATCGGCCCGGACGCGGTCATCACGATGGCGCCATAGCCCTGCTCCGCCGCCTGCACCGCGAAATAGCCGATCGCCCCGGTGTGCGTGGTGTTGCGCGCTGCGCACCAGCCGACGCCGGACTCGCTGGCGCATTGGATCGCTGCTTTCACGGCGCGCGTCATGCCCACCGCGGCGGGCGCGCGATCCGTCTCCAGCACGACGATCGCGCCCATCTTGCGCTCGACGCGAATGTCCGGCGCCGCATTGATCGACTTTGCATTGATCAGGTCGATGTAACGCGGGATGCGGATGATGCCGTGCGAGTCGGTGCCGCGCAGGTTCGCCCACACCAGCATCTTGGCCCATTCGTCGGCGTGCTCGAGCGTAAGCCCCGCCGCAACGAAGATCGCGGCGGTGAAGGAATGGAGGTCGGTGGGGGAGATACGGAGGGAGTCTTGGCTCATGATGACGGGCTTATACAGCGCACTCTCTCGTTCGTCATGCTCTGCTGTCGTCCCCGCGAAAGCGGGGACCCAGTACACACCGACGGGGCTGTGGCTACTGGATGCCCGCTTTCGCGGGCATGACACCGAATGTGAAGCGCACGGAAGCGGACAGCGGCCTCACTTCTTCTGCGCCGACGCCTTCTTGTACCAGTCGAGGATCTGCACGCCGTTCCAGTGCAGCACGCCTTCGAAGCGGTTCACGTAGTCGTAAATCGCCTCGAGATACTTGATACGGTGCGGCTGGCCGCTGATGTAGGGGTGGATCGCCACCGCCATCACCTTGGCGCGATGCGCGCCCTCGGCGTAGAGCCGGTCGAACTGGTCGATCGCGCGCTTGAGCAGGTAATCGCTCTCGTGGTGCTGCACGATCATCATCGGGATGTCGTTGAGCTCCACGGTGTACGGGATCGTCACCAGCGGCCCGTTGTCGGTCTTGATCGTGGTCGGCTCGTCGTCATAGACCCAGTCGCCGATGTACTGCACGCCGGCCTTTGCCAGATTCTCGGGCGTCTCCAGCGTCTGCGTCAGGCCGGGCCCGAGCCAGCCGACCGGCCGCGTGCCGGTGAATTTCTGGATCACATTCATCGAGCGCTCGATCATCGCGAGCTGGTCGGTCTCCTTGTGGATCGGCTGCTGGTCGTAGGCGTGGCCCATGAACTCCCAGCCGTCCTTCTTGGCCTGCTCGGCGACGCGCGGATAGTCCTCGCAGATGCGCGCGTTCGCAGCGAGCGTCGGCTTGATGCCGAGCCGCGCAAACAGCTCGTAGAAACGCCAGGCGCCGACCCGCATGCCGTATTCGTGCCAGCTCCAGTTCGGCACGTCGGGCAGCAGCACCTGCCCGGTCGGCGCCGGTATCACCTGCCGCGCCATCGGCCGCGAGATGTCCCAGACCTCGTAGTTGACGATGGTCCAGAAGATCAGCCGTGCGTTATTCGGCAGCTTCAGCGGCGGGCGGTCGACGATCGCGGAATATTCGACGCGCTGACTGGGGATCATCGGAGCCACGGCACAACCTCACTCGATGCGGAACGGCGTGCAGCGTCGCCTATTCCGCCGCGCGCTTCAACCTCACCTTACGCGTGTCAAAGCGAGCCAGGCGAGGCTTGTTGGCAGCGATCAGCGTGACCGTCGGTCCAGGGATGACGGTGATCACGATGCAGGCCAGCACATAGGCGAGATAAAGTTCGACCGACATGGTTCTCCCCTTAAACGCGTATCAGCAGCAACAGCCCCGACATCACCAATAGCCCGGCAAACATCTGCTGGAAACGCCGCTCGTCGAGCTTGCCGTAGATCATCCAGCCGACCCAGCCGCCCAACGCGATGGCCGGCGCGACCAGCAGGAACAGCACGACGCCGACCTTGTCGAGCGCCACCACGCCGATCAGCAGCAGCGCGGCGATATGCGCGGCCAGGATGAACGGCTGATAGGCGCCGCGCGCCACGTCTTTCGGCCAGCCGCGAAGCTGCGTCCAGATCGCCGGCGCCAATCCCGACAAGCCGGCCAATCCGCCCATCACGCCACCGAGGAACCCCACGCCCGCGTCGGCCGCGGTGCCGCCGCCCGCGATGTGCGGCAACCGCGGCGCGAAAATCGCGTATAGGCCGTAAACCACCAGGAACACCGCGACGCCGAGCCGGAGCGCGCTTTGATCGGTCTTCACCACCAACGCGACGCCAATCGGAACGCCGATCAGCCCGGCGATTAGGAACGGCGCGAGCCGTGGCCAGTCCAGCGCGCGGCGCATCTTGTAGACGAGGCTCGACTGGATGATCAGGCCGCCCGACACGACGAGCATGGTGGCGTGCAGCGGCGAGATGACGTGCAGCCAGATCGCGGTCGCCACGACGCCGTAGGCGAAGCCCGCCGCGCCCGACGCCACGCCGCCGAGGAAGCCGCCAAGCCAGACGATCGACAGGGTTTTCAGGGTGAGCGCCGCGAGCGCGGGATCGGAGAACATTGCGCTATCCTACCGGGGTTTTTGAGCGCACCAATCCCATCAGCTGTCATGGCCGGGCTTGTCCCGGCCATCCACGCCTTGCTTTGATGTCGACGAGAAGACGTGGATGCCCGGGACAAGCCCGGGCATGACGACGGAGAGACCATGCCCGACGCAGAAACCGCCAAAGCCATCACCGCCGCCCTGCAACACCGCTTCGGCGAGCAAATTCCCGTCGACGAAAACCTTGCCGGGCTCGATGCGCTCGCCCGTATCGCCGGCCGCAAGGTGCACCGCCGCTATCTCGACAAGGCTGTTGACCCCGCCGTGCTGCGCCTGCTTTGCGCCTGCGCGCTGTCGGCGCCGTCGAAGAGCGATCTCCAGCAAGCCGACATCGTCATCCTGGACAAGCCCGAGCAGAGCATCATCGCCGATCTGATCCCGGACCAGCCGTTCATCCGCACCGCGCCGGCGTTTCTCGTGTTCCTGGCGAGCGGACGGCGGCTGCCGGAAATTGCGAACATGCGCGGCAAGCCGTTTCCCAACGATCATCTCGACCAGTTCTTCAATGCCGCGGTCGACGCCGGCATCGTGCTGGCGACGTTCCTCGCCGCCGCCGACGCGGTCGGGCTCGGCACCTGCCCGATCAGCGTGATCCGCGATCATTCGCAACGGGTGAGCGACATGCTGAAGCTGCCGCAGCGCGTCATTCCGGTCGCCGGTCTGTGCGTCGGCTGGCCATCGGAGAAAGGCCACATCAGCCCGCGGCTCGGGCTCACCAGCACGCTGCATCAGGGCCGATACGACGAAGGCAACCTCGCCGAGCGCATCGACGCCTACGACAAGCGCCGCGCCGCGATCCACCCCTACAAGCCGCGCGACCCGGCCCGCTGGGGCGAGGTCGCGTTCTACGGCTGGTCGGAGGACAAGGCGCGGCAATACGGCGTGCCGCAGCGGCCGGACTTCGGAGCGTTTGTGAGGAAGAAGGGGTTTAGGTTGGACTAGCTCGTTCTCGTGACTACTTCCTCACGTACTTCTGCACTCGCCAGTTCAGTGTGTCAGCAACAAACACCTCGTCGCGCGCGCTGACCGCGATGTAGTGAGCCTCGCCGTAGCGGCCGAGCGTCTTGCCCTGTCCCGAGCCTTCGACCATCCCCAGCACCTTGCCGTCGAGGTCCAGCTTCATGATCTGGCCGGTGTGGCCGTGCGCCAGCCAGATGTGCTGATCCGGCGTCATGAACAGGCCGCATGGCGTGCCGGGCTGGCTCCACTCGCGGATGTAGTTGCCGTCGGCGTCAAACACCTGGATGCGCGCGTTGCTGCGGTCGGCGATGTAGAGCAGCCCCTTGGCGTCGAACACCAGCGAATGCGGAATGTCGAACTCGCCCTTGCCCTTGCCGTTCTTGCCCCACGCCTTGAGGAAGTTGCCGTCCTTGTCGAACTTGACGACGCAGCACGGCCCCTTGCCGTGGCCCTGCAGCACGTAGATGTCGCCGGTCGGCCCGACCACCGCCTCGCTCGGCTCGTTGAACAGCCGCAGATGGCCGAAGTCGTGCATCTCGCCGGCGCGCCCGCGCACGCCGAGCACCATCTCCAGCCGGCCCGACGAGTTGAACTTGTAGGCGACGTGCGACGCGACATCCGTCGCCCAGACGTTGCCAGCGCTGTCGATCCGCAGGCCGTGCGGCCGGTCGAACAGCCCGTCGCCCCAGCCGCGGATGAAATTGCCTTCGGGATCGAACTCCATCAGCGGCTTCGGGCCGCGATGCAGCACGAACAGGTGCCCGTTCGGATTGATCGCGATCCCCGAAGTTCCGCCGAAGTTCATTCCGTCCGGCAGCTTGAAGGATTCAGGCACTGCAACATAGTCGAGCATGAAATTCCCTCTCAGGCCCGAGCATAGGCCACGCTTCCAGTCTCGTCATCCTGAGGTGGCCGCCGCAGGCGGCCCTCGAAGGATGACGGTGAGACGTCTCGACTCTCGCGCACGCAGCCCTATAGATAGGCAAAACCGCTGCCAATTCGCCGGGGAGGACCATGGCCATTCCGCAACTTCTCGTTCACGAAAAAAAGGACACCGTCGGCGTGATCGTCGTCGAAGGCCTGAAAAAAGGCACCGACATGCTGTGCGTGGTCACCGCGGACAACTCCTCGTTCAAGCTCAAGTCCAGGATGGACGTGCCGATCGGCCACAAGGTCGCGCTCGCTGACATCAAGAAGGGCGACACCATCTGGAAGTACGGCCAGGACGTCGGCGTCGCCAAGGCCAAGATCAACAAGGGCGAGCACGTCCACGTGCACAACATAAAGACCAAGCGGTGGTAGGCGTCATGACAAAGAAATCAAAGAAGAACGGCAGATCCGTCGCGAAGAAAAACGACAACGCCACGTTCTGGGGCTGGCGGCGTGAGAATGGCCGGGTCGGCGTGCGCAACCACGTCATCATCCTGCCGCTGGACGATCTCTCCAACGCCTCCTGCGAGGCGGTGGCCAACAACATCAAGGGCACGATGGCGCTACCGCACGCCTATGGCCGCCTGCAGTTCGGCGAAGACCTCGACCTGCACTTCCGGACGCTGATCGGCACCGGCGCCAACCCGAACGTCGCCGCCGTCGTCGTGATCGGCATCGAGGACGGCTGGACCAAGATCGTGGTCGACGGCATCAAGAAAACCGGCAAGCCGGTAATCGGCTTTGGTATCGAAGGCCACGGCGATATCGCCACCATTGCAAAGGCGTCCTACGCCGCCAAGGAATACCTGCAGTGGGCGTCTGAGCTGCCGCGCGAGCAATGCGACATCTCCGAGCTCTGGATCTCGACCAAGTGCGGGGAGAGCGACACCACCACCGGCCTCGCCTCCTGCCCGACGGTCGGCAACATGTACGACAAGCTGATCCCGCGCGGCATCTACGGCGTGTTCGGCGAAACGTCGGAGATCACCGGCGGCGAGCATCTCGCCCGCGCCCGCGCGGCAACCAAGAAGGTCGGCGACAAGTGGATGAAGGTCTGGCAGTCGTACCAGGACGACGTCATCGAGGCGCACAAGACCAGCGACCTCTCCGACTCGCAGCCGACCAAAGGCAACATCGCCGGGGGGTTGAGCACGATCGAAGAGAAGGCGCTGGGCAATCTTGAGAAGATCGGCCGCGACTGCAAATACATCGACGTGCTGCTGCCGGCCGAGACGCCGAAGAAGGGCCCCGGCCTCTATTACATGGACACATCGTCGGCAGCCGCGGAGTGCGTGACGCTGATGGCGGCGGGCGGCTATGCGGTGCACACCTTCCCGACCGGCCAAGGCAACGTGATCGGCAATCCCATTGTGCCGGTGATCAAGATCAGCGGCAACCCGAAGACCATCCGCACCATGGGCGAGCACGTCGACGTCGACGTGTCCGGCATCCTGCGCCGCGACATGACGATTCCGCAGGCGGGCGACGCCCTGATCGACATGATCGTGCGCACCGCGAACGGGCGGCTCACCGCGGCGGAGACGCTCGGCCACCGCGAATTTGTGATGACGAAGCTTTATCGGAGCGCGTAGCTGCCCACGCTCACTCCCAGTCAGGCCGAGGCCCTCGTCGTCACCGTGCTGACGCGTGCCAATACCAACGAAGATAACGCCAGGAGCGTGGCCCGCGCACTGGTGCAGGCGGAGGCCGATGGGTTGAAAGGCCACGGTCTGTCGCGCGTGCCGATGTACGCCAGGCAGGCGAAGGCTGGAAAGGTCGATGGCAACGCCACGCCGACACTGACCAAGAAAAAGCCCGCGCTGGTCGTGATCGATGCCGCAAACGGCTTCGCCTATCCGGCGATCGAGCTGACCGAAACCGCACTGCCGGGCATGGCGCGCAGCCAAGGCATCGCCGCCGCGTCGATCCACCGCTCGCATCATTGCGGCGCAGCCGGTCACCCTGTCGAGCGGCTGGCCGACGCCGGGCTTGTCGCCATCATGTTCGTCAACACGCCGTCAGCGATCGCGCCGTGGGGCGGCTCGAAGGCCGTGTTCGGCACCAATCCAATTGCCTTTGCGTGCCCCCTGGCCGGCCGTGCGCCTCTCGTGATCGACCTGTCGCTCTCCAAGGTCGCGCGCGGCAACATCATGACAGCGAAGCAGCGCGGCGAGAAAATCCCGAAAGGTTGGGCGCTCGACGCGGAAGGAAAGCCGACCACCGACCCGGACGCCGCACTCGCGGGAACGATGGTGCCGATGGGCGATGCCAAGGGCACCGCGCTGGCGCTGATGGTGGAGTTGCTCGCCGCTGGATTGACCGGCGCCAACTTTGCCGCGGAAGCGTCGTCATATCTCGATGACAAAGGTCCGCCGCCGGGCACAGGGCAACTGATCGTCGCGTTTCATCCCGACGCGTTCATCAGCGATGCTGTCGCCCGATTCGGTGTGCTGGCGCAGTCGATCGGGGCGCAGCAGGGCGCGCGGTTGCCGGGCATGCGAAGGCTGGCGGCGCGCGAGAAGGCGCAGGCCGAGGGGCTGGCGATCAGCGATGCACTGATGAAAGAGATCGAAGCGATCTAACGAGCGCCCTGCAGCGGCAGCGGCTGATCCGCCAGCATGCCGTTGACGATCACCTTGCGCGCGGTGTCGAGGTTGACGCCATGCCGCTTCAGCAGGTCCGCGGTGTCGGCGATGATCGCGTCGACATCCTGCTTGATCTTCAAGCTCTTGTAGTGGTCGTCCTGACGCAGCCCCATGCTCGCGCCGACCACCTCCAGAATGTTCATGATCCGGAACGGCCAGTCGCGCTCGTGCGCGCACAGCTCGCGGTGATCGGAGTGATAGACCGCGACCAGCGCGTCGACCTTGGCGGCGCGCGCAGCCTCGAGCTCCTTCAACTGTAGCTCGGCCTTGAACTTCGGCAGCGTCACCAGATTGACGCTCTGCAGCCCGACCGCCGGCACATCCAGCTTCACGATCCTGATGCCGGGCACCGCGCGCAGCAGCTCCTCAGCCGCTTCCATCACGCCGGGAACGCCGGGATGCCGGTGCAGCGCCACCGTCATCTCGACGCGGTCCGTCAGGAGCGGCCGCAGCAGATCGAGCTTGCCATGCAGGAAGCGCATGAAAGGCGTCATGTCGAACGGCATCTGCCCGGTCGCGCGCTCCACGGTCGGCAGCACGGTCTCGCCGAATTGCATGACGCAGCTCGGGCACCACGCCAGCACCTGCCCGGTCTTCGACTGCGACAGCTTGTTGATGGTGTTGTTGGCGAAGCGCCCCAGCGTGTCGATGTCGCCGGCGCGAAGCTGCGCGGTGCCGCAGCAATGCGTCGGCCCGCCCATCACCTGATAGTCGGTGCCGATCCGGTCCATGATGTCGAGGCAGAGCAGCGCGATGTGGGGCGTCTTGAGCACGTTGCAGCCGGTGTAGAACACGACATCCGGCAGGTCCGCCCGCGCGGCCTCCTTCGACGGCTTCTGGCCGAGCCGGATCAGATCGCTCTCGGAAAGCTGCAGCCGCGACAGCACACTGACGTCCTCACCGACCTTGCGGAACTGCGTGACGCCGGCTTTGCGCCGCTCCGGCAGATCCTTCGACGACCGCAGCATGGCGAGCCGCGCCATCGTCAGCAGGAAGCGCGGATTGACCCCGTAGTCGCAGGCCTTGATGCACTCGCCGCTGGCCATGCAGGCCTTGGCCCATTTCTCGGATTCTTCGGCGCCTTTGCCCATCCGCAGGATGTCGAGCACGCCGGACACCACGGCCTCCGGGTTCGCGCCGCCGAGGCCGGCGGGTTCCGCGATCGGGCACGCTTTGAAGCAGGCGCCGCACTTGGTGCAGGCGTCGAGCATCTCATCGACGCGCCCGGAGAGCGCGGCTTCGAATCCAGCGTCCATCCCGATGAGAGTAACTCAAAACAACGGCCGCCGCGAGCCGCGGGAAGCCGTCCGTCACGCCGCCGCAGCGGCGGCAACCGGCCGGTCGAGCGGCGCGATTTCCGCGCGGTTGCGCCCCAGCTTCTTGGCGGAATAGAGCGCCCGGTCGGCCGCCGTGATGAGATCGCCGGTCGGCTGCTGTTTGCGGGGCTCGATCGCCGCGATGCCCATGCTCAAGCCCGAAGCCGGTATGTTGCGCTCCTCACATACTTCAGCGAAACGCGCGCGCACCTGATCTGCAATTTTTGCAGCACCCGCCGCCGTTGACCCCGGCAGGAGAATGGCGAACTCGTCGCCGCCGTAGCGGGCGGCGACGTCGCTTCCGCGCCGGCTGCTCCCGGTCATCGCGGCGCCGATCGCCTGCAGCAGCCGGTCGCCGGCCAGATGGCCGTAGCGATCGTTGTAGGCCTTGAACTGATCGGCATCGATCATCAGCAGCGCCAGCGAGCCGTGGGCGCGAATCGCGCGGCGCCATTCGCGCTCGATCGCCGCGTTGAACTCGCGCCGGTTGGAGAGGCCGGTCAGGCCGTCGGTCGCAGCGAGCGCTTCCAGCTCCATCTCGGCGTCGTTCCGCCGACGCATCTCGCGGGCGAGATAGAACGCGAAGGTGACGCTGATGCCGCAGAGCAGAACAACCATCACGCCGATCACCGTGGCGTAGCGGCGCCATGGGGCGTAAATCGCGGCGGTCGACTGTCCGACGCTCACGGCAAGCGGGAGGTCGCCGATCCGGCTGTAGGCGAACAGACGATAGACGCCGTCGGCCGCGGCATAGCTTTCAAAGCGGCCACTGTGGGCGTTCGGAAGATGCTTGAAAATCTCCGCGCGCTTCATGTCGCTGCCGATCATTCCGGGCTGATTGGGCCAGCGCATCAGCAAGGTGCCGTCGGTCCGGAACAGCGACACATTTTCGTTCGCCCGGAGAACCGCGCCCTTGAACATCTCCTCGAAATACGCGAGCCGGATCGTGCCGACGACGATCCCGGCGAACGAACCGTCGGGATTCGACACACGCCGCGACAGGGCGACGATATGGGTTCCGATCGACGGCGCGACGAAAGGCTGGCTGACGTCAGCGCGTCTGCGGAATCTTGATCAACTCGAACTCGATGCTGGTCACCAGGTCCTCCACCTGCGCCCGCGACAGCCACATCGCTGTCCAGCCGAGACCTGGATGATGCGTGGCGAACTGGATCGCGGCGCGGTCGGGCGCGGCCTTGATGCGCCACAGCAGATTGTCGCTCTGGTGCACGCGCGACGGATCGTCCGGCGGATCGGCCGGATGCACCGGCGACATCCGCGCGCGGCATTCGGCGAGGTGCTTGATCAGCCGGTCGACACCCTCGGTGGTGAGCTCGGTGTCCTCGCTGCCGACGCCAAGCGAAAGCCGCGTGGTGTCGCGCGAAACGTCCAGTCTGATGGGAAGCATGTCAGGCTCTCCAAGTTGCTACCGTCATGGCCGGGCCTGTCCCGGCCATCTCGATAAGGCGGGCACAGTGCTCACCTAAGCGAGATCACCGGGACTCACGCCTTCGGCGCGGCCCGGTGATGACGGAATTCCAATCTGATGTTTCAGATCGATGGCCTTACCGCTTTTCGATGATTCAATCGCAGCAAGGCAGATTTCAAGATTCGCCAGGCCCCAGCGGCCGCCATGGATGGCGCGGGCCTTGCCTGAAATCGCATCCGCGAATTCATCCAGCACCAGATCGCGCGGCCTGCGGTCGTTCGCCAACTTGATCTCCTCGCGTCCTTTGTCCGAATAGACAAAGAGGCCGTCCGGCGATTGCCGGATGTCGCCGCGCTCGCAGCTCACCAGCGTCAGCCCGAAGTGCGGCTGGTGCGGCGCGCTCGCTGGGATCGCGCCACCGGCGCGCTTGCGCTTGGCCGCCAGCTCGTCGGCCGCGCTGCCGCCGGACCGCCGTACCGGCGCGCGTTTCGCCAGCGGCTCAGTGAAGCCCCACTCCGTCACATCCTCGATCAGCTCCATCGTCGAGAAATAGCCGTAGCCGTTGTACACCGCGGTCGCCGACGCACCATTTTCAAACTGCATGAACACGGTGTGTGCCCCGATCGAGCGACGCGCCACGTCCCAGTCGAACGTCGTCGCGTGCACGGTCTTCACCATGCCGCCGCCGAGCAGGCGGATGATGTCGAACTGGTGCGAGCCCTGACGGAACGTCACGCCGCCGCCGAGCGATATGTCGAGCTCGTCCGGCCGCCGCGGCCGATAGATCCAGTCGGTGAAGTTCCAGGTGTGGATCATGCGGACACGGCCGAGCGATCCACTGGTCACGATCTCCCGCATCCGCATGATCGGCAGATCGTAGCTGTGCGAATGACCAACCAGTAGCCGGACCCCGGCGCGGTCGGCGGCGTCGACCATGGCCTGCGCCTGCTCGACC
>Ga0190274_10001348_pt1 | contig 14393 bp, 16 predicted proteins | sample Popmic531T_FD_133002 | JGI IMG/M metagenome (GOLD analysis project Ga0190274, IMG submission 133002) | Populus adjacent soil microbial communities from riparian zone of Yellowstone River, Montana, USA - 531 T | ecosystem: Environmental > Terrestrial > Soil > Riparian zone | place: USA: Montana...
GCGGGGTCGGCATCGGCCGCTCCATCCACGCCGGCGTGGTGGTGGTGGCCGACGGCACCGAGGAGGGCGCCCGCCGGGTCGAGCTGGTCCTGACCAACGACCCCGGCACCGGGGTCATGCGCCACGCCGACGCCGGCTACGACAAGGCGACCACGGTGGCCCGCGACCGGGGGATGGACCTGCCCGGGGTCGCCGGCCCCGGGGCCTCGTGAGCGGGCCCGGCCCCGCCGGCCCGGTCGACTTCCTGCTCACCGGGACCGGGCACCTGGTCACCTGCGACCCGGCGCAGGGGGAGGGGCCCCTCGGCCTGGTCGAGCGGGGCGCGGTCGCGGCCGCCGGCGGGCGGGTGGTCTACGCCGGGCCCGAGGCCGGGCTGGCCGGCCTGGACGTGGCCGCGGGCGCGACCCGGCTGGACGCCGGCGGCAACGCGGTGCTGCCCGGGTTCGTGGACGCCCACACCCACCTGGTGTTCGCCGGCGACCGGGCGGACGAGTTCGCCGCCCGGCTGCGCGGGGTCGGCTACGAGGAGGCGCTGGCCGCCGGGGGCGGCATCAACCGCACCGTCCGCGACACCAGGGCCGCCACCGACGCCGAGCTGGAGGCGACCGCGGCCAGGCGGCTGGCCACGGCCCTGGCCCATGGCACCACCACCCTGGAGGCCAAGTCCGGCTATGGCCTCACCGTCGACGACGAGCGGCGCAGCCTGGAGGTGCTGGCCCGGCTGGCCCTCCTGTCGCCGGTGGAGGTGGTCCCGACCTTCCTCGGCGCCCACCTGATCCCCGAGGAGTACGCGGGCGACCGGGACGGCTACCTGGAGCTGCTGGAGCGGGAGATGCTGCCGGCCTGCGCGCCCCTGGCCGAGTTCGTGGACGCGTTCTGCGACCGGGGGGCGCTGACCGTGGAGGAGTCGCGGCGGGTGCTGGAGGCCGGCTTCCGCCACGGCCTCCGCGGCAAGCTGCACGCCAACGAGCTCGGCTCCACCGGCGGGGCCATCCTGGCCGCCGAGCTCGGCTGCGTGTCAGCCGACCACCTGCTGTTCTGCGACCAGCAGGAGGCCAAGGCCCTGGCCGCCGCGGGCACGGTGGCGGTGCTGCTGCCCGGGACCAGCTTCCTGCTCCGCACCGGCCGCGCCGCCCCGGTCCAGGTCATGCGGGACGCCGGGGTGACCCTGGCCCTCGGCACCGACTGCAACCCTGGCACCTGCTACAGCGAGTCGATGCAGCTGATGGTGGCCCTGGCCTGCGTGCATGGCGGGCTCACGCCCGAGGAGGCGGTGCTGGCGGCCACCGACGGCGCCGCCCGGGCCGTGGGCCGTGGCGGCAGGGTCGGGCGCCTCGCCCCGGGGGCCGCCTGCGACCTGGTCGTGCTGGCCGGCCGCAGCTACCTCGACCTGGCCTACCACCTGGGGGTCAACCTGGCCGCGACCGTGGTCAAGGGCGGCGCCGTGGTGGCCGGCGAGGGCGCCCGGCCGGGAGCCGGGTCGTGACCGAGCTCGACCTCACCCGCCTGGTCGAGTGCGTGCCCAACGTCTCCGAGGGGCGCCGGCCCGAGGTGGTGGAGGAGATCGTGGCCGCCTTCGCCGGGGCCGCCCCCGAGGTGCTGGTCCTCGACGCCTCCAGCGACCCCGACCACCACCGCTCGGTCATCACCCTGATGGGGCCGGGGCCGGCCCTGGTCGAGGCGGCCGTGGCCGGGGCCGAGGCCTGCGCCCGCCTGATCGACCTCAACCGCCACCGCGGCGTCCATCCCCGGATGGGGGCGCTGGACGTGCTGCCGTTCGTGCCCTTCGGGGCCGAGACCCGGCTCCGCGGCGGCGACGAACCCGACCTGGACTGCGTCGCCCTGGCCGAACGGGCCGGCCGGCGGATCGCCGAGGAGGCCGGGATCCCCGTCTACCTGTACGGGGCCGCGGCCCGCCACCCCGGGTGGGCCGCCCTGCCGGCCGTCCGCGGCCGGGGGTTCGAGGCCCTCCGGGACGCCCGCGACCCACGCCCTGCGCCCGACTTCGGCGGACCCGGGCTGCACCCGACCGCGGGGGCAACCGCCGCCGGGGCCAGGGAGATCCTGGTCGCCTACAACGTCGAGCTGGCCGACGCCGACCTGGGGCTGGCCCGCCGGATCGCCGCGGCGGTCCGGGAGCGCGACGGCGGCCTGCCCGCCGTCCGGGCCATGGGCGTCCCCGTGGAGCATCGGAGCCTGGTTCAGGTGTCGATGAACCTGCTCGACTACCGGGTGACCCCGCCGGCGGCAGCCTACGCGGCCGTGGCCGCCCTGGCCGAGCGGGCCGGGGCCCGGGTCGAGGCCTCGGAGATCGTCGGCCTGGCCCCGGCGGCCGCCCTCGACGGGGTCGACCCGGCCGACCTGCGCCTGCGCGGCTTCGCTCCCGACCTGCTCGAAGATCGGCTGCTCCAGGCCCTGACCATCTCCAAGGAGCATCGATGAGTCCTGTGAACCGGCTGGGCGAGCATGGCTGGCTGGACGCCTATGCCGCCCCGACCGTGACCCCCGGTGGGGGCAGCGCCTCGGCGGTCGCGGCCGCGCTCGGCTGCGCCCTGCTGGCCATGACGGCCCGGATCGGCGCCGGCAAGGCCGAGCCGGCGACGGCCGAGCGCCTCGACCGGCTGGCCGGCGAGGCCGACCGGCTGCGGGCCACCCTGGTCGAGCAGGAGCGGACCGACGCCGGGGTCTACGAGCGGATGGTGGCCACCGTCCGCGCCGCCCGAGCCACCGAGGGCGACCCGGGGGCGGCCAGGGCGGCCGAGGCGGCCCGGGCCGACGCCACCGAGGTGCCCCTGGCCACCGCCGAGCTGGCTGCCGACGGCGTCGGCCTGGCCACCGAGCTGGCCGACAAGGCCCTGACCCGGACGGCCAGCGACCAGCTGGTCGCCGCCCACCTGCTCCGGGCCGGCCTGGAGGGCGGGCTGTCGACGGTCGCCTTCAACCTGCGGCGGATGGCCGCCGGCCCGGTCCGCGACGACCTGGCCGCCCGCGCCGGCCGCCTGGCCGACACCCGCCGGGCCGCCGCCGACCTCACCGACCGCCTGGCCGCCATGGTCGAGCAGCAAGAGATTTCCCCGGCGGCCGGGGATGGACGGATACTGCCCCCGGAACCCCGGCGGGAGGAGTGAGGTGGCCAGCGACGTCCAGCGGCCGGACAACCCCGGCGCGACCACGGTGCGGCCGGGGGAGTCCGGGGGACCGCCGGGGTGGTCCCCCGGTGGATCGGCCCCGCCCGGCGACCCCGACGCCCCGCCGGCCGAGGGCCCGGCGCCGCCCCGGGCCCGGCCCGGCGCCTACTGGACCGGCCTGGTCGTGCTGGCCGCCGGGCTGGCCATCACCGTGGCCACCCTGGCCACCCGGGTCACCTCGATCGCCCAGACGGTCCTGCTGGCCATCCCCCTGGCCCTCACCGGCATCGGGCTGGAGCGGGTCGGCCGCGGCACCGGCCGGGGCTCGCTGCGCGCCGTCGGCGCCCTGCTGCTGGTGGTGGCCGTGGTCGGCCCGCTGGCGCTGTCGCTGTCCTCCCCGAACCCGGCGGTCATCGCCACCGCCAGCCAGCCCGTCCCCGCCGGGGCGGCCCGGGCCGAGCTGCGGGCCGACCTGGGCGGCGGCCAGCTGCGGATCGATCCGGAGGCGCCGGGCCTGTACGCGGCCGAGCTGCGCGGCCCCGGCCGGCCCAGCACCCAGGTCACCACCGCCGCCGACCTGGCCGTGGTCGACCTGCGGGCCCCCTCCCAGCGGGGGATGCTGGCCCGCAACCGCGGCAACGACTGGCGGATCCAGCTCAACACCTCCCTGGCCTGGCGGGTCGACGTCTCGGCGGGCGCGGTCACCGCCGACCTGAACCTGACCCAGCTCGACCTGCGCGGCGTCACCGTCCAGTCGGGCGTCTCCCGCCTGGCTGTCCGCCTCGGCGACCCGGCGGCCGAGGTCCCGGTCGACCTGCAGCTCTCGACCGGGTTCGTCGACCTGTACCTGCCGCGGTCGGCCACGGTCGAGGTCCGGGTCGAGGGCCTCAGCATCGACAACCTGGGCGACCAGGGCCTCACCCGCGACGGCGGCGTCTGGCGGGCCGAGGGCGGCGGCACCGGCCGCTACCTGGTCCGGGTCCGCACCTCCGGGGCCCGCCTGCGCGTCCACCGCGGATAGGGGCCGTTGTCAGCAGTCCTGGTCGATCCGCTGCTCCAGGGCGGTCCAGGCGCCGTCGATCCGCTCCAGGTCGCTGACGATGGTCGGCAGGTCGGACAGCAGATTGTTCCCGTCGATCCCGGACACGGTCGTCTGGAGGGCGTTGACGGCGCTGTCGAGCTCGCCGACCTCGGTGCCCCACTGGCTGGCGGCGCTGGTCCGGAGGGCGGCCAGGCTGGTCCGGACCTTCTCCAGGGCGGCCTGGACCCCGGCCTTGCCGGCCTCGGGCGGGTCGATCTGGTCGAGCTCGGCGACGGACGCCTTCAGGGCGGCCGCGTCGGCGCAGGCCTGGGAGGCCGCGGCCGTGGTCCCGGCGGCGACGGTGGTGGTGGCGGGCGCGGCGGTCGAGGGCTCGTCACCGGACCCGCCGCAGGCGGCGGCCAGGCAGAGCAGGGCGAGGAGCAGGAGCCTCGCCGGGGTGGGGGCGCGCATGGGAGTCCTCCAGGGGTTCGGTGGTCGGTCCCCAGTCTGCGCGATCGGCGGCGGCGTCGTACCGGCGCAATCACCGGTCACGGCCGGAGGACCGTCCGCAGGCGGCGCTCCAGGAAGGCCCGCTCGGCCGCGTTGGCGGTGCGGGCGATCGCCGCCTTGTACGCCGGGGCCGACTCGGCGGGGCGGCCGAGGCGCCGCAGCAGGTCGGCCCGGACGGCGTGGAACAGGTACCAGCCGTCCAGGTCGAGGCCGTCGACCAGGGCCAGGGCGGCCGCCGGCCCCTCGACCTCGGCCACGGCCACCGCCCGGTTGAGGGCGACCACCGGGCTCGGGGCCAGGGCCAGCAGCTGGTCGTAGAGGGCCACGATCTGCCGCCAATCGGTGGCCGCGGCGGCGGGGGCGTCGCTGTGGACGGCCGCGATGGCCGCCTGCACCTGGTAGGGGCCGGGCTGGTTGCGGCGCAGGCAGCGCCGGACGATGGCCTGGCCCTCGGCGATGCGCTCGCGGTCCCAGCGGCCGCGGTCCTGGTCGGCCAGGGGCACCAGGTCGCCGTCGGGGGTGGCGCGGGCCGCCCGGCGGGCATCGACCAGCAGCAGCAGGGCCAGCAGCCCCTGGACCTCCGGCTCGTCGGGCAGCAGCTCGGCCAGGAGCCGGCCCAGGCGGATGGCCTCGGCGCAGAGGTCCTCGCGGACCAGCCGCTCGCCCGAGCTGGCCGTGCTGCCCTCGTTGAAGATCAGGTAGACCACGGCCAGCACGGGCCGCAGGCGGTCGGGCAGCTCGGCCTCGGTCGGGACCCGGTAGGGGATGCCGGCGTCGCGGATCTTGCCCTTGGCCCGGACCAGCCGCTGGGCCATGGTCGGCTCCGGGACCAGGAAGGCGCGGGCGATCTCGGCGGTGGTGAGCCCGCCCAGCAGCCGCAGGGTCAGCGCCACCTGGGCGCCGGTGCCGAGGGCGGGGTGGCAGCAGGTGAAGATCAGGCGCAGCCGGTCGTCGCCCACGGGATCCTCCTCGGTCGGCTCGCCCTGGGCGTGCAGCAGGGCGGCCTGGGCGTGCCGGTCGGCGCGGGAGGCCTCCCGGCGCAGCCGGTCGATGGCCTTGTTGCGGGCGGTGGTGATGATCCACCCGGCCGGGCTCGGGGGCAGCCCGGCCTCGGGCCAGCGGGCCACGGCGGCCACGAACGCGTCCTGGACCGCCTCCTCGGCGATGTCGAGGTCGCCGAAGACCCGGGCCAGGACGGCCACCGCCCGGCCGTGCTCGGCCCGGAAGACACCCTCGATCTCCGGCTGGCCGACGGCGGGCACGCCGTCCTCAGTCCTCGACCTCGCCCTGGAACGGCCGCACCTCGATCGGCAGCGTGATCACCCGGGCCAGCTTGCGGCCCCATTCCAGGGCCGCGTCCAGGTCGGGCGCCTTGACGATGGTGAAGCCGCCGATGTGCTCCTTGCCCTCGGCATAGGGGCCGTCGGTGACCAGCACCTCCTCGCCCTGGGCGCGCAGCACCGTGGCCGTGCTCGGCGGGTGCAGGCCGCCGGCGAACACCCACGCGCCGGCCGCCTGGATCTCCCGGTTGAGGGCGTCGAGGTCCCGCATGATCGGCTCCAGGTCCTCGGGCGGGGGCGGGGGCCCGTCGGGCTGGTAGATCGTGAGCAGGTACTGCCTCATGCCTGGCTCCTCTCGGTGTGGTAGGTGGCGATGATCACACCGGTGGTGGTGGTCACGGTTTCGGCGAGCCGGAGCTCGGCCGGCGGGCCGCCGTCGGGGAACAGCTTGCGCCCCGCTCCCAGCACCAGCGGGTGGATCAGCAGCAGGTACTCGTCGATCAGGCCGCGCCGGCGTAGCGACTGGACCAGCTCGCCGCTGCCGAGCACGGTCAGGTCCTCGTCCGACTGCCCCTTGAGCTCGGCCACGGCGTCGGCGGCGTCGCCCTTCAAGAGGGTGGAGTTCCGCCACGGCAGCGGCTCGTCCAGGGTGGTCGAGGCGACGTACTTGCGGGTGTTGTCGAGCGCCTCGGTGAAGGGGTTGTCCGGCTGCTGGGGCCAGAAGGAGAAGAAGTCCTCGTAGGTCCGCCGCCCCAGCAGCAGCGACCCCTGCTGGGCCATGCCCTTGGCGGCCACCTGGGCCATCACCGGGTCGTTGTAGGGCTGCGCCCAGCCGCCGCGGTCGAAGCCGCCGCGCTGGTCCTCGTCGGGCCGGCCCGGGGCCTGCATCACGCCGTCCAGGGTCAGGCTGGTGAACACCACGATCTTGCCCATCCGCGTCCTCCCGTCGCTCGGGATCCTCTTACCCGCTACACGAACGGGTCGCGCCCGGATCGACAGCCGATCGCGGACGATTCGGTCGGCCTTCGCAGAATTGACCGTGTGGGGCGAACCTCGTAGGTTCCGCGACGGTCCGGGTCGGGCCCGACCCCAGCGAGCCCCGACCCGGCCGAATCACCGCGTTTCGCAAGCTGCTCCTTCGTGTGGAAAGGGACCTGTCGTGGGGGGCGCATTGCCGCCTGAGCAGGTCGGCCCGGGCTCCGGGCGGCGACCTGTGGGCCGGCGCGCCTTCCTGCGGCTGGCCGGGGCGTCGACGGTGGGAGGCGCCCTGGCCGCCTGCAGCCCGGGCTCGTCGGGGACGGGCGAGCGGACGATCCGGCTCGGCTATGTCTCGCCCCAGAGCGGCCCGCCGGTGACCTTCGGCGAGGCCGACGCCTTCGTCCTCGGCGACGTCCGGGCCCGGCTGCGGGACGGGCTGAGCCTGGGCCGGCGCTCCTACCCGGTCGAGATCCTGGCCAAGGACAGCCAGTCCGACCCCGAGCGGGCGGCCACCGTCGCCAACGACCTGCTGCGGCGCGAGGCGCTGGTCGTCGCCGACGGCCACGTCCACCTCTACCGCCCCGGCACCCCCGACGCCCGCCCCGACCTCGCCCTCCTGGAGCGGATCCTGGAGGGCCTGCGGTCGATATGACCCCGACGATCCCGGCCGGCCGGGCGGCGAGGACCGCCTGGCGCCGCCTCGACCGCCAGACCAAGGCCGAGGTCCTCCGCCGCGCCGCCGAGGGCCAGGGCCACCCCGATCCCGAGGTCGCCGCCGTGGCCGTCGGCTTCGCCCGCTGGGAGCTCAACTACCCGCGCTGGGTGCAGGTCGCCATCGTCCTGGGCCTGCTCCTGGTGGGCGTCTTCCTCGATTCGCTGAGCCCCCGCCCTCCGATCCCGATCGTGACCATCACGCTCCTGGTCGCCCTGGCGATCCTCTGGCGGGCCCGGCGCGGCAGCCGCGCCAAGCTGGAGCGGATGGAGCGGGCCAACCTCGCCGTCCTCGGCGGCGAAGCGACCGCTACCGGCGACGGCTGACCGACAGCCCGTCGATGCGGGCCAGCTCCTCCTCGCTGAGGGAGAATCCGAACACGTCGAAGTTGGTGGCGACCCGCTCGGGGCTGGCCGACTTGGGGATCACGACCACCTGGCGGTCGACGTGCCAGCGGACCACCACCTGGGCGGGGGTGACGCCGTGGCGGGTGGCGATCTCGACCAGCACCGGGTGGCGCAGGTCGGTGTTCTTGAAGGGGCTGTAGCCCTCGACCACGACCCCGCGGCGGCGGTGCTCGGCCAGCAGGGCCGGGTCGTAGCGGGTGGGCGCCCATGGGATCTGGTTGACCTGTGGCGTCACGCCGGTGGCGGCGGTCAGCTCGTCCAGCTGGGCCAGTCTGTAGTTGCTGACCCCGACGGCGCGGGCCAGCCCCCGGTCCCGCTCGGCCAGGAGCTCCCGCCAGGTCGAGACCAGGGCCCGGCCCCGCGGCGGCCAGTGGACCAGCCACAGGTCGACGTGGTCCATGCCCAGCGCCCGGAGGCTGTCGTCGAGGGTGCGCCGCTCCCGGCCGGCGGCGCCCGGCGGCAGCTTGGTGGTGACGAACACCTGCTCGCGGGGGACCCCGCTGTCGCGGACGGCCCGCCCCACCTCCCGCTCGTTGCCGTACATGGTGGCGGTGTCGATGTGGCGGTAGCCCACCTCCAGGGCCGCCCGGACGGCCGCCTGGCAGCGCGCCCCCGTCATCTGCCAGGTGCCCAGGCCGACCAGCGGCATGGCGCCACCCGGGTCGAGCGCCACGGCGGGCTGGCCACGGTCGGAGGTCATGGTCCCAACCTACCCCGGGAACTGGGCTCACGATCCCCGGCGATCCGCGGGGTCGCAGCCCCCGGCGATACTGGCCGCTCGGGTCGCCCCGGGGGCCGGCGTCAGCACGCACCACCAGCAAGCCAGATCAGCGGCACAGGAGGTCAGCATGGAGCAGCAGGCACGCGAGCAGGCGTTCATCACCGCGCTGGTGACCGAGCATTTCGTGCTGCAGTCGGCCCGCAGCGCCACCATCGGGGAGGCCAACGGACGCGCCTCTATCTATCTGGGCACGGTGTCCAGCGCCCTGGTCGCCTTCGGGTTCCTGGCCCAGGTCGCGACCCGCCTGGACCCGTTTGTGGCTGCGGTGCTGCCGGCGTTGTTCATCCTGGGCGAGTTCACCTACATCCGGCTGGTCGACAACGGTGTCGAGAGCCTCCTGGTGTTGCAGCGGATCCAGCGGATCCACGGCTACTACCGCAGCCTGACACCCGAGGCCGAGCAGTTCTTCGAGGCCCCACCGCCAGACGACGAGATGGCGGCGGCGGTGGCCAGCACCGGGGTGCGGATGGCATGGGTCGGGATCCTGTTCACCTCCGGCAGCATGATCGCCGCGGTCAACAGCATCCTGGGCGGCGGGGGGCTGGCCCTGCTGGCCGGGCGGCTGGGGGGGCTTGGGTCCGGGCCAGCGGTGCTGGTCGGGATGGCCGGGACGCTGGTCCTGTTCGGCGTGCATCTCCGGTACGGGATGCGGCGGGCCGCGCAGGTCGGGCTGCGGCCACAGCCCATGCGCGGCCGCGCCCGGCGCTGATCCGGCGAGCAGATCCGCTCAGGGGTGGCCGGCGTGGGCGGCCGGGGCGCGGGCGGTGAGGACCTGGCCGGTCTCCGGTCCGGTGATCAGCCGCTTGATGTTGTCCTCGAAGCCGTCCTGCATGCGCCAGTCGGCCGCCAGCATGAACAGCGTCCGTCCGTCCTCGCCGCCGAGCGTGCAGGCGAACCCGGCCCGGTCGAGCGGGACCGTGTCCAGCACCTCGCCACCCTCGGCGACCCGCAGGCAGGCCGGGCCGTCCTCGGCCCATCCCGGCGTCCACACGGCTCCCTCGCTGTCCAGGACGATGCCGTCGCCAGGCACCTCGGCCCACACGCGCCGGTTCGACAGGCTTCCGTCCGGGCCGATGTCGAAGGCGGTGAGGGTGCCCGCGAACGACTCCGAGACGATCAGCGTCGAGTCGTCCGGGGTGACCGCCATCCCGTTGGGGAACGCGATCTCTTCCGCGACCCGCCGGACCTGGCCGTCCGGCGTGACGAGGGCGACGAACCCGGGCGCCTCGCCCTCGTCGGGATGGAAGTCGGTGCCGCCGTTGACGTAGATCCGGCCGTGGCCGTCCACGACGATCTCGTTGAGGCCCGCGCCGAGCCCGCGCAGGTCGGCGTGGTCGACCAGCGAGCCGTCGGGCTCCTGGCGCAGCAGCCGGCTCTCGGGGCCGGCGACCACCAGCAGCCGCCCGTCGGGCAGCCAGTCGATCGAGAACGGCATGGTGGTCGGCACCGTGGCCATCACCTCGGCGTTGCCGTCGAGGTCGACGGCCAGGATCTGCTGCGCCCCCCAGTTGGACAGCCACAGCCGGCCGTCGCGCCAGCGCGCCGACTCGCCGATCTTCAACCCGGTCAGCAGGACCTCGGTCATCGTGGTCACTCCTCAGCATCGACGGGAACCCTGTCACCACCGATACGAACGGCGACCACCCGGATCGACACCCACGCAGCGGAATCTACCCGGAAATGCTCACGAGACCCCCAGTGATCCGCGGGTTCGCGCTCTGCCTTCCCCTGTCTGTACCCCTAGGTCGGGGAGGCAGAGCCGACGCCAAGAGACCGTGGCGGGTAGTGGCGAATGCCCAGCTCAACGCTGGTACGCCTTGTGGTTCGCCATCACGAATGTCCACCGTCTCCCAGCAGCCTTCCCAACCCTCACAAGGGTCGTCTGCTGCCCGGCTGCTGCCTCCGCTGGGTTGCCTACTCGGTGGGGACACCACGGATCTATGGTCGCAGCAGCGGCATGACGATGTCGTCGACCACCGACACGACGTAGTCGTCGGGCACCGGGGCGCCGTCGGCGAGGAACCGCTGCATCACTAGGGCCGGGCCGACCTCGGCGACCAGCTGGGTGGCGGCGGCGGGCCGTACCTGCCCGCGGGCGGCGCCGCGCACTAGCAGGTCGAGGAACATGCGCTTGCGTGGTTCCTTGACCCGCTCGTGCAGCAGGCGGGCGAACGACTCGTCCCGTTCGGTCTCCGACATCAGGCACTGCACGGCGCAGCCGGCCGGGGAGTTGAGCATCGCGGTCATGCGACGCAGCAGGTCGAGGAGATCGTCGCGCACGTTGCCGTGGTCGGGCAGGTCGGTCGGCGACGGCAGGGCGTGCTGGAGGGCGTCGACGACCAGGTCTTCCTTGCGCGGCCAGCGGCGGTACAGCGCCGCCTTGCCGGTGTGGGCGCGGGTGGCGACCCCCTCCATCGTCAGGCCGACGTAGCCGACCGCCTGGAGCTGGTCGAGCACGGCATCGAAGATGGCGCGCTCGAGGGTCTCGCCGCGGCGCCGGGTCCGGCCGTGCGGCGGCGGCGCACAGGACGGAGCCGTCGTGGGGTCCGCCGGAGCGGCCATGGAGCTGACCTCCCAAAGAGGATCCTAAGAATCTTAGTGAACGCTTGCGTTCCCAATATAAGCGGCGTACCGTCACTCGCATTGTGAACGCCATCGTACTCTAGCCGAAGGGATTGGGACAGCCATGACGGTCCTCGAGTCCGCCAGGCCGCGACCGCCGGGGTCGGCACGGCGCGGCTACCACCCCGCGCTCGCCCTCACCATCATCGCCGCCTCGCAACTCATGGTCGTGCTGGACGCGACCATCGTGAACATCGCCCTGCCCCAGATGCAGCAGGCCCTCGGCTTCTCCACCACCAGCCTGTCATGGGTCCTGAACGCCTACACCCTCACCTTCGGCGGCCTGCTGCTGCTGGGCGGCCGGGCCGGCGACATCCTCGGCCGCCGGCGGGTGTTCATCGCCGGCATCCTGGTCTTCACCCTGGCCTCGTTCCTGGGTGGCCTGGCCACCTCATCTGGCTGGCTGCTGGCCGCCCGCGCCCTGCAAGGCGTCGGGGCCGCCATCGCCGCCCCGACCGCCCTCTCGCTGATCACCACCAACTTCGCCGAGGGACAGGCGCGCAACCGGGCCTTCGGCGTGTTCTCGGCCGTCGCCGTGTCGGGCGGGGCCATCGGCCTGCTCGCCGGCGGCATACTCACCTCCTGGCTGTCATGGCGCTGGGTGCTGTTCGTCAACGTCCCCATCGGCATCGTGCTCGCCGTCCTCGCCCCGCTGTACATCACCGAGTCCGAGCGTCAGCCGGGCCGCTTCGACCTCGCTGGGGCCCTCACCTCCACCGCCGGGATGACCGCCCTGGTCTACGGGTTCATCCGTGCCGCCCAGGAGGGCTGGAGCGACCCGGGGACGATCGGCTCCTTCATCGCTGCCGCCGTCCTGCTGGCCGCCTTCCTCTCCATCGAGACCAGGACCCGCCAGCCCATCACCCCGCTGCACCTGTTCCGGGACCGCAACCGGGCCGGCAGCTACGCCATCATGCTGGCCCTGGCCGCGGCCATGTTCGGCCAGTTCTTCTTCCTCACCCTGTTCGTCCAGAACGTCCTCGGCTACAGCCCGCTCCGGGCCGGCCTCGCCTTCCTCCCCATCACCGCCGCGATCGTGTTGACCTCCCAGTTCGCCGCCCGGTCACTGCCCAGGGTCGGGCCCAAGCGCCTCATGACCGGCGGCGCCCTGCTGGCCGTCGCTGGGCTCGCCTGGCTCACCCAGGTCTCGGTCGCCAGCGGCTATGTCGACGGGATCCTCGGCCCAATGTTGCTGTTCGGCCTGGGGATGGGCCTGCTGTTCGTACCGCTGACGATCATCGCCGTCTCCGGGGTGGCCCCACATGAAGCGGGGGCCGCCTCCAGCCTGCTCAACGTCACCCAGCAGGTCGGCGGCTCCCTCGGCCTGTCCATCCTGGTCACCGTGTTCGGCACCGCCAGCCGCAACGAGGCCACCACCCAGGTCGGACAGTTCCTGGCCAACGCCTCCTCCGAGCTCCAAGCCCAGTTCCAGCAGACCGGTCAACTCCCGGCGCAATACGCCCACCAGGTGCTGGCCCACGGCATCTCGACCGCCTTCCAGCTCGCGGCCGTCTTCGCGGTACTCGCGCTGGTGGTGTCACTGGTTGTTATCCGCACCAGGCCAGCGGAGGTGAAGGTGCCAACCATCTCCGACACCTGAGCCAACCAGACTCCTGGCCAGCCAGCTTCCGAGAGGCCAGCCAGCAGACAGGAAGTCGCCGCTTCTGACGAGGCGGCGACTTGCTGTTGTCTGCCGCCAAGCGACCCGCGCTCCCGATCCAGGAGCACGGCTACGAGACCCCGCCGAAGGAGGCTCGTGGCCTTCCCCACCCTCACAAGCAATTTCTCGCCCAACCTCGGCTTTCACGAGGTTGTGGGTGGTGCGGCTCCCAATTGCGCAAGGAGCCCTCTGACTAGGGAGGATGCGGCTGTCTCACGGTCACATCCGCGGTCAAGGGGGCACCTTGCGGGTGCAGGCTATCAACTCGCCCGGCAGGTTCGAATTCACCACCGGCGGCACTGGGGTGGTCGGGTATGCCGGCGCGGCGCTGCTGGGTGAGCTGGCCGACCGGCTTGAGCACGTCGGCTGGGGTTGAGAGCGACAACGAGCGGCGATAGCCAGCAGCGATCGCGAACGGGTGGCCCCGCGGACCATCAACGCGCGTTCCGACGCCCGGCAGGCGGGTGGAGATTCCAGCCAGCCGGAAGGCGGCATGGCCGCTGGCCACAATGCCGCAGCACCGCCGCCGGGTGAATCCTTGATGGTGTGCAGGTCGGCTCGCAGCCGTGCGGGCGCCCGGTCCAGTTGAGACAGGAGCAGCTCTTATCCATCGGCGCTCCACGCGCTGGGTCCTGGCCCGCCGGCGGCTGGTCATTGTTGCCTGGCTGCTGGTGGCCGTGGTCGGCCTGGCCGCTGGCGGCAAGGGGGATCAGCGCGCTGTCCCGGCAGTCGGCGTCGTGAGCGCGGTTCGGCCCTGGGCCGAGCGGACAGGAGGACGTCATGACCACCATCGCGACCGCCGAGATGACCACCGGGTCGGTCCTCTCCAAGGACGGGACCCGCATCGGCTACCTGCAGGTCGGCCAGGGCCCGGCGGCGGTGCTGTTGCACGGCAGCAACGAGTCGGCCCGCAGCCACACCCAGCTCGCGCTGGCCCTGGCCGACGCCTTCACCGTCTATCTGCCCGATCGGCGCGGCCGCGGCCTGTCCGGCCCCCACCGTCCCGACCACGGCATCCGCACCGAGGTCGAGGACCTGCAGGCCGTCCTAACCGGATCTGGCGCCCAACGGGTCTTCGGGGTCAGCATCGGCGCCCTGATCGCCCTGGAGACCGCCCGCACCCAGCCGGCCATCCGCCAGATCGCGGCCTACGAGCCGGCCCTGCTGCTGGACCGGTCCAGGTATACCGGGTGGGTGCGCCGCTTTGACCAGGAGATGGCCCAGGGCAAGGTCGCGGCCGCGCTGATCACCAGCCTGTACGGCCTGGACCTGGCCCCGCCGGCCTTCAAGCTCA
>Ga0190274_10001349_pt1 | contig 14377 bp, 12 predicted proteins | sample Popmic531T_FD_133002 | JGI IMG/M metagenome (GOLD analysis project Ga0190274, IMG submission 133002) | Populus adjacent soil microbial communities from riparian zone of Yellowstone River, Montana, USA - 531 T | ecosystem: Environmental > Terrestrial > Soil > Riparian zone | place: USA: Montana...
ATAGGATTTACATCGGTAGAGAAAAATCCATCTCCGAAATCCCAGTTGTAGCTAGCTGCACCCGTGGTGTTGTTTGTAAACGTTACCGTGAGCGAATCACATGCAGATGTTGCGTTGGCAGTGAAAATCACCACTGGTGGAGGATTGACAGTGACCGTTTGTGTTACAGTATCTGAACAGTTTCCATCAGAAGATACAAGCACGATCGTATAGGTGTTCCCTAATGTGTATGTATGTGTCGGGTTTTGAAGGGATGAGGTTAATGTTCCGTCCCCGAAATCCCACAGGTATGTTGTTGCGTTTGTGGATGTATTGAAGAACTGCACAGGTTCGCCGAGGCAAACACTTCCTGCTGTAAAGCTTGCCACAGGTCCGGGAGTCACTGTTACATAATTCACAAGTGAATCAACATCCGTACACGAACCAACGGTAGCGGTGAGCACTACGGTATACGTTCCCGGTGTTGTAAATGAATAGGTAGGATCCTGTAGTGTAGAGGTGCCGCCATCCCCGAAATACCAGAGATAGTTGTTTCCTCCGCCGCCTGTAGTATTATTGATAAAGTTCAGTGTCACCGAACCGCATCCTGTTGTGGCCCCGGTAGAAGTAAAGCTCACCTGCGGAGCATTGTTTACAACGACTGATTGAATAATTGTATCGGTACATGTTCCGTCAGATGCAATCAACGTAACTGTAAATGTATTTGCAGTTGCATAGGTGTATGATGGAGATGTAGAAGTGGAGGTTCCTGACCCGTCACCGAAATCCCATGTGTAACTTGTTGCACCTGTTGAACTGTTTGTAAAATTCATCACATCTCCAAGGCAAACGTTTGATGAGCTGAAGGCAGCCGTAGGTGCAGGGCTTACGGTAATGTAATTCACAATGGAATCAACATCATTACATGATCCCAGGGATGCAGAAAGTATTACAGTATATGTTCCCGGCGTGGTGTAAGTGTGTGTTGGGTCTTGTTGCGTTGATGCTGCAGATCCGTCGCCAAAATCCCATGAGTAAGTAATTCCACCTCCGCCCAATGTATTGTTGTCGAAGTTTATAGTAAGTGTCCCGCAGCCCGTGGTTGGATCTGCTGTTGTAAAGCTCACCTGCGGAGCGTTGCTCACAACCACACTTTGTGTAATTGTATCGGTACATGTTCCGTCAGATGCGATCAACGTAACCGTAAATGTATTTGCAGTTGCATACGTGTAAGATGGAGATGTAGAAGTGGATGTTCCTGACCCGTCGCCGAAATCCCATGTGTAACTTGTTGCGCCCGTTGAACCGTTGGTAAAATTCGTCACATCTCCAAGGCAGACAGTTGATGAGCTGAAGGCTGCTGTAGGAGCAGGGTTCACGGTAATGTAATTCACAATGGAATCAACATCATTACATGATCCCAGGGATGCAGAAAGTATTACAGTATATGTTCCCGGTGTATTATATGTGTGTGTGGGATCTTGTTGTGTTGATGCTGCAGATCCGTCGCCGAAATCCCATGAGTAAGTAATTCCACCTCCGCCCAATGTATTGTTGTCGAAGACTACGGTTAGAGATCCGCAGCCCGTTGTGGGGCCATTGGAAGTAAAGCTGACTTGCGGTGTATTGCTTACCACGGCACTCTGTATAATCGTATCGGTGCATGTTCCGTTTGATGCAATCATCGTTACTGTAAATGTATTTGCAGTAGCGTATGTGTGTGAAGGATTCGAAGATGTGGATGTTCCGCCATCGCCGAAAGTCCAGCTATACGATGTTCCTCCTGTTGTCGTGTTTGTGAAATTCGTCGTGCTTCCCAGGCAAACAGTGGTGGAAGTAAATCCCGCAACAGGCACAGGAAGTATGGTGATGTAATTCACGATGGAATCAATGTCGTTGCACGTTCCGAGTGACGCAGCCAATGTAACCGTGTATGTTCCGGGAGTCGAATATGTATGCGAAGGGTTTTGTTGTGATGATGTTCCTGATCCGTCGCCGAAATTCCAGGTGTAGGAATTAACTCCTCCGCCCGTGGTGTTGTTGATGAAATTCACCGTCATTGGTCCGCATGAAGTTGTAGCACCGGAAGAAGTGAAACTGACCTGGGGTGTATTTCCAACTGTTACATTCTGCGTATCAACGGCCGAGCATCCTGCGCTATTCGTTGCAGTGAGTATTACCACAAAGGTTCCTGCGGTTAAATAGGTATGCGTTGGATTTGTCTGGTTAGAACTGTTACTATCCCCGAAATCCCAGCTATAAGAAGTTCCGCCAACAGTTGTATTGGTAAAGACAGTTGCATTTCCAAGGCAGACAGCGGTGGCTGTAAATCCAGCCGTAGGACCGGGAGTAACGATGACTTCTATAGGAACGCGATAAAATCCAGGACAGATTTCAACATAGTATGTTGTTGAACTGGAAAGAACAGGTGTATTGTAAGTCGATCCTGTGGCAATCGGGCTGCCGCCTGTCGCAGTCGTATACCAGTAGTATGTAATTCCTCCGGGCGCAGTTCCTACAATTGATGCAGAGAGCGATGCAGAAGTGTTCGCACAAATGGTATCATTGATACCTGTGAGATAATAGCTGTTAAAAGTTTGGCTGGGCAATCCAACTCCGCCTTTAGTAGCTCCATTCGGAGGAAACTCCAGGAGTCCGCCGGAATCTGTAATTCCATTGGCGCCTCCATTGGCAGAACGTGCCGGACTACCATTTGTGATTGCGATATATCCGCCGCCGCCGCCGCCGCCTGTACCTTCTGCTTCAGTGGGTTCAAAAATATTTCTGATGATCTGGTTCCCGCCAGTTCCTCCGTTTGCCGTGATGGTAATTCCCGAAATTGCTCCTGTTGAATTCAGTACGATCGTTCCTCCTGCACCTGCTCCACCGGCAGCATCCGTTCCACGGGCCGGTGTGCTTTGTCCATTTGCACCGTTGGAAACCACAGCGCCGTTTCCACTGATTGTTCCGAAAGAATAAAGATAAATCATTCCTCCTCCGTTACCGCCAGCGCCGCCCTTGTTTTGGTTCTGATCACCTGATCCTCCGCCTCCGCCTAAAAATAATTTCCCCGTTGAATAATCCATTGGTCTTCCGCCGACACCTCCTACATTTCGCCTGTAATCTCCTCCCCAGGTTGTGTTATTCGGACCAACAACCAATGCATTCAGGTCATCGGAAGAATAACTGTATCCGCCGCGTCCACCACCCGAGCTGTTATTAGAGGCAAAGCCCGACCATTCAAGGTTCCATGCAGTTGCCCAAGACCCTGTTGAAACATCAGGAACTCCGTGGCCATTCCAGCCGGAAACAAGACCTGCATTTCCGCCGCCGCCGCCACCTGAAGTATGTCCGTTACCGCCACCGCCGCCATTGGCTGGCGCGCCCCTGTCGTATCGTCCGCTGAAATTATCGTAATCGCCCTGGTTACCGGCAATACCTTCTCCTTTTTCTGCACCCGACAAACCGGTATTCCACCTGTAATCAAAGGTTCCGAACTGAGACTGGGTATCAAGTGCTCCTCCACGAAATCCTTTGCCTGTAGTATAGATGCTTCCTCCTGAGTTGATCGTTGTATTCCCGAGCACTTCGACGACAAGAACACCTCCGGTAGAAACGCTCCAGTTGGGACAGGTAAGTACACCTCCGCTATTGATGGTAAGCGAGCTCCACCGTGGAACGCGGATTACCTGCACACGACCGGTAGCAGTATAGGAATGCTGCAGTCCACAGTCGAGAAATATGGTTGTAGAATTGGGAACACTTGCAACCTGTGCGAATTCATTGTTGCCGCAATTGTTGTAAAAGTTAATGTTCCCGTAAGTGCTGTCGTTTGGAAGCGACATGGAAGCGCCCTGCATCTGGATGATAAAAACCAGGTCCCCCGGAGCCAGTGGTCCTGAAAAATAACCATTGGTATTGAGGGAACTGCTTGATACAAACAGGGTTGTGCTTCCCGCATTTGCATTTGAAAGCAGCGGGGTGTATTCATTTACATTAACGCTAGAGGAAATGGTTTTGGCGCCATCTTTTCCCCTCTGCCCAAGGCAAATCATGGACGTTCCAAGCATGAACATAGCAAGGACAGGGACTGAAGTCAATTTTCTCATTTGATTTGTGTTGAAAATATCGAAGAAAATGGTTAAAAAGTTCCGGGTAAGAACTCCGCTAAAATAGCTATTTTTTCGGAGGAAAAAAGTACTTCTGACTTACTTTGACATAACTGTAATATTCCGCTAAGGATTGCTTATTCCCACTTAAAAACGCGGAATGCAAGAAGATAAATTGCGGCTCCCCAAATTCCGACAATAAGGACCTGGTGCCCAACTTCATACAGTTTCATTCCTTCAAAAGCCACTTTCCGCATCGCATCATTCAGGTATGTTAGCGGAAGGACCTTACAGACAGGTTGAAGCCAGGGCGGAAAGGCGGTAATAGGGAAAAAAGTTCCGCTCAGCAGAAATTGAGGCAAGGTGATGATGTTGGCAATGGGCGGAACGGCATTTTCATTCTTCGCAATACCCGAAACAACAAATCCGAATCCCATGAATACAATTAATCCCAGCGCTGACAGTACAAGCATATTCAATACTGTAACGAATCCTTTTATGAGCGTGAACCCGAATGCATAATGTCCGATCAAAATAATGATCAGCGCTCCGATAAGTGCAAAGATGAGTCGACTGAGTGCTTCACCCAGGACAATGAACTGTCGCCTGACCGGTGTTGCAAAAAAACGTTTGATGACAAGCGTTTGGCGAAGGCTAAGAAAAACGAAAGCTGTACCAAAAACCCCGGTACTTAAAAGTGAAAACCCCAATTGACCCGGCAGAATAAAATCTATTGTCTTGTACTGGCGCACATTTACTTCTGATTCTTTCAGCTCGGCAATTGTCGGGACGTCGTCGAGCAATGCTTCGTTCATCGTGTAAAAAATATTTTTCAGCACAGACTTAAAAACATTTCCGCGTTCCGGCGATGCCGTACTTGTTTCAACCATTACACTGTACCGCGGCATAGCTTCCACGCCATTGTCACTGATCATCAGGATTGCATCCACTCTTCCTTTTTCAAGATCATTCCCAAGTTTCGATTCCTCTTGTGTTGTGTCAAGGCTGATCACCTGTATATCCCGCAAGGCCATATAAATGGGATTGTTCATGTCGCATCCCTTTCTTACACCCACATCAACTACAAACCTGCCGCCGCCCATAAATCCGAAAACGATGATGAAGATCAGCGGGAATGCCAGTGTAAACACGACTGCGCTCGGGCTTCGCGTGATGGAGCGCAGGCTTGCCCTTGTAATGGCAAACATTGCTTTCCACTGACTGTAAGGTTTAGAATTGTTCAATGCTTTTTTATAAAACGGTTTCAAAAGTAGATAAAAGAAGCCAGCCACTAATTGCCACTAGTTCAAAAGAAGTCAGCCACTAATTTCACGAATTGCACTAATTCAAAACAGGTTTTTTAATTAATAATAATTAGTGTAATTCGTGGCGTGAACAAACTTTCCGCATTCATCCTCACGCTGAACAGCGAAAAATATCTGGAAGAAATTCTTGTCCGGCTCAGAAAGGCCTGCGATGAGATTGTAGTTGTAGATTCAGGAAGCAATGATTCAACGGAAGCAATTGCAAAAAAAGAAAACGTTGTTTTTTTATCGCGGGCATTCGACAATTTTAAAAATCAGCGTGCATATGCTGTGCAACATTGCACCCACAGTCTTGTACTGATGATTGACAGCGATGAAATTCCAGATGATGAACTTTTGTCGGCGTTGAATTCCTTGAAACGTTCCGATGAATTGCATGATGCATACAGACTGAAAAGAGAGTGGTTCGTGCTCGGAAAAAAAATTCATGCTGTTTATCCAGTTGTGTCGCCTGATTTTCCGGTCAGACTTTTTGATAAACGGATGAGCAACTTTGATCAGTCGCCCGTTGTACATGAAGAACCTTCGGGATATAAAACGATTTCCGTGCTTGATGGAACATTAAAACATTACACTTTCGAAACTAAAAAAGAAATTTCCGAAAAACTTGAGCGCTATACTTCGCTATCCGCAGAAACACTTCTGAAGAAAAAGAAAAGCCTGTCTGTTTTCCAACAATACCTCAGCGCAACTGCAGCTTTTTTGAAATGGTATTTTGCAAAAGGTGGGTGGAGGGATGGTGGAGTAGGATTGGCATTGGGGAAATACGCTTTCGATTATACATTCAAGAAATACAAAAAAGCGAGAGCGTTGGCCGCTAGTTAGCACCAAACAAAAATGGATAAGGAAAAACTTTTCAAGCATTTAGACCTGAGTGGTGGAGAAAAAAGTTGGTTCGACCTCTGGCATACTCATGCAGACTGGAAGGGAGACGGAAACAATGACTGGTTGACAAGGGAAAAATTTATAGGCGAACTAGTGGATTTTTACATGGACTTAAAATCTAAGATGAAAGATTTTCCGAGAGACTATCAATTATTCATCTTGATAATAGAAGAGGATAGTTCTCAAGATTCAGTTTACATACATTCAAAGAATCCAAACGATGATAATTTTCCACTTAAAATTACCAAGGCGGAAAATTTCGTTGTCAAAGACAGAAAATTGAAAAATTATATTGATAGCCTGGCATTTACCGTGATACCATTCATTTACGATAATGAACAACAATATTATTTGTATGACAACAAGGCGGGAATTCCTTTAACGGGTTAAAACCCCTGTTGCGTCAGTCTTTATTATTCGTAATTCGTAAATTAGTATGACCCGATTCGTTATTCGATGGGGTAAATCACTATTCGTCTCGCCATTCATGCCCAGTCAAAGACAAAAACACATCCTCAAGATTGGCCTCTCTCACTTTCTTCTTGCGTTCAAAACCATTTGCCACTAGTTCGTCGATGAGTTTATCGGGAGTTTCAAGTGCAATAATTTTCCCTTTCTCGATAATGGCAACGCGGTCGCAGAGGTTTTCCGCTTCATCCATATAATGTGTCGTTAACACCACCGTGGTTCCTTGTTGGCGGATTTTACGGATGAGCTCCCATAAATTTCTTCGCGCCTGCGGATCAAGACCCGTAGTGGGTTCGTCAAGAAAAACAATCTTGGGTTTATTGATCAGCGTTGTGCAAATGCTGAACCGCTGTTTTTGTCCTCCGCTAAGTTCCTTGTATTTTGATTTGCTCCTGTCCTCAAGCCCCACAAGCTTCAGCATGTCGTGGGTGTTTACTTCAACATTGTAAAGTCCTGAGAAAAGCACAAGCAGTTCACTCAATGTCAGCGCAGGATAATATCCCGCCGCCTGCAACTGCACACCGATAATTTTTTTGATCTCATTGCTGTCACGTTCAACATTCAATCCATACACAGAAACTTCTCCTGAACTTTTTTCCCGAAGTGTTTCTATAATTTCCAGTGTCGTGGTTTTGCCTGCGCCATTGGGACCTAGCAATCCGAAAATTTCATTTTCATAAACTTCAAAGCTGATTCCGTTCACGGCTTTGATTTCGGGGTAGTGCTTGACGAGGTCTTTTACTTTGATGACAGCGTTAGACATAGTTTTAATACTTGATTGCGAAAATAAGAAAAGTGACTGGGAGACTAAGGGACCAAGGCATTAAGAGATGCCGATGTCAACGGGCTGCTTCCTTCGTAATTCTTCATTCTTTGTTCGGCATTGGATATTCCTTCGGCTGTTTCCTCAAATCAACTCATCTTCTTCCTGGTCCACCGCTTCCACCGATTTAACTTCAGGAACCATCCGCAAAATAGTTTGCTCAATGCCTGCACGCAATGTCATTGTGCTCATGCTGCATCCGCGGCAGGCGCCATGAAAACGCAACTTCACAATCATGTCGTCAGTTACTTCAAGCAGACTCACATTGCCATTGTCAGCCTGGAGGTAGGGACGTAGCTGGTTCAAGGCGTCTTCTATTTTACCAATGAAATGTGGGTCTTTATTTAACATGAATGAGTTCAAGGTGACATTATCCGTTATTCGTTAACCGTTATTCGGAACAGCCTGTTATCGGTTACCAGTTCCCGGATAACGGGTAACGATTAACGGGCTGCTCCTCAATGAGCCATTGCTTCTACTTTTTTCGTTGCAGGCTTCGTTGCATTGCGGATGGAAACCTGTCGCACCAATTGATCGGCGGCTTCCATAAATGCATTTGATACAAGTGTGTTGTCGTCGAGCGCAACGGGAATACCCGTATCGCCGCCTTCTCTAATCGTTTGCACCAATGGTATTTCGCCGAGGAATGGAACCTTTAGTTCTTCCGCAAGTTTCCTGCAGCCTTCTTTTCCAAAGATGTAATATTTATTTCCGGGCAGTTCTTCAGGAGTGAAGTAGGCCATGTTTTCTATGAGTCCGAGAACAGGAACATTGATGGCATCCAGCATAAACATGCTCACGCCTTTGCGCGCATCGGCTAAAGCAACATGCTGAGGTGTGCTAACGATAACTGCTCCCGTTACCGGAACTGCAGAAACCAATGTGAGATGAATGTCGCCGGTGCCGGGAGGGAGATCTATCAGAAGATAATCGAGACTGCCCCAGTCAGCATCTGAAAACAATTGCTTCAGCGCCTTTGAAGCCATCGGTCCGCGCCAGGGAATTGCACGGTCGGGATCCACAAGAAATCCGATCGACAATACTTTAACACCGTATTTCTCAACCGGGATCATAAATGTTTTTCCGTCGCGCTCATTTACAAAAAGTCGCTCATGCTCCACGCCGAACATAATGTGCTGAGAAGGACCATAAATATCAGCATCGATCAATCCCACGCTGGCTCCTTTCTTTGCAAGCGCAACGGCGAGGTTTGCGGCAACCGTTGATTTTCCAACTCCGCCTTTTCCGGAAGCGACAGCAATAATGTTTTTTACATCGGGCAGAAGTACGTCTTCCTTCACACGACCACTCGTGGTACGCGAGGTCATGTTGATATTCACTTTCGCCTCCTTGTCAACAAAATGAACAATTGCATTTACGCATGCATTGTGGATCATCGCCTTCATCGGACATGCGGGTGTTGTGAGGATCACAGAAAATGAAACGTTCTTTCCGTCGATCTGTATGTCCTCTATCATGTTCAGTGTCACCAGGTCTTTTCCCAGATCTGGTTCGATGACATTGCTGAGGGCTTCTTTAACTTGTTCTTTGGTAATCATTTTCCGTATGAATTTTAATTACAACGAATTAAATTCACTTTAATCTTCGTGTAAATTGGTGCATTTCGTTGTGATCGCCTGCAAAGGTAGCGTTTGCGGCGTGAATGCCCTTCGCTCACAGTTTCAGTTCAACCATCGGATCCCAAAAAAGTTTATTGAAATCCTTTACCTGGTCGCGGACTACTTTCACGCCTTCCTTTTCCAATAATTCCTGCATGCGTGTGGGTGTTCCGAAATGATGTTTTCCTGTGAGTAATCCGGTACGATTCACAACCCTGTGTGCGGGAACTTTCGGCTTTATTGAATGTGCGCCATTCATTGCCCATCCCACCATCCGCGCACTCCTGGCCGTTCCGAGATATTTTCCAATGGCTCCATAACTCGTCACCCGGCCTTTTGGCACCAACCGCGCAACGGCGTACACCTGTTCGAAGAAGGTGTCTAAATTATTCCTTGTATTTAAATTTTTGGCCATCTGATCTATCTGCAATTTAGTTAATGACGAGACAAGTGATTAGGTGATTAGGTGACTAGGTCAAAACAGCCCGAACTAGCAGTCATATCAATGCGACTTTAAGGATGGAAGCAGGAAGCAAGTGTCATTGGTTATTAAGATTTCGTAATTCGTAAATACGTATGACTTATTCGTACTTCGTGGAGGCAAGAACTTCATTGTTTAATGAGAACTCAAGGTAGTTTATTCTTGCCCCCTGTTCCAAAAACATTTTTTCATACGTTGTTTTAATGCCCAGGATTTCATCATCGGCATCGGAATGATAAAGATCGTCGGTTGCGTAAATCTTTTTGAAATTATTTTCAGAAATCACATCTAAAGTATAATCGAAGAACGGTTTATTGTCAGTCTTCAGGTGGATGATTCCTCCGGGGATAAGGAACTGCTTATAGATATTGATAAACCGTGGTGATGTCAACCGTTTGCGCTCTCCCTTTTTCTGCGGCTGCGGATCAGGAAATGTAATCCATATTTCATCCACTTCATCTTTTGAAAAGAATGAAGCGATATTCTGAATCATGATGCGAAGAAAAGCCACGTTGGGCATTTTGTTTTCATGCGACGTCTTGGCGCCTCTCCAAAGGCGTGCGCCCTTCCAATCAACGCCGATGAAATTTTTCTCCGGGTATTTTTCCGCAAGGTTCACCGTGTATTCACCCCGACCGCATCCAAGCTCAAGCACAATCGGATTCCGGTTTTTAAAAAACACATCATGCCATTTTCCTTTCAGCTCATGATCCTGTGGGGGATACATTTTCGGCTGAAAAAGGTGAGGGAACGTTTCATTCTCCGCAAACCGTGCAAGCTTTCTTTTCATTATTAGATCTCGCCACAAAGGCACAAAGTCACTAAGAAACACAAATTATAATAGCATGACCCGATTAAAATAAGATCAAACTGAATCACTGCTATCATTTTAAATCGGATGCAAAGCTAATTTGCTATTTGTATTTTACACGCAAAATCTGCTTACTGTAGGTGCCTGATTATTTATGACAGGAAAAAAAATTCTGGTTGCGCCCCTCGACTGGGGACTTGGTCACGCCACTCGTTGCATTCCAATCGTGCGGGAACTTCTGCTTGCCGGGCATGAAGTGATTATTGCCGCCGATGGAAATGGAGAACATATTCTCCGGGAGGAGTTTCCCGAACTGCAATTTATCAACCTTGAAGGATACCGGCTTTCGTATTCCAAGAGTGTGCCGGCATGGCTTAAAATAATTCTGCAGCTTCCGAAAATAATGACTGTCATGAGACGGGAGCATGCTGCATTGAAAAAAATAATTGATGAGCATCAAATTGATGTCGTCATTTCCGACAACAGGTTTGGATTGTGGAATAAAAAAGTAAGGACAGTATATGTGACGCACCAGCTCATGATCAAATGTCCGCGCGGATTAAAGTTTTTTGAGCCGGTGCTCCATGCGTTGCACAAAATGATCATTAGGAAATATGATCAATGCTGGGTTCCTGATTATTCAGGGAGCGAAAATCTTTCTGGCGACCTTGCACACAAGTATCCGCTGCCGAAGAATGCTGAATTCGTCGGCCCCCTTTCCAGGTTTACGCATGGAAAGAAACATGACATTGAATATGACCTTTGCATCATCCTGAGCGGGCCCGAACCTGCGCGTACATCTCTTGAAAAAAAAGTGTGGTCGCTCCTTGAAAATTACAAAGGGAAGTGCATTGTGATTCTTGGACGTCCCGGACACAATCATCCTTCAGCAAATAGTCACGTAAAAATATTCTCTCATTTAAATAGTGGTGTCCTGGAAAAAGCGATCCTGTCTTCCGCGTTTGTGATTTGCAGATCGGGTTACTCGGGAATCATGGATCTTATTGCGCTTAAAAAAAATGCATTGCTAATCCCAACGCCCGGACAAACGGAACAGGAATACCTGGCGGAATATCTTTCTGCAAAAAAAATCTTTCAATGCATGCAGCAAAAGGATTTTACACTTGAAGATCTTAAAACAGAAGGTTTTTCTATTGATGGGACCTTTACCGTTCAATCAAGGCTAAAGGATGCAATTAATAAAGCTATGGATTTCTCACAAAAAACCCCGGCGTAAAAATCTCATTGCTTTTGTTGAGGGCCCTGTCGTAGATAAATGCCCGGAACCTGATTGTGTCGCCAAGGAGAAAAGGAAGATATGCTGTTTTTTCAATATCTCCCTTCAGACCTTTATTTTGACCTTCCGGAGTGAGGTAAGGTAGGCGGGCGCTTGTATGGTCATTATAAAAGACAATGGTTGTATCATTGTCTGAATCTATGGAGTCTATATTATATTCAATGTCCTCATAGAAAATGATGGTGTCCTTCCAGATTCCGTTTTTCTGAACCTGTAATTCAATTACATAATTATAATAGTAATCGCTAAGGCTGTCATCGAAAATAGCTTCATTGGGTCTATCAAGATAATAGCCGACGTCCCCGTCCCCATCGGTAAAAGTAGCAGTAAGGGTAAAGGTTTTTATGCCCGAATCATCTCCGAAAACAAGCTTCTTATATTCCAATGTAGGAATATCAGGAAATGTGTCTTCATTGCGGCAACCCGAAATAAGCAATCCCATAAGTAAAACAAAAGACAAGTTTTTCATCACCTGAAAAATTGGGTTAGTAAAATTAAGGAAAGAATACTGTTTGGCCAAGGTTGATTCAATCTACAAAATACCCCGGTGTAAAAATTTCATTGCTCTTGTGAAGTGCCCTGTCGTAAATATATGCCCTGAACCTGATGGAGTCTCCTTGAAGATAAGGAAGATACGCCGTCTTTTCGATATCGCCTTTCAGGCCTTTGTTTTGTTCTTCCGGAGTAAGATAAGGAAGACGGGCGCTTGCGAGGTCATTATAAAATACGACCGTCGTATCATTATCTGCCTCTGTCGTATCGGAATTAAATTCAATGTCATTATAAAAAATAGTGGTGTCCTGCCAGATCCCGTTTTTCTGAACCTGTAAAGCAATTACATAATTATAATAGTAGTCGCTAAGGCTATCATCGAAAATAGTTCCGTTGGGTCTGTCAAGGTAATAACCGACGTCGCCATCGCCATCTATAAAGGTAGCTGTGAGTGTAAAAGTCCTCATACTGTCGACATTCCCCAAACCAAGCTTCTTAAATTCGAGTGAAGGAATATCAGGATATGGTTCCTGGGGACCGCAACCGTCACAACCATACAGGAACAATCCCATAAGTAAAACGAAAGATAGATTCTTCAATGATTGAAAAATTGGATTAGTAAAACTAATTAAAGTAAATATTCGATGGGGTAAAAAGCAAAAGTAATCTTCAAAATAAACCAGGGATTCTCCTTTTACCTACAATTCAGCATATTTGCCAAAAGGATTACTGATGGCACTCATATTAAACGTCAATAACCGTCTTCCTGTTTTCGGAAAAAATTGTTTCCTCGCAGAAAATGCAACGATTACCGGCGATGTGATCATGGGCAACGACTGCAGCGTATGGTTCAATGCGGTGATCAGGGGTGATGTGAATTCAATAAGGATAGGGGATAAGGTGAACATCCAGGATGGGGCCATCGTGCATTGCACATACCAGCGAGCCAAAACGGAAATCGGAAATTTTGTAAGTATCGGGCACAATGCAATCGTGCACGGGTGCACCCTTCAGGACCACGTCCTCATAGGTATGGGAGCCATCGTAATGGATCATGCCCTGGTTCAGCCTTATACGATCATCGGCGCAGGCGCCCTTGTGCCGGAAAATATGGTCTGTGAAAGTGGTTTTATTTATGCGGGCATCCCGGCAAAGAAAGTAAAGGCGATTTCGGATGAGCAGCGCAAACTTTTGGATGAGTTGCCTGACAGATATGTGATGTATAGCGAATGGTATAAGCCATAAGAGGCGAAATCCGCTTTTTGATTCAGAGATAAAAACTACTTTTGCCTCCCTTTTTACCTATGGCTGGCGAACAGAAAATATATCCTGAATTCAAGCAATTGAACCTTCCGCAAATCGGAAAGGACATTCTTGATTTTTGGGAAAAGGAGAAGATCTTTGAAAAAAGCATTTCTTCCCGAGAGGGAATGACTGATTTTGTTTTTTATGAAGGTCCGCCGAGCGCCAACGGCATGCCCGGCATTCACCACGTGATGGCCCGTGCCATCAAGGATATTTTCTGCAGGTACCATACACTTAAAGGAGAAAAAGTTGAGCGCAAAGGCGGATGGGATACCCATGGCCTGCCGATAGAACTCAGCGTTGAGAAATCGCTTGGCATCAGGAAGGACGATATTGGGAAAAAAATTTCCGTGGAAGATTACAACAAAGCCTGCCGCACGGAGGTGATGAAGTACAAGGAGAAGTGGGATGAAGTGACGCGCATCATGGGTTATTGGGTGGATCTTGAGCATCCTTACATTACCTATGAAAACAATTACATTGAAAGTGTCTGGTGGTTGTTGAAGGAGCTTTACAAAAAAAATCTTCTTTATAAAGGATATACGATTCAGCCTTATTCACCGGCCGCAGGAACGGGACTCAGCTCGCATGAGCTCAACCAGCCGGGCACATATAAGCCGATCAAGGACACAACTGTAATTGCGCAGTTTCGCCTCATCCCCAACCCTTCTCCAAAGGAGAAGGGAGCGAATCCAGCATGGGGGGAGAATCTCTATTTCTTAGCATGGACAACAACTCCATGGACGTTGCCATCGAACACCGCTTTGGCTGTCGGGGAAAAAA
>Ga0190274_10001350_pt1 | contig 14377 bp, 14 predicted proteins | sample Popmic531T_FD_133002 | JGI IMG/M metagenome (GOLD analysis project Ga0190274, IMG submission 133002) | Populus adjacent soil microbial communities from riparian zone of Yellowstone River, Montana, USA - 531 T | ecosystem: Environmental > Terrestrial > Soil > Riparian zone | place: USA: Montana...
CTCGACGCGCTTGCACGCGCGAACCCGGGCCCGCTCAGCGAAGAGGCCGTCCGACAGCTCTTCATCGACCTCCTCGCGCTCACGAAGCGCGAGCTGGCTTCGGACTAGCCCTCCGTCGAGAAGTCGTCGGGCTTGACCTCGTCGAGGAACTTCTTGAACTCCTCGACGACCTCTTCCTCGTTCACATCCTCGTGCTCGAACTCGATCGCGCTCTCCTCGATCACGGCCTCGGCGGCGAAGATCGGGGCGCCGGCGCGGACGGCAAGGGCGATCGCGTCGCTCGGCCGGGAGTCGATCTCGAGCTCCGTCCCGTCCACCGCGACCGTGATCAGCGCGTAGAAGGTGTTCTCGCGCAGCTCCGTGACGGCGATCCGGACGACGCGCGCCTCGAGCTGACCGAGGATCTCGGTGAAGAGGTCGTGGGTCATCGGCCGTGGCGTCGCTGCGCCCTGAAGCTTCATGAGGATCGCCGCTGCCTCGGGGTGCCCGATCCAGATCGGGAGGAACTTGTTGCCGTCGGCGGTCTTCAGGAGCACGATCGGCTGCTTGCCGACCATGTCGAAGCTCACGCCGTAGATGACCATCTCGTGCATGGACAGGAACCCTCGTCTGATGATAGCCGTGCCCCTCCGAAGGGGAACCGCACCAGGAGGCGCTGCTCTCCGGGCGGGTCGCGCGTTCGGTGAGGTGGGCGATCCTGGATTCGAACCAGGGACCTCCGCCTTATCAGAGCGGCGCTCTAACCGACTGAGCTAATCGCCCGCGCCGGGAGATTGTAGCGAGGCCCGCTCGAGCGCCTCGACGATCTCCTCGAGCTCGACCTCGGACTCGAAATAGAGCTCGATGCGACCGCTCGCGACCTTGGCGTCGGCGCCGGTGATGCGGCGCAGGGCATCGCGGGCGCGTGCTGCAACCGCCGGGTCGACCGGCTGGCGGCGGCGTGGCTTCGTGCGCGCGCCGGCCCAGCGGGCGGCCCGCTCGGCCGCGCGGACGGACATGCCGCCGCGAACGATCCGGCGGGCGAGGCGGCGCCGTTCCTCGTTGTCCGGGACGGCGAGGACAGCCCGCGCATGGCCCTCGGAGAGCTGGCCGCGCTCCACGAGTCCCAGCAGGTCGTCGGGCAGCTCGAGGAGCCGCACACGGTTCGAGACGGTCGGCTTGGAACGGCCGACCTGCTCGGCGACCTCGCCGAGGCCGAGCCCGAACTCGTCCATCAGCACGGCGTAGGCGCGTGCCTCGTCGACGGGCGAGAGATCCTCGCGCGCGACGTTCTCGACGAGGGCGAGGAGCAGCGAGTTGCGGTCATCGGTCTCACGGACGAGCGCCGGCACGGTCGCCAGGCCGGCGACGCGCGCAGCCCGCCAGCGCCGCTCTCCCGCGATCAGCTCGTAGCCGCCCTCCGGCGAGGTGCGCACGACGACCGGCTGGACGACGCCCTGGGCGCGGATGGAGTCCGCGAGCTCCTCGATGCGCTCACCGTCCAGGCGCCTCCGCGGCTGGCGCGTGTTCGCGCGGATCGAGCCGACCGGAAGCTGGACGAGCTCGGCCGCGGTGCTCGCACCGCCCATGAGCACCTCGAGACCCCGGCCGAGGCCGCGGCGCGGGCTGGGGCTAGCCGCGGTCGACAAGCTCGCTCGCCACCCGGTAGTAGGCGTCGGCTCCAGGGGAGCCGCGGTCGTAGGCGGTGATCGGCAGCCCGTGGCTGGGCGCTTCGGCCAGTCGCACACTGCGGGGCACGACCGCGTCGAAGACGAGCTCGCCGAAGTGGCGCCTGACCTCCGCGGCCACATCGGCGGCGAGGCGCGTCCGGCCGTCGACCATCGTGAGGATCATCCCGGCCAGCGCCAGCTTCGGGTTCAGCCGTGCCCGCACGAGCTCGATCGAGTGCAGGAGCTGGGTCAGGCCCTCGAGCGCGTAGTACTCGCACTGCACCGGCACGATCACGCGGTCGGTGGCAGCCAGCGCGTTGACGGTCAGCGGCCCGAGCGACGGCGGGCAGTCGATGAAGACGAAGTCGTAGCGCTCCCGGGCCGGCTCGAGCGCTCCGGGAAGGAACGTCTCGCCGTCGTCGCGTCGCGCCAGCTCGACGGCCGCGCCGGCAAGCTCCGGCCGTGAGGGCACGAGGTCGAGGTTCTCGAACTGCGTCGCTTTGGCGACGTCGTCGAGCGGGGCACCGTCGAGGAGGTCGTACGTCGAGGTGCCGTTGGCCGCCTGGCCGAGCCCCGACGTCGCGTTCGCCTGCGGGTCGAGGTCGACGACGAGCGTCGATGCGCCCGCCTCGGCGAGGCAGGCGGCGATGTTCACGGCGGTCGTCGTCTTGCCGACGCCGCCCTTCTGGTTCGCCAGGGCGAAGACCTTTCCCACAGAGGCGATGCTAGTCAGGCGAGAGGACGTTTCCGGGCTGTGCCCGGGCGGCGCGGGAAGCGCTCCGGCGTCGCGCCGACCTTCGGCACGACGAGCAGCCCGCGGCGCTCGGATCCCGGCAGCGGGACCAGGTCCGGCGCTCCTCCGCCCACCGCCGCGGAGACGGCCGCCGCGACAGCGAGGTCGACCTCGCCGGCGAGCAGGATCACGCGCCCGCCCTCGCGCACGAGCGGCAGGCACCACTCGAGCGCCACCGATGCCGGGGCCAGGGCCTGCGCCAGCGCCGTGCGGTACGCGTCGCGGCCGGCACCCCGGCCGTGCTCCTCCGCTCGAGCGCAGACCACAGCGACATTCGGCAGGTCTCTCGCCGCCGACTCCAGGAAGTCGCACTTGCGCCGCTGGGCCTCGAGCAAGTCGACTCGAAGGTCCGGCCGGGAAAGAGCGACGGGGATCCCGGGCGAGCCGCCGCCCGAGCCCACGTCGACGACCGGGCCCTCCTCGACGAGCTCGGCCGCGGCGAGGGCGTCGTCGGCGAGCACGCGCCGTGCTTCCGCCGGGTCACGGACGGCGGTCAGGCCGGGCGTGCCCAGGACCGACTCGAGCCAACGCTCGAGCCGCGGGTCGGACGCGGTCATTCCGGAGGTGCGGGAGCGACGACGACCCGGCGGTTCGGCTCGGTCCCGTCGCTCGAGGTGACCACGTCCTGGCGCTCGGCCAGGTAGACGTGCACGATCTTCCGCTCCACCGCGGTCATCGGCTCGAGCGGCACCGGCCGCTGAGTCTCCACCGCCTCCGATGCCGCCCGGTCGGCTGCGCCCTCGAGCGACGCACGGCGCCGGTCGCGGTAGCCGGCCGCGTCGATCACGACCTCCTTGCGATCCTCCTCGCGGCCGCGCCAGAGGACGGCGTTCGCGAGGTACTGGATCGCGTCGATCGTGTGGCCGCGCTTGCCGATCACGAGGCCGAGCTCGGCGCCCTCCAGCGTCGCGTAGAGACTCGACTCGTCCTCGGCGATCTCGATCCGGCAGGGAGCGCCGAGAGCCGAGCAGACCTGCTCGAGGAATTCGCGGAGCTTTGCGGCCGGCGCGCCCGGCTCCTCGCTCGCAGTCGGCGGAGGCGCCGGCGGCTCGACGGCCTTCGCGATGACCTTCGCAGGCACCCGGCCGACACCGAGCAGCCCTCGCTCACCCTCCGAGAGAACGGTGAAGCGCACCGCGGACTTGTCGAGCCCCGGGAACCGGCGCTCGAGCTCGCGCAGCGCCGTCCACTTCGCCTCGCCGACGGTCTCGCCCTCGGCCTCGACGACGTCGCGGCTGCCGTTCTCGTTCTCGAGCTCGGTCACCGGCGCGCCCTGGGGCCCTTCTTCTTGCGGCGCCGCACACGCTGCTGGCCGGGCTGAGCCGGCTTCGCGGCTGCCTCGGTGCCCGGGGCTGCCTCGGTCTCGGGCGGCTCCTGCGCCGCCTTCGGCGGCGTGCGCGACGAGCGCTTCTGCGGCGGCGGGGGCTTCGGCGCGAGGCGCCTCGTCACAAGCCCCTGGCCCACCGACCACAGGTTGGTCGTCGACCAGTAGAGCATCAGCCCCATGGGGAACGTGATGATGAACGGAATGATCACGAAGGGCATGCCGAGGAAGATGTAGCGCTGGCGGGGATCGGTCATCGGCATCGAGATGACCGAGGCGAGCTGGCTCCCCACGTAGATGACGAGCAGCAGCCAGCCCGACCAGTGCGAGTTGATCGGGTCGGTGATGCTCGGGACGATCCCGAGCCAGCCGAGGTCGGAGTCCGGGTAGTTCGGGAAGACCTCCTCGTCGAAGTCGCGCAGCACGAAGAAGAGCGAGATGAAGATCGGGATCTGGAGGAGGATCGGGAGGCACGAGGCCATCGGGTTGACCTTGTTCTCCTTGTAGAACTTCATGACTTCCTCGTTCATCTTCTGGCGGTCGTGCTTGTACTTCTGCTGGATCGCCTTCAGCTCCGGCGCATGCTGCTGGAGCCGCTTCATCGACCGGAACTGCTTGATGGTCAGCGGCAGGATCACCATGCGCACGAGGACGGTGAGGACGACGATCGCCCACGCCCATGGCAGACCGATGCTGGAGTGGAGTCCCTCGAGCGCCCAGGTGAGGAAGTCTTCGATCGGGCGGAGTGGGCTCACGGCTTGAAGATCCTCCGGTCGCGGACGTGGTCGACCCCGCCGTGGCTCCACGGGTTGCAGCGCAGGAGCCGCCACACGGCGAGGATGAGCCCGCGCACGACTCCGACCTCCTGGATCGCGTCGAGGGCGTAGCGCGAGCACGTCGGGTGGTACTTGCAACGCGGCCCGATGAGCGGGCTCACGACAGCGCGGTACGCGTGCACCGGCAACGCGGCGATCTGCCTCATGAGGCCGTGCCCTCGGCCAGCGTGAAGACCTCGCCCACGCGCTCGGTCAGCCACGGGAAGCCGCGACTCTCCACGGCCTCGGTGAGACCTGGCCGAGCGATGAGCACGTAGTCGTGCCCGGACGGGACGGACTCGGAGACCTCCTCGAACGCGGCCCGCAGCCGGCGCTTGAGCCGGTTACGGTCGACGGCGCCGCCGAGCTGACGCGAGACTGCGAGCCCCAGGCGCGAATCGCCGAGCGGATCCTCCTCGCGCGGAAACGAGTAGAGGACCAGGAACCGGGTCGAGACCGACTTGCCCTTGCTGTAGACCGCGTCGAAGTCGCGGGAGCGGGAAAGGCGGTGGCGTCGGCTCAACTGTTGCCGCTCACGCGGAGAGGCGCTTGCGCCCCTTGGCGCGGCGGCGCTTGAGGATCGCGCGGCCCGCGCGAGTCGACATTCGCGCCCGGAATCCGTGCCGGCGCTTCCGCCGGCGCACGTTCGGCTGATACGTTCGCTTCACGAGAGAAAGAGTGTCGGAAGGCCGCGCGGGCGGCCGGTGGCCCAGTATAGAGAAGTGCTCCAGGGCTCCGGCGCACCGACTTCACCTCCGAATGTAATCCACAGCCCCGAAGGCGCATGGAAGGGCGCGGGAGGCGACCTTTCCACACCTGTGGAAAAGTGTGTGGAGAGGGGTGAAAGCCCTGCAAATACAACTTTATGGCGCTCGGCGATTTCCCCAGGGCGAGCCATTGTAGGAGGCCGAGACGCGCTGCTATAGTCGCCGCTTCCGAGGCCACGGCAGAGGAGCGGAACAAGGGCGTGCAGCGGACGTCAGAGCTTAGTGCGGACGCCCTCTGGGGCGAGATTTCGGCCCGTTTGCGCGACGCTCTGAACGACGCGACCTATACGACCTGGTTTGCCGAGGCGGGCATGGGCCCGGTCGACGAGGACGCCTTCGTCGTGCTCGTCCCCAACGACTTCACGCGCGAATGGATCGAGGGTCACTTCCGCGGCCTCCTCGAGGAGATCGTGCGCGACACCCTTGGCGCGGAGCGTCCGGTGAGGATCACGGTCCGCGAGCTCCAGCCGACCCGCGACGTTCGCATCCCGCCGAGGCCTGCCCGCTCGCTCGAGGGCCTGAACCCGAAGTACACGTTCGACTCGTTCGTGATCGGCTCGTCGAACCGCTTCGCGCACGCCGCCGCGCTCGCGGTGGCCGAGGCGCCGGCGCAGGCCTACAACCCGCTCTTCATCTACGGCGGGACCGGGCTCGGCAAGACGCACCTCCTTCAGGCCGTCGCCGCCTATGTGACCGAGCACACCGGCGACCTCTCGGCGCGCTACGTGACGAGCGAGACCTTCATGAACGACTTCATCAACTCGCTCCGCGACAAGCGCATCGAGGGCTTCAAGCAGCGCTACCGCCACTACGACGTCCTCCTGATCGACGACATCCAGTTCTTCGAGCACAAGGAGCGGATCCAGGAGGAGTTCTTCCACACCTTCAACAGCCTCTACGAGGCCGGCAGGCAGATCGTGATCTCGTCCGACCGACCGCCGCGCGCGATCGCCACGCTCGAGTCGCGCCTGCGCTCGCGGTTCGAATGGGGCCTGATCACCGACATCCAGCCTCCCGACCTCGAGACGCGCATCGCGATCCTGCGCAAGAAGGTGAAGACGGACGCGATCCACGTCCCGGACTCCCAGGTCCTCACGTTCATCGCGAGCCGCATCTCCACCAACATCCGCGAGCTCGAGGGCGCGCTCACCCGCGTCGTCGCGTTCTCCTCGCTGACGGGCCGGCCCATGACGGTCGAGCTCGCGCAGGAGGTGCTCAAGGACGTCTTCCCCCAGGGCGAGATGCCCGAGATCTCCGTGGAGCAGATCCAGCAGACCGTCGTCGAGCGGTTCGGGATGTCGCTCCAGGAGCTGACCGGCGACCGGCGCTCGCAGGCGATCGTCTACCCGCGCCAGGTGGCTATGTACCTCTGTCGCGAGCTCACCGACAGCTCGCTCCCGAAGATCGGCAAGAAGTTCGGTGGCCGCGACCACACGACGGTCATCCACGCGACGTCCAAGATCGCGAAGCTCATCCAGGAGGACAGGAACGTCTACAACCTGGTGCAAGAGCTGACGGCGCGCATCAAGCAGGCCCGTTGACAACGCCTGTGGAGAACGATCGCAGGTTGGGGATCCTTCGGGCATCCACCGCGCGCCTGTGGGACCGGGCGAGTTCTCCCCAGAACCTGTCCACGGCGGACAGCCTGTATCCAAGCCGAAACGCGACGTCTTCCCCGTCGTTCACACTGCTTACTACTACGACGAGGTTTTTCTTTAAATGACTTCCATGGATACCGTAGCCCTCACATCGATGAGAGTGGTTTGCGGAAAGGACGAGCTCGCAGAGAAGCTCGGCGTCGTCGGTCGAGGGGTCTCGACGCGGACAAGCGTCCAGATCCTTGCCGGGATCATGGTGCGCGCCGCCGGAGGAAGGCTTCACCTCAGCGCGACGGACATGGAGATCTCCGTGCGCGACTCCCTCGAGGCGCAGGTCGAGGAGGAGGGCGCGGTCGTTGTGCCGGGCCGCCTCCTGGTCGACATCGTGCGCCTGCTTCCGGCCGGCGAGGTCACGCTCGAGCATCGTGCGGACGAAGGCGTGGCGCGCCTCGCTTGCGGATCGGCTTCGTACCAGCTCAACACCTACGCGGCAGAGGACTTCCCGCGCCTTCCGGAGATCGAGCCGGAGAGCGCGTTCACGGTCGACCGCGAGGTCTTTCTCGACACGATCTCGCGCGTGGGCAGGTCCGCCTCACGCGACGAGTCGCGCCCGGTGCTCACAGGCATTCTCGTCCGCTTCGAGGGCGACAAGCTCGTGATGGCGGCGACCGACTCGTACCGGTTGAGCGTCAAGGAGACGACTCTGCCGGCCGGCCCCGGCCTCGAGCTCGAGGCGATCGTTCCCGCCCGCGCGCTCCAGGAGCTCGCCCGCGTCGGGCAGAGCGCCGAGAGCGACACCATCGACATCGGCGTCCAGGAGAACCAGATCGTCTTCGGCGTCGACGGCGTCTGGCTGACCGCACGCCGGATCGACGGGCAGTTCCCGAACTACAAGCAGCTGCTACCCGAGCAGTTCGACGCCGAGGTCCAGCTTCCGCGCGAGGAGCTGCTCGACGTCGTGCGCCGCACGGGCCTGCTCGCACAACGGAAGTCGCCGCTGCGGCTGCGCTTCGCGGAAGGCGAGCTCACCGTCTCGGCGCAGACCCAGGACGTCGGCGAAGCGCGGGAGTCGCTGCCGGTCGGCTACGACGGCGAGGCGATGGAGATCGGCTTCAACGCGGAGTTCCTGCGAGACGGCCTCGAGTCGGTCACCGACGACACCGTTCGCATCAAGCTCATCAGCCCGCTGCGACCCGGGCTGCTCCACGGCGAGAGCGACGACTTTCTCTACCTGATCATGCCGATCAGGCTGGCCGGCTGATCGTCGCGCGGGTCTCGCTCCGGAGCTTCCGCTCGTACGCCGCCCTCGAGCTCGAGCTTCGCGAGGGGCTGGTCGTCGTGGTCGGCCCGAACGGGGTCGGGAAGACCAACCTGCTCGAAGCGCTGCACGTCGGTGCCCAGGGTTTCTCCCCACGCACGCGCTCGGAGCCGCGGTTGGTTCGGTTCGGCGACCAGGCGGCCCGCGTCCGTCTCGAGGGCGCCGAGGCCGGCGCCCCAATCGACGCCGAGGTCACGATCGCCCCGGGCGAGGCCAAGCACATCAAGCTGAACGGCGCGGTGCTCGACTCGGCGGAGGACCTCCGCCTGCGGCTGACCGCGCTGGTCTTCGTGCCCGACCGTCTGGCCGTGGTCAAGGGCGGGCCTGCCGTTCGGCGGGCCTATGTCGATCGGATGCTCGGCCGCGTCTTTCCGGCGCGGGCCGCACTACCCGGCGAGTACGGCCGTGCTCTCGCGCAGCGCAACGAGGCACTGCGCCGAGTCCGCGCGGGGATCTCCACGAGAGACGCCGTCGAGCCATGGACGGAGCAGGTCGCTTCGCTCGGCGCCCGGCTCGACGTCGCCCGGAAGGAGCTCGTCGACCTGCTCGAGCCCGGGTTCGCAGAGCACGCCGGCCTGCTCGGGCTCGCCGGCGCCCGGCTCGCGTACGAGGAGCAGCCTCTGGCGCTCGCCGACCTGGAGGCACGACTCGACCGCGATCTCGAGCGCGGGACGACGGGTGCCGGCCCTCATCTTCGCGACGTGGCGATCCGGGCAGGCGACCGGGACCTGCGCAACTTCGGCTCGCAGGGAGAGCAGCGGATGGCCGTTCTCGGCCTGCTGCTCGCAGAGGCGGTCGCGCTCGCGGAGCTGCGCGGTGCGCCTCCGCTCCTTCTTCTCGACGATGTTCTCAGCGAGCTCGATGCTGACCGCCGGCGCGCGCTGCTCGCAGCGCTGCCCCCCGGCGGCCAGACCCTCGTCAGCGCGACGAGCGTCGCGGCTCTGCCCGAGGTCGCGCCCGAGCCGGCTCTCGTTGTCGAGGTCAGGCGCGAGGCCGGTGCGAGCGTTGCGGAGGCAGCGTGAGAGGGCTCGAACCGCTCGGCGAGGACGTCCGTCGCCAGCTGGGGCGCCTGGGCCCCGCCGGCGCCATCGCCGACGTCGTCGGGGTCTGGCCCGACGCGGTGGGGCCGGGGATCGCCGCCAACGCCTGGCCGGCGCGCATCTCACGGGATGGGACGCTCCACGTGGCGACGAAGTCGAGCACGTGGGCGTTCGAGCTGACGCAGATGAGCGCGACCATCCGGGAGCGTCTGGAGGCCGCTCTCGAGTCCTCCGCGCCGGTCGCGCTCCGCTTCGCGCCGGGACGACTTCCCGAGCCCGGTGGGGAAGATGTGGAGGGTTCGAAACGGACCGTGTCGACTCCGTCTCCCCAGGCCGTCGCTGCGGGCGAGCAGATCGCCGCGAGCATCGCCGATCCGGCGCTTCGGGAGGCGGTCGCGAAGGCCGCAGCAGCTAGTCTGGAGGCAGCAGCAGCCGGGCCGTCCGACCGTCCGTTCTGGTAGACTGCATCTGAGACAAAAATCCCCTAAGAGCAGGGATTTTTTTATGGCCAAGACCACATACGATGCCAAAGACATCACCGTTCTCGAGGGCCTCGACCCGGTTCGCAAGCGACCCGGGATGTACATCGGCTCGACGGGCGCCCGCGGGCTCCATCACCTCGTCTACGAGGTGGTCGACAACTCGGTCGACGAGGCCCTCGCGGGGCGCAACGAGCGCATCGAGGTGACGCTCCATCCGGACAACTCCGTCACGGTCCGCGACTGGGGGTCGGGCATCCCCGTGGCCGTCATGGCCGACCAGGGGCTGCCGGCTCTGACGGTCGTGCTCACGAAGCTGCACGCCGGCGGCAAGTTCGGCGGCGACGGCTACAAGGTCTCCGGCGGCCTGCACGGCGTCGGCGTCTCGGTCGTGAACGCGCTCTCGGAGTGGCTGGTCGCCGAGGTGCGGCGCGACGGCAAGGTCTACCGGCAGGAGTTCGCCCGCGGGGTCCCCACGAGCGATCTGACGGAAGTGGGCGAGGCCGACAAGGGCGACACCGGGACGACGATCGGCTTCCTGCCCGACGCCGACGTGTTCGAGGAGCTCGACCTGTCGGTCGAGACGCTCGTGCAGCGCCTTCGCGAGACGGCGTTCCTCACGCGGGGCCTCCGCATCGTGCTCGTGGACGAGCGCGAGGGCGAGGAGACGCACGAGTTCCATTACGAGGGCGGGATCCGCGATTTCGTCGCCTTCGTGAACGACGCCAAGGATTCGGTGCACAAGCACGTCGTCTACTTCGAGGGCGAGAGCGACCAGGGCGCCGTCGAGGTGGCCATGCAGTGGAACACCTCGTACGTCGAATCCGTCTTCTCGTTTGCGAACAACATCAACACGCACGAGGGTGGCACGCACCTGTCGGGCTTCAAGGCCGCGCTCACCGGCACGCTGAACCGGTACGCGCGTGACAAGGGCTTCCTCAAGGAGAAGGAGGACAACCTCGAGGGGGAGGACGTCCGCGAGGGTCTCGCCGGGGTTATCTCCGTGAAGCTCCGCGAGCCCCAGTTCGAGGGGCAGACGAAGACCAAGCTCGGCAATCCCGGCGTGAAGGGCCTCGTCGAGCAGTCGGTCAACCAGCGGCTGGCCGAGTTCCTCGAGGAGAACCCGACCGACGCGAAGCAGATCATCCAGAAGGCGATCTCGGCCGCACGGGCGCGACTCGCTGCGCGCAAGGCGCGCGACCTGACCCGGCGCAAGGGCGCGCTCGACGCCGGCTCGCTGCCCGGCAAGCTCGCTGATTGCCAGACGCGTGACCCGGCCGAAGCCGAGCTCTACCTCGTCGAGGGCAACTCCGCCGGAGGCTCCGCCGTCGACGCCCGCGACCGCAACTTCCAGGCGATCCTCCCGCTGCGGGGCAAGGTCATCAACTCGGAGAAGAACCGCATCAACAAGGTGCTTTCGAACACGGAGATCCAGTCGATCATCACGGCGGCCGGGACGGGATTCGGCGAGGAGTTCGACCTCGAGAAGCTTCGCTACCACCGGATCATCGTCATGACCGACGCCGACGTGGACGGCTCGCACATCCGCACCCTGATCCTCACCTTCCTCTACCGGCAGATGCCCGAGCTCGTCGAGAACGGCCACGTCTACATCGCCGTCCCGCCGCTCTACCGCGTGAAGCTCGGAAGCCAGGAGCTCTACATCGAGAAGGAGTCCCTCTTCGAGGAGCTGCTCGTCCGGGAGCGCATCAAGGACATGGAGGTGACCGATCGCGAGGGCGAGCCGTACAAGCTCACGGAGGCCCGCTGGGGACGGTTCACGCGGGCGCTCTACGAGTTCGACGGCTGGTCGGCGAAGCTCAACGCCGAGTATCCGCAGGCGGCCAACTTCGTCGTCAAGCACCGGTTCGTCGAGCTGCCGATCGAGGTGCCGTCCGACGCGGTGCAGGCGCTGGGCGACCTCTCCAAGAACGGCTACGAGCTCGAGAGCGTCGAGCCGACCAAGGACGCAACGCTGCGGATCCGCGTGATCGAGCGCGCGACGAGCGCCGCCCATCACGTCGACCTGCCCGAGAGTCTCTTCGCCTCTGGGTCGTTCGGCAGCCTGCAGCGCGCCTACTCGAAGGTCACCGGCGTCGTCGGCTTCCCGCCGTTCCGCATCGCCTCGGGGAAGAAGGAGCGGCGGGCGGAGACGTTCGACGAGCTGCGCCGCGCCGCGATCGACCTGGCGAAAGAGGGCATCCAGGTGAGCCGCTTCAAGGGCCTCGGCGAGATGAACCCGTCCGAGCTCTGGGACACGACGATGGACCCCGCCCGCCGGATGCTGGTGCGCGTCGAGGTCGAGGACGCCTCCAACGCCGACCGCATCTTCTCGATGCTCATGGGCGACCAGGTCGAGCCCCGGCGCGAGTTCATCGAGCAGAACGCCAAAGACGTGAGGTTCCTGGATGTGTAGGTCGGTCGCGACGCTCGTAAAGGAGGGGGCCCACGCGGGAACCACGGGTTCCCCCGTGTATGACGTGAGGTTCTTGGATGTCTAGCGTCGAGCCGCTCGGCGCCGGCCGTATCGAAGCGCGCGAGCTCGAGCAGGAGATGCGCTCGAGCTTCCTCGACTACGCGATGAGCGTGATCGTGGCGCGGGCGCTGCCCGACGTGCGCGACGGCCTCAAGCCCGTGCACCGCCGCGTGCTCTTCGGCATGCACGAGGCCGGCATGCAGCCCAACCGGCCCTACAAGAAGTGCGCGCGCATCGTCGGCGACGTGATGGGCTCGTACCACCCGCACGGCGACACGGCCATCTACGACACGCTTGTCCGCCTCGCGCAGCCGTTCTCCATGCGCTACCCGCTCGTGGACGGCCAGGGGAACTTCGGGAACATCGACGACTACCCGGCGGCCGCGATGCGTTACACGGAGTGCCGGCTCACCCGGCTCGCAACCGAGATGCTGAGGGACATCGAGGCCGACACCGTCGACTACGTCCCCAACTACGACGAGTCGCAGAAGGAGCCGTCCGTCCTGCCGGCGCGCTTCCCGAACCTCCTCGTGAACGGCTCCTCGGGCATCGCCGTCGGGATGGCGACCAACATCCCGCCGCACAACCTGTCCGAGGTCATCGACGGCGTCATCGCGATGATCGACGACCCGGACATCGACGTCGAGGGGCTCAGCCGCCATATCAAGGGCCCCGACTTCCCGACGAGCGCGATCATCGTCGGCCGCAGCGGGATCAAGGATGCGTACCGCTCAGGCCGTGGCCGCGTCGTCATGCGCGCGCGCGCCCACGTCGAGGAGCTGCGCGGAGGCCGCACGGCGGTCGTCGTCAACGAGCTTCCGTACGGCGTCAAGAAGGGCGGCGACACCGGTGTCATCAAGAAGATCGCCGACCTGGTCAACGACAAGGTCCTCACCGAGGTCGCCGACATCCGCGACCTCTCGGACAAGAGCGGAATGCGCATCGAGGTGCACCTGAAGCGCGACTGCGTCCCGCAGGTCGTCCTCAACAAGCTCTACAAGCACACGCCTCTTCAGACGACGTTCGGCTACAACGCCGTCGCGCTCGTCGAGGGCGTGCCGCGGACCCTCTCGCTCCTGGAGATGGTCCGGCACTACCTCGACTTCCAGCGCGAGGTCGTCACCCGCCGCTCCAAGTACGAGCTGCGCAAGGCCGAGGAGCGCGCCCACGTCCTCGAGGGCTATCTCATCGCCCTCGAGAACCTCGACGCGGTGATTGCGCTCATCCGCGCGTCCGCGGATCCCGACGAGGCGCGCCAGGGCCTCCAGGAGACGTTCGGCCTCTCGGAGATCCAGGCGCAGGCGATCCTCGACCTCCGACTCCAGCGCCTCACCGGCCTGGAGCGGAAGCGGATCGAGGACGAGTACGCCGATCTGCAGGAGCGCATCGCAGAGCTCCGGTCGATCCTCTCGGACGAGGCCAAGATCGACGGTCTCATTCGCGACGAGCTGCTCGAGATCAAGCAGATCTACGGGCGCCAGGACGAGCGACGGACGGAGATCGTGGCGGCGGAGGAGGAGCTCGAGCTCGAGGACCTCATCGCCGAGGAGGACATGGTCGTCGCAGTCACGCGCTCGGGCTACATCAAGCGCCTGCCCGTGGACACCTACCGCGAGCAGCGCCGCGGCGGGATCGGTGTCATGGGCATGGACCTGAAGGAGGACGACTACATCCAGCACCTCGTCGTCGCCTCCACGCACGACTACCTGCTCTTCTTCACCTCGGTCGGGAAGATCTACCGCCTCAAGGTGCACGAGCTCCCGCTCGGCAGCCGCCAGTCGAAGGGACGGGCGATCGTCAACCTGCTCCCGCTCGCACAGAGCGAGTCTGTCCGGACGCTCATTGCCACGCGTGAGTTCAAGGAGGCCGAGTACCTCGTCCTCGCGACGAAGAAGGGCACCGTCAAGAAGACGCGCTTCGCCGAGTACAACACGCCGCTCAAGGCCGACGGCATCATCGCGATCAAGCTTCGAGACGACGATGAGCTGGTGGCGGTGCTCCACTCGTCGGGCGAGGACGACATCCTCATGGTCTCTCGCAAGGGCCAGGCGATCCGCTTCCACGAGAAGGAGGCTCGGCCGATGGGCCGGGCGACGGAAGGCGTGCGCGGCATGAGCC
>Ga0190274_10001351_pt1 | contig 14362 bp, 7 predicted proteins | sample Popmic531T_FD_133002 | JGI IMG/M metagenome (GOLD analysis project Ga0190274, IMG submission 133002) | Populus adjacent soil microbial communities from riparian zone of Yellowstone River, Montana, USA - 531 T | ecosystem: Environmental > Terrestrial > Soil > Riparian zone | place: USA: Montana...
ACGTCCTATTTTCATCTACTGCCTACTGCCTACTGCCTACTGCCTACTGCCTACTGCCTACTGCCTACTGCCTACTGCCTACTGCCTACTGCCTACTGCCGACTGCCGACTGCCGACCAATGACTAATGACCAATAACTTTTACCAATCTATCAGGATAATCCGTAATAATCCCATCCACACCTTTTGCAATCAAACTTTTCATTGAGGCAATTGAATTCACAGTCCAGGGAATAACTTTGATTCCTTTATCGTGGAGGAATTTAATTCGTGATGCAGTTAATAATTTATAATATGGACTGTAGATATCAGGATTGAAACCTAGTTTTTTGATATTATACTCCACTCCTCTCAGATTTTCAATAAGGAGTGCAATAGTAACGGCTGCATTTTGCTTGCGCAGAAATTGCAAAATCCGAACATCAAAGGATTGAAGTTTTACTCTATCAATAATATTTTTTTGAGTTAAAACTTCCATCACAAGCGAAGCAAAAATATTTGGTTCAGGATGAAAAATCCCATCACCTTTCCGGGTGCATTTTATTTCAATGTTATAATAAACCGGTTTCAGTTTGTGAAGTGCAACATAACTTTCTACTTCTTCAATAACTTCTGTTAAAAGCGGTTTGTAAGCTCTTAATTTCTCTTGTCCGGGAAAATTTTTATTCACTTTCAAGCCGCAATCGAATTCCTGTGCTTCCACTGCAGTCATCTTGTATATGTTGAATGATTTTTCTTCACTGCGTTTGACAGGAATATCACCGGCTCGTAAACAAATTGCATGCGACATGTAAGGTTCGTGTGAAACAAGCACCTGGTGATTGGATGTAATTACCACATCCATTTCAAGTGTGGTCACACCAATTTCCACAGCTTTTAAAAAAGATGGAATCGTATTCTCAGGCATCAACCCACGACAACCCCTATGACCCTGAATATCAAATGCTGACTTAAGATATTTCACTCTACTTAGCTAACCAATGTTGCCTGAATTGCAATTGTGGAAGTGTACAATTTTCTTCCGGTTCAATTGTGTACTTAGTGTAAAATTCCTGTCTTCCGGTTTTTAAAACCAGTTCACGAATTTTTCTTCCGGATGCAATCATGAGTGTCGGAAGTTCTGTCTGATTAATTCCGATAAGGTCACTTATATTATTTTCAATGCGGATTCCATTTAAAGCAATCAGTTCATCATCCTTAACAACTCCGGCAATCGAAGCCGGAGAATCAGGATACACAGCAGTGACAAATGTTTGTCCGTTTCTGATTTCTGTTCGCATTCCGAATGAGCGCTCCTGGTGATTGACCGATGGTGTGGTTTTCAGTCTCAACCCGGCAAGCGATACAATTTCCCCGAGAAAGTCGAAAAGAGAAGCCGCTTTGTATACATAATTTTCAAAAAAATCCTTGAAGTTTCTTCCGGCAATTGTCTCCGCAATTTCTCTGTAATCATTTCCGGTATAACCCTTATTCTTTTTACCAAATTCAAAATATAACATCCGCATTACATCGTCAAGAGAATGCTTCGATTCTGTCGCAGAACGAATCATAAAATCAAGGCATAAAGCAAGCAGACTGCCTTCATCGTAAATTGAAGTCTTCCTTCCCGGAACACCGGGCGTATAACCATCCAACCATGTATCGAAAGAAGATTCCGCCACTGAATAATTAAATCTTCCCGGATTGTCCATGTGTTTCTGTAGTCGCACAGAATACTCATCAAGCAATCCCTGGAGGGGAAAAAATCCGGAACGGCCCAGGAATAAATCTCCATAATAAGTGGTCACACCTTCATACACAAAACCCGTTTCCGCATAATTTTCAGCTGTGAGATTATACGGCAGCATTTCAACCGGGCGGATCGTTTTTACATTCCAGCTGTGAAATAATTCGTGTGAAGCAACTCCCATCAACTCCTTATACATACCGGGTTGCATCAATTTGTAACCTGGTCCAAGTGCAAGTACTGTTGAATTCAAATGTTCCACACCGTGATAAAAAGGAAACGGAACGAGCAACACCAGGAAATGATAATCCTTTGCGGGAAATTCTTTCATCGCCTTCAACTGCACTTCAGTGAAAGCTTCAAAATCCTTGATTATTTTGAACCAGTCGGGATTTGCATCTCCCTGCAGCCAGACATTGAATGAAATATTTTCTAACGTGTACTGCCCATGCGAAATGGTAGGTGATGCCATGAACGGGCAGTCCACAAGCTGATCAAAATTCTCAGCTTCAAGAGTGTGTTCATTAATTTTTTTCATTCCGGTTGCGACTTTCCAGCTCTCCGGAACCTGCAAAGTGATTTTGCATTTTTCCTTTTCCCTTCCGGGGATGAAAAAACAGCAATGCACAGGATTTATGTAAAGCAAGTCATGATCAAGAAAACATGCACCGGCATCGGGTTGTGCCGCATAATATTCATAGCGAACCAAAATCGAATTTGCCTTGCCTGAAATTTTCCAGCGGTCTTTGGTCACTTTTTTAAAATCGACCGGCTTACCTGATTCATCAAAAACTGAAAAACCTTTTATGTTTTTGGCAAAATTTCCAAGCTCATAACGGCCCGGCCTCCATGATGGCAATTGAAGCTCAAAACCTTCTTCACCGAACGGACCGTTAATATTAATATCAATAGAAACAAACCGCCCATGAGGTTCGGAAATCGAGAAAATATAATTCATAAAAATTTGTTTAACAGTAATTTACGTTCACAAACCGGCATTTCAGCGATTTGCTTTTAATACCTATCTTTGCGGCGCTAAATTAAAGATAAAGCTAATGAATTACGACGTTATAGTTATTGGAAGCGGCCCGGGTGGCTATGTTGCTGCAATCAGGGCATCGCAACTGGGATTGAAAGCTGCAATTATTGAAAAAGAAAGTCTCGGAGGAGTTTGTCTGAACTGGGGTTGCATTCCAACAAAAGCACTTTTGAAAAGCGCCCAGGTTTTTGAATATATCCAGCACGCTGCCGATTACGGTATCAATGTGAAAGAATCAAGCAGCGATTTTGGTGCAGTCGTGAAACGCAGCCGCGGTGTTGCCGATGGCATGAGCAAAGGCGTTCAATTCCTGATGAAGAAAAATAAAATTGATGTCATCATGGGAACCGCGAAATTAAAAGCCGGTAAAAAAGTGGACGTCAAAGGTGCTGATGGAAACGTTATTACATACGAAGCAAAACACATTATCCTGGCAACAGGTGCCCGTTCACGTGAACTCCCTAACCTGAAACAGGATGGAAAAAAGGTATTCGGATACCGTGAGGCGATGAATTTACCAGCACAACCGAAATCATTGGTGGTTGTTGGTTCTGGTGCAATCGGTGTGGAGTTCGCATATTTTTATCACACCATGGGAACCAAAGTTACCATTGTTGAATTTATGCCGAATGTAGTGCCGGTGGAAGATGAAGAAGTATCAAAACAACTTGCCCGTACTTTTAAGAAAAACGGAATTGATATCATGCTTGAATCAACTGTGGAATCAGTGGATACTTCAGGTGCACTTTGCAAAGTGAATATCAAAAACAAAAAAGGTGAAATGGTGGTTGTCGAAGCAGAAGCTGTGCTTTCTGCAGTAGGAATCACTCCAAACATTGAAGGTCTTGGATTGGAAGAAACGGGAGTTATCACCGACAAAGGACGCGTGATTGTAAACGACTTCTACCAGACTAACATCCCGGGCGTATATGCAATTGGTGATATCGTAAAAGGCCAGGCTTTGGCACATGTCGCTTCCGCGGAAGGAATTATTTGTGTGGAAAAAATTGCAGGTCACCATCCTGAACCACTTGATTACAACAACATCCCAGGATGTACGTATTGCTCACCTGAAATTGCTTCAGTTGGTTATACCGAAAAAGCTGCTATTGAAGCAGGATATGAAATCAAAGTTGGTAAATTTCCTTTTTCTGCATCCGGTAAAGCAAGTGCTGCAGGTGCAAAAGATGGTTTTGTGAAATTGATTTTCGACGCCAAATACGGTGAATTTTTAGGTGCGCACATGATCGGTATGAATGTTACCGAAATGATCGCTGAAATTGTGGTTGCCCGCAAACTGGAAACTACTGGTCACGAAATCATCAAATCGGTTCATCCCCATCCTACCATGTCGGAAGCTATTATGGAAGCAGCTGCCGCAGCTTATGGCGAGGTAATTCATATTTAGACGTTGGCGGAAGGTCACCGGTCATAGGTCAACAGGGTCCCTCGGTTATTAATAAGATTTTTCAAAGCATAGAAATATCTTCATCATTAAATAAAACATTCCCCGTAGAGACGCCATGCATGGCGTCTCTTTCGCATTATATCAGGCATCAATTTTCCATGCATAACCGTTTTTAAGCTTTCTGTTCATTCCAATCATCCCATTTCCTGAATGTGCAGTATGGACGCCATGCCTGGCGTCCGTACGAAATAATTAAAACACCATGCCTTGAGTCCGAACGAATTACCTTACGAAACGCTCCAGAAAATTCGTATTTTCGATGCTTTTTTATTATATTTAGAGTGAAATTAAAAGGGCAACCATGAAAACAGTTTTACAAAGCATTGTATTGTTAATTTTTTCAATCAGCACATCTTCTGCACAAATCACCTTCCAAAAAACCTATGGTTCCTCCAATCTTGAAGAAGGTACATCAGTGCTTGCCTTGGCCGACGGTTATTTGATCACAGGCAGCACTTCAAGTTTCGGTTCAGGAGGGAAAGATATTTTTACAATGAAAACAGATTTATCCGGTGTTGAATTATGGAGCCATGTCTATGGCGGATCGCTTGATGATGAAGCCTTTTCCTTACAACCTACTTTCGATGGTGGTTTCATTATTGCCGGTGTAACTTATTCCTATGTGGGTCCTTCACTGCAGGATTATTCAAACATTTATCTCATAAAAATTGATAATTCCGGAAACTACCTCTGGTCAAAAACTATAAATTCCGGTGGGTTGGATGCAGCATACAGCATAAAAGAAACAGATGATCATGGATTTATAATTACCGGCTACACCGGGTCATTTGTCAGCGGACCCGATAATTTACTGGTGGTAAAAACTGATAGTGCAGGGACAACTCAATGGACAAAGATTCTGGGTTCCGCATCAAATTCGGTCGATATCGGGAGATCAGTGATTCAAAAAAGGGATGGTGGTTATGCAGTAGCGGGATTTTCTACTGCATTCTCAACTCCCGGAGATACAAGCACTTTTTTAGCGATTCTTAATCCCGCTGGAAATCTACTTTTCACAAGGCATATTGCCATCACAAATCTGGGAACGCAATTTCCCTCACCTCAAACTTCAGCATATGACATCATACAAAATACCGATGGAAACCTTGTCGTAGCTGGTGCTGTTGGAGGCATTAATGGTGGTGTGGTTTTTATAGCGCACTCTTTCCTGATGCTCACTGATAGTATCGGTAATTATATTTCAGCAAAATTTTATGGTTTCGGAACAGGTCATGACAGAGTCCAAAGCGTACACCAAACTCCTGATGGAGGATATTTATGTGGTGGATTTATGGGAAATTATTATCCAATGATGTTCAAAACCAATAATCTGTTAACCAAGCAATGGTGCTTTTTATATGGTAATTATAATGCTCCGGGAAATATTAGTCATGGGCAAGGTTTTTCAGCTGCATTGACACCTGATAGCGGATTTGTAATTACAGGATACAATCTGGTGAACCAGGGAAAGCGCATCCATTTGATTAAAACAGATTCTATAGGTCAGAGTGGATGTAATCAGGCTCTTCCGAATTTTTCCGGGCTGGGACAACCGGCAGTTGTAACTAATATCGCAGGCACTGTGTTTTCATTTGGTTCCAGTAACTACAATGATGTTACATCCACATATTCAAACATCACTTTTGCAGACAGTAATTTATGTATTTCAACAGGAGTTAATGAATTTGACTACGTTAACTTTACTGCGACCGTTTATCCAAATCCTGTGAATGAAGAGATTACAATCAAATATTCTATCCACGAAAGTGAAAAAATAAATTGTGCCATTTACACATCCTCGGGTAAACTTGTTTTTGTATTTGAATTTCCCGGAAACAAAAACAGTTTCAATTTAAATACGTCAAACCTTCCATCAGGTATTTATCAATTGAAAATGTATGGTGCTTCAGGAAATTCAAATATAAAATTTGCAGTGATACATTAATCGGAAACCAAATCACTGATTATTCTGAAATCGATTTCTTACCAACATAATAAACCGGCAAACCAAGCAACACAATTCCCAATCCCCATCCACAGGTATCAGGTTTAACAATTAACAGTACGACACAAATTGCTCCTGCAATAACAATGTATAAAAATGGAAGTAACGGATAACCGAATGCTTTATACGGACGATCAGCATCAGGTTTTTTCTTGCGAAGCACAAACAATCCGATGATGGTAACTACATAAAACAGCAACGACGAAAACGTACAGTAATCGAGAAGTTGTCCGTAAGTTCCCGAAAGGCAAAGTACCGAAGCCCAGATAGCCTGCACTATCAATGCAAAACCGGGCACATCATATTTGTTAAGTACACCTGCCCTTTTGAAAAACAAACCATCCTTAGCCATTGCATAATATAATCGTGCACCTGAAAGAATAATTCCGTTGTTGCAACCGAATGTACTCACCATTATCAGTAATGCCATAATCACAATTGCTGATTGTCCGAAGATCACAGACGCTGCTCCTGTTCCTACCCTGTTTTCATTTGCGAACATAATTCCGCGTTCAGCAACAGTAATTCCATCCGGCACACCGGCAACCGGCAACAGCATCATGTAAGTTACATTAGCCAATACATAGAGAATCGAGACTATGAGTGTACCGAAAAAAAGACTCATCGGAAGATTTCTTTGAGGGTTTTTTACTTCTCCTGCCATGTAGGTGATGTTATTCCACGAATCGAGTGAGAATAATGAACCGACCATTGCAGCCCCGATGGCTCCCCACAAAACTACTCCCGAAAGAGTGTGTGTATTGACAACACCATCCACAACAGTGGTAGAATAAGGTTTCCAGAAATCAACCAGGTTTGCCTGGAATACACCTAAGTTCAATCCTACATACATACCCGCACAAATCAATCCCAATAATGCAAGCAGTTTTGCCAGCGTAAAAAATGTTTGTACCAGCTTCCCGTTACGAACACCTTTGAGATTAATAAATGTTAAAAACGAAATAAGGAAAATAGCCAGAACCTGTTTTGTGTTGATAGCGATGAATCCCAGATCTGCAATAATATTGGTCGACGAAAACCACGGGATCAGTTCGCCTGTGTATGTCGCAAAAGCAATTGCCACCGCGGCAATCACCCCGGTTTGAATCACTGTAAAGACTGTCCAACCAAATAAAAATCCCACCATGGGATTGAATGCCTCTTTCAGGTAAATGTATTGTCCTCCGGCCTGAGGCATCATCCCGGCAAGTTCACCGTAACTCAAGGCAGCAATGAGGGTAATTAATCCTGATACAATCCAAAGTATCAAAATCAGCCCGGGTGACCCCACATTTCGCGACATTTCAGAAGTTACCAAAAAAATACCGGAGCCAATCATGGAACCCGCTACCAGCATGGTAGCATCAAGCAACCCTATTTCCTTCTTTAATTCATGATGAGCACTCGCAATTTCCATAGATGAGAATTTTTCGGAAAGATATATTAATTCTTGTTTACTAATCCCAGAATCGGCTAACGATCAGCCTTTGGGGGCATCGTTGGAATAAAGAGCTAGTTAACAATGAGTTGCAAACTTCTAGAAACATGCTTTTGATGCAAAATTCGCCATAGTTTTATTTGACAAATCCATTAACAAAGCTTACTTTTGCGATCCTTTTCAAAAGGACAGTTGTAAAACCTAAAATCTTATTATGGAGTTTATTGCAAACAATTTAATTTACCTCATACCATTTATTGGTGTTGGAGGCTTGGTGATTATGCTTTTCCGTCAGGGCTGGGTTACACGCCAGGATGCCGGTGATCAGAACATGAAAGAACTGGCAGGACACATAGCAGATGGCGCTATGGCGTTCTTGAAAGCAGAGTGGAAAATTTTAAGCTACTTCGTAGTGATTGTAGGTATTTTGCTGGCTTGGTCAGGTACCATGACAGGATCTGAATTCCGCCCGATACATTCCAGCCCTATCATTGGAATCGCATTCGTAATGGGTGCGGTGTTCTCTGCTTTTGCAGGATTCGTTGGAATGCGTATCGCTACCAAAGCCAATGTAAGAACCACACAAGCTGCACGTACAAGTCTGGCACAGGCACTTAAAGTATCATTCACAGGTGGATCTGTAATGGGATTTGGTGTTGCTGGTCTTGCCATCGTTGGTTTGGGAGGGTTATTCATTGTACTTTATAAATTATTCGTTCCTGAAGGTGCGCTTGCTACCGGAATGGAAATGAAAAAAACCATTGAGGTGCTTGCAGGTTTTTCCCTGGGTGCTGAAAGTATCGCCCTCTTCGCCCGTATTGGTGGTGGTATTTACACTAAAGCTGCCGATGTGGGAGCTGACCTTGTAGGTAAAGTGGAAGCCGGTATCCCTGAGGATGATGTTAGAAACCCCGCAACTATTGCCGATAACGTAGGTGATAACGTAGGTGATGTGGCTGGTATGGGAGCCGATTTGTTCGGATCTTATGTGGCTACAATCCTTGCAACAATGGTTCTTGGTCAGGAGATTTCATCAGTCGATAAATTCGGCGGTATGGCTCCAATCCTGCTTCCAATGTTTATTGCAGGTTTGGGACTTATATTTTCAATTGTCGCTGCTCAGTTTGTGAAAATCAAAAATGAAACTGACAGTGTTCAGAACGCACTCAACATCGGTAACTGGTTATCGATCATCCTTACTGCCATTGCATCTTATTTCGCAGTAATGTGGATGTTACCTGAGAACATGAATATCCGTGGATTTGATTTTACTAACATGGATGTTTTCATTTCCATTATAATCGGACTTGTGGTAGGAACTCTGATGAGCATCATCACTGAGTATTATACCGCTATGGGTAAACGCCCTGTGAATTCAATTGTACAACAATCATCAACCGGACATGCTACCAACATTATTGGTGGTTTATCTGTGGGGATGGAATCTACTGCAATACCAATCCTTGTGCTTGCTGCAGGTATTTACGGATCGTATCACATGGCCGGATTTTACGGAGTGGCAATCGCCGCTGCCGGTATGATGGCAACTACTGCAATGCAGTTGGCTATCGATGCTTTCGGTCCTATCGCTGATAACGCTGGTGGTATTGCTGAGATGAGCGGATTGCCTAAAGAAGTACGTCAGCGTACTGATATTCTCGATGCAGTTGGTAACACTACTGCTGCAACAGGTAAAGGATTTGCTATTGCTTCAGCAGCACTTACTTCACTGGCTTTGTTTGCTGCCTTTGCAGGGATATCGGGAATTACAAAAATTGATATTTACAAAGCAGACGTGCTTGCTGCATTGTTTGTAGGTGGAATGATTCCATTTATTTTTTCTTCATTATGTATTTCTGCAGTAGGCCGTGCCGCTATGGCGATGGTGAATGAAGTACGCCGTCAGTTCCGCGAAATACCAGGAATCATGGAATACAAAGCAACTCCTGAATATGAAAAGTGTGTTGCTATTTCAACAAATGCTTCTATTCGCGAAATGATGCTGCCTGGTGCTATTGCATTATCAGCTCCTGTGATTGTTGGTTTCTCATTCGGCCCTGAAGTATTAGGCGGTCTTATGGCTGGCGTAACTGTTTCAGGTGTGTTGATGGGAATTTTCCAGTCTAACGCCGGTGGTGCCTGGGATAACGCAAAGAAATCGTTTGAAAAAGGTGTGCTAATCAACGGCAAAATGGAATACAAAGGATCCGGCTCTCACCAGGCTTCAGTTACCGGTGATACAGTTGGTGATCCGTTCAAAGATACTTCAGGTCCTTCTATGAATATCCTGATCAAATTGATCTCGATCGTGTCTTTGATTATCGCTCCGCATATTGCAATAGAACAAAGGCCGGAGACTGCGGTTCCTGCACCTACTTCACACACTATTCAGGTGGAGGAAACGCCGGCTGTTATTAGTGCAGTTGGTCATTAGTCAAAGGTCATAGGTCATTTAAAATTTAGCATTTAGCATTTCAAAAAAGAGCGCATTTCGAATGAAATGCGCTCTTTTTTTGCCTGACATTTTTTTATGTGATTTTCAAGGCACCTCAAGTTTACGCAGATGCACTGGTAATTTTTATTTTGCAATGCCGGTTTGTTTTTTTACCTTTAAATATCAACTAACCACAAAAAATCAAGATGAAAAAACGTGCCTGTTTTGTTGTACTCCTATTGCTTTTATGTAGATATGGTTTTACACAGCCATTGTCAGTTAGTTTATATAGCCCACTGAGTGAAGTTGATTGTGATTGCCCTGTCGGGTATACCGGGATTACTGCAACCGCATCCGGTGGAACCGCGCCCTATACTTTCCTTTGGTCAAACGGGGCAGTAACACAGGCGTTGAATTATCTTCTTCCAGGGGTTTATACTGTTACGGTTACAGATGCTATTTTAGCTACGGTTACGGATTCGTACACCATCACAAGTTCTCCCACATTTTGGCCTAATATGACTTTTGTTGCTCCAACTCCCGGAATGTGCAATGGAACAATATTTTTTAATGCCTTTTGTCAATCTACCCAGGTGAATGCACCTGATTACCCTTACTTCGACGGGTACAATCATGCCCGGATTATTTGTCAAACCGGTCCCCCTGTTTCACACAATGTTTCAACAATCCCTTCAGGTTGTTTGTCTGATTCACTTCTGGACGGGCTTACTATTGATCCTGCCATACATTATACCGGACCATGCACAGTTACTAACATATCCATACCAGGACAGGTTCCATGTTCCAACACAAAATTCAGGATTCATAATCAACATCCACTTGATCTGACCGGACTACCTCAATTACCAATGTTAAATGTTTGCTGTGATCCATTTTTTGGTGCCCAACAGGCTAAGCTGTTCGATTTACAGAACAACCTGCTTGGAACTACCTCCGCGATAGGATATATGCAGAATTTTACATCTCAAGATTTTGATTTCGGTCTGACTCTTTCCGGTGCTGTTATTTTTGAATATCAAGAAGGAATGATAGGTATGGATACAATTGGTATCTATCTCAGAGATACGTTTTATCTCTTAAATGAAGATTGCGGATTGTTCAACGGTATAGTATTTTACGACAGCAATAATGATTGCGTGTATCAGGGAGGATCTGATTTATTACTTCCGGATGTTTCATTGATCCTTCAGCCTGGCAACGTAATGCTTTTAACAAACGATAACGGGGAGTACTCTGCTTACCTCCCATTTGGAAGTTACTCCGTAAGCCAGTCGAATTTTTATGGATTAGATCAGAAATGTCCTCAGTCACCTTTCAGTTTTTTGCTTGATTCCATCAACAATACCTTCACTCAGGAAATCGCTGATACAGTGATATCAGGTGTAAATTGTGACTTAGATGTAAATGTTGTCAGTTTTTCTGCTGCACGTCCGGGTTTTAATTGTGTTATTGATTTACGAATGACAAATACGAATGTAGTTCCTTCAACCAGTTCCTTGTTAACATATACGTTTGATCCAAACCTGCAATTTATTTCAGCAACTAATGGTGGTTTAGCAAATGGCAATCAGGTAACATGGAACCAGCCGCCTATAACTGGTCTTGCTTATTACGATGTCAGCGTAACTTTTTTAGTTCCAGTAGGTACTCCGTTAGGCACCATTTTGACTTCGACTGCAGAGGTAACTTTGTTACCGTGTGATACCAACCTTTCAAATAATACACTTACACACACCCGGGTAGTAACAGGTTCATATGATCCCAACCTGATATCTGTTTCTCCAGTTGGAGTTGGAGCTTTGCATGTCTTACCTCCCGATTACCGACTCAATTACTTTATTGAATTTGAAAACACAGGCACCGATACTGCTTTCACAGTAGTCCTGATTGATACACTCCCTGGCACACTTGATCCGCTGTCGATTCAGGTGATGCAGGCAACGCATCCTTACTTTGTTGAAGTAACCAACGACAGCATTCTCCGGTTCACATTCGAAAATATCATGCTCCCTGATTCCGGCACTAATTCTATAGCAAGCAAGGGACACATTTCTTTCGGTATCGATCAGGATCCGGGATTGATTGATGGAACTGTAATTACAAATAAGGCAGAAATTTATTTTGACTTTAATCTTCCGGTTGCAACCAATACTGTATTTAATACTATCAAAAATGGACCGGTAACAATTTGCCAGGATGTTAACTTAAATTTAGATTCGGCAGGAACTGCTATAATACAATCGTCAATTATCGATGCAGGCTCCTACGATTTTTATGGAATCCAGAATACATCGTTGTCACAAACAACTTTCGACTGCAGTCAAACAGGTCCAAACACAATTACTTTTTATGCAACAAGCCTGAACGGACTTACTGATAGTTGCCAATCAATCGTAACAGTGATTGACGATATATTGCCTTTAGCTTTTTGTCATGATACGATCCTATTAATTGACTCTTCTTGTTTTGTATCTGTGATGCCAGCTGAAATTGATAACGGCTCATCCGACAATTGCGCCTTACTCAACTTTTCCCTTTCACAATCATCGTTCACATGTGCAAATATTGGTCTGAACCAGGTTACGTTCACAGTAACAGATGCGTCTGGAAATTCATCGCAATGCAACTCATTAATAACTGTGATTGATGTGACAGGTATTCATGAATTTACTACTTCTGCTGAGCAACTCCATCTCGCTCCCAATCCATCTTCAGGGTTGTTAAATTTACCTCTCAATGCACTGAATGGAATATTAGAAATCACGGAACTAACCGGGAAAGTTGTTTTTAAGAGTAAGCATCTCAATACTCCACAATTAGACTTGACACATCTTACCCCAGGTTGTTATTTGGTTCAATTAAAGAAGGACCAGGTTGTTTACCGTGCGTTGTGGACGAAGTATTGAAACTGGGCTACGAAGGGAAATCCTTTTCGAAAAAATGGTGGTTGATAAATGCCATTATTCTTCTGCCCTGGCATAAAGGGAGTAGATTCATTTTTACAATGCTTTTTCCTATTATTGAATTTTTTGTCTATTTTTAGCTTGACATATATTTTTCTTACTCAAAAATTTCAAAATGAAAATTAAAATTATCTTTTTTTATATTCTGTGTTGCCTTTCTTTTAAAGTAAATTCTCAATCTGTTTTGTTAGCCCCTGCAATTTTAGGAGGCAATGAATTTGGCACAATAATGCATTATACAACAGGAGATACTGGTGTTGGGAAAATATTTAATATTCCCGGTAATCCAGGATTAGGTTTATCGAGTTTGACCCGGGTTGGCAATGATTATTATGGTGTTTGTGATATAGGTGGAATTCATGCTTCAGGAATTTTATTCCGGTTTAATCCACAGTCCAATACCTATACCATACTGTATAATTTTCATTATTATGACGGATATCAACCAAGTAGTGGAAAACTTTTATTAGCGTCAAATGGAAAATTGTATGGCACAACTTTGGGTGGAATTACAGGTGGAGTTATTTTTGAGTTTGATGTAACAACAAATGTCTATACCAAACTTTTTGATTTTACTAATATGGTAAATGGCGGTTCGGCATCAGGGTTTTTAATTGAAGGTTCAAATTTAAAATTGTATGGAACCACGGAAAGTGGCGGAGCAAACAACAGAGGTGTACTTTTTGAATATGACATATTAAATGATACATTTTTAAAACTTTTGGATTTTGATGTTCCTATTGGAAGCATTCCTACAGGTGCATTATTTCACACTCCTAACGGAAGCCTGATAGGTATGACTTATGCCGGTGGTGTTTATAACAGAGGTGTTATTTTTGAATATGAATTAAACACCGGAATTTATCATCAACGATATAATTTTGATGACATAGATGGATGCTCCCCTCGCAGTGCGCTTGTACCTGCAGGAGCTACAAATTTATTTTCTGTTACATCAGCAGGTGGAGTTAATGGAGATGGGGTGTTATTTGAATACGATTACGTGAATTTTACTTATGTTAAAAAAATTGACTTTTCTTCTGCATCTGGAAAGGAACCACTTAATAGTCTCACAAGACATTCAAATGGTAAATATTACGGTGTAACAAAATCAGGAGGTATAAATAATTTGGGAGTTGTTTATGAATACAATCCGGTAAATAATAGTTATACTAAAAAAGTTGACCTTTCATCATCGCGTGGTGGGAATCCGAATTGTCAGTTAGTTGAAGGATTACACGGCAAATTGTATGGAACTACTGATATCGG
>Ga0190274_10001352_pt1 | contig 14358 bp, 15 predicted proteins | sample Popmic531T_FD_133002 | JGI IMG/M metagenome (GOLD analysis project Ga0190274, IMG submission 133002) | Populus adjacent soil microbial communities from riparian zone of Yellowstone River, Montana, USA - 531 T | ecosystem: Environmental > Terrestrial > Soil > Riparian zone | place: USA: Montana...
CGGTTCTGAACAGAGCAGTACTGAACAGAGCGGTACTGAACAGAGCGGTACTGAACCGAGCTAGGCGGCCAGCGCCCTGACGGTAAAGATACCCAGCACGGTCATCAGGATCGAACCGACCAAGTGGCTGCAGATGAGCAGCGTAGCCCAGGCGTACTGGGCTCGCATCAGCAGGCCGACTGCTTCAGCGGAAAAACTGGAAAACGTCGTCAGGCCACCCAGGAAGCCGGTGATCACGAACAGCCGCATTTCGAGCGGGATGCTGCCTTGCTGCCCGAAATATTCGACGGCAATGCCGATCAGGAAGCCGCCGACCAGGTTGGCCGCCAGGGTACCCAGCGGCAGGCTGGGCAATACCGTATTGAAAAGCACGCCGAGCCACCAGCGCAGCCACGCACCGAGAGCCGCGCCCACACCGACTGCCACAAATCCTGAAGCCCCCATTACCACCCACCTCACCCCGGCCCTCTCCCCCCTGAGGGCGGAGAGGGAGCTGATGTTCATCGAGTGTGGCAAGTGTAATCAATATTCGCGCCGTGGCAGAACTAGCGTCGCGACAATCAAAATTTCAGTATTGGCTCCGCACGGCCCCGGAGCTGACCACCCCTAAAAGTATTTCCCAGCTCCCTCTCCGCCCACTGGGGGGAGAGGGTTGGGGTGAGGTGGGTCAGTTCGACGGGTACTCGTAGCTGCTTGCCACCTGCCGGGAGGACATCTTCAGGGCGAGCATTTCCTTCTCGCGGGCATCGATCAGTGCTTCGGCTTCATTGGCAGGGAAATTGCCGGCTTCGACGCTCTGCATGAGTGCGATCGCGAAGGCGAAATGGGCGGCGCTGTCCCCGTCGCGGCCATAGGTCTTCCAGAACTGGTCGCGCAGTTTTTGCAGTCCCTCGACCGCCGTGATGGTTCCCGCGTCGCGCTGCTGGCGCACTTCGGAACGGTAGGCTTCGAATTCCTGGTCCGGCGTGGTGCGGGTCATGCCCGCACATGCCGTCAATGCCAGCGACAAGACAACCAACATCAATTTCTTCATTTCATTTCTCCTCTGGATTACACGTTTCACCATCATTGCCCTGCGGAATGGGATGCGAGAATTGCCGCATCGCCCTCGAACTTCGGTTTGGGAACGCCGTGCCGGCGCAACAGGCTGAACACGACGGGAACGAAGAACAACGTCGCCACGGTTGCCAGGATCAGGCCGCCGATGACCGCACGACCCAGCGGCGCGTTCTGTTCGCCGCCTTCGCCGATGCCGCTCGCCATCGGCGCCATGCCGATGACCATTGCAGCAGCCGTCATCAGCACCGGGCGCAGGCGCGTGGAGCCGGCCTCGAGCGCGGCCTCGATCGGGTTCTTGCCTTCGCGCAGCATTTCATTGGCGAATGACACCATCAGAATACTGTTCGCCGTGGCCACGCCGACGCTCATGATCGCGCCCATCAGGGACGGCACGCTGAAACTGGTGCCCGTCAGGAACAGCATCCAGATGATCCCGCAGAAGGCACCCGGCAGCGCCGTGATGATGATGAACGGGTCGGTCCACGACTGGAAATTGATGACCATGATGAAATAGACGAGCAGGACGGCGGCGATGAGGCCAACGCCCATGCGGGTGAACGCGTCGTACATGCTTTCCGCCTGCCCGGCTATCTCGATGCGCGTGTTGTTTTTCTGCTCGCGCGCCTTCGGGATGAACTCGTCGACGATCTTGCGCACGTCCGAGGCGACGGCGCCGAGATCCCTGCCTTGCACGTTCGCATACACGTCGAAGGCGAGTTCCGTGTTGACGTGGTTGATGATCGAAGGCAATTCGACGTGCTTGACCGTCGCCACGTTGCCCAGCGTCTGGGTCGGGGACTGCCCTTTGCCCGACAGCGGAATGTTCAGGATCTGCTCGACGGAATTCAGCGCGGTTTCGTGCGGTTGCACCACCACGACCTGGTACGGACGCCCGGTCTTCGGGTCATTCCAGTAGTTGGGCGTCACCACCACGCTGGAGGACGAGGCGATCAGGAAGTTTTCCGCGATCTCGCGCTGGGTCACGCCGAACTGCGCCGCGCGCGTGCGATCCACTTCGACCCTGAGCCCGGGCTGGTTCATGACCTGGTGGACATGGACATCCACCGCACCCGGAACACGCTTCATGCGTGCCTCGATTTCCTTGGCCAGACGGAAGTTCTTGTAATCGCCGCCGATGATCTTGACGTCGATCGGCGCCGGCAATCCGAAATTCAGGATCTGGTTCATCATGTCGCCGGGCTGGAAGTAGAAAGTGCAATCGGGAAATTTCTCCGGCAGCACCTGGCGCAACCTGCGTATGTACTCCTTGGTCGCGACCTTGTGCTCCGATTTCAGGGCGACCAGGATTTCCCCGTCTCCCGAGGACAGCGTCACGTTGTCGCTGTATGCCAGGTTCGTCGACGGCGGAATGCCGATGTTGTCGATGACGACGTCGAGGTCCGCAGGATCGATGGTGCGGCGGATCTCGTCCTGCACCCTGGAGAAAATCACACCGGTGTCGTCGATCCGCGTACCCGCCGGCGCATTGACGTGCAACCGGATCTGCCCGGCATCGACCACGGGGAAGAATTCCCAGCCGATGAACAAGACCGCGCCCGCCGACCCCACGACCATGACCAAGAACAAGGCGAACACGGTGAGCCGGCTGGTCAGCGACCAGCGCAGCGCCGCTAGATAACTGCTGCGCAGGCGTTCGAAATTCCGCTCGACTACGGTATGCATGCGCGCCATCAGGCCGCGGCCGTCGCCGTGCTCGTCTTCGAGCAGCAGGTACCTCGACATGACGGGCACCAGTGTCCGCGAGATCGCATACGACGCGAGGATCGAGAACACCACCGCCAACGCCATTGGCGTGAACAGGTATTTGGCCGCCCCCGTCAGCAGCAGGACCGGCAGGAACACGATGCAGATACACAGCATCGAGATCAACGCCGGCACCACGATCTGCTGTGAACCGTCGAGGATGGAGCGCGTGATGCCTTTTCCCATCGCCATATGGCGGTGGATGTTCTCGATCGTGACCGTCGCGTCGTCCACCAGGATACCGACCGCCAGGGCGAGACCGCCCAGGGTCATGAGATTCAGTGAGTACCCCATCACCGAAAGCATGATGATGGAAAACATGATCGCCAGTGGGATGGACGTGACCACGACGAGGGTCGAACGCCAGCTGCCGAGGAACAGCAGGATCAGCAGGCCGGTGAGCGCCGCGGCCATCAGGCCTTCGACCACGACGGCATGCATCGCATTGGCCACGAACACGGACTGGTCGAACAGGAACGACAGCTTCAGGCCTTCCGGCAAGGTCACGTTGGACAGGCGCTCGCGCACGGCGCGAATGATGTCGAGCGTGGACGCGCCACCGCTCTTGAGGACCGTGATGAGCGCCGACTTGCGGCCGTCATGGCGCACCAGGCTGGTCTGTTCGTTATAGCCGTCACGGACGTCCGCGACGTCGTTGATGTAAACCATGACGCCGTTGACGTTCCTGATCGGCAGGAAGCCGAGTTCGGAGATTTTTTCGGGGCTGTTGTTGATGCTGAGGATGTAGTCGCGTTCGCCGATCTGGGTCATCCCGGTCGGCAGGTTGACGTTCTGGCGGTTCAGCGCGTCATTGATGTCTTTGACTGTGATGCCCTTGGCGTGCATGCGCACCGGATCGGCATCGATCATCACCAGGCGCGGACGTCCACCGTACGGGAGCGGCACCGTGGCGCCGGGCACTGGAACGACTTCGTTGCGGACCAGCCAGAGCCCCTGGTCGTACAACTGCTGCTCGCTCATCGAATCGCTGCCCAGCGCGATCTGCAGGATTGGCACGCTGGAAGCGTCGTACTGGACGATCTGGGGCGGCTGCGTGCCCGGCGGCATGCGCCGGATGATGGTCTGCGAAGTGGCGGTAATCTGGCTGACCGCCTGGTCAATCCGCACCGACGGCTGGAAATAGATGCGAATGACGTTCTTGCTGTTGATCGTGTGGGATTCAATGCGACGGATGTTGCTCACCGTCGTATTGACCTGCTGCTCGGAGAAGATAGTGATCTGCTTCTCGAAGGCGTCCGCCGTAATCCCCTGGTATTGCCAGATCAGGGTGACGATCGGCTCGGCGATTTCCGGGAAGATGTCCTTCGGCATGCGCAGGATGGACACGATGCCGAGAATGATGACGAGCATCGCCATCACCACGAAGGTATAGGGCCGGCTCAGCGCCAGCCTGACGATCCACACTTGTTACTTCCCCCTTTAATGTTGCATTGACGTTTCAATAATGCTACAAGGTTATTGCTGCAAGTTACAAGAAAAACCGTTAATAATCATATATTTCACCGTGAAACTTGTATTTCAATCTGAAATATTGTGCGGCGCAGAAAAGCGACCGCGGACCTTAGGGAAGAATGAAATGAGCACGCAACCGAGGAAGGTTTATGCACGCCGCAACACGCGCGATTCAATGCGGGGGCGAGCCTCCGGAATCGCCCTTGTTGTCGGCCTGGTTGTTGTTTTAGCGGGACTTTTCGCGATCGGGCTGTGGCCGAAGTGGAATACCCTCAAGGTCGCGCAGGCCGAAGCGGGAAAAGACGATTTGCCGGCGGTCTCCTATGTCCACGCCAAACGCGGCGCCTCGAAGGCCGACATCACCCTGCCCGCCACCCTGTACGCCATGCAGGAGGCAACGATCTATGCGCGCACCAATGGCTACCTGAAACGCTGGCTGGTGGACATCGGCGACCCGGTCAAGGCAGGCCAGGTGCTCGCGGAAATCGAAGCGCCCGAAGTCGATCGGGAACTCGACCAGGCCCTTGCCTCGCGAGCCCAGGTCAAAGCCAACCTCAACCTCGCCAAGGTCACGGCCGACCGTTATGCGGCCCTGCTGAAGGAAGAAGCGGTTTCGCCCCAGGAGGTCGATGAGAAACAGGGCGTGTACGATGCGCGCATCGCGGACTATGCCGCCGCCGAAGCAAACCTGCACAGGCTGGAACAGATGAAATCATTCCAGCGCGTCGTGGCCCCGTTTGCCGGCACCATCACGGCGCGTAACGTGGACATCGGCTCCCTGATCCAGGCAGGAAGTGCATCGTCTTCCGGCTGGCTCTTCAAGCTGTCGCAGACGGAAACCATCCGCGTGCATGCGGCCGTGCCCCAGAGCAGCATGCGTCTGGTGAAGCCCGGCATGACGGTGGATCTGGTCGTGCCCGAACTGGGCGATCGCGCATTTGCCGCCAAGGTGATGCGCAATGCCGGCGCCTTCGATGCGGCGACCCGCACCATGATCGTGGAAATGCATGTGCCCAATGCCGGCGGACCCTTGCTGCCCGGTATGTATGCACAGGCGCGCCTGAGCCTGGTCAATGCGGAGCCCAACCTGCAGGTTCCGATCAATGCGCTGATGGTCGGTGGTGAAGGTACCCGCGTGGCAACCGTCGATACCAATGGCGTCATCCAGATCAAGCCGGTCAAGATCGGCCGCGACCTGGGCAAGGAAGTCGAGATCATCGCCGGCCTCACGGAGAACGAACGCGTCGTCAACAATCCGCGTGACAGCCTTGCCAATGGCGTGAAGGTGCGCGCAACGGAAATGCAGGCGCACGGCGACAAGAAGGATGCGCCCAAAGCCGTCCCCGCGCCGTCGACCGACAAACCGAAGACCTGAGCGGCCACTCATGAGAATCCCCTACTTGCTGCTCGCAAGCGCAGTGCTTGCAAGCGGCTGCATGAAGGCCGGAAACGATTACGTCCGGCCATCGGCAACGCCGCCCGTGGCCTTTGTCGAGCCGGGCCCCTGGAAAGAAGCTGCGCCCAGCGACGCCATCGCCCGCAGCAACTGGTGGGAGATCTTCCAGGATCCGGTGCTGAACCGGCTCGAGGAGGACGCGAAGACGGCCAGCCCCCGCCTGCAGGCGGCCGTCGCACGAGTGGATCAGGCTCGCGCGATCCTCGGTTACGCCGATGCCGGGAAAATGCCCACGCTCGAGTTCGCCCCGGATGCATCGCGTTACCGCGTGTCGGGAAACCGGCCCGACCAGCCCGAAAAAGTGCCCGGCAACCACGAATACACAACCAGCCGGTTCCGCATGCCGCTGTACGCGTCCTATGAAGTGGACCTCTGGGGCAAAGTTTCCCGCCAGCTGGAATCCGCCGGCAAGCGCATGGAAGCCAGCGTGGCCTCCTATCACACGGCGCTGCTGACTTTGCAGGGCGATGTGGCGCAAACGTATTTCCAGCTGCGCGCCGCGGACGAAGAAGTCGCACTGCTGAAAAACAGCATTGAACTGCGCGTGCGCGCCCGCGACCTTGTCGCCGCGCGCAAGCGCGGCGGCCTTGCGAGTGAACTCGATCTGGCGCGCATCGAAACGGAACTGGCGATAAACGAAGCCGACACGCTCGCTGCCGAAAAGCGCCGCATGGAACTCCAGCACGCGCTGGCCGTTCTGGTAGGCATCCTGCCCGGCCGCCTGAGCCTGGAACCCGCAGGCCTCGCCACGCTGCCGCCCGTCATCCCAAGCGGCTTGCCGGCGGACTTGCTCGAGCGCCGGCCCGATGTTGCCGAAGCGGAACGCCTGCTCGCCGCCCGCAACGCCGAAATCGGTGTCGCACAAGCAGCCTGGTTTCCCGCCATCCGCCTGACAGGCGGCATCGGGTTCGAAAGCGCCGAACTGTCCGATGTCCTGGACCAGCAGAGCCAGATCTGGTCACTCGGCGTCTCGCTGGTCCAGCCAATATTCGATGGCGGCCGCCTGAGCGCTAATGAAGATCGCGCGCGTGCGCTTTATGCCGAGAACCTCGCGGTCTATCGCGAGCGCCTGCTGGTAGCCTTCAAGGAAGTCGAGACGTCGCTTGCCGCCCTGCGCATCCTCGACCAGCAGCACGAAAGCCAGCTGCGGGCTGTCAACTCCGCCACGCGCGCGGAGCAGCTGGCGACGTCCCGCTACAAGACCGGTTTGACGAACGTCCTCGAACTGATCGATGCGCAACGCACCCGTCTGCTCGTCGAACGCGTGCGCCTGCAAGTCCGGCAGCAGCAACTGCTGGCGAGCGTCACATTGATTCGCGCGCTGGGCGGCGGCTGGGAAGATCGCAAGTACGAAGCCGAGGCGGCGCCGGCTTCACGTCAGCCGGGCACCTGAGAAGCCCCACTCCAGGAAAAAGGCTGGCCATCCGGCCAGCCTTCTCAAGATGCTTCGGTCCGGACCGCCGTATTCAGGGCTTCCCGAATCCGTACTTCTGCAGGATCTTCTGTGCCGGTTCCTGGTCGACGAAGGCGATGAAATCGCGGGCGCCGTTCTCGTTTCCATTGCCCTTGACCGCTGAGATCGGGTACAGGATAGGTGCGGCGAGCGGCTGCTCGAAGGAGATCTTCACCCGGTTCGGCATGAGCAACGCATCGGTCACGTAAACGAACCCGGCATCCACTTCCCCCCGCGCCGTGTAGTCGAGGCTCTGGCGTACGTTGGTGGTACTGATGTACTTGTCCCTGAGCGTATCCCAAAGGCCGGCTACCTCGAGCGCCTGCTTTGAATAACGTCCCACCGGCACGGATTCTGGATTCGACAACGCAATCCTTTTCACCTCCGCCGCCTTCAGCCCGTCGAGCGCCTTCAGGTCGAGTTGCGAATTGGCCGGAACAATGACCACCAGCTTGTTGCTGACGAAGTTCCGGCGCGTTCCGCGGACGATGATGTTCTGCTTCACGGCCTTGTCCATGGTCTCCTGGTCAGCGGAGGCAAAGACATCCACCGGCGCGCCGCGGCTCAGTTGCTGCAGCAGTTGGCCGGAGCCGGCGAAATTGAACAGCACCCTGGTGCCGGGTTTCGCCTTCTCGTACTCCTTGCCGATGTCGGTGAAGGCATTGGTCAGGCTTGCGGCGGCCGAAACGACAAGGTCCGCCGCCATTGTGGCGCCGATAGTGCAAAGGCTGGCTGCCGCGATCAGGGATAGAAACAGTTTTTTCATGGTTTTTCCTCGGGCTTCGGCGCTCATCAGAAATCGACCTGGACGCGCATCATCACGGCGTCCTCGCGGTCCATGGTCTGGCCATTGGCGACGACCGGCGTGTCGAATTCAGTGCGCACATAGTCGAGCAAGGCCCGCGTATAGACGTTGTGGATCCACTTCAGCTGCGCGGTGTAGGCGGCAGCCTTGTTTGTTGAAGTGCTGACGACTGGGGTCACCGTGGCCGATCCTCTTGCAAGCTGGCCGGTGCTCACGCCATTGGTGGTCTTGAAATCGGACGCATCGAAAAAGCTGTAACGCAGGCCGACTTCCCATGCCCCCCAACCGTCGCCCTCGCCCCAGCCGAACCTGTTGCGCGGCTTGATTTTCTGCGGAATCGAATCCCGGTAGGCATCCGAATAGTTCTCGCCCGTGATCAGCCACATGGCGGAGAGGTAGCCAGCCTTGATCTGGGGTGAGAATTCCTCGACAGGCCCCGGCGCGTAACGAGTGCCGGAGTATTCGGCCAGCCAGTACTCGCCCTGCAACTTCATGGAACGATACGCCAGCAGCATTTCGGCCGCGGCAATGCTCCGGTCGATGTTGCTCACGCTGCGGCCGGCCGCGTTGAACGGCGCGGCGGTAAAGAACGTGGTTCCGCGAGCTTCGGTGCGCGCCGAGGGTGCCGAGAACGGACTGGTGGAGCTGTTTGCCTGTTCACCCCATTTGTAACCCGCACCGATGTGGATGATCGAATCGTCAATGGAGAGGATCCTGGCGAAATCCAGCACGCCGCGCAGGGTGACGTCCTTACTGTCGGAGTTGGCCTCCTGGGCGTTGCCCTGCTTTTCCTCCAGGTTCTGGCCGGTGCCGTTCGAGACCATCGCAGCATAGTAGAAGCCGTTCAGTGGCGAGCCGGAGAGCATGATCCCGCGGTCGTAGTTGATGCCGTTGCCGTCGAGGATGTTCTGCTGCAACCCGCGCTCCATGTAATCGCTCTGCAAGTCGAGCAGCGTCTGCTCCAGTCCGATCTGTGGCTTGAACTGGCCGAGGCGGATCTTTGCCGCCTTCCACCAGTTGATGTCGATGTAGGCCAGCGTCGCGCGCATCTGTTGTTGCGTCGTGCCGGAGGCATCTCCCGACGCGAAGTCGCCTTCCACGTAGACCGTGTAGTCCTTGTATAGCTGCACACCGGCACCCAGACGGATGCGGCGCATGCTGAACGTGTCCGCAAGTACGTTGTCTTGCTCGTAATGGCGGTAGTCGAGCTGCGCGCGGCCGCTCACACGGACCGCCCAGTCACCCCGCGGATCCTCGAAGATCACGCCTTCGTTGAAGCGCGCCTGTACGCCCTGCTGCTCGATGCGTTGCTCGGTCTGCGCCGCCTTTTCCCTGGTGTCCTGCACCTGCCCCTTTACATCCTCGAGTTCGCGGGTGAGTTTGCGGATGCCTTCTTCGAGCTGGCGGATCTTCTCGTCCGAGTCGCTTTGCGCCCACCCTGCTCCGGGCGTTGCGAAAGCCGCCGCCACCAGGAAAGGCAGCCCCTTGCAGGCCCGCTTGAATGTCGTGTTCACTCATGTCCCCTTTTTCGTAATATCCAAACATATATAACGTTGAACAAAAAAAGACTGCCTATTTGACTGCGCGAATCGGCGGCCGCGCCGGCGGCACTTTGTCCGGCGATTCTGCCGTCAGCAGCGCATGGATGGTGCGGTCGTTCACGCGGCCCTGCTCGTCGCGGTAGGGAGCCCCCTTGAGATCCACCGTCTGCCCGACCTTGCCGTGATCGAGCACCACCAGGGATTCGGCGAGCAAGGCGACATCATCCGGGTCGTGGGTGATGACCAGCATGGGCACGTTGAACAGGGAACGCGTCTTCAGCAATTCTTCGCGCATCCTTTCACGCAACAGCGGATCGAGCGCGGCGAACGGTTCATCGAGCAGCAGCACTTCGGGATGCTGGATGAGCGCGCGTGCCAGTGCCACGCGCTGACGCTGGCCGCCGGACAACTCCCAGGGATAAGCGCGGCCCAGTCCGCGCAATTCGAACAATTCGAGCAACTCATCCACCCGCCTCATGACTTCCGGTGGCAGCCGTCGCTGCCACCACTGCTTCAGGCCGAAGCCGATGTTGTCGACCACGGTCAGGTGCGGGAACAGCGCATAGTCCTGGAAAAGATAGGCCACGGAGCGTTCCCGCGCCGGCACGTTGATGCCCAATGACGAGTCGAAGAGAACTTTTCCGGCAACTGCGATCCGTCCACTGTCCGGCGTTTCCAGCCCGGCAATTGCGCGCAGCGTGATGCTCTTGCCAGCCCCTGATGGACCGAACACGACATTCTTGTCGTCTTCACAGGTGAACTGCACGTCCAGCGAAAACTCCCGCTTGTTCGAGCGCAGTGTCTTGCGGATGTCGACCTCGATGCGCATCGTCGTCAGGCCACTCTGACAGGCCGGAGCAGGCGACCTGAGGCCAGCAGGATGGCGATGCAGACTACCGACGTCACGATCACCAGGAAATTGGCGACGTCGTCCTTGCCCGCCTGCACGGCTTCGTATACGGCTATGGAAAGTGTCTGGGTGCGGCCCGGCAGGCTGCCGGCGACCATGAGTGTTGCGCCGAATTCGCCCATAGCCCGCGCGAAGGCAAGCATGGCCCCGGCGAGGATGCCGCGCCAGGCAAGTGGCAGCGTTACCTGCAGGAACACAGAGAATTCAGACTTTCCCAGCACCCTCGCTGCCTGCTCGAACTGCCGTTCGACGCCCTCGAGCGCCGCGCGCGCACCCTTGTAAACCAGTGGCAGCGCCACGACCGCTGCAGCGATCACAGCGCCCTGCCACGTGAAAATCAGGGTAATGCCGAAATTGGCTTCGAGCCAGCCACCGATGGGACCGCGTCGCCCCACCAGCACCAGCAGGTAATACCCGAGGACGGTGGGCGGCATCACCATCGGCAGGGTCATCATCGCATCCAGCACTTCCCGTCCGGGAAAGCGTAACCGGACCAGGGCATAGGCGATCAGCACGCCCGCCACGGTGGCCAGCAATGTCGCCCACGCCGCGACCTTGAGGGTCAGCATCAGGGGCACCAGTACTTCCTGGGATGAAATCAAGTGAGATGTCTCTGCAAGGAACCGATATATACGCTTCTATATAGCGCCTGAGGTTATCGGCAATACACGGCCCAGTCAAGAATTCAACCTGGCCCGACTTTGAGAACCTGCCGCCGGAAACAAGGAAAAATTGAGCGGTGTCCGGGGAGGACACCGCTCCAAGCTCGAAGGTGGAAACCAGCGCAGACCGGGCTCGTTAATCCGGTGTCCACGAGTATTCCGCCGTCGCTATATTCTTATAAATATAGCGCTACAGTCAAGTCCTTCAGGAACGTTACCGAAGGTTGAATCACTCAGGGGAATCGAAAAACCGGCCGCGCGCAGTTAGGATTCGCGGTATTACGGGCGGTGCGGCCGGGGATCAGGCCTTGCGGTTGGCCATCAGGCCTGCGAAATCCTCGAGTTCCCGCGCCACACTGGCCATGGCCTTGGTTTCCATCCGCTCGTAGCGGTCGAGGATATCCTTGCCAAATTCGGTTATTCGCGCCCCGCCGCCATGGCTGCCGCCGGTCGCGGTCTCGACAAGGGGGGTATGGAAGGACTGGTTCATGGTATCGACCAGCAACCACGCCCGGCGGTAAGACATTTCCATCTGCCGCGCTGCTGCGGAAATCGAACCCGTCTCCCCGATTGCCCGCAACAGGTCGGCTTTCCCCGGCCCCATGGCGATGGCCTTGCGGAACAGGATCCGGATTTGCGGTTTCAGTTTCGAATTCTGCTTTGCTGCCTTTGCCTGGGCCATGGCGTCAGCTCCAGCGGTCCGCGGCAGCGTCATCGGTGGAGCGGGCTTCCACCCAGCGCCCGCCCTGCCCGGTCTGCTCTTTCTTCCAGAACGGCGCCTTGGTCTTGAGGTAGTCCATGAGGAATTCACAGGCCTGGAACGCTTCCCCGCGATGCGCGCTGGTCACCACCACGAGCACGATCTGGTCGGCGGGCCGTAGCGTCCCCACCCTGTGGATCACCAGGGCGTCGTAGATATCCCAGCGGGATTTCGCCTCCGCGACGATTTTCTCCAGGGCGTTCTCCGTCATCCCCGGATAGTGCTCCAGCGTCATTTCGGCGACCTGGTCGCCTTCGTTCAGGTCCCGCACTATGCCTATGAAGCTGGCCACGCCTCCCACGCGTGCATCGCCCTCACGAAGCGCGGCGATTTCCGCACCAACGTCGAAATCTTCTGCCTGCACCCGTACCGGCACGTCAGCCTCCCGTCACCGGAGGGAAAAATGCGACTTCGTCACCGGTCTTGACCGGGGTTTCGGCATCCGCCATGTCCTGGTTGACCGCGATGCGGACCGGCTTGCCGGGCGCCAATTCGCGCTCCCAGGCCTCTCCGCGCGCCCTCAACCAGGATGTAAGCGCAGCAACGCTGGCAACAGACTCGGGCAAGGCCAGTTCCTCCCGGTCGCGGCCAAATGCCTCCCGCAGGCGGGCGAAGTACAGGACTTGGATGGTGGTAATGCGGGAATCGTCTGGCTTCATGGAACGGATTATCCCCGAGTTGCCGGCGGCTTGCAGCGGCCCAGGGGCCTCGTTTCAGCGCAGGCCAAGATGTTGGAGCAGGAACTGGGCAATAGCCGGATAGTCGTGCAAGCCGAATTGCGGCAGGCGGGTGTCGAGCGCTGCGTCCGTGGCCACGGCAACGATATTTGGGTCACCCGGATACAGCAGCTCCGCGCCCAGCGCTGCACGGTGGATTTCCAGTTTCGGGATGGGTTGCAGCTTGAATCCCTCGACCAAGACCAGGTCGCAGGGGGACAGGCACGCCAGCAGTTGCGGGAGTTCCGCCTCGGGCTCCCCGCGCAGTTCGTGCATCAGGGCCCATCGGGCCCCGGAACTCACCAGGACCTCGGATGCCCCCGCCTGGCGCTGGCGAAACGAATCCTTGCCCGGCTTGTCCACGTCGAAGTCATGGTGGGCGTGCTTGATGACCGACACCCGCAACCGTTGCTGCACAAGTAACGGAATCAGGTTCTCGATCACGGTCGTCTTACCGCTGCCGGACCAGGCTGCAAAACCGAAGACTTTCACCCGGGCATGATGGACGCAGAAGGATGGAATGGAATTATAGTTGAGGACCCCTGCGTTCCCGCCCACCCCTTTCGAGAGGCAAATTATGAGAAAACTGTCCGTGATTTCACTGCTTGTTACATCCCTTGTCGCCCTCCCCGTCGCCGCGCACCACGGCTGGAGCAGTTACGACAACGACAAGCCCCTCACGTTGACCGGAAACGTGGTCGAGGCGTCCTACACCTACCCGCACGGAACCATCAAGCTGGACACCGGCGGCAAGACCTGGCTCGCGGTCCTGGCGCCGCCGTCGCGGATGTCGGCCAGGGGACTGTCCAGTGAGGACCTGAAAGCCGGCGTCCAGGCCACGGTCGAGGGATATCCGAATCGAGACGATCCCTCCGAAATGCGGGCGGAACGCATCACCATCGGGGGCAAGACCACCGAGCTGCGCTGATGTCCCCAGGCTCGCAGCTGCTCAATACGCTGGAACATGGCGGCATCGCGCAGGCGATGCGCGACTCCATGTGGCTCTACCCGGCGGTAGAAACCGTCCACATCGTGGGCTTCATCATCCTGGTGGGTTCAGTGATCATGTTCGACCTGCGCGTGCTGGGCCTGTCCAGGCGCGTGCCGGTGAGCATGCTGGCCAGACATCTGCTGCCCTGGGGCGCCTCGGCACTGATTCTCATCGTTCCAGCGGGGCTGCTGATGTTTTCCTCCGATGCCGGCAACCTTGTCGGCAATCGCGCCTTCGTGCTGAAAATGCTGCTGCTGATGCTCGCCGGCACCAACGCTGCGGCCTTCCACATGGGCGTGTTCCGCACGGTCTCGAAATGGGATCAAGGCATGGTCGCGCCGCTGGCCGCCCGCCTCCACGCTGGCGTGTCGTTGCTGCTCTGGCTCGGCATCGTCACGTGCGGGCGCATGATCGCCTACGCCTGAGATCGGAACAGCCAGCCTTTTCAAGGCTCTGCGGCGTTATTCACGTTGGAATATAATGGCCTCAATGAGTGGCTAGGCACAACCATAGAATTAGGCCGCCATCGCTCGAAAGTACGACCATGATCATGACCATGCCCAATGCTGCGCTGAAGTTGGTAGATGCCGGTTCACCCGCGCTGGTGGACACGCGCGGCCGCCCGCTGCGCGACTTGCGCATCTCGGTAACCGACCGCTGCAATTTCCGCTGCACTTACTGCATGCCGAAGGAAGTGTACGGACGCGATTTCCAGTTCCTGGAACGCTCCCAGCTGCTGAGTTTCGACGAGATCCACCGGCTGGTGAA
>Ga0190274_10001353_pt1 | contig 14358 bp, 13 predicted proteins | sample Popmic531T_FD_133002 | JGI IMG/M metagenome (GOLD analysis project Ga0190274, IMG submission 133002) | Populus adjacent soil microbial communities from riparian zone of Yellowstone River, Montana, USA - 531 T | ecosystem: Environmental > Terrestrial > Soil > Riparian zone | place: USA: Montana...
CGATGCGAAGCCCGCGCGACTTGGTCGCAAGCCCGAACATCAAGAGTGCGTCCGGCTTGTACTTTTTCAGCAGGCGCGGCAGATCGCGGTCGACTGCGTCATAGGTGGGTTTGAAAATGTGGGTGGAGACCAGTTGCTGACTCTTGCGGAATTTGCGTGCCAGCGCCTTGACCAGGGGACCGGTCGGATTTTCCGGCGCGCCGGGGAAGGGCCCGAAGCCGGTCAGCAGGATGCGAAGCGGTCTTGCGCGCGGCGCCATCACATTCCCATCGCGTTTGCGATCTCCTCGACCGCGAGCATGGGCGACAATGTTCCCGACGCCACCTGCTTCTCGATCTGCGGCAGCCGGCCTTTCAGTTCGGGATCGGAGCGAAGCTTCGCGAGCAGCCGCTCCTCCAGCATCGACCACATCCAGGCGACCTGCTGGGAGCGGCGCTTGGCGGCGAGTTCGCCGGATGCCTCAGAAGATGCGCGATAATCGCAGATGCTCTGCCAAATAGCGGCCAGACCATCGCCGGCAATGGCCGAATAGGTTACGACCGGCGGCGACCAGTTGGCGCTCGCGGGCTTCAATATATGCAGCGCCGCGCGATATTCAGCGGCCGCCGCCTTGGCGCGGGGAATATTATCGCCATCGGCTTTATTCACCGCGATCATGTCCGCAAGTTCGATCACCCCCTTCTTGATGCCCTGCAATTCGTCGCCCGCGCCCGGCAGCATCAGCACCAGAAAAAAGTCCGTCATACCGGCAACCGTTGTTTCGGATTGTCCCACGCCAACGGTCTCCACGAGAATTACGTCATAGCCCGCAGCCTCGCAAAGCAGCATGGTTTCGCGGGTTTTCGCCGCTACGCCGCCGAGCGTTCCGGAAGAGGGCGACGGGCGGATGAAAGCATTTTCGTCGGCAGACAGCAGCGCCATGCGGGTTTTGTCGCCGAGGATCGAGCCGCCGGTGCGGGTGGAGGAGGGGTCGACTGCCAGCACCGCGACCTTGTGCCCCTGCGCGGTGAGTTGGCTGCCAAGCGCATCGATGGTGGTCGACTTGCCGACGCCGGGCGAGCCGGTGATGCCGACACGGATGGCCTTTCCGGTCTGCGGCAGCAGATCCTGCACCAGGCGATGCGCCTCCTTGCGGTGGTCGGCGCGCTTGCTCTCGATCAGCGTGATGGCGCGCGCCAGCGTGGCGCGGTCGCCGGTGCGGATGGCGGCTGACAATTTCCGAATATCGAGTGGCTTCGAAGTCACAAGGTCAGGTTACCGATTCCGGGAGCGTTGGGAATGCACTTCACGGCTCACAAAGCTTGTTCTGATCGAGCAATTCACGGGATGGACCCGTTTTTTCCAGATCGCAGGCGGTCTTTGCCTCTGTCTTGGCCTCGGTCAGACGACCGTCCTGCGCCAAAAGGATCGCGAGCGCGGTATGCAGCCGAAGGGGGATTTCCGGGATCATTAGTGGCCGCCATTTGCTCTCGTCGGCAAGACCGGTGCGCAGCGCCTTCTCCGCGCCGACCTTGTCGCCCTGTTCCCATAGTGAGATCGCCCGGAAATAATGCGAGCGCGGATCGCGGGGAAATTTCTCGACCAATTCGGCCGAACGCTTGTTGGCTTCCTCGTCCGACTTCGGAAAATCCGAGGCGGGAATGAGCGAGCCGGTGAAATTCGCCAGCCGATGATTCTCCGGCAGCGGCGTAAACGCAAAGGCGAACGCAAGCAGCCCCGCGATGCCGACAGCGGTAGCGGCAGGTGCGAGACGGGGACGCACTTCGTCCTTGCGCCAGAGCCACAACATGATGAAGCCGATCGCAAGACCGGCAAAAGCGCCGCCGAAATGCGCCGCAAGATCGACCTTGCCGCCTGAAACTGAAGCGAGCGGAAGGAGCGAAGGGATCAGCATATACACCGCGGTGGTACGGAGCGCAGTGCGGTCGGCGCCGCTTGGGAAATGAAAGCTCAGAACCAACAATGCCGCGAACAATCCCATCGCTGCGCCGGAGGCGCCGACCGACACCAGATTGTCGACGTTGAAGGCTAGAGAGAACAGCGCGCCGCCGATCGCGCCGATCACGAAGATAGCGCCAAGCCACGCGCGCCCGACCAGGCCTTCCAGAATGCGGCCGGCGATATAGAGCGCTACGCAATTGAGGACGAGATGCTCGATCCCGGCATGCAGCAGCGGACCGGAGAACAACCGTGTCCATTGTCCGCCATTGAGGATAAGCGGCCGGTAAATGCCGCCAAACGCGACCAGCGTCTCGATCGAAGGTTGTAACAATCCGGATGTGGGTCCGATGCCGAAGGCGACTTCCGCAAGGAACAGCGCGCACAACACCGCTATGATGGCGGTCGTGAGATACGGAAAGCCCGGATGGATTGCGGCCGTAACAACGGGTGCCTGCAACAGGGAGAAATCCTCGCGCGGCTTCGCCATCAATTCGCGGATGAAGGGCGCGCCGGCGGAGCGTCCGCCGAAGCGCGCATCGGTCCAGAGCTGATTTTTTTCAGGATCCACGATCCATCCGGCCGGCTGCACCTTGGAGAACCAGCCGGGCTTGAACCGCGAAAGCCGCGCGCGTTGGCCCGCGTCCTCTTCGGACGGACCAACCTCCATGATCTGCACTGTGATCGGCATCTTGTTGCCGTAGACGCTGCCGGAATATTGCAGGCATTCCTTTCCGATCGCGGTGACCTGTTCCGGCGTCATGTCGAAGGTCTTGCCGGGATGCGCTTCGCGGTCGACGAGGCACGTGAGCACGACGCTGTAGCCGTCGGCATAGGAAAGCACGATGTCGCAGGCTTGCGCGAGCGGCGCGGCTTCCGCAAAGACATGCTCCGTGAAGCCCCACTTGGCGATGAACTGCCGTGCCAGATAGGTGCAGAAGGTGTGGGGCGCGTCGGGGAGAATGTCGGGGGCGGGTGGCGGTGGCGCTGCAGCGGTGTCGGTCACAATCTATTCCGGATGGCGGATGGCGGATGGCGGATGACGGCCGATGTTATCCGATTTTTCTCGGGCGTAACCTATTCCGCTGCCTTCTGGCCGTAGCCCAGCCGCTTGTTGAGCTTGCCGATCAGGTCTTCGGCCGCATCCGCGATCACCGTGCCGGGCGGGAAAATCGCTTCGGCGCCGGCGGCTTTCACCGCGTCCCAGTCCTGCGGCGGCACCACGCCGCCAACCACGATCATGATGTCGCCGCGGCCCTGCTTCTCAAGTTCTGCCTTAAGTTCAGGAACCGCGGTCAAATGTGCGGCCGCAAGTGAGGAAACGCCGACGATATGCACGTCGTTCTCCACCGCCTGACGCGCGGCCTCTGCCGAGGTCGCAAATAGCGGCCCGATATCGACGTCGAAGCCGAGATCGGCGAAGGCGGATGCGATCACCTTCTGGCCGCGGTCGTGACCGTCCTGGCCGATCTTGGCGACCAGGATACGGGGCCTGCGGCCTTCGTCGCGTTCGAATTGGGTTACGAGCTTTTGCACCCGCTCGACGGTGTCGGACATGCCGCCGACCTCCCGCTTGTAGACGCCGGAAATCGACTTGATTTCCGCGCGATGACGCCCGAACACCTTTTCGAGCGCCGATGAAATCTCGCCGACCGTGGCCTTGGCGCGCGCGGCCTCGACCGCTAGTGCGAGAAGATTGCCGCCTTGGGTCGCGCCGTTGGTCAACGCCGTCAGCGCTGACTCGACGTCGCGCGCGTTGCGTTCCTTGCGCAAGCGGCCGAGCTTGTCGAGTTGCAACGTGCGCACCGTCGAATTGTCGACTTTCAATACATCGATCTGCGCTTCCGAGGTCGGCCTGAATTTATTGACCCCGATCACCGATTGTACGCCGGCATCGATGCGGGCCTGGGTCTTGGCGGCGGCTTCCTCGATGCGCAGCTTCGGGATGCTCGCTTCGATCGCCTTCGCCATGCCGCCGAGTTCTTCGACTTCCTGGATGTGCCCCCAGGATTTCTTCGCCAGTTCGTAGGTCAGCCGCTCGACATAATAGGAGCCACCCCAGGGATCGATGATGCGCGTGGTGCCGCTTTCCTGCTGCAGCACGATCTGGGTATTGCGGGCGATACGCGCGGAGAAATCGGTCGGCAATGCCAGCGCCTCGTCGAGCGCATTGGTGTGTAGCGACTGGGTATGTCCCTGCGTCGCTGCCATCGCCTCGATCATGGTGCGCGAGACATTGTTGAACACGTCCTGCGCCGCGAGCGACCAGCCCGAGGTCTGGCAATGCGTGCGAAGCGACAGCGAGCGTGCATCCTTCGGCTCGAACTCTTTCATCAGCTTCGCCCAGATCAGGCGCGCGGCCCGCATCTTGGCGACTTCCATGAAGAAGTTCATGCCGATCGCCCAGAAGAAGGAAAGGCGCGGCGCGAATTTGTCGATTGGAATGCCTGCTGCGATTCCGGCGCGCACATATTCGACGCCGTCGGCGAGCGTATAGGCGAGTTCGAGATCCTGCGTCGCGCCGGCTTCCTGCATGTGATAGCCGGAGATCGAGATCGAATTGAATTTCGGCATGTTCTGCGAGGTGAACGAGAAGATGTCCGAAATGATCCGAAGCGAGGGCGCGGGCGGATAGATGTAGGTATTCCGAACCATGAACTCTTTGAGGATGTCGTTCTGGATGGTTCCTGCAAGTTTTTGCGGGGAAACGCCTTGTTCTTCGGCCGCGACGATGTAGAGGGCGAGAACGGGCAGAACAGCGCCGTTCATCGTCATAGAAACGGTCATCTGGTCGAGCGGAATGCCCGAGAACAGCGTCCTCATGTCGTAGATCGAGTCGATAGCAACGCCCGCCATTCCGACATCGCCCGACACGCGCGGGTGGTCCGAGTCGTAGCCGCGATGGGTGGCGAGATCGAAGGCGACCGACAATCCCTTTTGCCCGGCCGCAAGGTTGCGCCGGTAGAAGGCGTTGGAATCTTCCGCCGTGGAGAAGCCGGCATATTGCCGGATGGTCCAGGGCTGGTTGACGTACATGGTCGGGTAGGGCCCGCGCAGATAGGGCGCGATGCCGGGATAGGTGTCGAGGAAATCGAGGCCCTTCAGGTCGGCCGCGCCATAGGACGGCTTCACCGGGATGCCTTCCGGGGTCATCCAGTCGGCGGCTGCGCTGTCAGCCAGGGTAGAGGCTTTCGGCGCCTGCCAGTCCAGTGTCGCGAAATCAGGCAATCGGCTCATGGTTCTCTCGCGATGTCAGGATAGCACGATTTGTGCACCGCATCACGGCCCTTTCATCGATCGCAATATTGCCTCCCTCTTGGCGATGGCCTGCTCCAGTTTGAGCCGGCGGACGGTCTTGCGGTCGGGCTTGCTGCCGTCCGGCAAGATATCGGGAACGGTCTCGAACAGGATGACCAGAAGCCCGGTCACGATCAGCAGGGCCAGATTGAACCATTGCCGGCCAATCAGCCAGATGGCGCCGCCGCAGGCGAGGGCGGCGAGAACGGAAATCCAGAAATGTCCGAAGGCGATGTGAAGCTTGGCGCCGACAATGAAGCAGAGCAGTGCCAGCGCCGGAATCGCAATCACCGACAGCACGATGTCGCGCATGTTCATGTGCGACTGCATCGCCTGCAGCGCGCGCAATTCGCGCTCGATGCGGCGGCGCCGGCCGGGCTTGATGGAAGGGACCGACGTGTTGGTCATCGGAGTATTTCTCAAATCCGTGCAGCGAAATCGATCTTGTTAAAATCGGATCGAGCTCACCGGCGCATCTCATGAATGGCCGCAGAGTAGAATGCGCCGGAAACGAGTCCGGCTATGGCGCCGGTCAAGATCATTAATTCGTGGCCCAAGCTCTTTGATGAAGGCAGATCGAATGAAAGATAAGTTTTTGTAGGGCCGGAGAGTTCAGGCCAATGTGCGCCAACTTGAGGCCAGAGCTTCATCGCAATGATGCCGCCGATCAGACCGACAAGCGGGAGCGCAAAATAGAGAATGACCGGATGCTGCCGGCCGACGACAACGGCTATCGGCAGAAAAACAAGTGTAACAGGCGCCGCTAAAATCGCTCCGTTCCATAGCCAGCCCGATATCTGGGGCAACATAAAGAGGGCCACCAGTGAAAACGGAAATGAAATTGCAATGATAAAAAGAAAGCCAACGATTGCCGCAATTGCGGTCGCAAAAATACTTACCAGGAAAAGATAGGCGGCAGTCTTGCTGGCTCCGTCGATCCGCGGTTCTGCATGTCCTGTCATGGCCGTCGCCGCCATCTACTATCCTTCATGCATTATATCGTGAGCCGCCCTTAGCGTCGCCGGTGCGTCGCAGCCAGCGTAAACGAAAGATTTAACGCCAGCTTTCTGCAGGGTTTCCGCGTTTTCACCCGGCCGGCCGGCCAGGTAGATTTGCGCGGCGCCAGCCGAAGCCAAGGCGCGCGCGGCATCGACCGCTTGCTCGGCATAGATTTCGTCGGAGGAGCACAGGCAAGCGAGTTTCGCGCCGGATGCCTTGAAGGCCGCGGCAAGATCGCCACCTGCGAACTCGATCGCTTCGATGCCGCCGGCTTCGAAGAAATTCCGCGCAAAGGTCGCGCGCGCGATGTGATCGGCGGGCTTGCCGAGAGTGGCGAGAAACACTTTCGGCCGCGCGCCGGATTGCTTCAGCATTGCGTCGGAAGCATCGCGCAGTTTTTCGAACGGCTCGGCGAGGCGGATGCAGGGCAGCGCATTCTCAGAAAATGCTTGAGATGCTTGCGTCGCCGTTTGAAGGACCTTGACCTTATTCTCCGAAAGATGCGGGAACTCACTGGTGCCGGTGAGAGGATCCTTGCGCGCGGCAATCGCCTTTTCGCGTGCCGTGCGGGTCTCGGCGACCTTGTTCTGAACAAAGCCGGATTCGAGCGCCGATGCAATGCCACCTGCTTTCTCGATCTCCTGAAACAACTTCCATGCCGCACGGCAGAGCTGATCGGTCAGGTCCTCGATGCCGCCAGAGCCCGCTGCGGGATCAGCGACTTTGGCGAGATTGGATTCCTCGAGCAGAACAAGCTGTGTGTTGCGCGCGACCCGCCGCGCGAAAGCGTCTGGCAAACCGATCGCTGCGGTGAAAGGCACCACCGTCACCGCATTGGCGCCGCCGAGCCCTGCGGCAAAAGCTGCAATCGTCACCCGCAGCATATTCACGTATGGATCGCGTTGCGACATCATGCGCCACGCGGTTTCCGCGGCGATGAAGACGGGCTTTGACTCAAGTCCCGAGACTTCTTCGACCCGCGCCCAGAGTTTTCGCAAGGCGCGAAGCTTCGCCATCGTCATGAACTGGTCGGCGTCGGCCGAGACACGGAAGAAGATCATCCGCCGCGCGTCGTCGAGCGATACGCCGCCGGCCTCGAGCGCGCGCCAATAGGCGATTGCGGTTGCAAGCGCGTAGGAAAGTTCCTGCGCTTCCGAACCGCCGGCATTATGGATCACGCGCGCATCGGACACCGCGAACGGACCGCGAAATCCCTGATCGACGAATGTTCGGGTCATTTGCGCAAACAGCGACGCAACCTGCGCCCAGGGCACCGGGCTGGAGGAGCCTGAGGCCATCAGCCCGATTGGATCGAAACCGACACGCAGATCGCATGCGGCCGGATCAACTCCATGCTTCTTGACGAGGGCTGCAACATAGGAAGGCGCGTCCTTGGCCTCGCGAGTAAGCTGAAATTCGATCGGGGCGCCGGCATCGAGATAAACGCCATCGAGAATTTTCTCGATGCCCTGCGCCGTGGCATCGATGCCGAAGCCATGCGCTCCGACCGAACCCGGACAGACCAGCAGGAGGCCGCTGGCGCCGCCTTCGAGGTCCTCCAGCGCCTGCTTGTTGGCCTGCACCGGATCGGGATGATCGACCCGCGCCATGATCTGCCACGGTGCCGAAGGAGCCCGTGCCGCGAGCGGGCTTGCGTCCGCGCGGCCTGCATAGAGCGGCTCGATGCGCAGACCGTCATAGGTCCTGCCGACCAGTTTCTTGTCGAACGGGGCACCCTTCAGCACGCCGTCGACAAGCTTCAGCCATTGCTCGCGGGTTGCGGGCGGAAATTCGGAGGCCAACGGGAGGTCCAAGGGCAGGGCAACGTCGGACATTTTTCACACCCAATCGGGGATGATGGAACTCAAACAGCGTCTAAGCAAGTCACAGGCCAGCCGTCTATTCCAGCCGCTCTATTCCTCCCCGATCGAGTTTCGCGAGTGCATCCTGCAGATTCCGTCCATCAATAATCGCATCCGGAGCGATCTCGAGAAGCGGCATCAGCACGAAGGCACGCTCGAACAGGCGGGGATGCGGCAGTGTCAGTTTCGGGTCGCTCAGGCTCAGGTCGCCGTAAGTGAGGATGTCGATATCGAGCGGACGGGGCCCCCAATGTTGCTCGCGGGTGCGATCGCGTCCGAAGACGCGTTCGACTTCATGCGCGCGCTCAAGCAGTTCGTGCGGCGAAAGCGCGGTCTCGATCGCAACGCAGGCATTGGTGAAATCCGGCTGGTCGGTAACGCCCCAGGGCGGCGTCTTGTAGTCAGACGAACGCGCGATCAGCCGTACTTGCACACCGTCGCAAAATTTCGAGATTGCGCGCGCCAATGTTTCACGTGCATCGCCAACATTGCCGCCGAAGGCGATGTAGGCGCGGGGCATTATTCCCCGCGCGAACGCGTGATGATCACGCCGACATCGTCGAAGGTGGCGGCGATCGGGGCGTGCGGTTTGTGGATGGTAATGCGAATCCGCATCACGGCGGGAAACTTGCGAAGCAGCGCCTCGATCACCGCGCCTGCGGCCGCTTCGATCAGCCGGTAGCGTTGCGCGCAGAAAGCCTCGCTCGCAATATTCGCCACCTGGTCGTAGGAAACGGTGTTTGCCAGCCGGTCCGAGCGCGAGGCTTCCGTAAGATCGATATCGAGCAGGATGTCGAGCTTGAAGCTCTGGCCGACCTTGCCCTCGTGCGGCATCACGCCGTGATAGGCGTGCAGCGCAAGGCCGGTGATGAAAATGCTGTCAGACATGCCCTTCGGCTTTTTCATCGTGCGCTCCGGATAGCCTGCGCGACCCGCAGGGCCTGGACGGTTTCCCGCACGTCGTGCACGCGAACGATGTCGGCGCCATCCTCGACCGACAGCAGCATGCCGGCGATCGAGCCTCCGAGTCGCTGATCGGGCGGCGCCGGCGTGACGGACGCGATGAATCGCTTGCGCGAAAGTCCCATGAGAAGGGGCAAGCCGAAGCGCTTGAATTCGCGCAGATGCGCGATGGTGATAATGCTTTGCTCCGGCGTCTTGCCGAAGCCGATGCCGGGATCGAGCACGATCCGCTCGCGCCGAATGCCGGCGCGCTCGGCAATGGCCAGCGAGTGTTCGAAAAAGGCGATCACGTCGGCGACGATGTCGATCGCGGGATCGGCCTGGTCGCGGTTATGCATGACAATGACGGGAACGCCACGTTCGGCCACTACCGGCGCCATGTCGGGGTCGCGTTGCAATCCCCAGACGTCGTTTGCGATTGCCGCGCCCTGCCGGATTGCCCAGTCGACCACTTCGGCCTTCATGGAATCGATCGAGACCGGCTTGCCGAGCGCGATTACGGCCGGCAGCACCGGCGCGAGGCGCGCCCGCTCCTGGTCGGCGGTGATCGGCGCCATGCCGCCATACGGGCGGGTTGATTCCGCGCCGACATCTATAATGTCGGCGCCTTCCGTCACCATGTCGCGGGCATGGCCCATCGCAACCTCGGGGTCGACGAATTTACCGCCGTCGGAAAAGGAATCCGGCGTGAGATTGAGAATGCCCATGACCGCCGGGCGGCCAGATGGCAGCAGCGTATCGAGCTCCGGACTTGCTTTATGGGCCGGGGACCGGGCCGAACGGGGAAGGGCGCTCCTCATGGGCCAGCGCTTTGCGCGCCCGCAATGAGGGTGTCAACCGCGCGGTCGCCGCGGGCAGCTCAATAGCTGATTTCCTGCGGGAGTTTCCTGGCTTCCTCGATCCAGCGTCCGACCGCCTTCTCGGTCGGCACCAGCCGCACCAGTTTCAGCTTCTCGTTCTTCTTGCGCATGGCGGCGGCGAGCTTTTCGGGATTTCGGTATTTAAGTTCACGCACGGTATCGACTCCAACTTGAGAAAGCAGTTCCGCATAGCCCTCGCCGAGACCCTTGACCCGAAGCTTGTCCGCAAGATTTGCGAAGCGCAGCAGCCTTCTGGCCTCGATCCCGGTCCGGCGTGCAAGATCCTTGCGGCCTTTCAGGCTCTTCGCCGAGTCCAGGAGCTTGCCGGAGGTGCGGATGCCGGCGGTTTTCAGCCGCTCGATCGCATCGGCCCCCAACCCGTTCAGATTTTTCAGTGACTTGGACACAACTGAAAGTCCCTACGCTTCGCGGCAGCCGTCAGGCGAACTGCGACAGCCCGGGAATGGAGTCGACCATTTGGCCGACAGCATCTTCCCCGACCTTTTCGCGCGCATAGGCGAGCAGCGTGCGGGCGACGCCCTGCACCTCACCCATGCCGAGCCCAAGCCCCATTAACTGGGTACCCACACCCATAATGCCTCCGAACATTCCGCCCGACGGTGCCGCAGCGGCTGCTGCTTCCGCGCCGGGCATGGCGTCCAGCAGTGGCTTGATCTTGTCGGCCGGCGCTTCCTTTATGAGGAATGCCAAGATAATACCGACCGCCTTCTCGGCGACATCGCGATCGATGCCGAGTTCGGCGACAAGTCGCTCGACGAGTTCATTCATGTGCCTGACCGCCTCTCCCGCATTTACAGCGGGTCCGTGGTCATTGATCATGAAAACGAGGCCGAAGGAAATACACCCACTGACAAATATGCAACGGTGTGACACGCTCGCAACGATTTCGTTTCGCCTCCGACTTGGCGGTTGCGGTGCAAATTTGGTGCGTCGCGTTGACTTGAGTTGCCCTGCAAATCGAAAATGCATTTGATTTCAGTGGCCGATAGTGGCTCGAGTCCAGATCAATCCGAGGATGGCGATGGCAAAGGCTGCGAAAACCAAAAAGACCGCATCGGCTGACAAGGCCGCCGCCGGCAATCCGGACAAACCTGTGGCTGGGAAGCCAGCCGCAACCGCGTCCAAGGGCAAGGCCGCCTCATCCGAGCCGCTTGAGCCCGCCGGCACCATTTTCGTCGGCATGAGTGGCAAGCCGGAACGGCTCATGCTTGGTCTCGCCAATCGCCACGGGCTTGCGACCGGTGCGACCGGCACCGGCAAAACCGTGACACTGCAAGTGCTTGCCGAAGGATTCTCACGCACTGGGGTGCCGGTCTTCGCAGCCGACATCAAGGGCGACCTGTCCGGCATCTCGCAGATGGGCGAGCCCAAGCCCGCTTTGGTCGAGCGCGCGCAGGGGATGGGATTGGAATACCAGCCCGATCGGTTTCCGGTGGTCTTCTGGGATCTGTTCGGCGAACAGGGCGCGCCGATCCGCGCCACCGTCACCGAAATGGGACCGCTTCTGCTGGCGCGGCTGCTCGATCTCAACGACGTGCAGGAGGGTGTGCTAAACGTCGCCTTTAAGATCGCTGATGACGGCAAGCTGCCGTTGCTCGACTTCAAGGATCTGCGGACGATCCTAGATGCCATCGCGCCGTTCGGCAGCAAGAAGGAAGCCGATGAGGGCACGGGCAATCCGCAGCTCGACCAGATCAAGCGCGCGGTAGCGAGTTACGGGAACGTCACCAAGCAGACCGTCGGCACCATCCAGCGCGCGCTGCTTGTGCTCGAAAACCAGGGCGGCGAGAAATTCTTCGGGGAGCCTGCGCTCGACCTGAAGGACTTCATGAGGACCGACCGCGACGGCCGCGGCTACATCAATATCCTCGCGGCCGACAAGTTGATGGCCAATCCGCGGCTCTATTCCACCTTCCTGCTCTGGCTGCTGTCGGAATTGTTCGAGGAATTGCCGGAAGTGGGCGATCCGGAAAAGCCCAAACTCGTGTTCTTCTTCGACGAGGCGCATCTGCTGTTCAACGAAGCGCCGAAGGCGCTGATGGAGAAGATCGAGCAGGTCGTGCGGCTGGTTCGCTCCAAGGGCGTCGGGGTCTATTTCGTGTCGCAAAATCCGCTCGACGTGCCGGACAAGGTGCTGGCGCAGCTCGGCAATCGGGTGCAGCACGCGCTTCGTGCCTTCACGCCGCGCGATCAGAAGGCGGTGCAGACCGCCGCCACCACTTTCCGCGCCAATCCCAACCTCGATACTGCCAAGGTGATCATGGAACTTGGCAAGGGTGAGGCGCTGGTTTCGTTCCTGGAGGGCAACGGCACGCCCGAAATGGTCGAGCGCTGCATGATCCGCCCGCCCTCGGCGCGGATCGGACCGATCACGCCGGCCGAGCGTGCCGCCGTTATCGCCGTGAGCCCGGTGAAGGGGAAATACGAGACCACGGTCGACCGCGAATCCGCCTATGAAATGCTCGGCAAGCGGGTCGAACGCGAGGCCGCGCCCGCAGGTCAGCAGGATTCCGGCGGCGGCGTCATGGGCTGGCTCGGCGGCATTTTCGGGATGAACCGCAAACGCGGCGAGGTTCTCACGCCCGGGCAGGCGGTGGCGCGCAGTGTCGCGCGCACCGTGACCGCCACCGTGATCGGAGGAGTCGCAGCTTCGCTCGGCAAAAAGATCGGAGGCGCCGCCGGCGCCCAAGTCGGCCGCTCGATCGTGCGCGGCACGCTCGGGGGAATTTTGCGGAGATAGTTCTCCAGCGCATCGTTCCACGCTGCGCTGCGCCCGGGACACGAAACAAGAGCAAACCACATGACCTCAGCCACCGAAGCATTGCCCAAAGTTCTCGACCGCATCGACGCCGATCTCGACAATTCGCTGAAGCGGCTGTTCGACTTCCTGCGCCTGCAATCGATCTCGACCGATCCGGCCTACGCGGATCAATGCAAGGCTGCGGCGGAGTTTGTGGCGAAGGACCTGGCTACGCTGGGGCTGAAGGCGCAGGTGCGTCCGACCAAGGGGCATCCGGTCGTGATCGCAAAGCCCGAAAAGCAGAATGGCGGTCCGCGCGTCCTGTTCTACGGACATTACGATGTGCAGCCGGTCGATCCGCTGGAGCTTTGGCAGACTCCGCCTTTCGACCCGCGCATCGAGGATCTTGGAAACGGCCGCAAGATCATCGTCGCGCGCGGCGCCTGCGACGACAAGGGCCAGTTCATGACCTTCGTCGAAGCCTGCCGCGCCTTCAAGGCGGTGACCGGCAAGCTGCCGCTCGACATCACCATGATGATCGAGGGCGAGGAGGAATGCGGTTCGAAATCGCTGTTCCCCTTCGTCAAGGAGAATGCCGATGAGTTCAAGCTCGACATGGCGCTGGTCTGCGACACCGGCATGTGGTCGCCGACCACGCCGTCGGTCACGACCTCCTTGCGCGGTTTGGTCTATGAGGACGTGACGGTGACCGCGGCCGACCGCGATCTGCATTCCGGCTTGTTCGGCGGCGCCGCGCAAAACCCGATCCGCGTCCTCAACAAGGCGCTGTCGGCGATCCATGACGAAACCGGCCGCATCACAATCCCGGGCTTTTATGACGGCGTTCCGGAATTGCCCCCCGACATCAAGGCCGATCTCAAGGCGCTCAATCTCACGCCCGAGGAATTTCTAGGCCAGGTCGGCTTGAAGATTCCGGTTGGCGAGAAGGACCGCATGCTGATCGAGATGATCTCGACGCGGCCGGCCTGCGACGTCAACGGCATCATCGGCGGCTATACCGGGGAGGGCGCCAAGACCGTGATCCCCTCGCAGGCGAAAGCGAAGGTGTCGTTCCGTCTGGTCGGCGACCAGAATCCGGAGAAAATCCGCGACGCCTTCCGCGCCTTCATCCGCGCGCGCATCCCGGCCGATTGCAAGGTCGAGTTCGAGAACCACGGCTGCGCGCCGGCGCTGCAGCTTCCGTTCGACAATCCGGCGATTGTGAAGACGCGCAAGGCGCTGCAGGACGAATGGGGGCACAAGGCGGTGACGGTCGGCGCCGGCGGTTCGATCCCGATCGTCGGAGATTTCAAGCGCGTGCTCGGCATGGATTCGATCATGGTCGGCTTCGCGCTCGATGACGACCGCGTGCATTCGCCGAACGAGAAATATGATCTCGCCTCGTTCCACAAGGGCACGCGGAGCTGGGCGCGGATATTGGCGGCGCTGGCGGCTTAAGCCCGCGCCCGGATCAGGTGCCTCATGTCCGGGTATGTCTGGCAGCACGATCTCAAGGGCGAGCGCGGCCGCCTGCGGCTGATGTCGGATTTGCTGGACCCGTCAAGCAGGTTTCATTTGCTGCGGACGGGCATCACGACGGGTTGGAATTGCCTTGAGATCGGCGCCGGCCACGGTTCGCTGTCGCAATGGCTTTCCCACCAGGTCGGCCCCACCGGGC
>Ga0190274_10001354_pt1 | contig 14358 bp, 24 predicted proteins | sample Popmic531T_FD_133002 | JGI IMG/M metagenome (GOLD analysis project Ga0190274, IMG submission 133002) | Populus adjacent soil microbial communities from riparian zone of Yellowstone River, Montana, USA - 531 T | ecosystem: Environmental > Terrestrial > Soil > Riparian zone | place: USA: Montana...
CGCCATGAGCTCTTCGAGAAGCTCGCCGACCACGACGAAGCCCTGATGGAGAAGTTCATCGCCGAGGAAGAGCCCACCCTCGAGGAGCTCCGCCGCGCGATCCGCCGCGCCACCCTGGCGAACGAGGGTGTCCCGGTGCTGTGCGGCTCGGCGTTCAAGAACAAGGGCGTGCAGCTGGTGCTCGACGCCGTCGTGCACTACCTGCCCAGCCCGCTCGACGTGCCGCCGGTCGAGGGCCACAAGCCCTTCAAGGAGGACGAGCACGTCACCCGCGAGGCCGACGACTCCGAGCCGTTCTCGGCGCTGGCGTTCAAGATCATGAGCGACGCCTACGTCGGGCGGCTCACCTACCTGCGCGTCTACTCCGGCGTGCTCCACAGCGGCACCCACGTGCTGAACAGCACGAAGGACCGCAAGGAGCGCATCGGGCGGGTCCTGCAGATGCACGCCAACCACCGTGAGGACCTGGAAGCGGCCTACACGGGCGACATCGTGGCCGTGGTGGGCCTGAAGCACTCCACCACCGGCGACACGATCTGCGACCCGGACAACCCCGTGGTGCTCGAGTCGATCACGTTCCCCATCCCGGTCATCTCGGTCGCGGTGGAGCCCAAGACCAAGGCCGACCAGGACAAGCTGGGCGCCGGGCTCGCCAAGCTCTCGGACGAGGACCCCACCTTCGTCGTGAAGTTCGACGACGAGACCGGCCAGACCGTGATCTCCGGCATGGGCGAGCTGCACCTCGACATCATCGTGGACCGCCTCAAGCGCGAGTTCTCGGTCGATGCCAACGTGGGTCGTCCGCAGGTCGCCTACCGCGAGACCGTGCGCCGCGAGGTGCACAAGGTCGAGGCGCGGTTCGTGCGCCAGACCGGCGGCAAGGGCCAGTTCGCGCACGTCTACATCAACCTGGAGCCTACGGGCCCCGGCGGGGGGTATGAGTTCATCAACAAGATCGTGGGCGGCAAGATCCCGCGGGAGTACATCCCGGCCGTGGACCAGGGCATCCAGGAAGCCTTGGACAACGGCATCCTGGCCGGCTACCCCATGGTCGACGTCCGCGCCACGCTCATCGACGGTTCCTTCCACGAGGTGGACTCGTCGGAGATGGCGTTCAAGATCGCGGGCTCCATGGCCGTGAAGGACGCCGCCCGCAAGGCCGACCCGGTGATCCTGGAGCCCGTCATGGAGTTCGAGGTCACCACGCCCGAGGAGTTCCTGGGCGATGTGATGGGCGACGTCACCGCCCGCCGTGGGCGCATCGAGAACATCGATGAGCGCAGCGGTCAGAAGCTCGTCCGTGTGCTGGTGCCGCTCGCCGAGCTCTTCGGCTACGCCACCGAGCTGCGGTCGCGCACCCAGGGACGAGCAGCACACAGCCCCATGCAACTCCACGCCTACAACGAAGTGCCGACGCAGATCGGCAAGGAGATCGTCGCCCGCGTCATGGGCGAGTAGCCCGCGTCAGCGAGAACCGAGAAGGGAACGGAAGATGGGCAAGCAGAAGTTCGAGCGCACCAAGCCACACGTCAACATCGGCACCATGGGCCACATCGACCACGGCAAGACCACGCTGACGGCTGCCATCACCAAGCGTCAGGCGGATAAGGGCCTCGCCGATTACACCCCGTTCGACCAGATCGACAAGGCTCCGGAAGAGCGCGAGCGCGGCATCACGATCGCGATCGCGCACGTGGAGTACCAGACGGACAACCGTCACTACGCCCACGTGGACATGCCGGGCCACGCCGACTACGTCAAGAACATGATCACGGGGGCCGCCCAGATCGACGGCGCGATCCTGGTGGTCTCGGCCGCCGACGGTCCCATGCCGCAGACCCGCGAGCACGTGCTGCTCGCCCGTCAGGTCGGCGTGCCCTACATCGTCGTGGCGCTGAACAAGTGCGACATGGTCGACGATCCCGAGCTCCTCGAGCTGGTGGAGCTCGAGGTCCGTGAGCTGCTCACCTCGTACGAGTTCCCCGGTGACGACACCCCCGTGATCCAGGTGTCGGCCCTGAAGGCGCTCGAGGGCGACGAGGAGTGGAACGTCAAGATCGACGAGCTCATGGAGGCGTGTGACACCTACATCGCCGAGCCCGTGCGCGACACCGACAAGCCCTTCCTCATGCCCATCGAGGACGTCTTCTCGATCACCGGCCGCGGCACCGTGGTGACCGGTCGCGTCGAGCAGGGCGTGCTGAAGAAGATGGAAGAGGTCGAGATCGTCGGCATCAAGGACACCACGAAGACCACCGCCACCGACCTCGAGATGTTCCGCAAGCTGCTCGACGAGGTGCAGGCGGGCGACAACGTCGGCATCCTGCTGCGCGGCATCGACAAGGAAGACGTCGAGCGCGGTCAGGTGCTGGCCAAGCCCGGCAGCATCACGCCCCACACCAACTTCAAGGCACAGGTCTACATCCTGGGCAAGGAAGAGGGCGGACGGCACACCCCGTTCTTCAACGGCTACCGTCCGCAGTTCTACTTCCGCACCACGGACGTCACCGGTGCCGCGGCGCTGCCCGAGGGTGTCGAGATGGTGATGCCCGGTGACAACGTCGAGATGGTCGTCGAGCTCATCGCTCCCATCGCCATGGAGGACGGCCTCCGCTTCGCGATCCGCGAGGGCGGCCGCACCGTGGGTGCCGGGCGCGTCACCGAGATCATCAAGTAGTTCGTCCCAAGAAACCAGTCCCAGATCCAGTCAGTAGGAAGAGGCGCAACGTGGCAGGACCGAAGATCAGGATCAAGCTCCGGGCCTACGATCACCGGATGCTCGACGTCGCCGCGCGCGACATCGTCGAGCACGTCACCCGCACGGGGGCGAAGGTGGTCGGGCCGGTGCCGCTGCCGACCGAGCGCAACATCTACACGGTGATCCGGTCGCCGCACAAGTACAAGGACTCGCGCGAGCACTTCCAGATGCTCACGCACAAACGGCTGATCGACATCGTCGACGCCACCTCCAAGACGGTGCAGGAGCTCCAACGCCTGAACCTGTCGGCCGGGGTCGACATCGAGATCAAGCTCTAGAGGACGACATGCCAGGAGACGTGAACGCCATCAAGGGCATCTTGGGGACGAAGCTGGGCATGACCCAGGTCTTCGACGACACGCATGCCATCCCGGTCACGGTGATCAAGGCCGGGCCGTGTGTCGTGGCCCAGGTCAAGTCCGACGAGGACGACGGCTACCGGGCCGTGCAGCTCGCGTTCGGTGACGTGCGTGAGTCCAAGGTCACCAAGCCCATGAAGGGCCACTACGACAAGTACGACGTCGAGGAGCCGCGGCGCCACCTGGTGGAGCTGCGCACCGACGACGCCGCCTCCTACACCGCCGGCCAGGAGTTGCGGGCCGACGTGTTCGCGGTGGGCGACAAGGTCGACGTCGTGGGCGTCTCGAAAGGCAAGGGGTTCAGCGGGGTCATGCGCCGGCACGGGTTCCACGGCTTGCGCGCGAGCCACGGCGTGCAGAAGAAGCACCGCTCGCCGGGTTCGATCGGGGCCTGTGCCACGCCCAGCCGCGTCTTCAAGGGGATGCGCATGGCGGGCCAGCACGGCAGCAGTCGCGTGACGGTGTTGAACCTCGAGATCGTCCAGGCCGACCCCGAGCGCAACGTGCTCCTGGTCAAGGGCGCGGTGCCCGGCCCCAACGGCGGGCTGGTCATGGTGCGCTCGGCCGTGAAGGCGCCCGTGGGGAGTGGAGCCTGATGGCGAAGATCGACGTCTTCGACGCGGCCGGCAAGAAGTCCGGCAGCCGCGAGCTCTCGTCAGACCTGTTCGAGGCGCCCGTGAGCGTGCCACTGATGCACCAGGTCGTGGTGGCCGGCTTGGCCGGACTGCGCGCCGGCACGCACTCCACGAAGACCCGTGGCGAGGTCTCCGGCGGCGGCAAGAAGCCGTGGCGCCAGAAGGGCACCGGCCGCGCCCGCCAGGGATCGATCCGTTCGCCCCAGTGGGTCGGCGGCGGCGTCTCGCACGGCCCGCAGCCGCACGATCACGCGATGCGCGTCAACAAGAAGATGAAGCGTGGCGCGCTGCGCTCGGCGCTCACCGACACCGTGCAGAGCGGCAAGATCGCGGTGATCTCCGAGCTGTCGTTCGACGAGCCGAAGACCAAGCGGGCCACCGAGCTGCTGTCCTCGCTGGAGCTCGACGGCAAGGTCGTGGTCGTGTTGGCCCAGCCCACCGAGGACGGCGCCGTGGAGAAGTCCTTCCGAAACCTTCGCGGCGTGAAGGTCGCCTACGCCGGCGGCCTCGGCACCTACGACCTGCTCTGGGCCGACCGGGTGCTGTTCACGGCCGACGCCTTGGACGCGATCGAGGCGCGAGGCACGACGCACGACGCCGCGCCGAAGCGACAGTCCAAGGACGAAACGAACGAGGAGGTGACGTCGTGACCCTGAAGTCCCCGCGTGACGTCATCGTTCGCCCCGTCGTGTCGGAGAAATCCTACGCCGGCCTCGAGCAGAACACCTACACGTTCCTGGTCGACAAGCGTGCGAACAAGACCGAGATCAAGGAAGCCGTCCAGGCCATCTGGGAGGTCCGTGTCATCTCGGTGAACACCATGAACCGCCGCGGCAAGGTGAAGCGGCGCGGCTACACGAAGGGCAAGCGGCCCGACGAGAAGCGCGCGATCGTGACCCTGGCCGAGGGCGACGCCATCGAGATCTTCGAGAGTGGGAAGTAGTCATGGCCGTCCGGAAATACAAGCCGACGACCCCGGGACGCCGTGGCGCCAGCGTGTCCACGTTCGACGAGGTCACGCGCGCCACGCCGGAGAAGTCGCTGCTGCAGAAGCAGCACCGCAAGGCGGGTCGCAACGTGCACGGCCGCATCACCACTCGGCACCAGGGCGGCGGCACCAAGCAGCGGTACCGCGTGATCGACTTCAAGCGGAACAAGGACGGCGTGCCGGCCAAGGTCGCGCACATCGAGTACGACCCCAACCGCAGCGCTCGCATCGCGCTCCTGCACTACGCCGACGGCGAGAAGCGCTACATCCTGGCGCCGCAGGGCGTGAAGCAGGGAGACACGATCATGAGCGGGCCCGATGCCGAGATCCGTCCCGGCAACGCCTTGCCCCTGCGCAACATCCCGGTCGGCACCGTGATCCACGCGATCGAGATGAAGCCGGGCGCAGGCGCCAAGATGGCGCGTTCGGCCGGCACCAGCGTCCAGCTGATGGCCAAGGAGGGCGCCATGGCGACCCTGCGCCTGCCCAGCGGCGAGATGCGACTGATCCCGGCCTCCTGCAAGGGCACGGTCGGTGTGGTGGGCAACCCCGAGCACGAGCTGATCTCACTCGGCAAGGCCGGTCGCGCCCGCTGGAAGAACAAGCGTCCCACCGTCCGAGGCGTGGCGATGAACCCCGTCGACCACCCCCTGGGCGGCGGAGAGGGCAAGAGCTCGGGTGGACGTCACCCCGCTTCGCCCTGGGGCAAGAAGGAAGGCCGTACACGGAAGAAGAACAAGGCGTCGAGCAAGTACATCGTTCGCCGCCGCGGGAAGGGTCGGGGCTAGTCCATGCCGAGGTCCGTCAAGAAAGGTCCGTTCGTCGACGAGCACCTGCTGGTCAAGATCGACGAGATGAACAAGAACGGCGACAAGCGCGTCGTGAAGACGTGGTCGCGCCGGTCAACGATCATCCCCGAGATGCTCGGGCACACGATCGCGGTGCACGACGGCCGCAAGCACGTGCCGGTGTTCATCTCTGAGGCCATGGTCGGGCACAAGCTCGGCGAGTTCGCCCCCACGCGCACGTTCCGTTCGCACTCGCGTGACGAGCGCAGGACCGGAGTGAGGTAAGGACGTGGAAGCTCGAGCCAGCATGAAGTACGCGCGCACCACGCCGAGGAAGATGCGGCGGGTGATCGACATGATCCGCGGCCAGCACGTCGTGGAAGCACGCCGCATCCTGAGGTTCTCGCCCTTGGGCCCCACGCCCGACGTCGAGAAGCTGCTGAACTCCGCGGTGGCCAACGCCGAGCAGAACCCCGGCGTGATCGCGGACAACCTGGTGGTGGCGCGCGCGTGGGTCGACGAGGGCCCGACGCTGCGGCGCTACCGGCCGCGCGCCTATGGCCGCGCCACGCGCGTGCGCAAGCGCACGTCGCACGTGACGCTCGTGGTCGAGACGATGGGAGACGAGGACTAGTGGGTCACAAGGTCAACCCGTACGGGTTCCGGTTGGGGGTCATCTACCCCTGGAAGTCCAACTGGTACGCCGGTCGCGACTATGCCGACCAGCTGCACGAGGACATCTGGGTGCGCAAGCACATCCGCACCCGGCTCTCGCGCGCCGGCATCAGCTCGATCGACATCGAGCGCAAGGGCGACCAGATCTGGGTGTTCATCCGCACGGCCCGGCCCGGCATCGTGATCGGCCGCAAGGGCGCCGAGGTCGACCGCTTGCGCAAGGACATCGAGCGCTACACGAAGAAGCGCGTCGACGTGAAGGTCGAGGACATGAACCAGGCCGCGAGCGAATCGCGACCGGAGACCGACGCCGCGTTGCTGGCTCAAGGCGTCGCCGAGCAGCTCGCCGGCCGCGTCGCCTTCCGTCGCGCGATGCGCCGCTGCGTGCAGACCGCCATGCGTTCGGGTGCGCTGGGCGTCCGGGTCGCCGTGGCCGGGCGCCTCGGAGGCTCCGAGATGGGCCGCCGTGAGTGGTACCGCGAGGGCCGTGTGCCGCTGCACACCCTGCGCGCCAAGGTCGACTTCGGCACCGCCGAGGCCAAGACCACGTTCGGGGTCTGCGGCGTGAAGGTCTGGGTCTACCACGGGGACGAGGTGCCGCGTCGCGAGCAGGACACCGAGCGTGCCCTCGCTCGCGCGCACGCCAGCGCGCAGCAGGTCGACACCGGCAACCGGGGCGGTGGCGCCCTGGGTGAGGACATCGTGGAGGCCACGGTCACCGCCGACATCGCTGCGGGCGACGAGGTCGCCGCCAAGGTCGAGGCCGCCGTGGTGGAGCCGTCCGTCGAGGCGGCCACCATCGAAGCGCAAGCCGGCGGTACCGAGGAGGAGAAGGCCTGATGCTGGCCCCGAAGAAGGTCAAGCACCGCAAGGTGCACCGTGGTCATCGCCGCGGCATGGCCAAGGGGGGGACCGAGATCCACTTCGGTGACTTCGGCTTGGTCGCCCTGGAGCCGGCGTGGATCACGAACCGCCAGATCGAGTCCGCGCGTGTCGCGATCACGCGACACATCAAGCGTGGCGGCAAGGTGTGGATCAACATCTTCCCGGACAAGTCGGTGACCAAGAAGCCCGCCGAGACCCGCATGGGCTCCGGCAAGGGCAACCCCGAGGGGTGGGTCGCCGTGGTCAAGCCCGGCCGCGTGATGTTCGAGCTGGCGGGTGTGCCGGAGTCCCTGGCCCGCGAGGCCATGAAGCGCGCGCAGCACAAGCTGCCCATCAAGACCAAGTTCATCAGCAGGGTGGGGGAGTAAGCAGATGCCCAGCAAGGCCGCAGAGCTCCGGGAGTTGCCGGACGACGAGCTCGTCGCGAGGATCGAATCCTCGAAGGAAGAGCTGTTCAACCTGCGTTTCCAGCTCGCGACCGGGCAGCTCGACAGCCACACCCGAATCAAGGAGGTGCGCCACGAGGTGGCGCGCATCGCCACGGTGCTCCGCGAGCGAGAGATCGAGCTGGAGCTCGACACGATCGCGGCGGCCCGTGAAGAAGCCCGCGAAGACGCGGACGAAGCGATCGAAGAGGAGTCCGAGCAGTGAGCGACGAACAGACCACCACCGTGGAACGGGGGCACCGCAAGGTGCGCACCGGCGTGGTCGTGTCCGACGGCATGGACAAGACCGTGCTCGTGCGGATCGACCGCCAGGTGGCCCACCCGCTCTACGGCAAGACGGTGCGGCGCTCGTCCAAGCTCGCCGCACACGACGAAGCCAACGACGCGCACGTAGGCGACACGGTCCGCGTCATGGAGACCCGTCCGTTGTCCAAGACGAAGCGCTGGCGCGTCGTCGAGGTCATCGAGCGGGCCAAGTAGCGCCCAACAGGCAGGAGCCGGAAGAGTGATCCAGCAAGAATCGCGCTGCAAGGTCGCGGACAACACGGGGGCCAAAGAGGTCCTGTGCATCCGCGTCCTCGGCGGCTCGGGACGACGCTACGCCGGGGTCGGTGACGTGATCGTCGGCACGGTGAAAGACGCGCTGCCCGGTGGCGGCGTGAAGAAGGGCGAGGTCGTGCGGGCGGTCGTCGTGCGCACCGCCAAGGAGCGCCGCCGTCCCGACGGTTCCTACATCCGGTTCGATGACAACGCCGTCGTGATCATCAACGAACAGAAGAACCCGCGCGGCACCCGCATCTTCGGCCCGGTCGCGCGCGAACTGCGCGAGAAGAAGTTCATGAAGATCATCTCGCTCGCGCCGGAGGTGCTCTAGATGCCTGGGGTCGAGATCAGGAAGGACGACATGGTCCGCGTCATGGCGGGCAAGGACCGCGGCAAGGAAGGCCGCGTGGTCCGCGTGATCCCCACCGAGGGCCGCGTCATGGTCGACGGGGTCGCGCTCGCCAAGAAGCACCAGCGCGCCGGTGGCCAGGTCAAGGGGTCGAACCGCGCGGTGCAGCAGGGCGGCATCATCGACGTCGAGATGTTCGTGGACATCTCCAACGTCCAGCCGGTCTGCAAGAGTTGCGGTCAGCCCACCCGCGTCGGCCACCGTATCGAGGCCGACGGTTCGAAGGTTCGGATCTGCAGGAAGTGCGAGGCGGAACTGTGAGCGACTACACACCGAGGACGAAGCAGCGCTTCAACGAGGAGATCCGTCCTGCGTTGAAGGAGCAGCTGGGCCTGATCAACATCATGCAGGTCCCCACGCTCGACAAGATCGTGATCAACATGGGGATCGGTGACGCCGTCAAGGACGGTCGTATGCTGGAGGCCGCCCTCGAGGACCTCACGATCATCGCGGGCCAGAAGCCGGTGGTCACCAAGGCACGGAAATCGATCGCCGGGTTCAAGCTCCGCGAGGGCGTGGCGATCGGTGCCAAGGTCACCCTTCGGGGCGATCGCAAGTGGGAGTTCTACGATCGCTTGGTCTCGTTGGCGCTCCCCAGGATCCGAGACTTCCGTGGCATGAACCCGGCCTCGTTCGACGGCCACGGCAACTACACCATGGGCGTCACCGAGCAGTTGATCTTCCCGGAGATCGACTACGACAAGGTGTCGAACGTGCGTGGGATGGACATCACGATCGTGACCACGGCCACGACCGACGACGAAGGACGCGCCCTGCTGTCGGCGCTCGGCTTCCCCTTCCAGGGGCAGAACGAGCCGGCGACGCAGGCCAGCTGACCACGAGGAACCTATGGCGAAGAAATCACTGATCAACAAGCAGCAGAAGCAGCCGAAGTTCCGGGTGCAGGCGTACACGCGCTGCCAGAAGTGCGGTCGCGCGCGGTCCGTGTACAAGCGGTTCATGCTGTGCCGCATCTGTTTCCGGCAGCTGGCGCACGCGGGTGAGCTTCCGGGGGTGACGAAGTCCTCATGGTGAGCCAGACGCGAACCTTCTCGAGCAACGTCACCGACCCGGTGGCGGATCTGCTCACACGGGTCCGCAACGCGAACCTGGCGTACAAGGATGACCTCATCGTGCCCGTCTCCAAGCAGAACGAGTCGGTGCTGAGGATCCTGGACGCCGAGGGCTACGTCGACGGCTTCTCGGCTGAGGGCGAGGGTGTGCACCGGGCCTACCGCGTCCGGCTGAAGTACGGCAAGAACCGTCAACGCACGATCACCGGCATCAAGCGTGTGTCCAAGCCCGGACGCCGCGTGTACGTCGGCCGCGACGAGCTCCCTCGGGTGCTCGGCGGCCTCGGTGTGGCGATCGTGTCGACCTCGCAAGGGGTCATGACCGACAAGGACGCGTCCCGCAAGGGCATCGGCGGCGAAGTCCTGGCCTTCGTGTGGTGAACCCATGAGTCGGATCGGCAAACAACCCATCGAGATCCCGAGTGGCGTCGAGGTCACGGTCGGCGACGGCAACGTCGTGACCGTGAAGGGCCCGCGCGGCACGCTCACCCAGACGATGCACGAGAACATGCGCGTCGTGGTCGAGGACGGCGCCGTGCGGATCGAGCGTCCCGACGACGAGGGGTTCAACCGCAGCCTGCACGGGCTCACCCGCAGCCTCGTGGCCAACATGGTCGAGGGCGTCACCAAGGGCTATGAGAAGAGCCTGCAGATCATCGGCGTCGGCTACCGCGCGGCGATGAAAGGCAAGGACCTGGAGGTCCAGGCCGGCTACTCCCACCCCGTGATGGTGCCGGTGCCCGAGGGGATCGAGTTCGAGACGCCCACGCCCACCCAGATCGTGGTGCGGGGCAACGACAAGCAGGCGGTGGGCGAGATCGCCGCGAAGATCCGGAAGATCCGCAAGCCCGAGCCGTACAAGGGCAAGGGCATCCGGTACGAGGGCGAGTACGTCCGCAAGAAGGCCGGCAAGGCCGCGAAGACAGGTGCTGCGTGATGGATGCGAAGACGAAGCGAGACGCGCGGCTGCGCCGCCACACCCGGGTTCGCAAGAAGGTCTCGGGCAACACGCAGCGTCCGCGGCTGGCCGTGTTCCGGTCGAACCGTCACATCTACGCGCAGCTGATCGACGACGTGAATGCGGTGACGGTGGCCCAAGCCTCCGACACCGAGGTCAAGGGCAAGGGCCCGACCGAACGCGCGAAGGCCGTGGGCGAGCTGATCGCCACCCGGGCGAAGGACGCCGGGATCGACGCGGTCGTGTTCGACCGCGGCGGCCGCTTGTACCACGGCCGTGTGGCCGCGCTCGCCGATGGCGCGCGTGAGGGAGGACTCAAGATCTGATGCGACGCTACGACGCCAGGAACGAAGACAAGAGCCCGTACGAAGAGCGGGTCATCTCGATCAACCGGGTGGCCAAGGTCGTCAAGGGCGGCCGCCGCTTCTCCTTCGCCGCGCTGGTCGTGGTGGGTGACGGTGCGGGGCGCGTCGGCGTCGGCTACGGCAAGGCCAAGGAGGTTCCCTCCGCCATCGCCAAGGGGGTCGAGGAGGCGCGCAAGAAGATGTTCGAGGTGCCGATGATGGGCACCACGATCCCGCACGAGGTGATCGGCGAAGCCGGCGCCGGCGTGGTGCTCCTGAAGCCCGCCGCCCCCGGTACCGGGGTCATCGCCGGCGGTCCCGTTCGCGCGATCGTCGAGTGCGCCGGCATCAAGGACATCCTCAGCAAGTCGATGGGCTCGTCCAACCAGATCAACATCGTGAAGGCGGCCGTGCAGGGTCTGAAGGACCTCCGTAAGCCCGCCCAGGTGGCGCAGCTGCGAGGCCGAGACGTCCACGACATCGCGCCCAAGCCCATGGTCGAGGCCGTCGCCGCGGCCGAGGCGCGCATCCAGGCCACCCGGACCGCGGCGCTCGAAGAGGTCTACAGCGACGCCCCGCCGCCCCGCCAGCAGCAGAACCGCGGAGGCCGGCGATGAGCCAGCTGAAGGTGACGCAGGTCCGCAGCGTGATCGACCGGCCCAAGGACCAGAAGGCCACGGTCCGTCGCCTGGGCCTGCACCGCATCCGCGATTCCGTGATCAAGGAAGACCGTCCCGAGATCCGCGGGATGATCGCCAAGGTCAAGCACCTCGTCGAGGTAGAGGAACTCTCATGAAGCTGCATCACTTGAAGCCCGCCGAGGGCGCCAAGAAGGACAGGAAGCGTGTGGGTCGCGGTCGCGCCGGTGTGCGTGGCAAGACGGCCGGCCGTGGCACCAAGGGCACGGGCGCACGCAAGAACGTGCCGGCCTGGTTCGAGGGCGGGCAGATGCCGCTCCAGCGGCGCGTGCCCAAGCTGAAGGGCTTCACCAACCCCAACCGGGTCGAGTACTCGGTGGTCAACGTCGAGGTGCTCGGCACCTACTACGCCGACGGCGAGGTCACCCCCGAGGGGCTCTACGCCCACGGGCTGGTGCACAAGGGGCGTCCCGTGAAGATCCTGGCTCGTGGCGAGCTCGATCACGCGCTCACCGTGAAGGCCCACGCCTTCTCCGATGCGGCGAAGGCCAAGATCGAAGCGGCGGGCGGTCGAGCCGAGCTCATCGGCTGACCCGGGGTACCATAAACCACCGTGCTGAAGGCCTTCCTCAACGCGTTCAGGGTTCCGGACCTGCGGAACAAGATCCTGTTCACGCTGCTCGTCGTCGCCATCTACCGGTTCGGTGCCCACGTCCCCGTGCCGGTGGTCGACTTCAGCGTCATCAACGACGCCGTCAACGATCAGGGCGCCGGCGGGTTCATCCAGTTCATCAACATCTTCTCGGGCGGTGCGCTCGGGCGCATGGCCGTGTTCGGGCTGGGCATCATGCCCTACATCACCAGCTCGATCATCATGCAGCTGCTCACCGTCGTGATCCCTCGCCTGCAGGCGCTGCAGGAGCAGGGCGAGGTGGGCGTCAAGAAGATCAACCAGTACACGCGTTACGTCACCGTGGTGTTGGCGCTGCTGCAGTCCACCGGCATCGCCTTCCTGTTCCACTCGGGCCAGCAGAACATCCCCGACATCTTCCCGCCCGAGACCTTCACCGGACCCAACGTGGCGCTGATCGTGCTCACGCTGACCGCGGGTACCGCCATGATCATGTGGCTGGGCGAGCTCATCACCCAGCGTGGAGTGGGCAACGGCATGTCCATCCTGATCTTCGCGTCCGTGATCTCCAGCCTGCCCAGTGAAGGCATCCAGATCTGGGAGACCGGCGGGAACTTCAAGGCGTTCGTGATCGGGTTGCTGGGCATCGCCATCATCGTGTCGGTCGTGTTCATGGACCAGGGGCAGCGCCGCATCCCGGTGCAGTACGCCAAGCGCGTGGTGGGCCGCAAGATGACCGCCGGCGGCAGTACCTACCTGCCGCTGAAGGTGAACCAGGCCGGCGTTATCCCGATCATCTTCGCGACCTCGGTGATGTACTTCCCGACGCTGCTGGCCAGCATCACCGGCTCCACGTCGTGGGTGACCCGGTTCGTCAATGAGAACTTCAACGGCGCCGACCCCAATTGGGTGTACATGGTCAGCCTGGCCACGTTGATCGTGTTCTTCGCGTACTTCTACACGGCGATCCAGTTCGATCCGGTCAAACAGGCGGACAACCTCCGCAAACAGGGAGGGTTCATCCCGGGCATCCGGCCGGGGGCGCCCACCGCGAACTACCTGAACGACATCCTCGTCAGGATCACCTTGCCCGGAGCCCTGTTCCTGGCCGCGATCGCATTGGTCCCCACGATCGTCCTGGTGACCTGGGGGTTGGCGCAGTTCCCGTTCGGTGGCACCTCGGTCCTGATCGCCGTGGGCGTGGCCCTCGAGACGATGAAACAGATCGAGTCGCAGCTGCTGATGCGGCACTACGAGGGCTTCCTGAAGTAGGGGCCTCCCATGCGGCTCGTGTTGCTCGGGCCCCCGGGGGCGGGGAAGGGGACGCAGGCTCAACGCCTGGTGGACCGGTTCGACATCCCGCAGATCTCGACCGGCGACATCCTTCGCGAACACGTGCAGACGGGGACGGCGTTGGGCATCAAGGCCCGGGCGTTCATGGACCGCGGCGAATACGTCTCCGACCACCTGGTCGTGCAGATGGTGGTGGACCGCCTCGCCGAACCCGACGCGCAGAAGGGGTTCATCCTCGACGGGTTCCCGCGCACGGTGCCGCAGGCCCAGGCGCTCGAGGACGCCTTGGCCGGCGCGGGTCAGCCCCTGACCGCCGTGTTGAAGTTCACGATCTCCGACGACATGGCGGTGCTGCGCCTGTCCAAACGGTGGACGTGCCCCACGTGCAAGCGCACCTACAACATGGAGTTCAAACGCCCGGTCAGTGACACCGTCTGCGACGTCGAAGGCAGCCCGCTGGAACGCCGTGCCGACGACGACGAGCTCACCGTCCGGCGCCGTCTCGCCGTCTACGAGGAACAGACCGAACCCCTGGAGCGGTTCTACGCCGACCGGGGCCTGCTGCTGGTCGTCGACGCGCAGGCCACCGAGGACCTGGTGTCCGACCGTACGATGGAAGCCTTGAAGGACCTCACGTGATCATCCGCAAATCGCCCGAAGAGCTCGAGAAGATGCGCCGTGCCGGCCGCATCGTCGCCGGCACGATCGACGCGGTGCTGGCGGCCGTCGAACCGGGTCGCACCACGCACGATCTCGACGTCGTGGCCGAGCGCTACATCGACGAGCAGGGCGCGCTGTCCTCGTTCAAGGGATACAAGGGCACGTACCCGGCCGTGATCTGCGCCTCCATCGATGCCGAGATCGTCCACGGCATCCCTTCGGCCAAACGGAAGCTCGTCGAAGGGCAGGTGTTGTCGCTCGATTTCGGGGCTGCC
>Ga0190274_10001355_pt1 | contig 14340 bp, 10 predicted proteins | sample Popmic531T_FD_133002 | JGI IMG/M metagenome (GOLD analysis project Ga0190274, IMG submission 133002) | Populus adjacent soil microbial communities from riparian zone of Yellowstone River, Montana, USA - 531 T | ecosystem: Environmental > Terrestrial > Soil > Riparian zone | place: USA: Montana...
GCCGAGCCCGTGCGCATCATGCGCTCGAGCCGCGGGCCGTACGTCGTCGTCACGTAGTAGCCCTCGCGGAACTTCATGGCCTCGTGGAAGAGCGCGCCGACGGCGAGGTCGAACAGCTCCTCGGCCTGCAGCTCCTCGCGCGACGCGGTCTTGTCGAAGCGGAAGAGCGCGTGGCACTCCTCCTTGAGTCGGTACAGCGCGCTGCCCTCGCTGTCCCCCACGAGACGCTCGACCCAGTCGAAACGCAGGTCGCCCTGGCGCAGCCGACTTCCGAGCTGCGCCGAGAGGGCGTAGGCCTCCATGAAGTCCCGCACGATCTGAGCGAGCCTCTGCTTTCGAAAGTTCTCCACGACGCCTCGCTTTCTCGGAGCTCTCGGATCGGGAGCGGGGCAGGGGTGGGCCGCGCACCCGAACTCCGTAGAATGCACGTCTGATGAAGCGCCGTCCAACCCACCGTCCAACGCCCGAGAATGGCCCGACGTCCGAGAGTGGCAACGCCGCAAGGTGCGGCGCGTGAACCGCATCGCGAGCGGCGTCATCTTCGCCACGATCCTGCTCGACTTCCTGGGCTTCAGCATCCTGATCCCGGTGCTGCCGAAGCACCTGCTGGCGTTCGGTGCGACGACCTTCGAGGTCGGTCTCATCCTGGCGCTGTACATGATCGCGCTGGTGCTGTTCCTCCCGCTCTGGGGCTGGGTGGCGGACCGCATCGGACGCAAGCCCGTGATCGTGGCGTGCCTGGTCGGCTCGGCGGTGTCGTTCGCGCTGATGGCGTGGGCGGAGACGCTCTGGGTGTTCTATCTGGCGCGCGTGCTGCAGGGCTTCTTCGGCACGAGCGTCGGGGCAGCGCAGGCGTACATCACGGACATCACGTCGGACGACGAGCGCACCGGCAGCATCGGCCTGATGTACGCGGCGGCCAGCGCGGGCATCGTGTTCGGGCCGGCGATCGGCGGATTCCTGTACCCGCTGCATCCGACGCTGCCGTTCTACGCACCCGCCGCACTCGCCGCGCTGGCCAGTCTCGGCGCTGCGCTCTTCCTGCCCGAGTCCTGGCCCAGCCGCGTCGACCCCGCCGGCTGGCGGAACCTGCTGCTCGTCGCGGTGCCCACGCCGCTGCGCCTGCTGGTCGGCATACACGACAACCGGACGCGCGCGTACCTGTACCTGTTCCTGCACTTCTTCGCGGCGTTCGCCGCGCTCGAGGCGATGTTCCCGCTGTTCGCGAGCTCGCGCTTCCGCTTCGCGGAGTGGGAGGTCGGCCTGTTCCTGTCGTGCCTGGGTGTCGCGCTCGCGATCACGCAGGGGGTCTTCGTCGGCCGGCTGGAGCGGATCTTCGGCGACGTTCCGCTGGTCGTGGTCGGGCTGGCCATGACGGGGACGTGCATGGTCGGCATGTCCGAGGCGCGCAACGTCGCCCTGCTGCTGGTGCTCGGCCTGGGCGCCGCGGTGGGCAACGGGCTCGCGCTGCCGGCCTTCACCAGCCTGTTCTCGAAGCACTGCGGCCGCCAGGACGAGAAGGGTGAGTTCCTGGCCCACAGTCAGGCAATGGTCCAGACCGGCCGCGGCATCGGTTTCATCTGGGGCGGGGCGGCGTTCGGCGCGCTCGGCGCCGGCGCGCCGTTCTTCCTCGGCGGTCTCGGGATCCTCGGCGGTCTCGCCCTGTTCCTGCTGGCGCTCCCGCTGCTGCAGCCGCGCGGCACCAAGCGTGCGGGAAGCGCTACGTCCTTCACCTGATATATTCTCAGCTCGAGGAGGCCCCCCTTGAGCGAAGCCATCGAACGCGAGCGACTGGACGTCGACATTCTCTTCGTGGGCGCGGGTGCAGCCACGCTCGCGAGCGTGATCCACCTCGCCGACCGCTGCCGCCAGGAAGGTCTCGAGATGCCGGCGGTGCTCGTGATCGAGAAGGCGTCGGAGATCGGCGGCCACCAGCTCTCGGGCGCCGTGATGGATCCGCGCGGGATCGCGGAGCTGATGCCGGACTACATGGAGCGCGGCTTCCCGCTGCAGCACGAGGTCACGAAGGAGTACGTCTACTTCTTCACCCGCAAGCACGCGCTGCGCCTGCCGCCGCCGCCGCCGATGATGAACCACGGCAACCTCGTCGTGTCGCTCTCCGAGGTCGTGAAATGGATGGCGGAGAAGGCCGAGGAGCGCTCCGTCGAGATCTATCCGGGCTTCGCCGCCGCGCGTCCGCTCACCAAGGGCGACCAAGTCGTAGGCGTGCAGATCCAGGACCGCGGCGTCGACAAGGATGGCTCGCAGAAGGGCGTGTTCGAGGCGGGCCCCGAGATCCACGCGCGCTGCGTCGTGTTCGGCGAGGGCCCGCGCGGCTCCTGCTCGAAGGCGCTGCAGCAACGCTTCGAGCTCGCGGGTCCGAATCCGCAGTCGTACGAGACGGGCATCAAGGAGATCTGGCGCGTCAAGCCGGAGAACCACGTGCCGGGCCGCGTGATCCACACGCTCGGCTGGCCGCTCGACCCGGCGACGTTCGGCGGCTCGTGGCTCTACGACATGAAGGACAACCTCGTGTCGCTCGGCTTCGTGACGGGGCTCGACTACGAGAACCCCTACACGGACCCGCACGACAACATGCAGCGCTTCAAGCTGCACCCGAAGATCCGCGCGATTCTCGAGGGCGGCGAGTGCATCCGCTATGGCGCCAAGACGCTGCCCGCGGGCGGCATCTACGGCATGCCGCAGCTCTACATGAACGGCGCGCTGTTCGTCGGCGACTCGGCCGGCTTCTGCAACTCGGCGCGGCTCAAGGGCGTGCACATGGCCATGAAGAGCGGCATGCTCGCGGCCGAGGCGCTGATCGAGGCGATCAAGCGCGACGACTACTCCGCGGACACGCTCAAGGTCTACGCCGAGAAGTTCGAGCAGAGCTGGGCGTGGGCGGAGCACCGGAAGTACCGCAACTTCCACCAGCCCTTCGCCTGGACCCAGAAGATGCCGAAATGGCTCGGCTGGCTGCGCCAGGCCCCCTGGCTCGCGAACTCGGCGGGCCTCGCGCTGATCACCGGCGGTCGGGGCGCGATCGACTTCGTCGCCTCACACCCCGACCACACGCACATGAAGAAGCTCGCCGAGCTCGACGCCGACGATCTCGCGCTGCGCGAGAAGGTGGCCTACGACAACCGCTACACCTTCGACAAGGTGACGGCGGTGGCGCTGGCCGGCTCGCGCCACGAGGTCGACCAGCCGCACCACCTGGTCGTGCAGGACACGAACGTGTGTGCGACCCGCTGCGCGACGGAGTACGGCAATCCCTGCGAGAACTTCTGCCCCGCCGCCGTCTACGAGATGATCGAGGACGACGCCGCGCCCGGCCGCAAGAAGCTCGTGATCCACCACGAGAACTGCGTGCACTGCAAGACGTGCGACGTCGCCGACCCGTACCAGATCATCACCTGGACCACGCCCGAAGGCGGCGACGGCCCCGACTACACACAGATGTAACTGCGGGGCGCGGCGCAGCCGCGCCACCCGCTCTACGCGAGGCTCCGCCTCGCTGCGCGCTTCGCTTGCATCTGGGATCTGGCGCGGGACGGCCCGCGCCAGGAAGAACCTAGGCGAGGAGCCAGGCCAGGACGTCGTCGACGGCGGCGAGGTCGTGGAGCAGCCGGTCGGGCTGGTGTGCGGCCAACACGTCGGCAGCCACCATGCCTGTGGCCACCGCCAGCACTCGGCAGCCGTTCGCACGCGCGCAGGCGATGTCGCGCAGCGTGTCGCCGACGATCGTCACGTGCTTGGGGTCGATCGGCGCGCCGGTGTGGCTGGCGTGGCGCGCCAGTGCGACGGGCACGAGCTGCTCGCGCGTGGGCGCGTCGGGTCCCCAGGCGCAGACGCGAAACTGCTCCGGGTCCAGGCCGGCGCTCGCGACCTTGAGCCGCCCGGTCTCCGGGTAGTTGCCCGAGAGGATGCCCTGGGTGACCTCCGCGCGCGTGGCGAGGGCTGCCACCAGCTTCGCGATGCCCGGCAGCAGCTGTGCGGGCGGGCCCGTCTCGAACCGGCGCGCCAGGTGGCCGGCGTAGATCTCGCGAAAGCGCGGCTCGTGCGCCGCGCCGCCCGCGATGCGGTTCGTGCGCGCCAGCTCGATCCAGATCGAGGAGTCGAGCTGTCCACCCATCTCGACACCGTCGAGCGTGAAGTGGCTCCCGAACAGCTCGCAGCCCGCCGCGGCCATGGCCGTACGGCCTGCGCCGCCGCTCTGCAGCAGCGTGCCGTCGACGTCCCAGAGGATCAGCCGCGGGCCCGTGGAGCTCATCGGGCACCAGAGTAGACGACGCGGGTCCCGCGGTCAGGGGGCGGGCTCAGAATGCCGCGACGCTCACCTGGAAGTGGAACCCGTGGTTCTGCAGGTCGTCGACGCTGCGCTCGTAGCGGCGCAGCGGCTCGCCGTAGTAGATGGACATGAAGACGCCGTCCGCCGCCTGGTAGCGCAGGCCTGCGCCGTAGCTCGCGATGGTCTTGATCGGGGGCGTCTCGCCATCGTTCCAGCCGTGGCCGAAGTCGAAGAACGGCGCCACCTGGAGGACGTCGCGGCCGAGCGCGGTGCGCAGGATGGGCACGCGCAGCTCGAGCGAGGTCGCGATGCCGTTGTCGCGCACCAGCTCGTTCTCGCGGTAGCCGCGCACCGTGCGCGCGCCGCCGAGCGAGAACTGCTCGAGCGAGAGCAGGGAACGCGGCGTGACCTGGGCGTCCATGCGCCACAGCACCTGGCTGCCCCGGTACTGCTCGGGCAGGCGGTGCGCCCACTGGGCCTGCAGCAGCCATGCCACGAACGTGCCGTCGGGCGGGCGCTCCCGCTGGCTGAAGGTGCGTCTCGTGGTGTCGTTCGAGGCGTCCAGGATGTCGAGCCCGAAGCTCATGGTCGAGCGCAGGGCGAAGACGTCGCTCTGGCTCCGCGTGGTCCAGGACTGGCTTGCGCGGAGGGCGCTCACGCGCGACTCGCCGTCCTCGGCGCCGAGCGAGAAGGTCGTCTCCTCGCCGTCGATGCGCGTCAGGCTCTCCCGCAGCTCGCCGCGCAGGCCGAGCACCAGCTCGTTCGTGGGCGTCCGGAACAGCGCATGCTCGATGCCCGCTCCATAGGTCGTCGAGAAGCTGTCGATGCCGACCTCTTCGAAGGCGCTGTTCACGATGTCGGCTTCGCTGTCCCGGTAGTCGACGTTGAGCAGCGTATCGCTGTCCAACAGCGGAAGTGTGTAGGCGGCTCGGAGTTCCTCGGCCCCCTCGGTCATGCCGATTCCGAACTGCAGCTCGTCGCCGTTGCCCGTCAGATTGCGGTATGCGAGGTCCATGCGGCCGCTCTCGCTGCCGATCGTCGACGAGCGGTCGTTCGCACTGGCGAAGCCGAGCCCCCAGCGGCTGGTCTCGAGAATGTCGAGCTCGAGCCGGCTCTGGCCGCGGCGCTCACCCGGCACGAGCCGCGCCTCGAGGCGCTGGATGCGCGGGTCGGTGCGCAGCACCTGCAGCCGCTGCTCGAGCTCGCGCACGTTCAGCGGGCCGTCTCCGGGGCGCAGCAGCTCGGCGGTGAAGTAGTCCGGGCGGAACTGCTCGGCGCCGACGACCTCGACCTTCTCGAGCGAGCCCTCGACGACCTCGATCTCGAGCACGCCGCTCTGCACGTTCTGCTCGGGGATCAGGGCGCCCGAGTTCAGGTAGCCGCGGTCGATGTAGAGCCGAGTCACCGCGTCGCGCAGCTCGACCAGATCCTCGGCATGGAGCGGCCGGGCGAGGTAGGGCGCGACGATGGGCTCGAGGTCGGGGTTCGACAGGACCGAGCTGCCCAGCACGCGAACCCGGTCCACGCGGATCGTCCCGTCCCGCGCCGCGGGGTCGCGGCGCAGCGGCGGGATGGGCGGGAGGCGCAGGGCGGCGGAGCTGGCGCCCACCGGAGGCAGCTTCACGTCGAGCCGCTGATCGCTCGGTCGCGACGTCTGTCCGAGCGCGGGAGCGGCGACGAGAGCCACGGGAAGAGCCAGCAGGAGACCTGCCCAATTCGAGCGTCGTGTGCTGTTCATCGACCCATCCCACACACTTCCAGACGAGCTCCCGGTCGCGCCGGGTCCGTCGGGCACCGCGCCGCTCACATGGTCGGAGCCGCCACGGCCAGTCTTCGACTTTTCTTCGACCTTCGAGTCATGCTGCGACAGCTCGCGAGGAACTGATCGAGCTCCACGACCTCGCGCCCGTGCTGCGACGATTCACTCAGGCACTCTTCGTAATTCATCCCGTCGAGAAACGCGAGTGCTGCGGGGCCCTCGTCGTGGGTCACGATGAACTCATCGGCTCCCAGCTCGCGCCCGAGCCCCGCCGACGCAAGCAACATGACACGCGCCCACTCCGGATCGTCAAGGAAAGTCTGCCAGCGCAGCGGGTGATAAATGAGTACGGCGTCGTGCCCGAACGTCAGAGAGAAGCCCTCGCGGGTCTCGAGGCTCGCTTGTAAGCTGATCCGCTCCGGGCGTGCAATGGGGTTACCGTCGTCGAACGTCTCGAACCAGCTCGTCCCCCCGAGGTTCATGTGGAAGTCTCCTGCCCGGTTCCACAGCTGGAGCACTTTTCGCATCTCGAACGGAGATCCACTCTCCAGCCTGTGGATCGTGGCCTCACAGGCCTCGGGTCCCGGGTAGTGGAGCAGAGCAGCGAAGTCCATTTCCATGATGAGGTCCGTGTGCAGGGTTTCCATGGTTGAATAGGTCGCTCTGCAGGCCGTTTCGGATGAGAAGTGCGGCGCAGCAGGCCAGCGGGCGGACGGGCGTTCACTCCTAGCGAGAGCTATTCCCAACAGTAGTCCCAGTTGGGCTAAAGTTCGGTCGCGTACATGGCAGACTTGGATTACGACTGGCGGCAGGTTCTCGAGGGCCTCGAGAAGGACGACCCCAACGCTGTCCTCGAGGTAACGGACCTCGTGAGCGGATTCCTCGCGCGCTTCGGCGCGTACGACGTCCGACCTGCGTGGAGCGACATCATCCAGGAGGTGCTGATCGCGCTGGTGCGCGCAGCCCAGCGCGGGGCCATCCGCGAGCCCCGCGCGTTCGTGAGCTACGTTGGCACCACGACCCGCAACCACCTGGCGAACTGGCTGCGCCGGAACCGGCGCGTCAGCGCGAACGAGCTGAAGATCGCCCCCGAGCTGGCCGAGCAGCTCTCCTCCGAGCCGGCCCACCCTCCGCGGGCCGAGGACCCGGAGCTGCTGGTCGACATGGACCGCGCGCTGGCGCGGCTGACCGACGCGGAGCGGCAGGCGATCGACGCAATCTATTTTCAGGGGCGCACCTACGAAGAGGCGGCGAGCATGCTGCGCCTCTCGCTGGGGACGCTGAAGAATCTGCAGGTCCGGGGGCTCCGCGAGCTGCGGCGGCACATGGGGATCAACCTGTGAAAACGTCTCAACCGATTCTCGGTGCGGGCGTGTCCTGAAATCACAGGGCCCGCGTTCAATCGCGCGGTGCCGGAGGGAGCCATGAGTGCAGCAGACAATCGTGAGCCAGGCGCTGCCCGGCTCCTCACAGACATCCTGGCCGGCGGGCAGCCGGAGCGCGAGCTACTGATCCGCTATGCGCGGACTCCTGCATCCCTGAGCGATGCCGAGCGCGCCGAGGTCGAACGCCTGCTGGCCGAGAACCCGCGCTATGCCGACCGCCTGCGCGTCCTGCAGGGGTTCAGCGCAGCCGCGGCCACGCAGAGCTTCGAGCAGCCCGCAGTCGCGCGGCGCCGGGCGACCCCGCGCCGGATCCGCCGCCTGCTGCTCACCGCGATGCCGGCTGCAGCCGCCATCGTGTTCGCATTCGTCTACAGCATGCGCGAGCTGCCCTCGCGGCCCGGCATCATCGTCGCCCAGACCAACGACGAGACGACCCCCAGGCCCGTGCCCGCCCCGGCCCCTGCGCCGGCGGTCCCGAGCGACCCGGCGGTGGAGCCGCCCGCCAGTCCGGATCCGATGCTGAGCGCGCCGAGCGCTCCGGCAGCCGAGCCGGAGCCCGCGCCCGCTCCGGTCGTGGTGGAGAAGAAGACTCCGCCCGCCCCCAGGGCTGAGCCTGCTCCCGAGCCGGTCCAGCCGAGCCCCGCGCCGACCGTGGCCGAGGCGGACACCAAGCCCGAGCCCCAGGCGACGCCCGAGGAGCCCGAGGTTCTCGTGGCCATGGGCGACCTGGATTACGTGGCCCCCGGGGGCAACGTGGAGCGGCCGCGTGTCTCGAGCGCCCTGCGCGGCGGCGCGCTCCGCACGTCGCTCACGGCAGTGGTCCCGGAGCACATCGGGCTGACGAACTGGGCACAGCCCACGCTCTTCTGGCACGTCGACGTGCTGCCCGATCCGGCGCTTCCGTTCACGTTCACGATCACCGACGAGTCCTCGCTGCAGACGTTGAAGACCGTCGAGCTGCCGCGGCCCGAGCGACCGGGTCTGCAGCGCATCGATCTCCGCGACCTCGGGGTCGTGCTGACCCCGAGCACCGAGTACCGCTGGTCGGTGTTCCTGCGCCCCGATCCGCGCCAGCGCTCGCTCGACCGCCTGGCACAGGGCTGGGTGACCTACGTACCCCCCGCAGCACAGCCGCTGGTGGTGCGCCGCGTCGGCAACGCCCGGCTGGCCGCCGACATGCCGGACGCCATCGCGGAGGCTGCGCGCGAGGGTCTCTGGTACGACGCCCTCGAGGGCATCATGGACGTGCTGGACTCGCAGCCCGAGAACGCCAGCGCCCAGCGCGCCCTGCGCAAGCTGCTGGAGCAGGCCGGGCTCGCCTCGATCGCGCCCTGAGGCGTCGCTAGCCGAGCGTCGCGAGCAGGGGCTGGGCACCCTCCAGCACTTCGGCCTGGAGCTCCAGGATGCTGGCTGGATCGAGGCTGCGCCGGCGCAGCAGCTCGAGCGTGTGCGGGTCGAGCTCGGAGCCGCGGCTGAACGCGCGCGCCACGCGGCAGGCCACGTGGACGACGCGCGTCGTCGGCCGGATGCGCTTGGTCTCGTCGAGCAGCCCGCACGGCGTCAGATGGTGCAGCGCCGCCTGACTGATCGACGCCGGGAAGGCCCAGTGGTGGCACACGTAGGCGCCGACGTCGGAGTGCGTGGTGCCGAGCACCATGCGCTCGGCCTGCTCGCGCGTCGTCTCGCCCTCGACGAGCTTGTCGATGCGCGCGGCCTCCTCCGGGAAGGACTGCAGCAGCACCATCTTGCCGATGTCGTGCAGCAGGCCGGGCAGGAACGACTCCGAGGGCGGGCTGCCCATCGGCCGCGCCAGCGAGCGCGCCCACGACGCGGTCAGGATGCTGTGCTGCCACAGCTCCTGCGCGGCGGGCAGGTGCTGCGCCGAGAACTTGTTCATGACCGCCGAGATCAGCACCAGGCGGCGCACGGCGTTCGTGCCCACGGCGCGCATGGCGTCGTGCACGTTGTCGACGCGGCTGCGCATGCCGAAGGCCGCGGAGTTCGCGACGCGCAGCATCTGCGCTGCGAGCGCGGGGTCGTTCTCGATGACCTCCGAGATCTCCTGGAACGACGACTCCTCGTTGTCGAGCAGCTGCAGCACGCGCATCACGACACCGGGCAGCGTGGCCATGCCGCGCACGCGCTCGAGGGCCTGGAACAGGTGCTCCTCGCGCCAGTGCAGCTCGCGCCGTGAGAGGGTGGCGGGCTCCTCGTCGGCGTCGGCCGCGCCGAGGCCCTCGGCCTTCAGGAAGCACGCGAGCGCGGACTGCAGCTCCTCGCGCTTGATCGAGTCGGTGAAGAGCAGCGCCTCGCAGAACTGGTGGAACGGGCTCTGCTGGAGCTGCAGCAGCCCCGCCACCTGCTTGTCGTCGAGGATGCCGAGCTCGACTGCGAGGTGGCCGAACAGCGCTTCGCGCTCCTGGCCTGCGGCCAGCACGCGGTAGACGTCGCGGGCGCTCATGTCGCCGCGCAGCACGGCCAGTGCGCCGATGCGCAGGTCCATCTGCGGCAGCAGTCCGCGCACGTGCTCGAAGGACACGCGCGGCAGCGAGGCGTGGTCGGCCAGGTAGCTGGCAAACGGCTCGATCCAGCGCTCCGACTCGGGACCGTCGAGTTCCGGGCTCATCGGGACCTGAATCGGCAGCTCGCCGCGCAGACCCAAGTCCCGAGCAAGCGCCCCGGCGCGCGCAGCGAGCCGGAGGCGAGCGTAGCCTGTCTGGTCCTGTCGCCAGCTGTTGCTGTGCGACAGGACCGCCAGGGATCAGAGGCTCAGCTCAGCCGCAGCCGCCGCTCTCGCCGCAGGTGCGGCACAGGTAGCAGGCGCCGGCGCGCACCATGATCGCCCCGCAGTTCGAGCAGGGAGGCGCGTCCTCCTGGCCCACGTACCCAAGCTCCGCGGGATCGGCCTGGCTGCCGCCGCGGAGCCGCACGATGCGCTCGCCGCCGGCCGGAGCGCGCAGGCCGATCGCCTCGGCCTCGGTCTCCTGCGTGTCCTCCGCGGTCTTCTGGCCGGTCAGGAAGGCCTGGCCGAGCCAGCGGAACACGTAGTCGACGATCGACTTGGCGAACGGGATGTCCTGGTTCTGCGTGAAGCCCGACGGCTCGAAGCGCGTGTGGCTGAACTTGTCGACGAGGAATTTGAGCGGCACGCCGTACTGCAGCGCGAAGCTCGTCATCAGCCCGATCGTGTCCATCAGGCCCGAGATCGTCGAGCCCTCCTTGGCCATCTTCAGGAACACCTCGCCGGGCTCGCCGTTCTCGTACAGGCCGACGGTCAGGTAGCCGTCGTGACCCGTGATCGAGAACTTGTGCGTGAGCGAGTGACGCACGTCGGGCAGCTTGCGGCGCAGCGGCAGCCGCTCCTCGGCCGGCACGACGACCTCGATCGCGGCCTTGGCGTCGCCGTCCTTTTCCTTCTTGGTGTTGAGCGGCTGCGAGCGCTTGGAGCCGTCGCGGTAGATGGCCACGCACTTGAGGCCGCTGCGCCAACCCTCGAAGTACACATTCGCGATCTCGTCGGCGGTGGCCTCCTTGGGCATGTTGACCGTCTTCGAGATGCCGCCCGACAGGAAGGGCTGGACCGCCGCCATCATGCGGATGTGGCCCATGTAGTGGATGTAGCGCACGCCGTTGGCCGCGCGGAAGGCGCAGTCGAAGATCGACAGGTCGGCGTCGCGCAGGTGCGGCGCGCCCTCGATCGTGTCGTGCTGGTCGATGTACTCGATGATGTCCGAGATCTCGCGCTCGGCGTAGCCGCGGTTCTGCAGCGCGCCGGCCACGCCGCGGTTCACGATCTTGAGCGAGCCGCCGCCGACCAGCTGCTTGTACTTCACGAGCGCGATGTCGGGCTCGATGCCGGTCGTGTCGCAGTCCATCATGAACGCGATCGTTCCGGTGGGCGCGATCACGGTCATCTGGGCGTTGCGGAAGCCGTGGCTGCGGCCGAGCTCGAGCGCCTCCGCCCACGAGTCGCGCGCCGCGCGATACAGATCCTCCGGCACGTGCGTGGCCGGCACCTTGTCCGCGTACTCCTTGTGCAGCCCGATCACCTCGAGGAAGCAGGCGCGGTTCTTCGGGTACTCGCTGAACGGCCCGACGCGGCCCGCGATCTCGGCCGAGCGCCGGTAGGCGCGCCCGCACATCAGCGACGTGATCGCGGCCGCCAGGTCGCGGCCCTCGTCGGAGTCGTAGGCGAAGCCGTTGCGCATGATCAGCGCGCCGAGGTTCGCGTAGCCCAGGCCGAGCGGGCGCAGCGCGTGGCTGTTCGCCGCGATCTTCTCGGTCGGGTACGAGGCGAAGTCGACCACGATCTCCATGGCCAGCGACAGCACGTCGACGCAGTGCGTGAAGTCGTCGACGTAGAAGCGGCCCTGCTCGTCGGCGAACTGCAGCAGGTTGATCGACGCCAGGTTGCAGGCCGTGTCGTCGAGGAAGATGAACTCGCTGCACGGGTTGGTGGCGTTGATGCGGCCGGAGTTCTTGACCGGGTTCCAGCGGTTGATCGTGGTGTCGTACTGCAGGCCCGGGTCGCCGCACACGTGCGCGGCCTGTGCGATCTCGTTCATCACGTCGCGGGCGTGGTAGGTGTCGAGCACCTTGCCCGTGGTGACCGCGCGCGTCTGCCAGGCGCCGTTCAGCTCGGCCGCGCGCATGAACGCGTCGCTCACGCGCACCGAGTGGTTGGCGTTCTGGTACTGGATCGAGTCGTAGGCACCGCCCTGGACGTTGAAGCGGCCGTCGTAGCCAGCGTCGATCAGGCTCCAGGCCTTGCGCTCCTCCTCTGCCTTGCTGCGCACGAACTCGAGGATGTCGGGGTGGTCCGCGTTCAGGATCACCATCTTCGCCGCGCGCCGGGTCTTGCCGCCGGAGCGGATCACGCCGGCGAACGAGTCGAAGCCCTTCATGAAGGAGACGGGGCCGCTCGCGACGCCGCCGCCCGCGAGCTTCTCGCGCGAGCTGCGGATCGTGGACAGGTTGGAGCCGGTGCCCGAGCCGCCCTTGAAGAGCATCGCCTCGGTGTGGGCGAGGCGCATGATCGAGTCCATGGTGTCCTCGACCGAGTTGATGAAGCAGGCGCTGGCCTGCTGCGGCACGTACGTGCCGTCCGGATTGCGCACGCCCAGGTTGAACCAGACCGGCGAGTTGAAGCAGGCCTTCTGGGTCAGCAGGATGTGCGTGAGCTCGTCGGCGAAGGCGGACTCCTGCTCGGCGTCCGTGAAGTAGGAGCCGCGCACGCCCCACTCGCGCAGCGTGCTGACGACGCGCCCGATCAGCTGGCGCGCCGAGCTCTCGCGCTGCGGCGTCCCCACGTGCCCCCGAAAGTACTTCGAAGCCACGATGTTGGTCGCGAGCGGCGACCAGGTGGCCGGCACCTCGACCCCGGTCTGCTCGAAGACCGCGTCGCCGCTCTCGCCCTGGATCCGCGCCGTGCGCGTCTCCCAGCGCACGGACTCGTAGACGTCCTCGCCGGCGCGCGTGAAGTGGCGCTCGACCGGGATCCTAGCCTTCGCCTCGTCCTGGCCCGTCTTCATCTGGTTCCCCTTCCCCCCGACGCCCCTGCACATGGGGTGCCATGTCGCGATGTCTTGTGTCGATGCTCGCCGTGGTCTCGCCTGCGCGTGAAGACACGCGTAGCTCGGGAATTCCCGGGCCAAGGAGAGGCCCCGACAGTCGGGGCCCCCGTGCGAGGCGCCTCCTCCGTAGCACCCCGCCCGCTCCCCTTCGGCCGCCCGTAGCCCCCCCTGGCTGCCGTGGGGAATCCTTGAAACCCGTGAGTCCTTTTTTTACCGCGATCCCAGGCCACGGTCAAACGCTCCAGCCCCAAGATCTTGGGGTAGACCCGTCGCACAGCTCCAAGATATTGATATTTCAGGGCTTCAGGGGAGGGTCGTTGTCAGGTGTGGCCCCGAATACCTGCAGGCCACGCGCAAAAGTGACATTCCCAGCGGATTGACACATGCGCAAGCCATTGAAAACAAAGGACTTTGCTGAACGGGTGGGACCCACCTCGGGCCGACTCGGACAGCCTCCGGCGGCGGGGTGATCCCCCTCACGAGCGCGTGCCGCTGCCCGCGCAGGCGACCCCAAATGCCCAGGCCTGCGCAAATTTTCGGCTCCTGAACGTCGCTGTCCCAGGTAGGTTTTCATCCGGAGGAAGGCAACGTGGGTCCCTGGCTGCTCGCACTCATGCTCGCACTCGCGCAGATCGCACCTGCGGTCGGTGCCGTCGACGAGATCTCCGCAACGGGGGAGGACCAGGAGGAGCCCTGGCTCCGTGCGCTCGCCTGGCTCGCGCAGGACGACCTGACCCGGCAGAAGCTCGCGCTCGACCAGCTGCGCCAGCTGCACCGCCACCTGCTGCGGCGCTTCCAGCTCGGGTCGGTGCCGGAGCAGACGCGCGAGAAGCTGTTCTCCGACTACCTGATGCGGCTCTGGATCGCCTGGGACCGCCACTGCACGGGCGAGCCGCACGAACGCATCCGCAGCTTCTACGGGCTGTCGCGGCGCATCGTCCACAGCACGGTCGTCGACGACCTGCGCAGCCGCACGCGGGGCATCCTGGTCGCCGATGGGGCGGATCTCCCACCCGAGACGAGCGTCCCAGAGCCCGACGACTTCGACCTGGCGCGCCGCCTGGGCGAGATGGACGAGTCCTGGCGCGAGGCGCTCGAGGCGACGCTGCGCCACGGCTCGGTGCGCGCCGCGGCCGAGGAGCTCGGCCTCTCGGCGGCGCAGGTCCGCTACCGCGTCGACCGCGCGCGCGAGGGGCTCCGCAGCTAGAACCACCGGGCTCCATGCGAGCGCGCGGCTCATCGCCTATTTTCCGCGCCGATGAGCAGTGATCGCCCGACGGACGAGTACGCGAGGAGGCTCGAGGCACGCCGCAGCACGCGCGCTGCGCTCGA
>Ga0190274_10001356_pt1 | contig 14339 bp, 11 predicted proteins | sample Popmic531T_FD_133002 | JGI IMG/M metagenome (GOLD analysis project Ga0190274, IMG submission 133002) | Populus adjacent soil microbial communities from riparian zone of Yellowstone River, Montana, USA - 531 T | ecosystem: Environmental > Terrestrial > Soil > Riparian zone | place: USA: Montana...
AGGCTCGTATGTTTCCCACCAAAATTTCTGCTATATTTTTTTATAGCTTTTGGTTTGAATTTCAATTTGTTTTCGAAGAACTTATTTCCCTTTTTTAAGGGGGGCGGCAAAGATAATGTTGCTGTATTTATCAGCCAATTTTTATTGCCGTTTTTGTCCACATTTCATTCAGCTATCATTCACATTTAAAGAACTCGTTTTATCCAAACGGGCGGCAAAGATATGGGTGGAACTTTACCTGCCAAATGTTTTTTGGGATGGGGAAATGTTAAACGTCTAAAAAGCACTACTGGTATGCGTTTCGAGACAAAAAATTAAATGAAATAATTATTGGGAAAGCTTACTTCTGTCAGAAACAAGCCGTGTGCAGGTGCAGAGAAGCTGGCCAGGGTACAATCTTTTGCTTCAATAATTTTTCTGAATGCTGTAAGATCCGCCTTTCCCCTGCCTAAATTCAACATAGTTGCCGTCAACGCCCTTACCATTCCTCTTAAAAATCTATTTGCTTTTACGTTGTAGATAAGGCATCCGTCCTGAATTATCCACCTGCTTTCTTTTATATCACACACAAATGATTTAACCTGGGTATTTCGTTTAGAAAAAGAAGTAAAATCATAATATTCTTTAAGCGCAACTGCCGCTTTTTGCATTGCCTCAATATCCAAGGTGTATGGAAAGTAAAATGCCCTATCAGTTAGAAAAGGATCCTTTTTTTGATAGATATGATACTTATACTCCCTGCTGATGGCATCAAAACGACAATGTGCATTATCATTTACTTTCAGTAGATTTTTTATTGCTATATCGGTAGGTAAAATTGCATTCAGATTATATACTAATTGTGATGATAATTCGCTTTCAAGATCGAAATGAAAATAGTTTTGATAAGCATGTACACCAGCATCAGTACGAGAGGAGCCTGTTAATTCTAATTCCTTTTTGAGAATGATCTTAAAAGCTTTCTGTATTTCAGCCTGAATTGTATTGGCATTTTTTTGCGACTGAAAACCGCTGTAATTGATGCCTTTATATGCTACTTCGAGAAAATAACGCATTGGAATTACTAATGGAGCATTGCTTTAAATCGATTAATAAAATATTCATCTTTTAATGCTGATTGAAGTGTAGAGAAGTTTTCAAGATCACTTACGTACTGATACGCTGTATCGAAAAATTTATACTTCGATTCATCAGTTAGAAATAACGCACTAAGGTTTCTTACTTGTGTAGTAGAAAAGCATTTTGTCTTAAAAGTCTTTTTTGCTTCTGCAATCATCGCATCATCATTATTTGCACCAGCCATTCTTTTTCTTAGTTTAAAAAAGTCATCTTCAACCGCCACAGTTTTACAATTGTTACTTTTAATTGTTGCTTTTTGTGTGGCTTCTTTGTCAATGGCAACAGAATCAACAGGAGGAATATCGAGAAATTTCTTTTCTTCCTGATTAGATAGTACAGGTGTTGTCTTTTTTGTATCAGATTGAATAAGCACTCTAATGGTATCGGTTACCTGATCAGATATTACATCAAGAAAAACCAACCCAATCCCAGCAGTAGTTGAACTTTCAGATTTAAGTTTTATAACTGATCTCTTATACTCAGCCTCTGTAGTTGTTTGTGTCTTTGCTTTTTCGATAGAGTCTTGTTTTCGTAACTCTTCCTGTTTCAATAATTCGTCTTCTTTAACTTTCGCAGCAGTAATCGAATCCTCTTTCATTTTTGCTGCATTTTTGGATTCCTGAGCATCAATTTTTGAGTCATCCTTTATTACTACCGGGGCTACTATAATTCCATTTTTAATATCTCCTTGTGATGCTGGAACACTATTTTTAATCTCACCCTGTGATGACGGAATAGTTTCCTTTACCGCCTCTTTTTTTTCAGTATTCGATGCAGTAGCATCTGCCTTTTTTTCTATTGGCTTTTCTATTACCGGCTTTTCTTTGATCGTTGAATCATCAGCAGCTTTCGCCAGTAAATTTGTAAATGCATTGTCTTCCCTCTTTTCCGTTTTTACTGTTTGTGCAGAATTAACTGGTTTACTTTGGGGCATTATAGTAGTCATTGAAGTAATGTTAAAAAGCCCCCACCCTTTGTCTCCAAAATTTTTGATCAGGAAACCCTGGTCCTTTTTATTCACAGTTATTGAATAAGGCTGATCCGCTACTTCGCTTCCTTGCATACCGATATTTACTGAGTAAATACTATCGCGGAGATTTGATAATATCAGGTACCCGATGCTAGTAGAGTTATAAATCTTGTCTCCCATGCGAGCATAAAAAGGTTGTTGGTTATCGGTTTGCAAATAAATAAAATACACTTTTTGTGCATTGACTGAAGCTGATGCAAAAAATAAGAATACGAATAGCTTAAACAGTTTTTTCATCGGAAAGTTATATGGGTAAAGTTGGTCAAAGTTAATATAAATAACCCTTAAGACTTCTTTAAAGAATTAACTTACCATTTATAAAAATATCAGGCCGGGCTTGTGTGACAACTTCTATTTTTGCACCCTTAAAAAATAATTATATGAAATTGGTGAGTACGTCATTTGCAATTCTTTTACTTAGCCTCCAGTTAATTGCCCAGGAGCCAATAGCAAAAGATACTTCCTGGAAAAAACAATACCGCGAAACAGCTACTAAAATAAATGATCTTGTTCATACAAAACTTGATGTGAAGCCCGACTTTTCAAAATCCTATTTGTATGGAAAAGCATGGATCACATTGAAACCGCATTTTTACCCAACTGATTCTTTAAACCTGGATGCTAAAGGAATGGGATTGAAAACAGTTGCCTTAGTAAAAGGCGCAAAACAAATTCCTTTAAAATATGAATATGATGAACTTAATCTCAGGATCAAATTAGATAAGTCTTATAAAGCAAATGAAAATTATACCATATATATAGATTATACAGCAAAGCCAGATGAGTACCAGGAAAAATATGGAACTGATGATTTTCTTGGTATCAAAGGAATGTATTTTATAAATCCGAAAGGAGAAGAAAAAGATAAACCAACGCAAATATGGACACAAGGGGAAACCGAATCAAACTCTTGTTGGTTTCCTACGATAGACAAAACAAGTCAAAAGACAACACAGGAACTTACTGTTACGGTTGATAATAAATATGTGACTCTTTCCAATGGAAAACTCATGAGTCAAAAAAGAAACACGGATGGTACAAGAACTGATTATTGGAAAATGGATCTCCCGCATTCTCCCTATCTTTTCTTTCTTGGTGTTGGCAATTATGCTGTCGTTAAAGATACCTGGAGAGGCAGAGAGGTTAATTATTATGTAGAACCTGAATATGGATCTGTTGCAAAAAAGATCTTTGGAAATACTCCTGAAATGATGGAGTTCTTTTCAAGGATCACTGGTGTTCCTTTTCCATGGGCGAAATATTCACAAATCACCGGCCGTGATTATGTTGCCGGAGCAATGGAAAATACCACAGCGACGATTCACCAGGAAGGTGCACAGCAAGATGCAAGGGAATTGATTGATGGTAATAACTGGGAAGGTACAATTGCACATGAATTATTTCATCAGTGGTTTGGTGATTATGTTACTGCAGAAAGCTGGAGCAATCTTACATTGAATGAGTCTTTTGCGGACTATAGCCAGACTCTATGGGAAGAATATAAATATGGTAAAGATGCAGGTGATGCTGAGAATTACCAGGGTATGCAGGGTTATTTACAAAGCGGAAGTGAATCAAAAGACCTTGTTCGATTTTTTTATGGTGATAAAGAAGATATGTTTGACCAGGTGAGTTATCAAAAAGGTGGTCGCATTCTTAACATGCTAAGAAATTTTGTGGGTGACAGTGCCTTCTTTAAATCGCTTAACCTTTACCTGACAACAAATAAATTCAAAGCTGCAGAAGCACATCATTTGCGACTTGCATTTGAAGAAGTGACTGGTCGTGATCTTAACTGGTTTTTTAATCAATGGTATTTCGATAACGGGCATCCATCTGTAACTATCGATTATGTTTATGATGATGCAGCAGGGAAAGTAAATGTCATAATTAAACAAATACAAAAAAGCGGGAAACTATTTACACTGCCAATTGCTGTTGATATTTATAATGGCACAAATAAAGTTCGCTACAATGTTTGGGCAAAAAATGCAGTAGACACTTTCACGTTTAACTATAGCAAGCATCCTGACCTGGTAAATGTGGATGGAGATAAAATTTTATTATGGAATAAAAAAGATAATAAAACGCTGGATAATTTCATTCATCAATATAAATATGCAGGCAAATATCTTGACAGGCTTGAAGGCATTCAATTTGCTGCAAAAAAACAAGATGATCCAAAAGCACTTGAATTATTAAAGACTGCATTGAAAGATAAATATCATGGTCTTCGCAACACAACATTATATAGTCTGGATCTTGGAAATGAAAAAGTGAAACAAGATGTTGAGTCGATACTTGCTGATCTTTCAAAGAATGATAAGAAGTCAACCGTCAGGGCAAATGCGATTGGTCAGTTAAGTGGATATAAAAAGGCAGCGTATATTCCTTTATTTAAAGCAGCAACAGCTGACTCTTCTTATTCTGTGTCAGGGAATGCATTGAATGCATTGCTTGAAGTGGATAAAGATGGAGCGATGACAATAGCAAAAGAATTAAATAAAAAACCAGCAAAGGGAATATTAAAAAGTTCACTTCAAGGTGCAAAAGCTGCATCAGGCGATGAAAGTCTTGAAGAAGAAATTATTGGTGAGTTTAACAAAATGCCGGTGTCACAGCAAAAGTTTAATGCGCTTGGTACGCTTGGCATTTATCTTGGTGCATTGAAGAATACTGAAAAAGTTAAGGCTGCTGTTGATGAGATCATAAAATTCCGTGAAGCAATTCCTTCACAATACAGAGTTCAAACCGATCCTTACATCAATGAAACCTTGCAAGGCATCGCAACAAAAAAAGAAGAAGCTTTGAAAGCGGATGCTGGTAATATTGCTTTGAAAGAATTGGTGGACTATATCAAATCAAAAACCCCTGCAGGAGAAAAGAAGGGTTTCTAATTTCATTTAAAAAGAGAATATAAAAAAAGTCATCCAAAAGAGGATGGCTTTTTTATTGATGCAATACTTACACAATTTTACCTCGTATTGCTTTTGCCACCGCTTCAGATTTTGAATGAACATGCAATTTTTTATAAATATTTTTTATATGCACATTCACCGTTTCAATACTGATATAACAACAGTCAGCTACCATTTTATAGCTCATCCCTTTTACAAGACAAGTAAGTATTTCTTTTTCCCGATCCGAAAGATTGAATAATTCTTTACTCCTTGTATCAGGACGATCCCTCACCATTTTCAATACACGATTGGCAATAGAGGGAGTCATGGGACTTCCGCCTTCATGAATTTCCTGAATACCTTCCATAATTTCAGCAGGAGTAGTATGCTTAAGGATATAACCCTCTGCTCCGGCGCAAATCGAATTGAATATTTTTTCATCATCATCAAAAATTGTCTCCATTAAAACTTTTATACCAGGAAATTCTTCTTTGATCATACCAACAGCTTCAATACCGTTAATGCCGGGCATTTCAATGTCCATCAAAACTACATCGGGCTTATCCAGAGAAATATTTTTTAAAAGATTATTGCAATTAGCATAGGCGCCCACACATTCAAATCCAGCAGTACCTCCTATCATTGCGGCTAGTCCTTCCCGCAAACTGCGATTATCTTCAAATATGGCAACCTTGATTGGCATAGGAGTTTTTTTTATGATTTCTCTCACCTTAAGTTTTTAACATTAACTCGATCTCCGTTCCACCGTCATTTGCAGATATAATATTTAATTCTGCACTGATCTCTTTTGCCCTTCGGGTCATGTTCATCAATCCATTTCCCAGTGTTTGTGCATTTACGGGAATGCCCTTACCATTATCACGGATCCTAAGCATAATAATTTTGTTTTTTTCAAACAAATCAATCGAAACACGGGATGCTTCCGAATATTTTACAACATTTGTGATCGCTTCTTTAAAAACAAGATAAAAATTCTTCCTTACCTGCATCGGCAACGCGATCGAATTTAATTTTTCATCCACTTCAAAAGTATATTCCACTTTTTTTACCCTTAATAATTGATAAGCAAATGAACGCATACGGATAATTATTTTTTCAAATGAGTCATTTTCAGGATTGATCGTCCAAACAATATCGCTCATACTTTCAATGATCTTTCTCGAATTTACTCCAATCAATTCAAGAGCTGGGATATCTTTTCCTGCCTGTTGCTTTGCCACTTCACTATAAATAGAAATGCTGTTAAGAGTAGAACCAATATCATCATGCAGATCGCTTGCAATATTGTTTCGGATAATTTGTACTTTCTTCATTTGCTCTAAACGATATTTATATAAGCCAAAAAAAATAATCCCTATGGCTGCAAGAACAATGATCTTAAACCATATCGTTTGCCAAAAAGGTGGAATAACATCCAAGGGAAATACAGTTATTTTTTCTGAGTAATCACCAAATCCATTTCCCGCTCTTAATAACAATTGGTAATTACCTGGAGTGATCTCGCTAAGTGTTAATTCTGGTTTGCCTTCTATCTTATTCCAAACCGTATCTCCTCCTTTATATAAAGTATATTCATAACTAATATCTCCGGGATCAAAAACAGAATAGTCGGAAAACCCGATATGAATGCTATTGAATTTATTGTACTTTAATGAAAGAGTTTTATTTTTTAGTAACGAGTCCAAGGGAAGATTTTTGTTATCCAGTCTGATAAAAGAAAGGCGAACCACTCCCGGTTTGTCCGAATCCGTCAACGAATCAATATTAAAAACGAGAAATCCTTTATTAGAAGACATTAGCACTAGCTCGTTCCGGTCATTCAAGAGCGGACGAGAGTTAAATTGTGATATTGGCCATTTGAAATCTTCATTGATAGCAAACTCTTTTCGGTTTCCGGAGATGGTATTATAGAAATAAATTTGGGATGGGAATATAAAGCAAGCCCAATCTTTATATAACCCGGAACCACTTGGATTTTGAATACCCGCTTTATTCCTGAATAGATCAAAATAGTCAGTTAATGAATCATTCTTTGTATTGATAAGCAATCCAGAAAAACTTTGTTGCAGATATATTCTTGTCGCATCGAAATTATACATATCGAAAACACCACCTGGTATATCACAATCAGCACGATCAAAACAGCATTTAAAGATTTTGTCGATGTTCCTTGTTTTTAAATTGATCTTGTACAATTCTCTTGTGGCTATAAAATCTATCCAGAAAGTCGAAGAATTTTTATGCAACACAGTTGGATAATCATAGCCTTTGATCAGTTCTAATGTATAAGATCCTTTGTCAGCAGGCTTGCTTATAAAAATTGAATCAAGAATATCTTTTTGCGGATCATAAGAATATAAAGATCCATTTGAAAACAACCAGGATACATTGTCAGTATCAGTACTCCCATATCGCCAAACACGATGTTTAAAGTCCAGTTCGGCTTCTTCAACCTTGAATGAATTAAGATCAACTTTAAAATCTTTTAAAACAACATTTCTGAAATCAAGCGGTTCAATCCCTGGTCTCATAATAGCAATATAAAATGTATCGGAATCAAAAGACTGGCTGAAAAAAGCAGGATACTGTTTCCACTCATCATTGAGTAAAACTTTTTGCATACGCAAATTTTTATCCAGGTAGATTAATTTTGGTCTATTTTCATTTTGTTGAAAAAGAAAATAATTTCCATTTTTATTTTTTTCAAAAAAAACATTCTGTCGTCCACTTGAATTATCATAATCTTTCGGCTGAATACCACTGGTAGAGGAAGTATCAAAAGGTATATGACGTATAACATCACTTCGTTTTTTTATCATCGACATTCTTTCCGGGCCTTGAATCCATAATAAAATATCACTCTCCTTTATACTGGAATTGCCTGTCTGTTTTTCAGGATCAAACCAAAGAATGTCTCCGATAGGCATACCCGCATCATTTATCAAATACTCCATTCGGGCAATCTCCTGATTTATTTTTACGAGGTATTTATTCCCAATTTTAACCCATTGGTTATTATTCCTGTCAGTCTTTACGTATAATACTTGAAGTTTATCTTTTAAAGAAGTATCAGCATTAACAGTCAAATTGCCTGAAAAAGAGTAGAAATTACTTTTTCCAGTTTGTAAATGTTTTTTTTCTAGCCATCCTTTACTTCCATAAGATAGCCAAAGTGCATCCTCATTTGAAGAACAAGTAATACCAATTACATCCTGAAACCGATGGTCTGCAAATTGTGCCAGCTCTCCTTTCCAAGAACAACGTACTATTCCTGTATTGAAATCGTACTTCCAGATACCTCTTTTTTCTGTCGTAAGTCCCCACACATTGCCAGACTTATCAACCGTTATACCAACTGCATCACCACCCGGTGGTAATACACGGTTGACACTATCAATAATTATTTTTTTTAATCCCTTTGTTTTCCATTGGAGTAAATAAAAACCCTCATCAAGAGCAGAAGTAAAAAAAAGATTATCCTCTTTGCTTCTATAAAAACAAGATACGGCCACCGGAATTCCTTTTATTCCAGGAAGCAGTTCTTTAATCGGTTTAAATATTTCTGACTCCCTGTCAAATCCATATATCCCTGCTTCGGTAGCCAACCAAATACTACCATCATTGGAAATTTCGATATCATTTATTCTGAAAGGAGTATTTTTTCCATTGACAGTTTTAAGCTTGTATGATTTCCAATTCACTCCATCAAAAGAAAATATTTCAATAAGGTTATGAAACCAATACAAGCCATTATTGTCTCTTGTAACTTTTATTTGTCCCTTTTTTGAAACCTCATAATTGCTTAGACTTGAAACAAAATAATCCTGGTTTGAATTTCTTATACTATAAGATTGAGCTGATGCAGTAAGACTAAAAGCACCGATAAGCAGGTATACCAGTCTTTTCATGAACTAAAGGTATCCGAATATTTCTTTGTTTTCAATAACGTGAACATGGTATTCTTCTACCCGGTATCAACAGAATTAACCGAGATTGGGTATTTAGAAAGGTCTGTAATTATATCATTTTTATTAGGCCAATTAAACTATACTCTGTCTTACAAAACGAGGAAGATAGAAGCACTGATAAGATTATCAATTCTTTTTCAGTCCCAATCTACTCATCAATAAATCTTTTCTTGGTTTACTAACTGAAATTTTTTCTCCCGTTTTGAGTATGAGATAGCCACCATCCGTCCGGAAAAATTGTGCGATATAGTTAACATTAACAATTGTAGAATGATGAATGCGCAGGAAAATTTCGGCGGGCAATAATTCTTCGATCTCGCCAAGTGATCTTGAAATAAGCATGTTTCTCTTTTCTCCAAAGAAAATTTTAGTATAAGCCCCTTCGGCCTGGCAATAGATTATGGAAGAAACTTCTACAAATTCGTATCCTTCCCGGTGAGGTAAAGCGATTTTTTGTTCTACTGATGATCTGCGGATGTTACGAAGCAGATTACTGACATTTTGCAAATTGTTACCATCGTCTAATTTCTTTCCCGCCTTTTCAACCGCTTCCTGGAGATCATTTGAATCAATGGGTTTAAGTAAATAATCTATAGCGCAGATGCGGAAAGCCTTTGCTGCAAATTCATCATGGGCCGTAGTGAAGATGACAGAAAAATTTATATCCTCAAGCATCTCCAACATTTCAAATCCGTTCATCCATGGCATTTCTACATCCAGGAACACAAGGTCCGGACGATTCTTTTTAATAGCTATGATGCCTTCTTTCGCAGACTGGCAGGAAGTAATTATCTGAATCGAACTACAGTAAGTCCTTAGATCATTTTCCAATGATTTAATGCAATGCAGCTCATCATCTATAATGATTGAACGGATCATGACATCTGCTGTTTGAATGTAAGTATAGCCCGTGTTCCCTCTGGGATTCCGTTCTCACTTTTTTTGTCAACAATCTCCAACGCTGCCTGTCGCCTTGTTATCAAATTGTCCAGGGCCAGTCTTGACTGAGTAAGATACACACCTTTAGATTGATGCACCAGACCGATCAAAGATTTATTCTGTACAGAGGCTTCTCTTCCTATACCGTTATCATCAATAATAATATCAATCGAATTATCCTTCCTTAACACTGAGACTTCGAGGTGACCCCCGGAATCTTTTGGCACAATTCCATGTATTATAGAATTTTCAATAAATGGCTGAATAATCAATGCTGGTACCTGGATTGATTTGAGGTCAAGCACCGGATCGATAATAACGCTGTAAGAGAATTTTGCATCAAATCGCATAGATTCTAATTTCAAATATAATTTACAGGTTTCTATTTCATCATAGAGATTAATTTCTTTTTTATCTGCATTATTGAATAATGTACGGATAAGCTTGGAAAATGTAGTCAGGTAGTTTACAGATATTTCCTTTTTATCTTCCTGGATCAAAGTCTTTATTGAGTTGAGGCAATTGAAGATGAAATGAGGATTCATTTGTGCACGCAGCGCCTTAGCCTCCAGCTCCAGCAGATTTTTTTGAGCCTCTATTTTTTGTTTCTCTTCTCTTCGAATTCCCTGTACATAATGATAAAGGAAATATAAACAGCTCCAAATACCAAACAACAAGCCTAAAGAAAAGGAACCACCTAGTATTGTTTTGAATGCGGAAAACTGTCGCTCCGTGGCATTAAGCACATTAAAATATTTGTTTAACCAAAATGATACTACCCCCGATAAAGTGGCAAAAAAAATTATGATTATAATAGAGTTTATAATTTGATGTATAAAAGGCTTTTTTAAAATATTTGTTTTCTTGATCAGTATTCTTATAAGGTGAGAAAATAAAAGCCCTGTTCCCATGAAGGTCATTAGACGGATCCAAAATTCATAAGATATTCTTGAGTATAGAGCTCCAAAAAAAATATTGATAAGTGCGAACAATCCCCATCCTGTAAACTGGCATATCCAATATTTTTTATTTTTGATCATGTTATGTTTTTAAATGTAAATTAGATTACACCTTTAAATTTACAAATTCCAACCACCATTGTACTTCGCATTTTACAGTTTGCCTTTCTTGGTTTATAACCGGAGTAGTTTCAGGTTCTTTGTTACGTAAACTATATCCATAACGTGAATATGGTATTCTTCAAACCAGCATAAACAGAATTAACGGGTATTGGGTATTGACTAAGGTTTCTCATGATAGCATTTTTGTAGTGAGTGATCTGAGCCGAAAATTTTAAGCCATCTACTCAATAAACTCTTTTTTTGAATTTATTTTTTCAGACTAAAAATCATTTAATCATGAAACAAAAATCTTTACAGTTATGGATCTTCAGTGCAATGATCTTACTAACTGCTTCCTGTAAAAAAAGTTTGGAGCCTGCTGATCTTGAACCAACACAAGCATTTCCAAGGAATGCTAAAAAATCATCAGCAAATGAACTCGTATCTCTCGAATCAAATTTCTCGCGGGGATTTGGGATCAATAATTCAGGTACTATGACTGGTTCTGCCCGCAACGCCGATGGAAAATCTGTCGCATTCTCATTAAAGAATAATGATCTATGGTTCTCTGTTGAGGAAGTGAGTCCGAACGGCCTTCCAGAAATTCGCTTTTCAATTAATGATCCCGGCGATATAGCAGGACATAAACTCGTACCAGGGGGTATCATACCTGTGGTTTGGAAAAATGGACAAGCTTATGAACTCGTGCCATTACCCGGCCAACAATTTGGAGAAGTATACGATATCAATAATTCGGGTCAAATGGTAGGGGAATCTTTAAATGGAAACTTTGTAACTCCAACAACAATGAGAGCTACATTATTTTCTATTGATGGACCTCCGATTGATCTTGGTACGCTTGGAGGAACAAAAGCTTCGGCTGCTGGTATAAATGAAGATGGCGATATCGTTGGACTTGCGGATAATGCTTCAGGACAATCTCATGCTTTTTTATATAGAGATGGAGTGATGCAGGATCTTGGAACACTTGGCGGAACTGCTTCTAATGCAAATGCCATAAATAATAATGGTGAAATCGTTGGCCGTGCATTATTAGCAAATGGTGCTATCCGAGCATTTCTTTATAAAGAAGGTGTAATGCATGATCTGGGGACATTAGGAGGTGCAGCAAGTGTTGCCTTTGACATCAACGATAAAGGGGAAGTTGTAGGTTTTGCAAGAGTAGCTAATGGACAAGCGCATGCTTTTTTATACAAAGATGGTGTGATGTATGATCTCGGTACTCTTGGTGGAATTGACAGTCGTGCTTATGGCATAAATAATCGCGGGGATATTATTGGACAATATACAAATGCAGATGGAAGTGTTCATGCATTTATTTATCGTGATGGCCAAATGTTCCCATTATAATTAAGTCTTTATATAATAACAAAAACCCTTTCTTAATTGAAAGGGTTTTTATTTAAATAAAATTTTAGCTTATAATCATTACCAGCTACCGCTTGATCCGCCACCACCAAAACTTCCTCCCCCAAATCCGCCGAAGCCACCACCTCCTCCTCCGCCACCGGACCAACCGCCACCACCACTGCTATGTCCACCGCCGCTCCACCATATAGGACCGCCCCAATTACTATAACCGCGACGTGAAACCATGCCGCCACCTCTCCCACCTCTTCCAATGGCTCCAAGTATTATCCAGATCACAATTATTCCAAGAATGATATGCCATTTTTTAATTCCGCTTTTTTTACCATATCCCTCCGGAGCCTTGTACCTGCCTTCAGCTGCTTTAATTATTTCATCTACTGCTTCAGTAAGTCCACGATAATAATTATCCTCCCTAAAATTAGGGCGAAGTGTATTTTGGATAATTGATGACGTAACATAATCAGTCACCGCACCTTCAAGCCCGGTACCAACTTCTATTCTCATTTTCCTATCATTCTTCGCAATCAAAATAACAACACCGTTGTCGTTATTAGCTTGCCCTACTCCCCAACCTCTTCCTATTTCCAATGCTACATCTTCTATCGAATTACCTTTCAACGCCGGAATAATAACAACTGCGATTTGGTTGGAAGTACTTCTATCGTAAGCGAGCAACTTCTCTCTCAGGGTAACTAATTGCTCCGATGTAAGTGTGTTTGTCTGATCAAATACAAGACCTTCCGCTAAAGATGGTTTTTTCGGAACAACATCAGTTTGTGCATACACACAAACTGAAAAAAATAAAGAAAGAAATAGGAAGAATCTTTTCATGCAATCTTATTTACCGAATATAATATCATCCGGCAATTCATTTTTATCTGTATCATTATTATACGGAAAATGTTGTGTCAGTGCCTCACCTATATCTGTAACAACTTCTTTTATTCCATCAGCATAATTTTCTTTGTTGAATTTGCTGATCATCTTTCTTGCTTCTGTATTCCAATATTCATTTCCCAATTTATTATGGATACCCTCGTCTCCCAAAATAGCAAGCTGGTGATCTTTCAACGCCACATAAACCAATACAGCATTCTTGTCAGCAGTTTCATTCATTTTTAATTCAACAAAAATTTCTTTTGCCCTGTCAATAGCATCCATATAGCTGCAGCGGCTCTCAACAAAAACCCTTACTTCGCCACTTGTTCTCTTCTCTGCATTGCGAACAGCTTCTATGATCTGAAGTTTTTCGTCTTCAGTAAAAAAATCTTCCTTTTTAAAAAATGAAAATAAACTCATTTATTAAATTTTACTTCTATGGGCTTTTCAGCACCTGCTACACTTTCAAATCCTTCTTTTTGTTTAAATCCGCTGATCCCTGCAACAATATTTGTCGGAAATGCTCTTACCGATCTATTATACTCATAAACAGTTTCATTAAAATCTCTTGCGGCAACAACAATTCTTCTTTCTGTTCCTGCTAATTGATCCTGCAAGGCAAGATAAGATTTGAGTGCCTGTAATTCGGGATAAGCTTCTATAAGCACGATCATCCTGTTTACATTTACAGCCAGTGAATCCTGTAATTGTTTTTGTTTCTTATAATTTTCCGCTGTTACATCTTGTTGACCGTTACCAGCTAAGGCATTGCTTCTTGCTTCAGCTACTTTTTGCAAAACCGACTTTTCAAATTCAGAAACACCTTTTACAACACTCACAAGGTTTGGAATAAGATCCAGCCTCCGCTGGTAAGTGGTTTGCAGATCAGACCAATGTTGTTTTACTTTCTCTTCCTTCTTTACAAGTGAATTATAAGTAACGCCAAAGTAAAGGATCAGTACAGCAAGAATGATTATGGGAATAAGAAATTTTTTCATCTCTTAAAACTGAACTTTAGGCGCTTTTTCTG
>Ga0190274_10001357_pt1 | contig 14333 bp, 12 predicted proteins | sample Popmic531T_FD_133002 | JGI IMG/M metagenome (GOLD analysis project Ga0190274, IMG submission 133002) | Populus adjacent soil microbial communities from riparian zone of Yellowstone River, Montana, USA - 531 T | ecosystem: Environmental > Terrestrial > Soil > Riparian zone | place: USA: Montana...
AAGACGCAGGGGCGGCTCGCGATCTCCGCGAATTCGCTAGCCGACTACGTGGCGGGCCTCTCCGCCGCGGTTACCACAGTCGAGCCGCGTTATGCCGAGATCGGCGTCGTCGTGGACGGCGAATACCGTCAGCTCAACGCGAACATCCTGCAGATCGAGAACGAGTATTACAGCGCGATTAGGCCGAAGCCGAGCAAAGCTTCGCCGGATAGGCCCGTCGTCGCGCTGCGAACCCTCGGTGTCGAATATGTCGAGGTCCGCACGCTCGATCTGAATCTCACGGATCCCGTTGGCATCAACCAGAATCAGATGCGCTTCATAGAGGCGCTCTTGATCTTCTGTCTGCTCGCCGATAGCCCGCCGATCGACGCGGCCGAGCAGGCGGAGATCGACCGCCGCGATCTCGTCGTCGCGCGCGAGGGGCGCCGGCCGGGCCTCAAGATCGTCACCGGTGGGCGCGAGCGCACGCTCCTTGAAACTGCCGCAGAGATCGTCGCGGCGGTCGGCGAGATTGCGGAGCTGCTCGACGTGCCGGCCGAGGGTTACCTGGCTGCGGTCGAGCACGCGCTCTCGGCGGTTCGTGATCCCGCGGCGACGCCGTCGGCCGGCGTCCTGCGCGACCTCGCGCGCGAGCGCGCCACGTTTTTCGAATACTCGCTGGCGCTCGCACGCAGCCATCGCGAATATTTCCTGAAGCTCGCCTTCGGCGCCGAGCAGGAGCGGCGGCTCGACGAGCTTGCCGCGCAATCCCGCGCGGAGTCGGCGGCGCTCGAGCGCGAGCGAAAACAATCATTCGACGACTATCTGAGGGAATACTTCGCAAAGATCTGAGCGCGCGAGCTCGCGACGAGTGGGAACGCGAGGCGGCCGGAGCGCTCTTGGCTCGCATCCGGCACGGCACGCGGCCCGGAAACCGAGTGCCGTGTCGGGCCGGCGCTGCGCCCGCGTGGGGTCGGTACTGCTTCGCGGCCCCGCGGGCGGGCGGGGCTCGGGGGCTCGAATCTGTGATTCCGTTAACCGCGCGAAGCGCGGTACGGGCCCAATACTGGCGGCTCTTCTAATGGTACTGAGACGTTAATGAAATCGACGTTCGTCGTCGCGGTCCTGCTCGGCTTCGTCGGCGTGCTCGCCGCCGGGCACTTCGTGCCGTGGTTCCCGCACGTGCGGTTGCCGTCGAAAACCACGGTCGTCGCGAACGGCGGCCGCGGGGAACAATTCATCATTCGTCTGCCCGCCGACCGCATTGCGGCGACGGGTACGAGCAGCGCGGGGCTCCGCGTCCCGAACGCTGCCGGCGGTGCGAGCCTGCCGCCCGACCTCGCGGCGCAACCGCTGCTGGTCGAGCACTTCAAAGTGAGGGATTCGTCGAACAACGTGATCGGCATCGCGGCCCGTCACTGGAGCACGGATGCGAGCGGCACCGGCACCGCATGGTCGCTGTTGATTCCGAGCCGCGGCGCAATGCTCCTGACCGCACCGGGCGAGGCGCGGGGTGCACTCGACTCCGCGCTGCAGAAGGCCGGTTATAGCGCCGGCAGCGCTTGGAACGGCGAGGTCAAGGTCGCGCTCGCGCCCGATAACGACAACGCGGGCGTCGTGGCGGCCGGCAGCGACGAGTTCTCGGGCCTCGAAGGCCGCTACACGGAGGTCTGGACCCTTACGGGCGTGACGGACGTGGGCGAGCTGCGCGGCACCATCGAGCTCAACACCGTAACGCGGCGCGGCACATGAAGGTCGTCTTCGTCGCGTTGCTCGGGCTCATCGTCGGCGCCGCTGCGGCCGGTACCGTGATCTACTTCAACCCGTTGACCGAGAGCCGAGCCCCGGAGCCCGATTCGTCGGACCGGACGCTGCACTACGATCTGCCGGGCGAGGTGCTCGGTTTCACGCTCGGCGAGCACGTGCTGCCGCCTGGCACCGCGAGGATCGAGGGTTTCTGGGAAGAGACGATCGACCGCACCGCGCTGCTCAGCCTCGTGCTCGACGGCGCGGACGACAAGCCGGCTGCCGTCGCGAGCCGGCTGCTCGCGGGCTCCGCGGCGACGGATTTCCTGTTGAGCGGCGTGCTCGTGAGCGACTACTGGCTGCTTACGATCCCGAACGAGGGCACGCTGTTCTTGCGCGCCGACTCCAATGTCTGGCCATTCCTGAAGCAGACCCTGCTGCCCGTCTGGTTCTTCGGCAGGCCGTGGGCCGGGCCCGCGGATTACCGGCCGACTGCCGGTCCCGGAGAAGAAGGCGTCGCGGTGGTCATGGGTGCTACCGGGCGCTTTGCAGGCCTCGAGGGCACCGCGATCGAGAACTACCGGCTCACGGACCTCGATCCCGCGAGCCGCAGCGTGGCCGCAGTCGGCGAGCTGCACTTGCGTCTCGGCGCGTCACAGATCGCGGCCGGCGAGTAGCGAGCCCGCTGGTCGGGCCCCGATTTTCTCAACCGAGCGCCATCACGTCCGTGCGCGGATCGCGCAGCCTGTCGGCGCCGATTACCAAGCCCGCCGCGACGAGTTTCTTGCCTTGCAGAAACTCGCGCGGGCTGTTCACAGCGTCGACCGCGATCAACCGGCCACGCGCGAGGTAATACGCCGCGAAGCTCCGCGTCGCGGGATCGCCACGTACGACGACGTCGTCGTACCCCTGCGAGAGGCCCGCGATCTGCAGCTTCAGGTCGTACTGATCCGACCAGAACCACGGCGCTTCCGAATACGGGCTCGGCGTCCCGAGCAGCGATCCGGCCGCTACCTTCGCTTGATGGATTGCGTTCTGCACGGACTCGAGCCGTATCGCACGCGCGTACAACGGGTGCGGATGGCTCGTGCAGTCGCCTGCCGCGACGATGTTGTCGTCCGCCGTGCGAGCGTGCTCGTCCACGCTGATCCCGTTCGCGCACTCGATCCCGGCGCTCTGCGCGAGCTCCACGTTCGGCACGATGCCGATCCCGACGATCGCGGCGTCGCACTTGAAGCGCCGCCCGTCCGCAATCTCGACCGATTCGACGCGCGTCGCGCCGTGCAGCTCGCGCACTGCAGCACCGCAGTGAATCTCGACGCCGGCTTCCGCGTGGGCGCGCTCGTAGAACTCCGAAACCTCGCGACTCACGACGCGTGCCATCACGCGGTCTGCGGCTTCGAGCACGGAGACTGAAAACCCGCGTTGGCGCGCGACGGCCGCCATCTCGAGCCCAATGTAGCCGCCTCCGATCACCACGATCGCGGCGCCAGGCGGCAGCGACGCGTTGATCGCGTCGATGTCGGCGATGGTTCGCACGTGGTGCACGCCTGCAAGCGACGACCCCGGTACCTCGAGCTTGCGCACGCGGCTCCCGGTCGCGAGCAGCAGGCGGTCGTAGTGCAGCGAGCGGCCGTCGTCGAGGCGCAGTGTCCGCGCCGCCGCGTCGAGCTCCTCGACCCTGTGGCCGAGCTCGAGTACCACGCCCTTCTCGGCGTAGAAAGCCACGGGCCGCAGCAGCAAGCGCTCGCGCGGCACCTCGCCCGCGAAGTATTTCTTCGACAGGGGCGGCCGTTGATACGGTGCGAACGGCTCGTCGCCGACGATCGTGATCGACCCGGCATAGTTCTGCTGGCGCAACGTCTGCACGGCCTGCGCGGCCGCTTGGCCGCCGCCGACCACCACCAATTGCTCAGTCATCGCGGTGTTATAGTCCTAGAGGAATCAGAAATTCTAACAACGACGCGTCAAGCGTGGGTCACTTGCATGGTCCGGGCAATTCAATTCGATCGATTCGGCGGGCCCGAGGTGTTGCAGGTTCGTGACGTGCCAATCGGCGAGCCCGGACCGGGGCAGGCACGAGTCGCACACTCCGCGATCGGCCTGAACTTCATCGACGTCTATCACCGCACCGGGCTCTACCCGCTCAGCTTACCGAGCGGGCTCGGCGGCGAGGCTGCAGGCGTCGTATCGTCGGTGGGCGAGGGCGTGACGCACGTGCGCGCCGGCGATCGCGTTGCGTACACGGCGCCTGCGCCGCTCGGGTCGTACTCGCAGGAGCGCGTGCTCGACGCGCGCTGGCTCGTCAAATTGCCGCCCGCGATCAGCGATCAAGCGGGCGCTGCGATGATGCTCAAGGGCCTAACGGCCTGGTATCTCTTGAAGCGCAGCTACTGCGTCGCGCGCGGCGATTGGATCGTGCTGTACGCGGCTGCCGGCGGCGTCGGCTTGATCGCATCGCAGTGGGCGCGGCATCTCGGCGCGCGCGTGATCGGTGTCGTGAGCACGCCGGCAAAGCGCGAGTTGGCGCTCGCGAGCGGCTGCGAGCAGGTGGTGCTCGCGGACGACGACGTTCCCGCGCGGGTGCGCGAGCTCACGGCGGGCAAGGGAGTGCCGGCCGTCTACGATTCCGTCGGGCGCGACACGTTCTTCCGGTCTCTCGACTGCCTGCGGCCACACGGCGTGCTGGTGAGCTTCGGCAATTCCTCGGGCAAAGTGGAGCCGTTTGCGCTTGCCGAGCTCACGAAACGCGGCTCGCTGTACGTCACGCGGCCGACGCTTTACGACTTCATTCGCGAACGCGCCGACCTCGACGCAGGTAGCACGGAGCTGTTCGATCTCGTGCAGAAGGGTGTGGTCGAGATCGGCGTGCACCAGACGTACCCGCTCGCGGAGGCCGCAGCCGCTCATCGCGATCTGGAAGCCAGGCGCACGACCGGATCGACGGTTTTCGTTCCATAGGGACACGATTCGCGAGCCGACGCTCCGCGTTTCTGCGCGGGCACGCGATTTTCGCTGATCGCACGCCACGGCGCCGCCGAGCTAAGGTGCCTCCGTCAGTCAGGGAGGACTGCATGCCGAGGCAACGACACGAGGCGCGGCTCGAGGTGCCGATCACGAACGTATTCGCGGCGCTCATCGACGTCGCGGCACGCGGTCGTTGGGGTAGCGCACAGCTGTTGCTAGATGCGCCGCAACCCCGGGCGGGTTGCATTTACGCGCAGCAGCGGGGTTCCGTTTTCCGGCGCGGCAAAGTGCTCGAATGTCTGCGGCCCGTATCGATGACGTTGCAGGAAACGCTATTCGACCCGCCGTGCAGCGTGAACCTGCGGCTGCACTGGCGGCTCGAGCCGCTCGACTCGGGGGCGTGCGTGCTGCTCGACGCACGCTATACGCTGAACGGGGCAGCTGCGCTACGCAAGAAACACTGGCACGATCGGATCCATGGACACTGCGCGCGGATGCTCGGCGCGTTGCGCCCGCAAGTCGCGGCCGCGCAGCGCGTCGCCGCTTTCGCGCCCGCTTCCGCGGCTCGTGTCACGCTTGAGCGGCCGCTCATCCGGCCAGCGCGCGCCAAGCACAGGTGAGTGCGACTCAGCTCACAGTCCGAAGAAACGTGAAGCCGCGCGCAGACGACGGGCCGCTCGTGGTTATACTCGAACGCAACGGCATCGCTCTGCCGTTTGAGGCAGCGCAGCGCCGCGGATGGAGAAGCGATTGCGCGCGACACAATCCGACAGGATTCGCCCGGTGGCCAGTCTGCAGGAGTTCTTCAAGGACTCGGTCGCAGAAGCCATGGAGAAGCAGGGCGTTGCTGCGAACGACCACACCGCGTACTACGTGGTCAACCTCCTAACTCTTTTTGCCCGGTCGGAGAAGCTCTACGACCGCAGCACCGATGGGCCGGGACCTCCGCCGCTCGCGCTGCTGCTCGCAGAGGCCGCCGACGCGAACGACGCGTTGACTCGCAATCTCGTGCTGCAGCGCGTGGGCGACACCTCGCTATTCGTCGCGGGCTTTTTCGGCGACGGCTTCGCGCGCAAGCTAGTCGACGTCGACTACTACATCGACATGGGTGGCGCAGCGTACGGCTGGCTGTCGGAGAATGTGCGCGGCACCGTCCGCGGCCGCGCGTTCAGCGGGGTGTTCGCGGAGCTCGCGAAGAAATTTCGCGACTTCGTCGACGTGCTCGCGGAGATCCGCGATTCCGGCCGCGCGTCCAACGACTTCGACATCCTCCGGATGTACGATCTGTGGCTGAAGACCGGTAGCACGCGCGCCGCGCGCCTGCTGCGCTCGCAAGGCATCGAGCCGAACACGACGCTCGACGCGAGCACCCGCCACTAGCGAATGCGCCTAGGCGGCCTGCAAGACCTTCTCAGCGAGTTCTACGCACTCGATCTCGAGTACGAGGTCGACGACTTCGTCACGACGGACGAGAAGCTCGCGCGCGCCCTCGATGGCGGCGGCCGCGAGCTCGACGAGAAGCTTCTGATCGCGGAGAACGACGGCGAAGCGGAAGTCTCGCTCTACCTCGAGGAACGACTCCTCGAGCGCCTCGAGCGCAGCGATCCGCTCACGCGCCTCGACTCCGACAACCTCGAAGACTTCTTGACCGCGTTCGAAGGCGTGAGCCACTTCACCTACTACGCTTGGAACGCGCAGCTCGAGAAACCCGTGACGCTGCTCGAGCTGGAGCTGCAGGCCGAGGTCGACAAATACGTTGCGACGACGCTGTTGCTGCTGCGTCAAGGTCAGCGACACCCGCCGGGGCTGCATCATTGGCTGTTCGAGCTGCCGCGGCTCGACGACCGGCTCGACGGTGAGGAGCTCGATCGCTATCGCCGCGCGAATCGCTATGCCGGCAAATACTGCCGCAAGCTAGCGCCCGCGATCGCGCGCGACGCTTCGGACGAGGCATTGAAGAGCGAGCTCAGGCGCTTCTACCGTTTCTCGCAGGGATCGAAGATCGAGCACATCGAGTGCGGGTGACGGATCGCGGTCGCACGTGAATCCGCGGCGCGCTTTGTCGGCGCGAACCGCGTTCCCGACGCCGAACGCTTGCTAGGTCGCAGCGCCGCTCAAGAACAAGCGGTAGGCCGGATTGTCCGTCTCTTCCCAGTGCTCGTAACCGAGGGCCGCGAGATGGCGCGCAAATTCGGCGCGCTCGGCCGGTGGCACCTGGACGCCTGCGAGCACGCGCCCGTAGTCGGAGCCGTGGTTGCGGTAATGGAACAAGCTGATGTTCCAGCGGTTGCCGATTGCTTTCAGGAAACCGAGCAATGCACCCGGCCGTTCCGGAAATTCGAAGCGATAGAGCCGTTCGTTGCGTAGCCCCGGCACCTGGCCGCCGACCATGTGACGCACGTGGAGCTTCGCGAGCTCGTTGCCGCTAAGATCGTGCACGGGATAGCCGCCCTGCGCGAGCGTTGTGACTACCTCGTGCGTTTCGCTCTCGCCGCGCTGCAACGAAACGCCGACGAAGATTCGCGCTACCTCGCCGGGCGAGTAACGATAATTGAACTCCGTGATGTTGCGCGAGCCGAGAGCTTCGCAGAACTGTAGGAACGCCCCGGGGCGCTCAGGGATCTCGGCGGCGATCAGCGCCTCGCGATGCTCGCCGATCTCGGCGCGTTCCGCCACGTGCCGCAGCCGGCCGAAGTTCATGTTCGCGCCGCTGTTGATCGCGATGAGCGCGCGATCGCGGCCCGGATGTTGCGCGAGCCAGCGTTTGAGGCCGGCTACGCCGAGCGCGCCGGCGGGTTCCACGACGACTCGGCTGTCCTCGAAAATGTCCTTGATTGCGGCGCAGATCTCGTCGGTGCTCACGAGGATGATCTCGTCGACGACTTCGCGTGCGAGTCGAAACGTCTCGTCGCCCACCGTGCGTACCGCTACACCGTCCGCAAACGTGCCGACATGGTCGAGCGTGAACGGCGCTCCGCGCTTCAGCGACTCGTACATGCTCGCGGACTCGAGAGGCTCGACGCCGATGACCAAGACTTCCGGATGGCGTTGCTTCAAGTAGGAGCCGATGCCGCCGATCAACCCGCCGCCGCCTACCGGCACGAAGACCGCTTCGGGCACGGCGGGCCATTGCTGCTCGAGCTCGACGGCGATCGTGCCCTGGCCCGCGATCACGTCGGGATCGTTGAACGGGTGGACGAACGCACGGCCAGCGCGCGACGCGAGGTCGAGCGCGAAGCGGTTCGCGTCGTCGTAGGTGAGCCCCTCGAGCACGATCTCCCCGCCGATCGCGGCGACGGCTTCGACCTTGATCGACGGCGCGGTTTTCGGCATCACGATCGTCGCGTGGATTCCGCGTTTGCGCGCCGCGAGTGCGACACCCTGCGCGTGATTGCCGGCCGAGCTGCAAACCACGCCGCGTTCGAGCGCGGCCGGGGGCAGTTGCGCGATCTTGTTGTAAGCGCCGCGCAGCTTGAACGAGAACACGGCCTGCAAGTCTTCGCGCTTCAAGAAGACCTCGTTACCGAGCCGCTCCGACAAACGATGTGCTCGGTCGAGCGGCGACTTGATAGCGACGTCGTAAACGCGGGCGCGCTCGATCCGCGGCAAATAGTCCGCAGCGAGAGGGCGTGTCTTCGGCGAGGAGCTCATCGGATCGAGTGGCTTACGAATCGGGCCGGGCTGCAGTGTACCCGCCGTCCGGAGCGGGTTAAAAGGACGAGCGGCGGCCCCGAGTTGGGCCTCGCGCGCCTTACCGCGTGCTGTGCCCCGCGGACGCGCGTTGGCGCTGGGCCGAGGGACTACGCGACCGGCTTGAGCAGATCCGCCATCCGCCGCGTCATTTGGTCGTACTGGAACCCGGCGATCTTGTAGCGCCAACCCGCCACACGCTTGTTGATTCGCTCCGCTTCTGCCGCGGGATCAGCGTGAGTCGCCGTGTTGGCGGCCGGGGCCGGCGCGCTCGCCGCAGCAGACGCCGCGTTCGGCTCGGCGCCCGGCGCCGGCGCGGCACCGGCCTCGGGTTGCGCGGCCGCGGGTGCCGAGAATCGGGCCGCTTGATCGGCATCGACGCGCGCTTCGAAAGTCACCCAATCCTCCTCGCCGCGCGAGGTTCCGATCGCTTTCACGACGAGTCCGTCGAACGTCGCGAACTCCACTTGCACGGGACGCTCGGGGGCCGCGCCGTCCGCACGCTCGACGTCCTCGAGGTTGAGCTCGCGTAGCGAGCCGCCGATCACGTTCGCGACGCCGGGATAGAGGAGCTCGCGTCCAGCGGGTATGCCCGCAACGTCGAAGTTCAAGACGGTCCCTTGCGTGAGGTCGCTGGGCGGCGGCGCCGCTTTCGAGATGGTGACGGTCTCGCCGTCCGCGTGCTTGATAGTGACTCGTTGGATCCGCTCGGGGCGAACGTCCACGATGCCCGCGTCGAGCCATTGCGACGTGTTTTTCGGGAAGTCGGGATTGCGGTCGAGCAGCGAGCTCTGTGCCTCGCTCGCGCGCCGCGCATAGCGCTGCTTCGTTCCGACCGCGTTGCCGAGGATCAAAGCGCCGAAGTCCTTACCGGGAGCCGTGACCGTAACGGCGACGCCGCTGGCGTTCGCTTGAGCGACGTCTTCGACCCCGAGCTTGTCGTAGAACGCCGGGTTCGCGGTCTTAGCCTCCAGCACGTGTGCCTCGGCGAGGGTGCGCAGACCCTGCCGCAGCTTGCCGACGTCGGCTCCGTAGCCGGCCTTCTCGACGACGACCCAAGCGTCACCATTGCGCTCGAGCGTGGCGACGGTTTCGCCACCGGCTTTCGCCACTGTCACGCGCTCGATGTCGTTGAGCGCAGCTTGCAGCCCGGGGACGACCGCCGCGCCCGCGGCCGACGCGGGAGCGCGCTCGCGTTGCACGAGGAACACGAGCAGTCCGAGTACGACGAGCGCGCTGAGCAACCCGATGATGCCGCGTTGGCTCATCGCGCCGCCTTCTTGCTGCGCCGCACGAAGACCACGACGAGAGCGATCACGGTGAGCAACAACGGGACCGCCGCGATGTTCAGAACCTTGAGCTTCGTTCCGAGGCTGTCGATGTCCTGGTCGAGGTTGCGGCGCACGGCCCGCAGCTCTTGGCGAATCTGCAGCTGCTCGTCGAGGAAGCGTTGCACCTCGGCCTGCTGCTCGGAGCTCATCAGCAGCGAGCCCTTGTCGTTGCGTGCGCTTTGGAGCTCGCCGAGCTTGCGTTCCGTTTCGGCGAGCTGTGCCTGGAGTTGCTGCTCGGTTTCGCGGAAGCGCGCATCCGCGGTGCGGCGCAGCTCGTCGACCGTCGTGAAGCTGCGCGTGTAGGTCGCGCGGCTCCGTAGCCCGATCAGGTCGGCGCTACCGGCGAGGTTGTCGAGCGCGTTGACCACGAAGTCGCCGTTGTTCGCAAAAGCCTGGACGATGCGCTGGCCGAGGAAGTTCTGCACCTGCACCCAGAGACGGTCGCTAAGCATGTCGACGTCGCCGACGAGCACGATGTTGGCGTTCTCGGCGGAGGTGCGGTGCGCGGCCTTGAGCGTCTCGTCGACGGGCGCCTCGCGCTCCGGCGCTGCGGGCGGGCCGTCGGGGAACGCAGTCTTGAGGGGCCCTTCGAGGCGCGCGGCGAGCACGTATTGCTTGCCGGTCGGCTTGAAGCCGTTGAGAAGCTCGCCCGGGTCGGGGAGGAATTGGAAACGCTCCGCCGGCAGCGTCGCGGATTCCATGCTCGACGTGAGCAGCGGCGTGAGCTTCGTGGCCGCGCCGTCCGCGAGCGTGAAGTGGCCAGCCAGGCCGAGGTTCACGGTACCGAGCCCCGAGCTGATCACGTCTTGCTGGTTCATGCCCTCCATGTCGAGGCCGACGAGCCCGATGTGTCGGACCGGTCTCGTGCCGCCGCGGATGCTGAGCGCGTAGCGGTTGTCGGCGACGACTTCCATTGGCGAGAACTGCACCCCCCAGGTCGCGAACAACCTCTCGAGGTTCGAGCTCGGGGCGCCGCCGAAACCGGCCGGGTCTTGCGACTGCGTCAGGATCTCCGCGTCGGGGTCGACGAAGATCAGGGCCCGACCGCCGCGCAGCACGAACTGATCGATCGCGTAGAGCGTGGAGTCGTCGAGCATCGTGGGATGCACCACCCATAGCACGGTCACGTCGTCGTCGATCTTGAGCGTGCTCGGCTGCAGCGTGCGCACATCGAACAATTGGCGCGCCTGCTCGACGATCACCCACGCCTGCGTCGGTTGCTGCGTCTGGGGGTCGAAGCTACCCGCGATCGGTGCGCCCGAGAGCAAGGCCACGACGGGCTTCTGCGGGTGCGCAAGGTTGTAGACGAGCTTCGCCAAGTCGTATTCGAGGAACGCTTCCTTCGCGGGGTCGGGCTGGAAGAACGGAATCGTGTCGGTAGTGCCGACGCTGTTCGAGCCTGCGAGGCCGAAATAGACGCCTTCGCCGCCCTGGCCGATGTTCGCGGCCTGCAGTCCGAACTGCTCCGCGCGATCCTCGTCTTCCGAGTACGGGACGGGATCGACGACGTGGAGCACGAGCCGGCCTTCCGGCGCCTGCGCGGCAAATTCTTCGAGAGTCTCCGTCACGCGATTGGCATAGGCACGCAGGGCCGGGAGGTTCGACGTCGCCTGCGTCGAGAAGAACAGGTACAGGTTGATCGGCTCGTCGATCCCCTGCAGCAGCTTGCGGGTGCCCTGAGACAAGGTGTAGAGCTGGTTGTCCGTGAGGTCGACCCGCAGCCCGCGCAGCAACACGTTGCTCGCGATCACGGCCACGATGAACGCGGCGAACAACACGACGAGCGTGGAGTAACCGATTCGTTTCCGGGCGCGCGTAGTCATCGCTTCGGTCTCATCATCAGTCGGCTTTCTTCAATTGCAGGACGATCGTGTTCGCGTAAAGGAAGGTGCCGATCAACAATCCGAAGTACACGAGGTCGCGGATGTCGATCACGCCTTTGTTGATGTTGCCGAAGTGCGTGAGGAAGCCGAGGCTCGAGATCGCATCGACGAATATCGGCGGCGCCCAGCCCGTGAAAAGGTCGAGCACGGGCTCGAACCCCGCGATCAGGAAGATCATGCACACGACGACCGAGAGGATGAACGCGATGACTTGATTCTTGGTCGCGGCCGAGAGGCACGAGCCGACGGCAAGAAAGCCGCCGGCCATGAGAAAGCTGCCCACGTACGCGGCGAAGATCACGCCGTTGTCCGGCGAGCCGAGATAGTTGACCGTGATCCACATGGGGAAGGTGAGCGCGATCGCTATGCCGGTGAAGATCCAGGCCGCGAGGAATTTGCCGACCACGGCTTGCCACGCCTCGATTGGCAGCGTCATCAGCAGCTCGATGCTCCCCGATTTTCGCTCTTCGGCCCAGAGCCGCATGCTGAGCGCAGGCACGAGGAACAAGAATAGCCACGGATGCCAGGTGAAAAACGACGCGAGGTCCGCTTGGCCGCGCTCGTAGAACGCGCCGAAGAAGAACGTGAACCAGCCCGAGACGGCGAGGAAGATCACGATGAACACATACGCGATCGGCGTCGCGAAATAGCTCGCGAGCTCGCGCTTCAGCACCGCGGAAATGCCCGTCATCATGCCGCCGCTCCGCCCGTGATCGATCGAAATACCTCGTCGAGCCGGCCGGACGGCACTCGCGACGCGAGGCCCTTCGGTGTGTCGTCCGCGAGGATCTTGCCGTGCGCGATGATGATCGCGCGGTTGCAGACGGCTTCGACTTCCTCGAGTAGGTGGGTCGATATCACGATGATCTTGTTCTTCGCCATACGGCCGATGAGCTCGCGAACCTCGTGCTTCTGGTTCGGGTCGAGGCCATCGGTCGGCTCGTCGAGAATCAGCACTTCGGGGTCGTGCAAGATCGCCTGCGCGACGCCGACGCGGCGCCGATAGCCCTTCGAAAGCGTCTCTATGGTCTGATCGAGCACTCGCTCGAGGTGCAGCAGGCCGATGACTTCGTCGAGGCGTTTGCGCCGGCGCTCCCCGGAAAGGCTGCGCGCTGCGGCGATGAAGTCGAGGAACGAACGTGGCGTCATCTCGGGATAGCTAGGCGCGCCCTCGGGCAAGTAGCCGATGCGGCTCTTCGCCTGCGTGGCTTGGGTTTCGACGTCGAAGCCGGAGACCTTGACGGTGCCGGACGTCGCGGACAGGAACCCGGCCACGATTCGCATCGTCGTCGTCTTGCCGGCGCCGTTCGGCCCCAAGAACCCGAGAACCTCGCCGGGCTCCACGCGGAAGCTCAAGTCGTCGACGGCTTTGAGCCGACCATACTGCTTGGTGAGGCCCTGACACTCGATCATGGAATAACTGCCGGCGCGTGGTGGATTGACGGTGAATCGGGGTCGCGGAGCCGCGAATTCTGCATACAGCCTAATCGCCTTTCAAGACTTGCAGCCATGTAGCGCATGAAGGTTTTTTAATCTACCGCGCGGCCGTCGACGTCGAGGATGCTGACTTCACCGAGCCCGAGCGACTTGATTTTGTCCTCGATCACGGCGAGATCGCCGACGACGACCCAAGTGAGTTGGTTGGGGGCGAGAATTCGCTTGGCTGCGGCATTGACCCCATCGACATCGAGTGCCGCGACGAGTTCCGCGTAGCTCGACCAATAATCGTCGGGTAAATGGAAGCGCACGAGCGCTGCGATATCGCGCGCGACCGCGCGCGCCGTTTCCCAACGCCCAGGCAGCGTGAGGATGCTGCCGTTCTTGCTCGTAGCGACTTCTTCCGGCGTGGCGCGACGGCTGCCGACGTAGTCGTCGAGCTCTTTCTTGATCTCGATCATCGCTTCGCCCGTTTTGTCCGCCTGCACCGGAGCGATCACGAGGAACGGGCGCTGCGCTTGCGTGTCGACGATCGCCGTGTCGGCACCATACGACCAGGACTTGTCCTCGCGCAAATTCATGTTGATGCGCGAGGTGAACGCGCCGCCAAGGATGTCGTTTGCGGCATCGACGGCGATGTCGTCGCGAGGATTCTTCGCAGGCACGAGATGGCCCGCGATGATCATCGTCTGCTCCGATCCCGGCCGGTCGACCAGGAACACGCGTGGCTTCGTGGGCAGCGCGGCGTCGGGCAACGTCTTTTTCGGCACGTCGCCCGGCTTCCAGCGCGCGAACAGCGCTTCGAGCTTCGGCTGGATCTCGGCGAGCGTCGTGTCGCCGACGACGATCAGCGTAGCGTTGTTCGGCTTGAACCAGTTGTCGTGGAACTTGACGAGATCGGCACGTGTGATGGCGGCAACGGACTCTTCGGTTCCGGAGCCCGTCATCGCGAGCGAGTACGCGTTGCCGTCACCGTAGAGGAGGCGCGGCAGGATGCGTAGCGCCATATCGGTTGGCGTACTCTTCTCCTGCTGGATGCCTGCTACTGCCAAGCGTTTGACGCGGTCGAGCTCCTGGAGCGCGAACGCCGGATTCAGGATCACGTCGGCATACACGGCGAGCGAAGGGTCGAGATGCTCCTTGAGGGCCGACAAGCTCACGACGGAGTAGTCGAGGTTCGCGCCGGTGGTGAGATCTGCGCCGAGGCCGGCGAGCGTGTCGCTGATTTCGAGCGCGTCCATCGTCGCGGTGCCCTCATCGAGCATCTCCATCGCGATGCTGGCGACGCCCGGTGAAGCGA
>Ga0190274_10001358_pt1 | contig 14333 bp, 10 predicted proteins | sample Popmic531T_FD_133002 | JGI IMG/M metagenome (GOLD analysis project Ga0190274, IMG submission 133002) | Populus adjacent soil microbial communities from riparian zone of Yellowstone River, Montana, USA - 531 T | ecosystem: Environmental > Terrestrial > Soil > Riparian zone | place: USA: Montana...
CCTCCAGCGACTTCAGGTCGGCCTTGAGCCGCTCGAGCGCCTCGCGGCGCGCCAGCGTGTCGTGCTCGAAACGCGCGAGTTCCTCTTCGGTCGTGCGCAGCTTGTCCTGCATCTCGCGCGACAGGCCGGCCGCGCGGATCTTGCGGTCCTCGGTGGATTCGAGCGCCGTGCGCAGCTCCGCCAGGTGCTTGTAACCCTCCAGCACTTCCTGCTCGAGCCGCTTCGATTCCGAGTTCAGTTCCTCGTTCTCCTTCATCCGGTACAGCCCGGCCTGCGCGCTGATGATCGTGTAGAACAGCACGACCGCGCCGAAGCCGCAGGAAATCACGTCCAGGAAGGACATACTGAACGTCGTGGTCTGGCGGCGCGCCATCCGTGCCTCGCTCAGTCGACCGCGACCAGCTCGAACACGACGCCGGGGCTGCCGACGCGCAGGCGATCGCCTGCGCCGAGCTCCGCCTCGCCCTGCACGCGCTCGCCGTTGACGAAGGTGCCGTAGCGGCTGTGGTCGCGGACCCGCGTGCGGCCGCCCGCGCGCTCGAGCGTGCAGTGCAGGCGCGAGACGCCCTCGCCCGCGCCGGAGAGAGCGATGCGCCGGCCCTCGCCCGGCCCCTGGCCGATGACGAGGCCGCGCTCGCTGATCGCGTGGGCGCGGCCGTCCTGGATCACGTGCGTCGCGGGCGACGCGACGCGGCGGCGCTCGCCGCCCGGCACCACGTGCACGCGCGGAAGAGCGGTCGCGAGCGCGGGCGGATCGCCGGGGCCGACGTCCGTCGCGCGCGCCGCGGCGCCGGCCGCGGCGGCCACGTCGGGCAGTCGCACGACCTCAAGCCGGCCCGCCGCCGCCAGGCGATCCGCCAGCGCCGGGAGCCGCGACGCACGCGCGCTGAGCGCGAGCGTCGTCGGCTCGTCGGCCCGGTGCAGGCCGCGCACCAGGTCATCGAGCTGGGCGTACCAGGCCTCGGCGGCCAGCGTGAACTGCTCGCGCCCGACCGTCGCGCTGTAGCTGCCGCTGCCGGAGTCCACGGCCGCGTCCACGGACTCGCCCGCCGCGAGCGCGTCGAGCCAGGCCGGGAGGCGGTCATAGAGCTGCTGCTCGCTCGCCGCGTGGTGCAGCGGGTCGAAGCGCGTGCGCCGCACCATCGCCTCGCTGACCAGCTGGGCCCAGGCCGCGTACATCGACTTGAGGCCGGCACGCGGCGCGATCTCCACGCGGCGGCGCCGGAGGACGCTGTGCCCGGCGAGCTCGGTCAGCAGCGCCTGGTGCATCTGCACGTCGAGGTGCAGCACGAGCGGACGCGCGTCGAGCCCGGCGCAGGCCGCGAGTGCGGCATCGACCACGCCGGCTACGGGGATCGCGAGCGAACGCGCGATGCCGAGCAGGAGGCCGAGCTGGTGCGGCCGCAGTGTGGCCGGCACCGCGAAAACCGCCTCGTCGCCGGGCGCGGCGACCGACCGCCACAGCGCGCCGAGATGGGCGTGCACCAGGTCTGCGTGCGACACCGGCCGCCCGGCAGCGCCGGCGATGGCGTCTTGCGAGAGATCGGTCCAGAAGCGGTCGGCCGCGATCACCGGCTGCAGCCGCGCCGCCGCGGCCGCCGCCTCGCCGACGACCGGTCCCGACGGCGCGAGCAGCGCGATGCCCGGGCTCGCCGCGAGGCGCTCGCCTTCGCGGACCGCGATCACCGCAGCGTCCACCGCCTCGATGCCGATCGCCGCCATCGTCAGCGCACCTGCAGGCTGCGCAGCACGCGGTTGTCGAGATAGGTCTCGGCGTCGAGCACGATACGCTCCTGCGCGAGCTGCAGCTGGTGCAGCAGGAACATCAGCACGAGCGACAGCAGCAGCGCGACCAGCGTGGAGTTGAACGCGACGCCGAGGCCCTCGGTGACGCCGGAAATGTCGCCGGTGACCGCCTTGTGCGCCTCCGCGAGCGCGTCGCCGATGCCGCGCACGGTGCCGATGAAGCCGATCGCCGGGATCGCCCAGGCAATGTAGCGCACCATCGACAGCTCCGAGTCGAGGCGTTCGGCCTCCGCCGCGCAGACTGCGTGGCCGGCGTCACTCACGTCCTGCACGTTGCGGGTCGCGCCGAAGCGCGCGAGCGCGGCCTTGGCCGCGCGCACGGTCAGCGACTGCTGCTGATCGGGCGGCAGCGACTCGAGCTGGCGCACGTACTCGCGCGTGTCCTCGGGCAGGATGCGCATGCCCTCCGGGATTCGCACCGGATCGCTGTCCAGCATCTCCTGCTCGCGCCGCGAGGAGCGGTTCTTCAGGACGATGATCGCGATCGCCCAGATCATGAGGATCACGCAGCTCTCCTGCTCCCAGTCCTTCATGATCACGAACATCGACCGCTCGGGCACGTAGTTCGGGTCCTTGCGCATCGCCTCGGACTGCACCGATAGCACGGCCTGGGCGTTCGGCCGCACCCACATCGACCAGATGCCGTGGACGACGACGACCGCGGCGAGCAGCGAGCCGAGGCTCCACAGGAATTCTTTCGGGTAACGGGTCTTCATGTATCCCCTCAGATGTCGATCGGGAACGAGACGGGAAAGTCGGCGCGCACCTTCTCCGTCGGATTGAAACGCTCGGGCGACGGCCCCGCGGGCGCCGCGTCAGGCGGCAGCGGCGGGAGTTCCTCCTCCGCGGGCGCGGACTCCTCGGTGGCCGTGGACTCCTCGGCAGCCGCGGGCTCCTCGGCGGGCGCGGATTCCTTCGCGGCTTCCGGCTGCGGCTTCGCCGGCGCGCCGGCCGCGGGCTGGGGCGGCTCGATTGCGAGTGCCGCGAAGACGAAGGCCGAAGCCGCCAGCAATGCGATCCTGCGCAGGTATTTCATTGGGCGTACCTCGCGATGCGGAAACCGAGGTCGGGCTGCGCCGCCGAGCCCGAATCGCGCACGGCGAGCCGCAGCTCCGGCACCTTGCCTGTCAGCCAACCGGCGCCGCGAATGACGTAGTTGTCGCCGTTCCGCGGTCCGAGCGGGTCGATCGACTGGTAGTCGGGCCCGACGACATAGATCGAGTAGCGGTCGGTCGTCCATTCGCGCACGTTGCCGCCCATGTCGTGCAGGCCGAGCGGATTCGACGCGAAGCTGCCGACCGGCGCCGACACGCGATAGCCGTCGTCGTAACCCGAGATCGTGACCGGCGTGAGGTAGATCGCGCTGGCGTCGCCCCAGTTGCCCGCCTTCGCGGGCACCGGCAGGTCGTTGCCCCAGGCGTACTTGCGCACCGCGCGGCTGCCGTCGGAACGTGCGGCGAATTCCCACTCTGCCTCGGACGGCAGCCGGTAGCCGGTCGTCGCGGGCTCGGTCAGCTCGAAGCGGTCGCCGCGGCGGACGTAGGCCGGCGGCAGCTTGTCGCGTTCCGACAGCCAGTTGCAGAAGGCGGCCGCGTCCTCCCAGCTCACGCGCACCACGGGCTGGCGCTCCAGGTCGAGCGACTCGTCCTTGAAGATTCCCGACAGGTGCTGGGCGCGAAATTCGCGGAACTCGCGGTTCGTGACCTGGAAGCGCGCGATGTAGAACGGCCGGCGCAGCTCGACCTGCCGCTCGGTCTCGTTCGAACGGCGGCCCGGCTCACGCCGCGGGCTGCCCATGGTGAAGCGGCCGCCGGTCACCAGCACGAGCGCCTGGCCGAGAGACGTCGCCTGCTGGCCCGGCATGCCGGCAATGCGGGCCTCGCTCGCGGTTTTCAATGCGAACTCGACCACCTGCGTCCGGCCTTCCTGCGGCGTGACGGTCGCGCGGAACGGCTCGAGGCCGCTCTTGCGCACTTCGAAGACGTGCGGCGCCGCGGGCAGCGACAGCGTCTGGTTGGCCGGGCCGCGCGAGGCGCCGTCGACGTACAGGATCGCGTCGGCCGGCTCGCCCTTGACGCGCACCTCGCCGAGCAGCGCGCGCAACTCCACGGACAGGCGCCGCTCGGCACGGCTCTCGACGGAGACCGATTGCGTCGCGGGCGCGTGCCCGGCGAGCGTCAGCAGCACGTCCTGCGGCATCCCGGGCGGCACGCTGACCGTGAGCGGCGTGCGGCCGCGATAGCGCCCGCCGATGCTGACGTCGGCGCCCGCGGGACGGCTCTGCACGACCAATCGCCCATCCGGCATCCCGAGCTCGACGGGCCCCACGGCGAGCGGCTGGCCTGCGACCACGGTGATCGGGCTCTCGAAGCGGCGGAATTCCGGGTGCACGATTGCGAGCGTGTACCGGCCGGCGTCGAGCTCGGTCTCGAGCGGCGTCGTGCCGAGCTCGCGGTCGTCGGCCCAAACCGTCGCCCCCGCCGGCACCGAAGTCACGGTGACGCGCGCAAAGACGGGCTTGAGCGTGAGCTTGAGCGATTGCCGCTCACCGCCGCCCTTCACCACGAAACGCTGGCGCTCCTCGGCGAAGTGCGGAGCCGTCACGGCGAGCTCGCGCGGGCCCGCCGGCAGTTCGTACTCGCCCGGCAGCTTGCCCACGGTGCGCCCGTCCACCGCGAGCGTCGCGGCGACGCCGCCGGTGTCGAACGCGACGCGGCCCGGCAGCCGCTCGAGGGCGACGACGATGCGCTGGCCCGACAGGCTGCCGACGATGACGGGCTGGCTCGCCGGGGCGAAGCCGTCCGCCTCGACCTGGACGACATATTTTCCGGGCGGCACGAGGTAGCGGCCGGCGAAGCCGACGTCGAGCGCCGTGCCCTCGAAATTCACGGCGTCGAATTCCGCCTCGGGATTGGAGGAGACCTGCACCGAGGTCGACGTGAACAGATAGAGGAGCACGACCCCGACCACGGCGAGCCCCGCGATGACGAGCCCGCGCAGGCCGGCGCGACGCAGCGCCGGCTGCATGGTGGCCTTCACGACGCGCACCTCGTACGGGACGACCACGATGGGCAGGCGGTCACCCGCGTTGCCGTCTCCTGCATGGGCGGCCGCCTGCGGCGGGCGGGTCACGTTCGCGACGCCGCCGTGGCGCACGACGATGGTCGCGCCTCCGTCGCGCTCCTCGAGGTCGATGCCGACGCCGTCGAGTGGCGCGGCGCCCGCGCCCGGCTCCGGCGTGACCGTGAGCCGCGCGCCGTCGAGCGCGACGCGGGCGCGGATCTCCCCCGGCCGGCAGCCGGGAATCACGACCGCCGCGCCCGGGCCGCCCACGGTGAGCGGCAGCTCGGTGGGCTGCAACCTGCGCCTCCCGAGCGGATCTTCGAGCCAGATGTCCTTCAAATGGGCTCCTCGCACCTGACGACCACCGACGCGGACGGGGTGCCCGGCGGCAACACCACCTCGCGTCGCACGTCGCGGAAGCCGGTGCGCGTGCCGACGACGATATACCGCCCGGGCAGCAATTCCACTTCACGCGTGGCGAAAGCGCCGTACTGCCCGACACGGTAGATGACCACCTGCGTCTGCCCGTCGGACTCGAGCCGCAGCCGGATCGGCGACTGCGACGCCTGGGCGAGCTGCTCGAGCCGGCTGGCGGACGCCGCGAGACGCTCGCGCGGATTGCCGGCCGCCGCCGCCGCGGCCACCAGGCCTCGCGCTTCCGCCCGGCCCTCCGCATTCCACAGGCGATCGGGGCTTGCATTCAGAGCGTCGATGCGCCGCTGCAGTTCCGCACGCGGCGTCGCGCGGGCGAGTCCCTCGCGCGCGGACTCGAGCGACGGCTCGAGGCCCGCGGCCTCGCGCCAGGCCGCGACCGCCTCGTCCCAGCGCTCGTCGCTCTCCGCGGTGAGCGCGCGCGCCTCGAGCAGGCTGACGGCCGATGCCTTCTGGCCGCGGTCCAGGGCCGCAATGGCATCCAGCGCCTCGCGCGAGCCCGGCCGCACCGCGAGCGCCTGGTTGAACGCGGCGCGCGCCGCATCGTTGCGGCCCGCGGCGGACTCGGCGAATCCACGCGACATGGCGACGGAGTAGATGTCCGCGCTGCGGCTCGCCGTCAGGCGGTCGAGGCCTTCCCGCGCCCCTGGCACGCCGCCATCGAGCGACAGCGCCTTGCGGTAGTTCGATTCGGCCGCGGCGACGCGGCCCGCCTGCTCGTCGCGCTTCGCGGCGTCGACGAGCGTGAGCGCCTCGTCGATCCGTCCGGCGCGCGCGATCCCTGCGCTGGCCGAGGGCTGGTTGGGCTCGATCGCGAGCGCGAGCCCGAATGCCTCGCGCGCCGCGCCGGTGTCCGCGCCGGCAAGCGCCTGCTCGCCGCGCTTGACGGCGTCAGCCAGCGCCCGGGGCCAGGCCGCCTCCAGCGTGGCGAGAAGCTTCGCAGCCGTGTCCCAGCGCGAAGCTGCAGCGGCGAAGTCGCCGACCGCGAAGCGCTGCGCGGCCTCGGCGCCGCCATCGCGCGCGCGGGCGAAATCCGCCGTCGCCCAGCGCGCCGCGGCGCGGGCTTCGACCGACTTGAATGCGCCTTCGAAGCGCGCGCGCGCCGCCTCGGCCAGGGTGCGGGCCTCGGCCTCGGCCGCGCGCGCCGCCTCGGCGCTCTGCTGCGCGAGCCCGGCCCGCTCGGCCTCCTCGCGAGCCTTGCGCGCGAAGGCCGACTCCTCTACGTCCGCGCGCGGCATCAGGAACACCACCGCCACCGCGACCAGGGCCGCCACCCCGAGCAGCGTCGGCAGCAGGCGGCCGCCGCGCGCCCGCGCGGGCGGACGCACCTCGACCACCAGCGGCTTCAGCGCGCCGGACTCGTCGGCGGCGGCGACGGCGAGCCTGGCGCGCGCGATGGTCGCGCTCGCCGGGCGCTGGCTGGCCGATTTCGACAGCAGCCGCAGCGCCAGCTCACGCACGCCCGCGGGCACGGCGCCGCGCGGCACGAGCGGCGGCACCGGCTCGTGCAGGACGCGGTCGCGCGTGATGTCCGGGTAGTAAGGCGGATGACCGGCGATCAGCTCGTAGAGCAGCGCGCCGAAGGCATAGAGGTCGTCCGCGGGCTGCGCCGGCTCCCCGCGCAGCTGCTGCGGGCTGGCGTTGTACGGGGAATGCCCCGCCTCCGCACTGCCCGCGAGCGCGGTGAGGCCGAAGTCGCCGAGGCGTGCCCGGCCTTCGGCATCGAGGAAGACGTTGGCGCACTTGAGGTCGCGGTGCACGAGCCCGCGCGCGTGCAGCGCCTCGAGCGCGGCGGCGACGTCGTCCAACGGGCGCGACCAGCTCTCGAAGGAACGGCCGCGCAGCTGCCCGAGGTCGCCGCCCTCCAGGTAGTCCATGACCAGGAAAATCCGCCCGTCCATCCGCTCGAGGCCATGGACCGCGACCGCGAGCCCGGGCGGCAGCGCCGCCGAGAGCGCCACCTCGGACTCGAGCCGCGCGAGCCGCGCGGCGTCGCCGGTCACCGAGTCATCGAAGAACTTGAGCGCGACCTCGCCGCCGCGTTCACGGTCGGAAGCGAGCCAGACCTCGGCGCTTTCGCCGCGCCCGAGCCGCCGCACCAGCACGAACCGGGCGCCGAGTTCGAGCCCGGGTGTCAGCTCCTGCATGGGGAATCAACCCGCGCCGCTCGATTGCGCGTCAGGCGTCTTGGAGTCCGCGGCGGGTGCGGGCGGCGGCGCCGCCGGCACGAGCCCGGTCTCTTCCTTGTAGAGCTCGTGCAACAGGCGTCGCCACTCCGCGTATTGTTCTTCCGCCGTCCCGGTCAGACGCAGCGCACGCCCCTCGACGTCCACCACGAGCGGCGCGGCCTCGGTCGAGAAGCTGCCCGAGATTTCCTTCAGCGACTCGGCGTGGATCTTCGCCTCCTCGCGCTTCTTGTAGCCGCTGATCACGCCAGCCACGCCGCCCGCTATGCCGCCGTAGCGCGCGGCGTCCGCGACGCGGTCGCAATTGCTTCCGCTCTGGCAGTGGTCCGGCACGAACACGGCCGCCGCGATCGCGGCTGCGCCCATGATCATGCGATTGCGCGCCTGCGCCTTCAGCTTTTCCTCGGCGACGATCTCGTCGTAGGTGTAGCGGCGCCAGCTCGAGTAGGGCTCCTCGAGGCGCTCGCTGAAGACGGTGTAGTGCTCGCTGACCGTGTCGATCATGCCGTAGTCGCGCTCGCGGATCTGGTCGATGCGCTTGACCAGCACGTCGTCCTCCGCGGGCAGGCGCAACACCTTGTACTCGCCGGTCTTCTTGTCCTTGGCGAGATACTCGCTGAAGGCGACCGGCGCGAAGTCGGCGGCGAAGCGCAGCTCGCTCACGCGGCGGATGTTGGCGAGGTCGGCGGGCTTGTTCAGGTTGCGCACCGCGAGCAGGTCGTTCGCGATCGCGACGTAGACGTTCTCGAACGGGTCGCGGCCCGCGGTGTAATTGTCGCGGTAGACGCGCGTGTCGGCGCGCCCCTCGAACTCCTTCTCCTCGATCCAGACCTTGCCGGTCGCGTCGCGCGCGGTGACCTCCAGCTTGAGGTAGGCGCCGTTCGACTCGAGGATCCTGGCGTCGACCGTGAGGTCGAACGAATTGACGGTCGCCGGCACGACGCGCGCCGTGCCCCAGTGGCCGGTGTCCTCGAGCGTGTCGCGCAGCTGCATGGCCATGTAGCGCGCCTCGGCCCGGCGGATGTCCGGGTAGATGCGCTTCTTGTCCATCAGCTCCGGGTCGTCCTCGACTTCCGGCGGGATGCCCGGGTCGAGGATATGGACGCCGACGTCGAGCAGCTGCTCGGCGGGTACTTCGACCGTTGCCTGCGTCGCCTGCAGCACCGGCACCGGGCGCGTCTCCTTGACGCAGCCGGCGGCGAGCACGAAGCCCGCGAACAACCCGCCCAACCATGCCAGCCGCTTCACGCGCATGCCCGACCGACCTCAGCTACCCTTCTTGTAGCGACGGTATTCCTCCCAGAGCGCCTCGCGCAATTCCGGGTCCGTCTCCTTCATCGCCGCCTCGCGGATCTGCCGCGCGACGATGTCATCATCCTTTCCATCCGGGATGTCGGCCGGGACTGTCATCGGGCCCTTGCCGCCGCGCGCGCCACCGCCACCGACACCGCCTTGCTGACTCGACGTCTCGCCGCCTTCGGTGTTCCCGGATCCGGCTTCGCCGCCCTCGCCGGTGCTGCCCCCGGCTTCGCCACCCGCGCCGGTGGACTCGAGGCCGCCTTCGCGTTCAGCCCCGCTCCCGCCTTCGCCGCCTTCGCCAGACTCGCCATCTTCGCCGGCTTCCTCGTCACCGGATCCGCCGCCGACGCCGGAACCCGCGGTCTCCGCGCGCTCCTTGGCGATGTCCGCCTGGGCCGTGCGCACGGTCGCGTCGAACGTGCCGAAGGTCTCGTCGAGACGCCGGCCGATCTGTTCGCTGCGATTGCCGCCGCCGCCCGTGCCCTGCGTTCCCGCCGGCCCCTGGCCCGCGGGGCCACCCTCGCCGCCCGGCACGCCGGCCTGGCTCGTCGCGCCGCCGCCGGCGGGACCTCCCGCGGTGCCGGCCGGGCCGCTGCCGCCTGTCGTGCCGGCGCCACCCGCCGGTGCGCCGGTGCCGGGCAAACCGGGGATGCCCGGAACGCCTGGAACCCCCGGAGCTCCGGGTGCGCCGGGCGTGCCGCTGCCCGGCACGCCGCCCGGCGTACCACCCGGCAATCCGCCCGGGGGCGCGCCCGGTAATCCGCCCGGCAAACTGCCAGCCGTCACGCAGCCTTCGACATTCAGGTCATCGTCGTCCGCATCCGTCGCGGGGTCGTCGGTGCTGATGCAGGGCTGCCCGTCCTGCCCGGTGCCGCCGGCAGCGCCACCGGGCTCGCCGGATTCCGGGCCCTGGCCCGGCTGGCCGCCGCCTGCGCTGCCGCCATCGGTCGAACCGCCGCCGCCACCGCCGGCATCGTCGCCCGGCATGGGGATCGGGGCGTCGGCGCCTGCCTGGTCGCCCTGCGACGGGAAAGAGGAATCGGATCCCCCGCTGCCGTCGGAGCCACCACCCGCGGAGCCGCCGCCGGATGAGCCGCCGCCCGACGAGCCACCGCCCGACGAGCCACCTCCGCCGGCGGAACCGCCGCCGCCGCTGGAACCACCACCGCCCGAGGATCCGCCGCCGCCTTGCTGGCTATCGCCGCCCGACGAGCCGGACCCGCCGGAACTCGGGCGCTGCGAAGACTGCTGCGTCATGCAACCGATGAGGACGCCGAGCGCCGCGGCAACGACGGCGGCACGCAGGATGCGGATGGATTTCATCTCAAGCCTCCCGGCTTCGGGCCTCGATCAAACTTGGAGACGCGCCCCGGGCAATGGTTCACCCGCCGGCGGCGGCTCCGGGCTCAGGTTCCCGCGGGGGCCGCGGGCGTGTCCTCGCCCTTCAGGAAGGCGCCCAGCTGGCCGGCCAGCCGGTCGCAGGCCGTGCCCTGGACGCGCGCGATGAACGGAAGGGGCACCACCACGCCGACGAGGGCCGAGGTGCCGATGACGTTCGTCGAGACCGACCCGGCCGTCTTCGCCGTGTTGAGGTCCCAGACGATCGCCTGGTAGTCGGATTCCTTCTCCCACCAGCCGAAGCCGATGCAGCCGCCGCCGGCCGGGCCGAGGGTACATGTGATGCTGCCGCCGCTGTCGGTCTGGCGCGTGCCGCCATCGATCCAGACGATGTAGCGCACGCCGCTCTGCGCCACCCGCTCCGCCACGACGTCCTTGGCGAGCAGCTTGGTCACGCCCTCCGGGCGCTGCGGCGCGGTGGACGGCTCGAGCCACGGAAACATCGAGTCGACGAAGTCGTCGTTGGCGCGGACCTGGATGCCGGTGTTGCGCGCCATCTTGTCGCCGACGCAGTCCATGAAGTCGTCTTCGGCGGTGATGCCCTCGACGTGCGGCTTCGCGAGCAGCACGACCGCCTCATGCGAGGCGATGGCGGTGCCGAACTGGCGGTCTTCTTCCAATTGCGCGGTCATGCAGCCGGAGAGCAGCACGAGCGTCGCTGTGCCCGTGCCCGCCCGAACCATCGACCGGCATGCCTTCCGCATCACTCGACGCTTCCTCCGACCGCGTTCCCCGCCTCGATCGAGTATACGCCGCGGTCACCACAGGTCCATCTGGCCGGGCCAGCGATTTGGCGGGCGAAACAGGGACGTGGTGAGCGGCGCCGCGCGGCCGCTGCCGAAGCCGTGCTTGCGGCAGCTCGCCTCGAACCGGTTCTTGAGGAGCGCGGCCCAGGTGCCCTGGCCGCGCATGCGATGGCCGAAGCGCGCGTCGTTGTCGCGCCCGCCGCGCAACTCGCGGATCCGGTTGCGGACTTTCTGCTCCCGGTCCGGGTAATGCAGGTCGAGCCACTCATAGAACAGTTCCTTCACTTCCCCCGGCAGCCGCAAAAGGACGTAACCGGCGGTCGTCGCGCCCACCGCCGCCGCAGCCTCCAGTACCGCCTCGAGCTCGTGGTCGTTGATCGCCGGCACCACGGGCGCGTACATCACGCCGGTCGGGATGCCCGCCTCGACCAGCTTGCCGATGGCCGCCAGCCGCGCCCTCGGCGAGGCGGCCCTGGGCTCCATCCGGCGCTTCAGCTCATCGTCGAGCGTCGTCACAGAGACAAACACCTTGACCAGTCGTTCCGCGGCCAGGCGTTCGAGGATGTCGATGTCGCGGACGACGAGGGAATGTTTGGTGACGATCGTTACGGGATGGTGGCTTTCGGCGAGTACTTCGAGGATCGAACGGGTCACACCCAGCCGACGCTCGATCGGCTGGTAAGGATCCGTATTTGCACCCATGTTTATTGGGCTGCACTTGTAGGACCGCCGATTCAGTTCCTCGCGCAGGTGGGTTGCGGCGTCCTTCTTGTAGAAAAGCCGCGTTTCAAAATCGAGTCCCGCGGAGAGATTCAGGTACTGATGACTCGGACGGGCATAACAATAAATGCAGCCTGACTCACATCCGCGGTAAGGATTGATGGACTGCTCGAATGGAATGTCGGGTGAGTTGTTGCGCGTGATGACACTTTTCGCGGGTTCCGGCTGCACGGTGGTCTGGACCGGCGGCAGCTCTTCGTCCGCGATACCCCAGCCGTCATCGACCCGTTCGACGGAAAGCGCCTCGAACCGACCCGTCCGGTTCGAGGCAGCGCCGCGTCCTTTTTGCACGCCGGGATGCATACTGTATGGATATACAGCCACACCCTTTCGTGGTCAAGAGGTTCGGGTTTCAGGCTCCGGGAACCGGTCGATGCGCCGCAGCGCCGGGAACCATCGCATCCACAGGCCTGCGATCGCGATGCTCGCGACACCGCCCACCACGACGGCCGGCTTGAGGCCCCACCAGGCCGCGGTCACGCCGGACTCGAACTCGCCGAGCTCGTTCGAGGCGCCAATGAAGACCGCGTTGACCGCGCTCACGCGGCCGCGGATCTCGTCCGGCGTCTCGAGCTGCACCAGCATGTGGCGGATGTACACGCTGACCATGTCGGAGGCGCCGATGACGATCAGCGCCGCGAGCGAGACGAAATAGTCGTCCGAGAGGCCGAAGACGACGGTCGCGGCGCCGAAGACGGCGACGCCGCCGAACATCTTCGTGCCGACGTTGCGCGTCAATGGACGCCAGGCGAGCGCCATCGCGACGACCGCGGCGCCGATGCCCGGCGCGGCTCGCAGCCACCCGAACCCGTCCGGGCCGACGTGCAGGATGTCGCTCGCGTACGCCGGCAGCAGGGCGACCGCGCCACCGAACAGCACGGCGAACAGGTCGAGCGAGACGGCGCCCAAGATCACCTTCTTGCGCCGGACGAACTGCAGGCCCTCGAGCAGCACGTGCCAGGTGTCGGGCTTGGCCGGGCGCGCCGGCTTCTCCGTCTTCACGCCGACGACGAGCAGGAACGCGGCGGCGAGCAGTCCCGCGACCGTCGCATACACGACGTCGGGCCCAGCAAGGTAGACCAGTCCGCCGATCGCCGGGCCCGCGATCGTCGAGACCTGCCAGGTGCTCGAGTTCACGGCAACCGCGCGCGAGAACAGCGCGTTCGGCACCAGGTTCGGCATGATCGCCTGCCCCGCCGGCATCGAGAACGCGCGCGCGACGCCGAACACCACCATCACTGCGAACACTGGCCAGGCGACCGCCAGGCCTGAAAGTGTGAACGCGAGGAGCGCGAGCGCGCAGAAGAACTCGAGCGCGATGCACAGCGACAGGATCAGCGCGCGGTTGTGCCGGTCGGCGATGTGGCCCGCGGGCAGCACCAGCAGCACGAACGGCAGGAACTGCGACAGCCCGATCAGGCCGAGGTCGAGCGGGTCGCCCGTGATCGCGTAGATCTGCCAGCCGACGGCGACCGTCTGCATCTGCACGGCGATCGACGCGAGCAGGCGCGCCGAGAGGAAGCGTACGAAGTTCGGGTACTCCAGCAGCCGCCTGAGCCGTGCGCCCGTGGTGTCAAGGAAGGACATGCGGCGGCAGTCAGCGGCCGACGAGCAGGCGCAACATGCGCCGCAGCGGCTCGGCGGCGCCCCAGAGCAGCTGGTCGCCGACGGTGAACGCGGTGACGTAGTCCTCGCCCATGGCGAGGTGACGGATGCGGCCGACGGCGATGTCGAGGCTGCCGCTGACGGCCGCGGGCGTGAGCCGCGCGAGCGACGCCTCGCGCTCGTTCGGCACGATGCGCACCCATTCGTGCGCGGAGGCGAGCGTGCGCTCGACATTCGCGACCGTCATCGGGCGCTTCAACTTGATCGTCACCGCCTGGCTGTGGCAGCGCATCGCACCGATGCGCACGCAGAGGCCGTCGATCGGCACCGGCGCGGACGCAAGGCCCAGGATCTTGTTGCCCTCCGCGCCCGCCTTGAACTCCTCGCGGCTGTAGCCATTGCCAAGGTCGCGGTCGATCCAGGGCAGGAGGCTGCCCGCCAGCGGAAATCCCAGTCTCTCGGCCGGCATGCCGTTCGCCAACGCGGCGCTCGCGCGGCGGTCGATGTCGAGGATCGCGCTCGCGGGATCATCGAGCAGCCCGCCCGCCGACCGGTGCAGGTGGCCCATCTGCGCGAGCAGCTCGCGCATCTCGCGCGCGCCCGCGCCCGACGCCGCCTGGTAAGTCATGGTGGTCATCCATTCGACCAGGCCCGCGCGGAACAGTCCGCCGAAGGCCATCAACATCAGGCTCACGGTGCAGTTGCCGCCGATCCAGTCGCGGGCGCCCGCCTGCAGCGCGGCGTCTATCACGGGTCGATTCACCGGGTCGAGGATGATGACCGTGCCGTCCTTGAGGCGCAGCTGCGAAGCCGCATCGATCCAGTGCCCGCGCCAGCCCCGCGCGCGCAGCCGCGGATGAACCGCTTCGGTGTAATCCCCGCCCTGGCAGGACACGAGGATGTCGCAGCGCGCGAGCTCGTCGAGATCGTTCGCGTCGCCGACTGTCGAGGCGCCTCGCCCGACTTCGGGCGCATCGGTTCCCGCCTGCGAGGTCGAGAAGAACGCGGGCTCGATCAG
>Ga0190274_10001359_pt1 | contig 14331 bp, 10 predicted proteins | sample Popmic531T_FD_133002 | JGI IMG/M metagenome (GOLD analysis project Ga0190274, IMG submission 133002) | Populus adjacent soil microbial communities from riparian zone of Yellowstone River, Montana, USA - 531 T | ecosystem: Environmental > Terrestrial > Soil > Riparian zone | place: USA: Montana...
ATAGCCCGCTTCACCGGCGACGTAAAACGTCGCGGCTTTCAGTCGGTCGGGAAAATCCTCGACGCGCTCGTAACGGATGCGCGGTCCGCCCCTGCGGCGGCTTGGGCTGCTCCACTGCCGCAAGTCCTGCAGCTGGCGGCGAAACGTCCGGGCGAGGGCGTCGAACCACTTCAAGCAGCTTCCTCCGGTTCGCTCAGTTCCGGCATCGACAGAAGGGGATCAACGTCGCCTTTGCCGACGTGCGCCGAAAACATACCGGAGGCGGCAGGCTCGGGCTCGCGGTACTCGCCGGGGTGAATGAAGCTGACGCGCACGGTGGCGGAATCAGCATTGTCGTCGTAGCGGTACGGGTGGAGCCGCGCGAGGAATTCGTTCACGGCAACGGCGGCCATTTGCATGTTGATGCTGATGACTGCCGGGCGGTCTTCTTCGACGCCGTGGATGTATCCGGCGCGCAGCTGCTCGTGGTATGCCTTGGGGTCGGTGCGCCGCAAACCCGCGGCCTTGAGCTGCGCGGTCGTATAGACGTTTCGGTCCTGCAGCGTCGAGCCGTCCGGGCGCAGATAGTGGACTGCACCGCACGCCTCCGTAATGCTGCCCTTACCGTCGGCATCCAGTCTGACGCCAACATCGAAGTACGGCAGTACGTAATACGCCGACAAGCGATTGAGCAGATGTCTGCCTTCGACACCGTCCATGCAGCCGAAGGCCACGTCGCATGCAGCGACGGCCTTCACGGCGGCTGGTGTCGCCAAGTCGGCGTGAAAAATCTCGACCTCGGTCCCGAAACCCATCGCCGCGATCCCGCGCGCCATCGCTTCGACTTTCGGCCGTTTGAGGTACGCGTGTTCGCGCCAGGAATTCACGATCCGGTTGAGATTTCGCTCTTCGACAAAGTCCGGATCCACGAGCACGAGCCGCCCGATGCCGAGGCGGGCGAGCTGCTCGATCAGCGGGCTTCCGGTGCCGGAGCAGCCGATTACGGCTGCGGCCATGTGGCGCAGGCGGTTGGTGGTGCCGGCTCCGAACAATTGTGCATGGCGCTCAGCGAATGCGGCGACGCGGTCTGTGTCGGACGGAATGCAGAATTGCAGGTTGTCGCCCGGAATGAGGATCGAATCGAGCGCCTGGAAGCTTCCGTCCCGCATGGCGGCGCGACCGAACATACGGCCGCCGGGTAGCATCACTGCGCTGGCGTGCGGGAACTGGCTGTCCGTCCAGCCGAAGACGGACGCGAAGAGGTCGGCGTCGGACTCGTCGTCGACGGTAGAGAACTTCGAATACCCACCAGGATGAGAGTGGATTTTCAGAATCGCAAGGTCACGTCGCGCCGCTTCCTCAAGGAGCGGGATCAGCCGCTGCGTCGACCATGTGACGCGGTCGGGAGTCCGGACCTTGCATTCGTCGTAGGGGATCGGGACGACCTTGTGCACCGTGAGGGCATTGCGAGCGCCGCTGCGGCGTCGCCCGCACAACGCCACCGCCACCGCTTCGAGGCCATCGCCGGGCAGCAGGTGACTTTCGAGGCCGTCATGATCCTTTTGTGTAAGGCGGAGGCTGACGTGCATGCGGTTCGAATCCAGGTCAGTTCAATTCGCGCTGCAGCCAGTCGTCGATCTGCAGCAGGTGCGTGCCGAGATTGTCGAGACCCGGACGCCAGGGGTTCGCCGACGTCCGGTGCCGCGACCACTGCTGGTACGGCTTACCGTCGATGGTGAAAGACGTGAGCTGCCGGATCGTCTTGCCGCTCGTCAGCGTAAGCGCCGGATGGAAATAGACCATGTCGATCTGGTCGTCGGGATAAGACGGCGGTATCCGCAGCGCGAGGTCAGCCTTCTCCTGGTTGTAGGCGCGAGGGATCGGGTAGCCGTGAACGATGAGCCACCTGGTGCCGCCCTCGGTGACCGTCTCCCACTTGAGGCCGAGTGCGTTGAGACACTCGACGTCCTCTTCCGGCAGCTTGAAATCGCGTCGGAGCTTGGTACCGTCTGCGAGTTCAATCGTCATGTCAGCCTTCCGTGGGATCGCGGGCAAGCGTCTGAAACCGTTCGATGCCCGGCGTGTCGAAACGCACCGTCTGGTCGGCGCCGATCGGCGTCGGGGCACCGCCGCGAATCTTCTGCGACAGCATGTATGTCTCGGGGGTCTTCCCGACGAGACTGAGGATTTCGCGCCCCTTCATCGACGCGACCGTAACGTCCTTCTTCACCGTGTCGATGCGGATGCGGTACACCTTCGCCGGCTTCGGCGGTTTGCCCGCCTTCGCCCATTCCTCCAGATCGATGAGCTCTTCGGGTTCGTCGGCGACGACTCCCTGGCCGGGGTCCTGTTCTTTATTCATGGTGGTTTCTCCTTATCAGGGTTCGGGTTTCACGTACGGATCGGAATCTCGACGACCGGCTTCAGCGGCTCGAGGGTGGTCGGATAGCGCTGCAGGATTCTGTTGTAGAGCCCAATCGTCTTCTTCGACGAGACGGTGATCACGAGGCCGTAGGGAATCTTGTCGGCCGCATGGGCGTTGCGGCCGCCGATGCGCGCGTTGTAGTGCACATCGAACACGGGGTTTTTTAAACCGGCCCCGCGCATCGAGCGGCCCTTGTGCATCGTGGTCTCCCACTTGTGCGCGTCGGCGCGCATGTCGCCTTCGTCGACTGACACGTCCTTCGCCTGGAAGAAGTAGCTGGAGTCGGCGTGGAGCTGCTTCGGTTCCTTCCGCTTTCCGCTGTGGGGGCGGAACCGCACTTCGAGTCCGCTGCGCGTGTAGTTGAGAGGGTCCTGGGGATCGGTTGGCGTCGCATAGCAGAACGTCGCCGTGACCTCCACCATGCCCGTCATCGGCTCCTTCGGCACGGGGATCTGCAGCCGCACCCAGCTCGCCGGGCGGAGTTCGCCCTGGTAGACAATGTGCGCCGCGTGGTCGTCGGTCAGGACGATGGCGTCGACGTCGGAAGGAATCCGGCCCCAGCCGACCTCGTTCTTGTCATGGCCGCCGTCCTCGCAGGTGTGCACGAGGAGCGCCTTGATGGCGAGTGGCGTGAGCTGCCGGCCGAAATGTGCCCGGATGCCGAGGGCGGTCCGCAAAGCGGTCGGCGCCGCGAAGCTCGTGCCCGTGATCGGCATGGCCGTGCCGGGTTTTTCCGCGTTTAGCGCCCAGTACGGCTCCTTGCTGGAACCGCCGAAGGCGAGGCCGTCCGGCTTCATGACGCCCGGGCTGCGGCCCGGCCCGATCGAGCTGTACGCCGCGCGCTTCCAGCCGGGACCGACGCGGTCGCAGCCGCCGACCGACAGCGCGTTCACGCAATCGGCGGGGGTCTGGATGCGTGCGTTCCCGGACGGCCAGTCCTTCTCGCCGCTGTTACCCACGGCAATCGTGGGCAATGTCCGGCCGTCGGAAAAGAGCTGGTCGAGCACCGCCGTCCAGGCGTGAACGTCGCTGTCTTCGACTGGGAGATCGGGACCGAGGCTCAGGTTGATGAAATCGTATTTCGGCCTCGATTCGAGTACGTCCTGAATGCGTTCGAGAACAGTGTAGAGCTCCTGCTGGTCGTCCTTGAGGGTGTCCTTGTCGAGGACGCGGTAGTGATCGATGCCCGCGTACGGCCTGTCGGCGGTGACGCCGTCCTGCAGCGGGCCGAACAACAGGGCGGACGTCACGGCCGTGCCATGGTTCTGGAATTCGGGCACGGCGTCGCCGAGATTCTTCGTCTTCTTGCGCGTGACCCACTGATCGAGCTTCGCGTCTGGCCGCACGCCGCCGTCGAACACGGCGACGCGAATTTCACGGTCGATCGGCTCAGCTTTTGGCAGGCGGCAAGCGAATGGCGTGAATCCCGGCGTGGCTCTGATGAGCGGCCTGAACTGCCGAAGGCGCGGCATCTCGCGTGCGAGCCGCAGGAAGGAGTACTTGACGACGTCCGCCGCGACCTCGCGCGGCACGCGAAGCGGCAGGAAACAGAGGCCCTCTGCGAAGAACCTCCGCTTGTCGAGATCCGGCTTGAGGTCGAGCGTCCTCAGGTACGCCTCGAAGCCTTCAAGGATGAACGCGTCTTCAGCGACCGGCTGCGCGTGCAGCACGACCTCCAGCAGCGGCTCTTTCGAGTCGGAGCGTAGCGGCTTCAGCTTTTCCTCGGACGGCTGCATGCGGAAATCCTCGATCTTGATCAAGTCGTCGGCGGTGGACGCCGTGTCGCGGATCTGTCCGATGTCGGCGGCGAGCTGGCGGAAGTGGCTACGTTTGCCGGCGACGAACAGCTCGGAGGTGACCGCCGATTCCGGCGGCTTCCTGCGCGCCCATTTGTCGGGCGACACTTCGCGGGGTCGGCTGCCGACGGTCTCGAGCGCGTAGGTCTTCAACAGCTCCGCCGGATAGTAGGACTTGGCCAGGTAGGTCGGGTGGAGCGTGACGAGCGCCACGGTCTCGTCCTTCGGGCAGACCTCTTTCGGAAGCTCGGCGATCTGCGCGACGGCAGCCATCACCTTGGGCGCGAGGCGCCGCCGCGCTTCGATAAACGTATACGGGTGCGCCTTCGGGCCACCTGCGACGGGCGCGGCGAGATCGGACGCCAGTCGTTCCCCGTAACCGATGATGAAGTTGGTGCGCTCAGCCATTGCTATTCCTCATTCCCTGAATCGCCCGCGCTCAACTTGGTCTTCTTCCGGATGGTGTCGCGGCTGACTCCGGTCAGCTCGTGCACTTGTCGCTGCGAGATGCCCGCTTCGGTGAGCCATAGCGCGATCTCGCCGCGCTCGCGCCGCGGCAGCGGCCGCATGCGGTTCTGAACAAGCTCGGCGAGCGCCTCCTGCAGCGGGACGCCGCGGATGACGGCCGCGCGTCGCGCGAGCAGCACTTGTCGCTCGATGTCACTGAATGACAGGCCGCGCAGTGAGACGGCGAGCACCTCAAGCCACGCGTTTGAAATCTTGTCCGAGCCGAAGAACATTTTCATGGCGCGGCGGACGGAGTCGTCATTCGGCATCGGGAACTCGATGCGCACTTCGAACCGCCGCCAGACGGCCGGATCGAGCAGGTCGGCATGGTTCGTTGCGGCTATCAACAGCCCGGTTGCCGGCCAGTCGTCGATTTCCTGCAGGAGTACGGTGACGAGGCGCTTCAGCTCGCCGACGTCCGTCGCGTCGTCGCGGCGTTTTGCGATCGCGTCAAGCTCGTCGAGGAGCAGCACGCCGTCGATGCCCTTGGCGTAGTCGAGGACGTGCCGCACGTTCGCGCCCGTGCGCCCGAGAAAGCTGCTCATGACCGCAGACAGGTCGAGCGTCAGCAGGGGCCGGCGGAGCTCGCGCGCGATCCAGCGCGCGGCGAGCGTCTTGCCGACGCCAGGGGGACCCGTGAAAATGAGCGAGCGGGTCGGAGACAGGCCCTGCTTGATCAATTCCTTCTCGCGGTGGCGCTCGAACAGGATTTGGTCGAGAGACGCCTTGACGGTGGCGTTCCACACAGGCTCGATCTCCAACACGGGGTTGTTCTCGACGCGCAGAAGCTCGAGCCGTGTTTCGAGGTCGACCGGCAGCGGCGCTGCCGCTTGGCGGCGCAATGGCGAAGAGCGCGTCGGCGACTCCTGGAGCAACGCGGTAAGCTGCGAAGCCACCGCCGGGAACGATTGGCGGTAACGTCGCGCGAGGCGCTGGATATAGATCTGGACGTCCTGAGGCCGACCCGTGAGCGCCAGACGTGCGATCTGGACTAGTTCTTCAGGTGTGATTGACTTATCGCCCATAGGGAGACTCGAAGCCGCTGGTCATTAGGCTGAAGCCTAGCATGACGGTGGACTAGTATCAAGCGCATAAGCCATAAGTAGTCCAAGCGTTGAAAAGTAGGCATGAATCCAAGGCCTGGCCCGGACGAATTCGCCAACCGCCTCCGATCGGTATTCGGTTGGCCGCTTGGGACCAGGGAGCTATCCAGGGGACTCCGCCTCGGCTTGACGACTTCGGCGACGGTGGACGGGGCGGCGATGAGCCGCAATGGTCGGCTATGGTGCCTCAGTAAGTCTTATGCGCGTCTTATGCTGCGACACGTTCGCCGCCGGTCGTTAGAGATTCACGGCACTGCGCTTCGGTTCGGGACCGAGAGGTCGGTGGTTCGAATCCACTCGCCCCGACCAAGTTTCATGGGGCGCCTTCGGGCGCCCTTTTCTTTGGCCGCGAGACCGGCATCGTACTCATCGCTCCCGCATCGCTTTTCCTCTGAAAGAAGTCCGAAAATCTCCTACACTCCCGTCCCATGGCCCTTGAACGGGGGACAAAGATCGGTCCGTACGAGATCGTCTCCTCGATCGGCGCCGGCGGGATGGGCGAGGTCTACGAAGCGCGCGACCCGCGGCTAAACCGCTCGGTCGCCATCAAAGTACTGCCCGGTCGTAGCCACGCCGACGCCGAACACCGGCGCCGTTTCATCCAGGAGGCGCAACTCGCCTCGGCCCTTCAGCATCCGAACATCGTGACCGTGTTCGACATCGGGCGTGCGGGTGATCTCGACTACCTCGCGATGGAGCTCGTTCGCGGCCGACCGCTCGATCGGCTGATTGACGCCCGCGGCCTCCCCGTGCCCGAAGCGCTGCGCTACGCGACCCAAATCGCTGACGCACTCAGCGCCGCGCACGCCGCGGGGATCGTCCATCGCGACCTCAAGCCGGCGAACATCATGGTTAGCGACGAAGGCCGCGTCAAGATTCTCGATTTCGGCTTGGCGACACTCGCCGAGCGCGGCGTGGTCTCTGACACCGACGAGACGATGCGCCAGACCGTGCTGACGGGCGCGGGCACCATCGTCGGCACCGTCGCCTACATGTCACCTGAACAAGCCGAGGGCAAGAAGGTGGACGCGCGCTCCGATCTGTTTTCGTTCGGCGCGATTCTGTACGAAATGCTGTCGGGTCGCCGTGCGTTCAAGGCTGACTCGACCGCAGGGACGCTGGCGGCGGTGATCACACTCGACCCGCCGGCGCTCTCGACCATCTCGCCGAGCGTGCCCGAACCGCTCCAGCGGTTGATCAGTCGATGCCTCCGAAAGGACGTGACACGGCGGGCGCAGCACGCATCGGACGTCAAGCTGGCGCTCGACGAACTACAGGACGAGACCCTGGCGGCGGCGAGCGGGTCGCGCGTCACGAGCGCCGGCGTGCCGGCACCGCCCTCCACCGCCGCGTTGCGTCGCTGGCTGATGTGGACCCTGCCGGCCGCTGCGCTCCTGGCGATCCTGGTGTCGATGTTTGTCCTGCTGCCGCGCACGCCCCCTACGGCCTCGTCATTTGAACCCACGCCGTTGACGTCGCTACCGGGGTCGGAGTCGACCGTCACCTTCTCGCCGGACGGATCGCAGGTCGCCTTTCAGTGGTTACGCGAATCGGAGCCACCTGACGTCTACACGCAACTGGTTGGAGTCGCGGGTTCTCCGGTCCGTCTGACCAACGACGGTGGCGCCCATCTGGCGCCGGCGTGGTCTCCCGACGGCAAGTCGATCGCCTTGTGGCACGTCGACATCAGTTCGCCGCGCGCGATGCTCTGCCTGATCCCGTCCATTGGCGGACCCGAACGGCAGATCGTCGAGTGGGACGCCGGTCCGACCGCTGCAGCATGGTCGCCCGACGGCCGGTGGATCGCGGTCAGTCGCGTCCGCGGCCGGGCCGATCGCGAGCACGGCATCGCGCTCATCGCCGCAGCCGATGGCGGGCAAGTGGATTGGGCAAAGGTCGATCCGGTTTTTGCCGGCGCGACTGATCCAACCTTTTCGCCCGACGGCGCCCGGATCGCGTACGTCAAGGCGACTGGCGAGTTCACTGGCGAAATTTTCGTGGTCGGCGTCGGGAAGGATGGCCGGCCGTCGGGCACACCGGCGATCGTGCCGTCAGGCAGCCCCGATAGCAGCACGCCGCGCTGGACCGCCGACGGCAAGGAGCTTCTCCTGGTCGTCGGATCCGCCACGAGCAACGGTGGTGTCGTCCGCGCGCGGATCGACGGGCGAGTTCCGCCCCAACGTATCGCTGGCCTGAGCTATGCCCGGTCGCTCGCTCTCTCGCGTGACGGCACGAAGCTCGCGTTTGCGCGCGGCAACACCGACTTGGACATTTGGCGCATCGACCTGCAGCATCCAGAACAATCGGGCAGCCTCGCCCGGTCGTCGCTCTTTGACGCGTCCGGTGCGTACTCACCCGACGGCGCACGCATCGCGTTCTCGTCGAATCGTGCCGGGTCGCGAGAGATCTGGGTCGCCGATGCGAATGGCGAGAACAGCCAGTCGCTGACCCATTTCGGCGGTCCGGTCGCCGGCGCGCCGCGGTGGTCACCCGACGGTAAGGAGATTGTCTTCGACGGTCGTCCGGATGGGAATGCCGACGTCCTCGTGGTGCCGGCAGGCGGTGGCCCAGTCCGTCAACTCACGAAAGAAAAGGGCGAGGATGCACGTCCGGCCTGGTCGGCGGACGGTGCGTCGATCTATTTTTCGTCCGATCGGAGCGGCCGTCCGGAGATCTGGCGCATGGCTCGCGACGGCAGCGGCCTGACTCAAGTCACCAAGACCGGAGGCCAGTCGGTCGTCGCGTCGGCTGACGGCCAGTGGCTCTACTACCTGCCACTCCTGGGGGATGGGCTCCGGCGCATCCGTCCCGATGGCCGTGACGATGAAGACACACCGGCAGACGGTGTCCCGCTCCTGACCTTTGTCACGACGTCCTCGGGGCTCTGGTTCGCCAGTCACTCGGCCTCGCACGACTGGTCCATCCAGCACCTTCGCGACGGCGAGCGCACGCCGCGTGAGGTCGCGAAGCTCGACTTTCCTCCCGGGAACAATCTCAATCTGTCGATTTCACCCGATGAACGCTACGCGCTCATCACGAAACCCGACCTGCGCGGAACGGACCTGTACCTGGTCGATCACTTCCGATAAGCATTCGCGAAACCGCGCGGGTTCCACAGCCCCTCCATCACCGCTCGGGCGTTTTCGCTTTCAGTTCATCCAGCCAGTTAGTGATGATGTCGAGTCCGACGGGCCGGCGGAGTGGGCGGCCATTGAACGTGAAGTGAAGGCCGGCCTGCCGACGACAACACTGAGCCCGCTGACGGCGTGTGCGCAGGTCTTATCGGGCCACACCCACGTGCGCGTGCAATGGGTGTGGTGGGCGAAGCGGGTGGAGGTCGACGATCCGTCGAAGACGCCGGCAATCCTCGACGCGCGGCAGTGGAGACGATGCCCGTGAACTACTGCCTGCGGTTCTACGACTGCCCAACGTGCGAAGCGGTAATCGCAACGACGCCGGGCAAGTGCTGCGTCTACTGCTCGCATGGAGACACGCCGTGTCCGCCGAAACAGACAGGGTGGTGCTGTGACGGGCCGAAGGGCTAGGGCCGACTTGGCAACTGCTCTTCGGTTCGGGACAGAGCGGGAACCAGAAAGGCGCCCGGGATTCCGGTGTCGAGTGTGGCCAACTTCGTGCGGTGGGCCGCAGCCAGGGCCAGCAGGTGGGCATCGGTCGTGCGCGACGCGGATGAACACCACGCCCGAAACTGCCGGACGGCCTGGTCGTCGGCGAGCAAGACGTGCCGGGCGCCCAGGGCGGCGACCATGCCGGCCAGTGTCTCGGTGGCCTCCGCGACCGTGGCGTGGCCTCCGGCTCTTTGCACCGAGACCCGCACGAAGCCGAGTTCCGGAATGGCGGAGGTCATCAGCCTCGTCGCCTTCTGTTTTCTGGCCGCACCAATCCACGCCGCAGTCCGCTCGTGGTCGACGTGATCGGACCAGCCCCAGGCGACCAGCACATTGACGTCCAGCAGGTAGTTCACGGGAAGTCCGACAGCAGTTCACGGACCGCGTCTGTGGTCAGTGGTGGCTGATTGTCAGGCGGGCCAAAGATCATCGCGCCGGTGTGCGGACAGCGCACCTTTGCCGGTTTACGCGCGGGTGCAAGGGAAAGGCTCGCCCGGCGTCGAAGGTACTCCGACACGGTGAGGCGCTCCTTTCTGGCGCTGGACCGGATCAGTCGCGCCTCCTGATCGGTGACCTTGAATGTCAGGGTGGCCATGCGTAATACCGTATTACGCCCAATCTACCCCGTCACCGGCCGAAAAGAAGGGCCTTCATGACCCCCGTTAGCGCAAGTGCACCAACCAGTCCAAGGGCGACACCCGTAAGTGCCCACATGAGGCCGCGACCGACCAACAGGAGCACGAGATCCCTGCGAGTGGCACCGAGAGCCACGCGAATCCCAATTTCATGCGCCCGGTGGATCATGGAATAGTTCGCGACGCCATAAACTCCAATGAGCGCTAATCCAACCGCAACGATGGCGAAGGACATCATCAACCCAAGTTGAAATTGGCGTTCCCGTCAAGCGTGAGCGTTCGACCGAGTACTTCCGGATCCGCTCCAAGTCGACTGCGCCAAAACCGGTCGGTGAGAATCACGACACGGTCGGAGCCGCGTCGCCTCTCGGAGGTCACACGTACTCGCACCCCTTTCTTCTGAAACAGTGCGAAAATCTCCTACACTCCCGTTCCATGGCCCTCGAACGTGGGACACAGATCGGTCCCTGCGAATGGTCTCGCCGATCGACGTCGGCGTGATGGGCAGAAGGGTTCTAACACCGTGATCGGCCGAACGGTCGGGCACTACGAGATCGTCGACAAGCTGGGCGAGGGTGGGATGGGCGCCGTGTACAAGGCGCGTGATATCCATCTCGACCGGTTAGTCGCGGTGAAGGTACTGCCCGGCGAGTCGGTCGCGACGCCGGAGCGCAAGCGGCGCTTCGCACTCGAGGCCAGGGCCGCCTCGGCGCTCAATCACCCCAACATCGTCACGGTCTACGACATCGACGAGGCAGACGGCGTGGACTTCATCGCCATGGAGTATGTGGCGGGCCGTACGTTGGCGGAGTTGATCCCGCCAGGCGGCATGGACCCGGCACTGGCGATCAAGCTCGGCGTGCAGATCGCCGACGCGTTGGCGGCGGCCCACCAGTCCGGCATTGTGCACCGGGACCTGAAGCCCTCAAACATCATGGTGAACGAGCACGGGCGGGTCAAAGTGCTCGACTTCGGTTTAGCGAAGCTGATCGAGGGGGCGTCCGGGGAGAGCGACGCCACCCGGACTGCAGCAGCCGAGACTCGGGTTGGGACGATCCTGGGCACCGTGTCCTATATGGCGCCCGAACAGGCCGAGGGCAAGCCCGTAGACCAGCGGGCGGACGTCTTCAGCTTTGGCGCGGTGCTCTACGAGATGTTGACCGGGGTCCAGCCGTTCCGGCGCGACTCGGTGCCGGGGACGCTGGCCGCCATACTGCGTGATGAGGCGCCGGCGCTCGACGCCTCGCGAATTCCGGCTGGGATCCGCCTGGTCATCGAGCGCGCCCTCCGGAAGCACCCGGACGCCCGGTATGCATCCGGCGCGGCACTGGTGTCCGCGCTCGCGCCCGGTTCGCGCCCGGAGGCGCGACTGAGCACGCGGAACATGCGGTGGCTGATTGCCGGCGCTGTGGCGGTCGTCGTCGCGGCTACCGGCCTTGGCGGATGGAGCCTCTACAAGCAAAGGCGGATCGATTGGGCCCGTAGCAAGGGCCTGCCGGAGATCGCCCGGCTGCTGGCGGAAGACAAGGGACTGGCGGCGTTCGATCTTGCGCGGGAGGTCGGAGCGCTCATCCCGCACGACCTCGAGTTTCAGCAGGTCTGGGCGGAAGCGGGTCCCGCGCCGCTCGTGAAGACCGATCCTGAGGGAGCCGAGATATACATCCGCGAACTGGGTACCGGTGAGAAGCCCTGGCGCCACGTGGGAACCTCACCGCTCAAGGTGCCGCTGCCGCGTGGCTATTTCCTGTGGAAGGCAGTGAAGGCAGGTCTTGCCGAGACGACTGGGGCGGCCCCCACCTGGTTTTCCGTAGTGAGCTTGCGGCTGGCGTCGGAGGGTGAGGTTCCCGACGGTATGGTGCTGGTGCCCGGCGCGGATTCTCTCGGGGGGTCGATCGGCATTGCTGCGGTCGACGGGCCCCGCGATCCCTACTTCATCGACCGGCACGAAGTGACTAACCGGCAGTTCAAGCAGTTTGTCGATCAGGGCGGCTATCAGAAGCGGGACTACTGGAAGACGCCGTTCGTCAAAGACGGCAAGCCGGTTTCCTGGGAAGATGCCATCGCCGAGTTTCGCGATGTGACCGGCCGCCCCGGGCCCTCAACGTGGGAAGGTGGCACCTTCCCGGCGGGGAAGGACGACTTCCCGGTCACCGGCGTAAGTTGGTACGAGGCTGCCGCTTACGCGGCATTCACGGGAAAGAGCCTGCCGACGCTTTCCCATTGGTACCTGGCGGCCGACATCCGAATGACGCCACTGCTGATTCCGGCTAGCAACTTCGCGGGCAAGGGCCTGGCGAGCGTGGGCAGCTACTCGAGCATCGGACCTTTCGGAACCTACGACATGGCCGGGAACGCCCAGGAATGGGCGTGGAACGAGGCCGATAGCGGTTTCCGTTTCATCCTGGGCGGAGCGTGGAGCAGTCCCACGTACCAGTTCAATCAGCCGGATGCCAAGCCACCGTTCGACCGCGGCGCGGCAAACGGGTTCCGCTGTGTGCTCTATCCCACTCCGCCGCGAGAGTCGTTGCTCGCGCCGGTGCGCCGCACTTCCCGCGACTATTCGCTCGAGAAGCCTGTGGGAGACGAGGCCTTCCAGATCATCCGCAGCGTCTATGCGTACACCCTGCGCGAGTTGAAGGCGACGACCGACGAGGTCGACGACAGTTCTCCATACTGGCGGAAGGAAAAAGTCAGCTTCGCGGCGGCTTACGGGGACGAGCGTGTGCCGGCGTTTGTGTTCCTTCCCAAGAACGTCAAACCCCCCTATCAGGCACTGGTTTATCACCCCAGTTCCGGGGCCGTGTCCAGTCCATTCGCGAGCATGGAGGGCTTCAATCGGATGGAATTCATCATTCGCAGTGGCCGTGCGGTGATCTATCCCATCTACTTCGGGACTTTCGACCGCGTGCTGCCCCCGGTGCGGTCGGTTGCCGAGTATAAAGAGCGCCTGGTCAAGCGATTCCAGGACATGCGGCAGTCGGTCGAGTATCTGGCGAGCCGCGACGACATCGACGTGTCGAAACTCGGCTATTTGGGCGCGAGCTGGGGATCCGGCTCGGCGCCAGTGATGATCTCCTTGGAGGAGCGTTTTCGAACCGCGGTTCTCTTTGAGGGCGGACTGTACCAGCAAAAGTACCCGCCAGAGGTCGATGCCTTCAATTTCCTACCCCGCATTCGCATCCCGGTCCTCATGCTGAACGGGCGATACGACTACACGTTTCCGCTCGACAGTTCACAGCAGCCGTTTTTCCGCTGGCTGGGTACGCCGGAGAAGGACAAGCGACACGTCCTTTACGATGCGGCCCACGACGTGATGGTCAACCGGACGCAAGTGGTCAAGGAAGTGCTCTCCTGGCTTGACCAATACCTGGGGCCGGTCGGCCGTTGAATCGCCCTCGTTGCTGCACGACAACGGCTATGCACGCTACTCCGCACGCAACGCTCTTCGTGAGAGCACTCCCAAACGCACACAGCGTTACTCGACCTTGCGCGAAAGTACTTATCTTGACGCGTCCGATGATCGCGCCGGTCACACTCCGCAACTCGGCTGTTCTCCTTGAACCGCTGCTGCGCGACCAAGCTGCAGCCCTTGCTGATGCGGTCTGCTGATACTCGGCAATCGTTCTCGCGGTAATCGCTAACAACCGAAGCTCTGGAGTTCCCAGGATCTAGTGGACACCGCATCCGCTTTGAGGACAATTACGTCTCGCAGACTTAGCAAGCCCAAAGAGGCACCATGTTTCTCGTTGGGGACATCATGCTCTGTGTCAGGAAAAGCAAGCCAGCGGAGGGCGGCGGCGAGTCTGAGAACGGGTTTCCATTACCTCCGGGACTCCTCTAGTATTTCTTATCGTCGAGGAGGACGTCACAATGTCGACCGAGGCCAACAAGGCAGTGGTGCGGAACTTCGACGAGCAGGTCTGGAACCAGCGGAATCCGGGGAAGATCGGCGAGTTCTTCTCGACCAACCACGTCTTTCATGGTCCCGGCACGACGATCGACTTTGAGGGCCATCAGCAGATGGTCGCCCATTTCCAGAGCGCCTTTCCGGACGGGGTCAACTCGAGCGATGACCTGGTCGCCGAGGGGGATAAGGTCGTGCAGCGCTGGACATTCCGCGGCACCCAGAGAGAGCCGTTCCAGGGGATACCGGCGACCGGCAAGAAGGTGGTAATGACGGGCCTGGCCCTCTGGCGCTTCCAGGACGGCAAGATTGTGGAGAGCTGGCACGAGATGGACACCATGGGCCTGTTGCAGCAG